>VOFG01004616.1_pt1 | contig 41330 bp, 72 predicted proteins | sample 5384171 | NCBI WGS metagenome assembly VOFG01 (sample SAMN12384726, study PRJNA508395) | human gut metagenome | isolation source: healthy gut F | host: Homo sapiens
CATTAACCCCTAAAGCTCTTGCAGTTTCATCTCCCCCATCATCCAACAGGTTAAATGCCCACGCCTGACTCATAAATACAGGAAAAGCTACTGCAAGAGAAGAAAAAGCATAATGGCAATATCAGACCATGTTACAGCTGTAAGGCTTCCAAAAGGACCAGTGTACAATAGCAGGAAGCTGCTGCTCATTTGCTACAAACTGCATGGTGGAGTTTAAGGCATTAAACAGATGAGTTTAAAAAGCAATACCTGTCAGTACCAGTGCTTCTGGACGGAGCTGTTTGTAGCTGCCACTGTATAAAACAACAATGGCATCGATTACAGACAGGCAAAAGCAGCCGCTACAGTAGCTCCCTTTTTGCATCCACAATGGAAAGCCGCCAAAACAGCATCATAAGTGCCGCTCCAAAACGCTGCTGCACTGGAAAGACCTGTTGTAAAAGGACTGGCCATAGGGTTTCCTGTAATAGCCTGCATACCAGCTCCTGCAATCCCCAGTCCGGCTCTGCGATCACAGCTGCCGCGATTCTTGGAAAACGCAGCATAAGAAGTACTGTTCTGCTCTTTCTTTTGCATCTAAGGGCATCACTCCTTTAAACATTCCCGTAAAAAGAAGGAAGCCATGTTACGATTATACGGTCTGGTGTCAGCTTTGCCACCCCCAGGCAGGCAGCCCATACAGCCATCACCAGCAGTACTTAACTAAAAAGAACAGCCAGAAGAATGTTCTTTCTCCCTGGCTCTTCGCAGATAATCGCCTGCTAAATCTCTCTTTTCTGATTTATTATCCGCCCTCATGTGCATTAACCCTGTGCAGGTACATGATAATAATGAGGGATGCGCGTTTGGTTCAAAGCCCTGATACTTCATCCACTGGGTAAAGATAGCATCTGGATCTAAGTCAGTCATCGATCGGATACAGCCATTTTGCCATGTAAGCAGCTCCGTCATCTTTCCAAGACCGCCGCTCATAAATGCTGTATTAATATAGAAGTTTCCTTCCTTACAGCCTTTAAATCCTTCCAGCCTGGACGTTCAAGCATTTTCTTCCGCCTTCTCAGCAAATTCTTCCTGTGGTGGTGCTGTAAATACACCGCTGTTTCCAAATTACATTTTACCAGCATGAATCTTTACGATCGAGTCTGGATCTTCTGTTAGATCTGCTCTGGATCAATGTCCTTACCAGCTATGAAGCATCACCAAAAAATATTAATACCGCCAGCCATAAGGATCATGTTGTGCCAGCCATCGTTAGAAGTTCCGGGAATACAGGTGCTGTAATCATTGCCATATTCCCCAGTAAACTTTCTTGCGGTCGGTTACCTGCTTTAACTGCACATTGATATAGTCAACTGGCTTCTGATAGAAGTCAACCAGTTCTTCTGCCTGCTCCTGCTTTCCAAACAGTTCGCCGCAAAAAGACGGATGCTGCTTTGGAACATCAGAGTTATCCCATCCTGTAATAACAACTACCTTAATGTAAAAAGGACTCTAATTTATCAACAGACTCTTCTACTTTGCCGTTCTTTGGAACTACCAGCACCTGAGGATCTAATGCAACAATCTTCTCGTAATCATACTCATCTTTTCCGAATGTTCATCTTCACCAAACTGTGGCCAGTATACCCGGATCCTGGGAGGTGTACTGATCTACACCTACCACTGCATCACCAGCGCCAACGGCACGGATCAGCTCGTTATTATAACGGTTTGCAACGCAGGCACGGGTGATCGGAAGCTCAGTTCTACTTCTTCCCAGGTCATCTACGAATGTGGTTGTTTCTCCCCTCTTTTGCCTCTGCAGTGGTCCCAGCAGCTGTAGTTTCCTCTGCTGTTGTCCCTGCCGCGGTTGTTTCTGCTGCTGGGTCTCCTGTTTGATGCAGTGTTTCCTGCGCATCCTGTTACCGCGATCATAGTACCCCTGCTGCCACGCTGCCAGCCATCTCTTTGCTGTTTGTCATCTTTATGTCTCCTTTTCAGTCTGCTTGTCCTATGTGCCTCTATTTTGCTGTTTCCATCTATTTGTACAGCCTTTCGCACAAGGATAAATATGCTCTCCATCATAAATTGCATAACAGAGCCATATCTTCTGCAAAGTTACATATTCTACATGCATGTTTACAGACTGAAAGGTAATAGTCCCTGTCCCAGACTATTCCTCTGTCAGACATCTGGCTTGTCTCTCCTGGCTTATGGTTCATCCTCGGACGCCTTCCCGCTTTCGCAGTGACTTTTTTGTCCTTGTCCCCAATATAACTATCCGGCACTTATTGTCCCGGACAGTCACATAATTACAGTAAGAGGCAGCTGCGGGGGATTTTCACCCCGCTTCCCTGGCGGTTTCTATCATGTATTCCTATATTGAACCGCCTTTTTTTCCAGATGCTGCAAGTTTTCAGTTGAGCTTTTAAAAGTGGGTACCATTTTTTTATGATTTGGCAACACCATTTTTCCATTTTTCATGCTCTGCTGCTATATGCTTTTTTATGTAGTATCCTGTCTTTGCAGCAGCAGAAATAATCCACCACAGATCACAACAGACACTAAAAAAGATCCCCCAGTTGCTAGTCCCATTGGAAATAATGTTTCAGGAAATATCTCAGACGTCAGGTACACGCCAGGAACACGCACCGGGGCAATTGAGACAATAATTGTGGATAAAGGAATATCCAGACCGTCCAGTAAGCACAGAAATAGTCGCTGAAAACTGAAAATGGATCCCAAAACATGCAGTCCCAGATATAACCTTTCAGGTACTGGGCGCCTGCATAGCATCACTGTCTGGTCATTTGTAAACAGGTTCACCACATTTCCCTGCTGTAAACTGGATGATACTATAATGAGCAGGCCAAATCCCCCCTGCAATGCAGATAGCATATTTTAAGGTATCAGCCGCCCGCTGTGGCTTTCCTGCAATCTACATTCTGGGCTCCTAAAGCTGATACAGTAGAGCATGGATGAAGGTACTAAAAACAGGAAATCCATCACTTTTTTCCAATAATACCTACTGCTGCTGCGTTCGTAAGACCTCTTCTGTTTGCAATAATGGTGATAATGATAAATGCCACCTTGATCAGGCCATCCTGCATGGCAATAGAAAGCCGATCTTTTAACAATCTTCCCATCGTTTCTTTCTGGGTTTAAATCACCTTTCTTTACGGTAATGCCTGTTTTTCCCCTTATAAACATGGTCAGAGCTACGATCACACTCACTGTCTGGGATAAGGTGGTTCCCCATGCCGCACCGGAAGGTCCTTAAATGCAAAGCGCCCATAAAAAATATAATCCAGCACAATATTTACACCACAGGCAATGGCTATAAGTACATAGGGCTTTTTAGGAATCTCCCATTCCCTGAAGATAGAACTGATAATGTTATAAAGCTGTAATAAAAGGGATTCCCAGAAAACAAATTTTTAAATACATTGCTGTTCCTGCTGCTGCCTCTTCCGGTACAGACATGATCCTTACAATGCCATTTACGCAAAAATATAGAACAACCGTCAAAAATAACAGAAAGCACCATAAATAAAGTAGTTGTATTTCCCGTATCCACCGCCGCCCCTTCTTATCCCTAGTACCAATGGCCTGTCCACATTTACAGTGGCACCCATTGCCAGACCTACGATCATCACCGTAAGCATGTGCATGACCTGACTTCCAACAGACACAGCCGTGGTACTTGCCACACCCTCAAAACTGGCCGATGATAAACAGATGCTATTCCATACACAGGTCTCTGAAGAAAATACGCCAATAAATAAGGAATGGAAAATAGATAATATTTTTAAATACTTCCTTCTGTAGGTTTCTTTCCATAATATATGTCTCTCCTGTTATCTGTTTCATAGCATTTTTTCTGCCTGTATCGGTTTATACTCTATAATAATTGTAGGGTCAAGTTTTTTATTTCCACTATCTCGGTCCATTTGGATACAAACAACAGTGTCCATACGCCCGCTTTTCAGGCGCAACAACTCTTTCTACAAACTTTTTTAGATATCTAAAATTATTACAATTTTTTGTTTTTATAGTGCATTTTACAACTATATGTTATACTAATTAATGACATTTATTATCATTAAACAAAATATATGTTCAGGAGGATTTATATGGAGCAGATTGAGTTGTTCACCCTGCAAAGCATCTGAAGCTGATGGTTGAGAGTCTTTACAAAAAATCTGGAGCAGCGTATTGTGGCCAGCCCTCCAGGTATCTGCCCCTGTTGATATAACAAGGGCTTTTATCGAAATGTGCCGCCCAGACCTGCGGAAAATGTGTTCCCCTGCCGTGTGGGACTTCATCCTGTTGAAGCATATGATCACTTCAATATTAAATGGTGATTTTGACTATGAGATCCTGGACCTGATCGAGGAGACCGCCCTTTCCATTATGCAGACCGCCGACTGTGCCATTGGCTCTGAAGCAGCCAAATGGTATGGCGCATGGTACATACCTGCCGTGATGATTTTGAGGCACATATCCGCAATAAACGATGCAGCTGCGCTTATTTCCCCAGCCAGTTCCATGTGTTGCCTCTGTCCGGCCCATGTAGACATTCCAGGTTATATTGCCCTGGTAAAGAGACGGACGCTTTGCAGATGCCATCCAGTCGATCCGCAAAGGATAACCCATTCCCTTCACCTGCGGTTTTATCTGCGAACATCCATGCGAAGCACGCTGCCGCCGCAATATGGTAGATACCTCTGTAAATATCCGGGACTGAAACGTGCTGCTGCTGATCTTGCAGGAAAAGTCACTCCCGCCAGCCTGTGGTCCTTCCACCGGCAAAAGATCGCCGTTAGGCGGCGGACCTTCCGGCCTCTCTTCTGCTTATTATCTGCAGTTAATGGGCCATCAGGTCACTGTTTATGAGATGCTGCCAAAGCTGGGTGGTATGCTGCGATACGGTATTCCAAACTACCGTCTGCCAAAAGAACCACCTGGAAGAAGATACAGATGCCATCCTGGAAACCGGCATCCAGGTACATTACAATGTAAAAATCGGTGAAGATATTAAACTGGACGAACTGCGAAAAGTATATGACGCAGTGCTTATTACAGTGAGGCGCTTCTACAGATAAGAAGCTTGGCCTTCCAAATGAAGATGCAGCGGGTATTACTTCTGCTGTGGATTTCCATAGAAATGTAAGCCTTGGGGACTGTCCTGATCTTAGCGGCCAGGAAGTAGCTGTCATCGGTGGCGGAAACGTATCCATGGATGCTGTCCACTGCCATCCGTCTGGGTGCAAAGAAAGTCAGCATCGTTTATCGCCGCCGCGTAGCTGATATGACTGCTCTTCCTGCTGAGATCGAGGCAGCTGTTGCAGAAGGTGTAGAGCTGCTCACTTTGGTTGCTCCGGCTGGCATTGAAGTTGATGAAAATGGACGTGTAAGCGGTGTCCGGGTCACTCCTCAGATGATCAGTACCATCAAAGACGGCCGTGCAAGTGTAACTGCCAGCGGTGAACCGGAATATGTGATCCCCATGCCAGACCATGATCATTGCCATTGGACAGAATATTGAGATCAAACGTATGAAAGTCTGGTATCCCGGTATCCAGAGGTAAGATCGTTACTCTGCCAACGGTGGATTTGCTGATCCCGCGTATTTGCAGGCGGTGACTGTGCTTCCGGCCCGGCCACTGTTATCAAAGCCGTAGCTGCCGCAAAGGTAACTGCCAACATTGACGAATATTTAGGATATCACCAGCGAAATCACCTGTGATATTGAGATCCCGGATCCCAAATAACAACGACCATACTCCATGCGGCCGTGTAGAACTGTCTGAACGGGGAAGCAAGTGAACGTAAACACGATTTTTGAAAGGTGTTGAAAACTGCATGAACAAGAAAAAATAGCGCAGGAATCCGGACGCTGCCTCCGCTGCGATCATTTCTGGCTTTGGAATCTTTAAAGGAGGGCGTGAGAAATTATGGCAATTTAACCATCGACAAACTGCCTGTATCTGTAAAAGAAGCTGGCACTACCTTAATGGAAGCAGCCGAGTCTATCGGCATCCATATCCCACACTTATGCTACTGGAAAGGTTTAAATGAGATCGCTGCCTGCCGCGTATGCGTTGTAGAATTAGAAGGACGTGACCATCTGATCACTGCCTGCAACAATAAGGTAGAAGAAGGCATGGTCGTTTATACTAACAGCCCAAAGGTACGCTTAGACCGCCGTCTCACACTGTTCAGCTGATCTTATCCCAGCATGATTGCCGGTGCGCTACCTGTGTAAGAAGCGGCAACTGTTCTCTTCAGAAAGATCGCAACGGATCTGAACGTCCAGGGATGGTCTTTTGAGGAACGTCTGGAAAAAGCAGCCATGGGGATAAAACATTCCCTCTGATCGTCAATCCGAAAAATGCATTAAATGTATGCGCTGCGTTCAGGTCTGTGACAAGATCCAGGGCTTAAATATCTTCAGGATCTTCTGTCGGTTCCCGTTCTACTATTAATGTAACCGGAAAAATAAGATAAATGAAGCTGACTGTTCCCTTCTCTGCGGTCAGTGTATCACCCCACTGTCCTGTTGAGCACTTCATGAGCGTGACGACAAGAAAATTATGGAGAGCTTTAGCTGATCCTAATAAAACAGTCGTTGTACAGGTTGCTCCTGCTGTCCGTGCTGCATGGGGCGAAGGTCTTGGATTTACACGGGAAGAAGCTACCATTGGAAAGATTTTTGACGCTTTAAAGAAAATGGGAGCTGATTATGTATTTGACTCCTGCTTCACTGCTGACCTTACCATTATGGAAGAAGCAAATGAGCTGTTAGTCCGCCTTGGCAAAGGGATTTAAAAGACCGTCCAATGTTCACTTCCTGCTGTCCGGGATGGGTACGCTTTGTTAAGAGTGAATTCCCACAGTTTGTAAAACAGTTATCTACTGCCAAATCCCCAATGCAGATGTTTGGTGCTGTAATGAAGAGCTATTTTGCAGAGCAGATCGGCAAAAAGCCGGAAGATATCTTCTGTTGCCATTATGCCTTGCCTGGCTAAAAAGGCGAAGCAAATATGGAGCTGTTCTATAAGGAATATGCAGGTCATGATACAGACTGCGTGATCACTACCCGTGAGCTGATCCGCATGATCAAGGGTTCCAGCATCATTACTGACCGTCTTACTGATATTGAACCGGATCGTATCTTCCACGACGCTTCCGGTGCCGGTGTGATCTTCGGCGCTACAGGCGGTGTTATGGAAGCTGCCCTGCGTACTGCCTACTATGCTATCATGGGCGAAAACTGCGCTCCTGATGCCTTTAAAAATGTACGCGCTTCCTCCCAGGAGACCGGTATTACAGAAGCTGAATTTGAATTAAACGGACAGATCCTGCGTATTGCTGCTGTCAGCGGTCTGGGAAATACCAGAAACCTGTTAAAGCCATTGAACGCGGTGAAAAGCATTACGAATTTGTAGAAGTTATGGCATGCCCCTGGCGGCTGTGTAGGCGGAGGCGGACAGCCTCAGCATGACGGCGTGAAATGGCCTTTGAACGCGGAAAGAACCTGTATTTCCTGGACGCGAATGCTGATATCCGCCGTTCCCATGAAAATCCTGATGTGAAGGCTCTTTATGACAACTACTTTGAACAGCCATTAAGCCACAAATCCCATATGCTGCTGCATACTGACCATAATAAGTGGCAGATGCCCCCAAGCCCCTGAGAAACCGCAATGGATATGTGATCAATCCTAATGCGAAGCTGCAGGGATAAGATGTGAGATAATGTGAGGTTGGATCCTGTTTCGAGGAATTCGTGAAAAACTTAAAAACCTTCCGGCATTGGAATATTTTCCGTGCCGGAAGGTTTTTTCATATTTATTACATAGTCTATGATACTGCTGATGTACTAGCTCCTACTCCCCATCATCCAACAAATACGGTGTCATCTGGTATACATAGAAATTCAGCCAGTTGGTATACAATGTATTAGAAGTATTTCTCCAAGTAAGTTCCGGTACGAGAAAACGGATCATTATCCTCATAATAATTGACCGGAAGAGATGGGTTCAGCCCCTTGTTCAGATCTCTGTGGTATTCGTTATTTAAAGTCATTCGGTCATATTCCGGATGGCCCTGGACAAAGATCTGCTTCCCATCACGACTCATTACCAGAAATATTCCGGCTTCTTCGACTCTGCCAGAATGACCAGCTCCGGGTGCTTCTCAATATCCTCTCTGCGTACCTCTGTATAGCGGCGAATGAGGTGCCAGGAATGTATCGTTAAAGCTTCTCACTAACGGAACCTTCCGGTCTAATACTCTATGGTTATAAATACCGGAAAGCTTTTCTTCTCTCTTATATTTCGGGATGCCATAATGGTAATACAGTCCCGCCTGGGCTCCCCAGCAGATATGGATAGTCGAGGTCACATGTGTTTTACTCCACTCCATGATACCGGAAAGCTCTTTCCAGTAGTTTACCTCTTCAAAGTCCATATTTTCCACAGGCGCACCTGTGATGATCATTCCATCGAATTTTTTCTTTCTGATGCTGTCAAAGGACACATAAAACTTGTTTAAATGACTGGCAGATGTGTTTTTGGACACATGGGTAGACAGCATTAAAAAGGTACAGTCCACCTGCAGCGGTGTATTTGACAGCGCACGCAGCAATTGTGTCTCTGTATCCTCCTTTAAAGGCATGAGATTTAAGATCAGGATCTCCAAAGGTCGGATATCCTGGCTCATAGCCCTGTCGTTCGTCCATGATAAATATATTTTCTGATTCCAGGATCGCCCTTGCAGGCAGATCCTTCTGTACTTTTTAATAGGCATATCAGCCTTCCCCCTTTTCCTTCTCCTGAAGCAGTTTCAGGAAATCTTCTTCCGAAAGGATCGGAATCCCCAGTTCCTTTGCCTTTTATTTTTAGAAGAACTGGATTGTGTATCATTATCGATCAGATACGTGGTTTTTGAGGTAACAGAACCTGTTGCCTTTCCTCCCTTGCTCTCGATCAGTGCCTGCAATTCCTTTCTGTTTGCAAAATGCTCTACAGAGCCTGTGATAACAAAGGTCATTCCTGTGAAAGCAGTACCATTTTCCTCTGCCTGTTCTTTTTTTTCAATGTGAAGCTCCTGCAATAAATGATCTAATACCTCATTGTTCTTTGCAGAAGCAAAGTAATCTCCCCCATGCCTGAGCCAGTACACTGCCAATGCCATCTACTGCTGTCAGCTCTTCCACGTCGCAGTGACGCATCTGATCCAGATCATAGTTAAAATGACGGCAGAGCATTTTCGCATTTGCAAGACCAATTCCTGCAATTCCCAGACCATATATCAGTCTTGGCAGTGTGGTGTGGGAGGCAGCTTCAATGGAACTAATCAGATTATCATAGATTTCTGACCAAAGCCTTCCATGGAAACGATCACTTCTTTATGGTCTGATAAATGGAAAATATCTGCATATTCGTGGATAAAACCGGCACCGATGAATTTCTCCAGAGTTGCTTCTGATAATCCATCTATATTTAAGGCATCACGGCTTACAAACAAAGTAAAGCTTTTGGATCTTTTTGCCTGACATTCTGGATTAGTGCAATATAAATCTTTTTACATCATTGGTCTGGCGGATCCGTAGCCGCCGCATACGGGACAGATCTTAGAATATCCCTTTACACCGCACTTGGGTCAGGTTATCGGCGATCTGTGGGATAATCATATTTGCCTTGTATACGTATCTTACCGGCGCCTATTTCAGCCCTTCCATAATTGATGTTATGGACACTGGCGCGACTGACAGTAGTCCCTCTAACTCAACTGGCTCAAACACTACCGGATTGATCAGACCGGTTCGTGAAGGACTCCATTCAATATAGGATAATGTGGTCTCCCGGATCTCATCCTGCCACTTAAAAGCAATGGCATTTCGCGGGAACTTGGCCGTACGTCCCAGTGAATCGAGGCAATATCATCATATAACAGCACCAGGCCATCTGAAGGAATATCATTGTGCCCGATCTGCTCCTGCAAACCAGGCAACCTTATCCGGTAGATCGGCTGCTGTTACTTCTTCGTGATGCACGACCTCAAATCCCTGGTTTTTCAGCCATAAAAATTGCTCTTTTCTGGAATTTTTAAAGTCAACACCTTCTGCCTTAACCGGGCAAAAGCCTCAAAATGAACGCTGCGCTCTGCTGCGATCTTACTGTTTAACTGGCGCACAGAACCGCTGCAAAGGTTTCGCGGGTTTTTATATTTGGCATCTGCATCACCGATCTCATCGTTAATACGTTCAAAATCTGTATAGGTAATGACTGCCTCACCCCGGATGATCAGCTGCCCCTTATAGGCAATTGCCAGGGGATGTTGGAAATGCCCTTGCATTTGGTGTAATAACTTCCCGATCTCCCATTTCCTCTGGTAACAGCCTTTACCAGCGTTCCATTTTCATAAGTAAGAACTACCGTAAGGCCATCCATTTTCCAGGATAAAAGGCCTTTCTGGTTTCCTAACCACTGCTGTAAGTCCTCTACACTCTTTGTCTTATCAAGAGACAGCATAGGCTCTTCATGGGTCTCTTTTGGAAGCTCACTTAAAACCTGATAACCTACCTGCTGTGTGGGACTTCCCGACAGGATGATCCCTGTCTTTGCCTCCAGGGCAGACAGCTCATCATACAGCTTATCATATTCAAATTGCTCATGATCTCCCGGCTTTCCTGATAGTAGGCTTTTTGCAGCCTGACGAAGCTGGGGATCAGTTCTTTCATTCTCCGGATTTCTGTTTCCATTTATTCACCTGATTTTCATTCTTAGAGTGGAAAGCACATATCGTTTTCCTCTTCTGTCTGACTTAGACAGACTTGTGGAACCTTCCAGCAGTTTTATAAGCCGTTTATATTCTTCCCCGGTGATCTTACGATATTCTCCGGTTTTCAAACCGCCTAACTGGATATTCATAATACGCACCCGCCTAAGAAGATGCACCCGATAACCGCAGGCCTGGCACATCCGACGGATCTGCCTGTTTAAACCCTGAGTCAGGATAATAGAAAACGGCGTTCTCCCTGTTTTCGTACTTTACACGGAAGTGTTTTCCGCTCTAATTCCTCTAACCACACGCCTTCTGACATCTGTTTGATAAATTCATCCGTCAGAACCTTATCTACAGTAACGATATATTCTTTTTTTTCATGGGCATTGGTACTGCGCATGATCTTATTTTACCAGATCTCCCTGATTCGTCATAAGGATCAGTCCCTCAGACTCTTTATCCAGACGGCCAACAGGATAAATACGTTCCGGATAAGAAAGCATTTCTACAATATTTTCTGCCCGGTCTTTGTCGGAAGTAGTGCACACGATCCCTCTTGGTTTATTTACCGCAAGCAGAACAGGGCGGGGAGGTTTAACTTCTCCCCGCCCGCCGTCTGCATCACCTACCGGCTTTCCATCGCATATTACTTTCTGTCCATCTTCTATACGCTGACCCATCTGGGCAGTTTTTCCGTCAACTAAAACTTTGCCTTCACTGATCAGCCGGTCTGCCTCCGCCTAGAACACACTCCCATGCGACTGAGCCATTTATTCAGACGTTCTTCCATTTAACTTCCTACGCTTTCTTTACAGGCTGTGGATCATCAGCGATGAACATAGCATCGCCAAAAAAGAAAAGAATCTGTATCTTTCCTGATCGCTTCATTATATGCTGCTAAAATATTCTCTCTTCCTGCTAATGCACTGACTAACATCACCAGTGTAGATTCTGGTAAATGAAAATTGGTGATCAGTGCATCCAGAATCTTAAACTTATATCCCGGATAAATGAAAATATCAGTCCAGCCTGTTTTTGCCTGTAATATACCATCCTCTGTGGAGGCAGATTCTACCGTACGGCAGCTGGTGGTTCCACACAGATCACCCGGCCTCCTGCTGCCTTTGTTTCATTTACTTTTTTTGCCTCTGCCTCATCTACTACATAAAATTCAGAGTGCATATGGTGGTCTAATACATTTTCCACCTTTACAGGGCGGAAGGTACCAAGACCTACATGTAAGGTAACATGAGCGATCTTCACACCCATATCCTCAATCTGCTTTAACAGTTCTTTTGTAAAGTGAAGTCCAGCTGTAGGCGCTGCTGCAGAACCCTCATGAACTGCATAAACAGTCTGATAGCGGTTCTATCCTTTAACTGGTGTGTAATGTATGGAGGAAGTGGCATCTGACCTAAACGGTCTAATATCTCTTCAAAAATGCCTTCGTATGAGAACTGGATCAGTCTGTTCCCATCATCTACTGTCTCAATAACAGTTCCTGTAAGGATACCGTCACCAAAATCAATGACAGTTCCTGGTTTTGCCTTCTTTCCCGGCTTTACCAGAGTCTCCCAGATATCATTTTCACGGCGCTTTAATAAAAGCACCTCTATTTTTGCTCCTGTATCCTTTTTACGCCAAATAATCTTGCCGGGATAACCTTTGTATCATTGATCACAAGACAATCTCCTGGTCTTAAATACTCTACAATATCCTTAAAGATCCTGTGCTGTGTCTTGCCTGTCTTCTTGTCCAGTACTAAAGCCACGGAAGAAGAACGATCCTCCAAAGGATCCCTGCGATCAGTTCCTGTGGCAGGTCAAAATTAAAATCTTTTACATTCATTTTTCTGTTACTTCCTTTAATTTTTTCTTACTGCATATTTTCTTACTGTATAGCTACAGCTGCATCAGAGTTATCCCCTGCTGCTTCTGTCTGGGTTTCTTCTGTTCCTTCTGCCGGTGTCTCACCTGTGGTCCCTTCTGCAGCATCTGCACCTGTAGTTTCTTCACCTGTACCAGAAGAAGCATCTGCACCATCACCGATCATAACCTGGCTGTCTGCATTTTCTGCATCTTCAGAAGTGCTTACTACTGCACCATTGCTCAGATCCTTATAAATACCGGCTAAAAGGCTGTCAGATTCAATAGCCTGTTTTAAGCGTTCATTAACCTGGGTCGATAAAAGGCGTACATCCTCTGTCTGGTTCTGGCTGGCAACATAATCCGCCTCATCGCCTACAACATTTTCACGGATAATATAATCGCCGTTATCATTTTTCACTACATAACACCACATAAGACCAGGTGCCAGAGTATCCACTCTTCTGAATTTTACATCATAGGTCACATATACCACATATGAATCATCTGTCATTCCCACCTTTGTATAACAGGTGATATCCTGATAGTCCTCGATATAAACAGCTTCATCTTTTAATCTGCAGCTTTCTCTCTCCTCTATACGGTCATCCTCCTTTTCCAAATACCTTATATAGCAACTGGGCATCCTGATCCACTTTTTGCCTGAAAATAAGTGCTGATCAGCTCATTGACCTGGGATTTGCGTCCTTTGGAGTTCATACGCAGAAAAATCCTGATTATATTCATTGTTATCAGGTTCAATAGATGCATCATCCGTACTGCTTTCTGTATCTCCTTCTATAGAAATATCTGAAGCTTCAGATACTGTGGTATCCTCTGTATTTTTATTGCTTCCCGGTTTCTTATCCATGACCAGGATCACAATCAGCAGTACCAACACTATTGTTGCCGGGATTGCCAGCAATCTGGCATACTTAGTTTTATCATCAGACCTTCTTCCAGGTTTTTTTCTTCCTCGAACAGTTTGTTTCATATTCTATTCTTCCTCCATTATCTGCCACTACTCCGCTCTATTCTAGCAAAAAAGCAGACCAAAATGCAATACAGCGAAAATCGCGGATACAAAAAAAACTTCCCTATCCTAAGGGACAAGCCCAGTTTTAACAGGATACGGAAGTTTTTAATATTGTGGAAGAAAACATTCGTAATCCGCTCATTTTTCTTCAAAAATGGCTTCTTACTCATGTTTTGACCCTGGTACATCATTTTATTTCAGTGTCAGGTCTCCTTCTTTGACCCAGCCGATCTTCTTTAAGAACATATTAATGACCGGGCAGATCATCACTGCAGGAAGGATGATGGATACAAGAAGCAGTCCGCCCAGTCGCCTGTTGTAATCGCTGCCTTGGTTCCTTCAGAAACATCTTTGACCCAGCCTGTGTATACACCGATCTGGCCAACCAGGCCACAGGTACCCATACCTGAAGAAACAGCAGCACCATTCATTTCCATATGGAAAAGGCAGGTGGCAACAGGTCCTGTAATAGCAGAGGTAACAATAGCGCGATCCGCATCTTTGATTCTTTACAATATTTCCCATTTGAAGCATGGATGTTCCGATTCCCCTGGGAAATCAGACCTCCCCACTTATTCTCCCGGAAAGACATCACGGCAAAGCCGATCATCTGTGCACAGCAGCCTGCTACTGCTGCTCCTCCTGCCAGTCCTGTAAGTCCTAAGGCTGCACAGATCGCAGCAGAAGAAATAGGAAGTGTCAGTGCGATACCAACAAATACAGAAACTAAAATTCCCATTAAAATGGCTGAAGCTCTGTTGCCCACATGACACACTTCCCACTTTCATGGCTGCTTTTCCAAGCGCAGGTGCTAAAAGTGCAGATAATGCAATTCCCACACCAATGGTAACAAGAGGGGTAACAAGGATATCTACCTTTGTTTCTTTAGAAACTGCCTTTCCTGCCTCAGAAGCAAGAACTGCAACAAAAAAGGACTGCCAGAGGACCGCCTGCAGCGCCAAGTGCATTGGAAGCAAATCCTACTGTGATCAGAGAGAATAATACTAACGGCGGGCAATGAAGGGCATAACCGATAGCTACTGCCATAGCCGGACCGCTCATAGCAGATGCTAAACCGCCTACTGTATAGGCTGTGTCATTAACAGTTGCCACTGTCATGGTTAAGAACGGGATATGAAGTTGGGTTCCCAGTGTATTGATAATGGTTCCGATCAAAAGGGAACAGAACAGTCCCTGTGCCATTGCACCAAGGGCATCAATGCCGTATCGTTTCACACCGATCTCAATGTCTTTCCGGTGCAGAAAAGCTTTTACATTTTCCATAATACCTCCATAGCTTATAACTGATTTATTTTTTCATAAGATATTAACATGATGTAAGTGTCAAAAAAGTATAAATTGTGTTTGTGCTCGCACAAATAAGCAATTTATACTTATTGACACGCCAAACACCGAAAACGAAATAAAATGGTGTGAACACGCCATTTTATGGGAGTTTGAGGTGTTCGAGGATTGCGGGAATTGCATAGCAATAGAGCAATCCGGTTACATCAGTGAGTGGCAAAATTTACTTTTGACACTCACATCATTAACATCTTCGCAATTCTAACTTTTTTCTTTGTCTTGTCAATCACTATTGTCATATGACAAGACAGTTGTTATATCACAAAAGCCAGGAGACAATCTCCTGGCTCTCTGGTGTAATGCGAATAGGGATTTCATTGTTTGTCTGCCGGAAAGCCTCCCGGACAGCTTGAATAGATTTTAGCATACATTTCATATAAATGCAACTCATATTTAACAAAACAAGGCCTTATAGGGAATTTTTGTAACTTTTATGTAAAATTTCACCCTGCAAATATGAGTCCATCCAGTACACTTTCAAGTCCTTTTCTCCATTTATTTTCTGTGGCCAGTCGCTGTTATACATAGATACCTTTCCGTACTGATCCCCATCATAACGAAAGATAACGTAACTTTCATTATCTGTCATGTAAAAATACAGTTTTGTTCCCACAGGGATCACTTCTGTTTTTCCATTTTCCCTTCCAGAGGCATCTGTTTTTTTTTACAGTCAGTGCCTTTTTTACTGTAACCACTATTTCTGCCGGTCCTGCCACATAAGGATCGCTGCTTTCTAAAAGTCCAGAGCTTCCTACATGATAATGTCTGCTGCCGGAATAGGTACTGAATGCGTTCATAGTCTTTTCAAGGTAAAGAGCACCTGGATCATTGTATGCAGCCACATCCTCGCTGTTGGTAAAAAGACTGTCCTCATTATAATTATACTCATATCGTATCAGTGCCGGAGTTCCTCTACATATCCCAGATCACTTTGGATCTGCCCATTTGTGATCTCATACATTATCCGCAGTCCAGTCATTTTCTGAATGTGTGAAAACATGAAGAAAATGCCTGTTTCCAGTCTTCACATAATATGCCTCCATGGTGAAATAATACATATCATCAAAAACACAGCTTGTAACCTGTCCATTTTCATCCTGGATCTGTATGCGAAGGGCACTGTTTGCATAATCATCTGTTCCATCCGGGTAGACACTTACATCTGAAAAGCTGCCATCATTGTAAATATCTGCACTGTAATCTGCATAAATCCCAATCTTTACAGCGTAATCTGATGTCTCCATCTTATACTCTTCTTTTTACGGCATCCGGATATTTTTCAAAAGGAAGGCTGACGCTGACAATGCCTAATGCCCAGAACCGATATTATAGGGATTATAATAAATATTCAGCCGGTCCGCACCAAGACTCCAGGCAACGGCACCTGACTGATCCTTAGAATCCACATATTCAAAAATGCATCTGCATCTTCTTCAGGAGTATTATTCTCCACCAGCCCGTCTTCGCTGGCATACTTATTTTTAATTCCTGTATGATCCCGGCTTTTTACACTTTCTTCACCTGTGATCATATCATAAAGATCCAGTTTTTTCCTGTTTTAGTATCGAAAGTAAAACCAGCATAAGAATGATACCCATGAGCTCCGCCGTAATAATCATCATAAAACTGTTCGTAGCTGACCACATTTTCATCTGCACGAAGGACATACGGTGTATATTCAGCTATCAACTGCATATTATCATCCCCCCTGCATATACTCCACCATTTTCCTCTGCCGATTCTTTCAGGTTGTTCAGATCTTCCTGTGTATTCTTTTTTTTAATGTGTCATACTCCAGGGTCAGCGCCTGATTCAGTTCCGGATAAGCAGCCGCTTCCTCATCACTTAATACCAGTCCTCCTGTTTTCAGGCTATAATTTATCTGGACACTGCCATCTGCACTGTTTACATATCCGCTTACGCTGTCTGTGTGGATATAGGGATGTAACACTTTCTTTTCTGTTTCTTCTTTTTTTCAATTTGTTCTTTGGATGTATCCTTTTCTTCCTTGTTTTCCTTTACTGTTGTCTGTGCAGTATCTTCTTTTGAAGTCTGATGGCAGCCAGCTGCTGTCAATGCCATAATAACAGCAAGTCCTGCTGCCGCTATTCTTTTTCTTTTCATATCTTTTCTCCCATTTTCAAATTGACTCTTGAAGTTTTGGTAAAAATATAGTATGATACTAGAGATGCGTTTGTAGCTCAGTGGATAGAGCAGTGGCCTCCGGAGCCGCGTGCGGAGGTTCGATTCCTCTCAGACGCATTCTTTTTTTATCTTTTTTCCTCTTTCCCTTGACAAATCATCCCCCATCCCTTATTCTGGTTACATATCTTATATTTAATCTTTATCATTTCTATGATCTGTAATTGATTAGATACCAGGGTCAAAAGGTCATAAATCCGATGCAAGCTTGCTTGCAGGAGGATTTTGAGCTTGGGACCCGCCAAAAACATGAATAAGAAGTCATTTTTGAAGAAAAATGAGCGGATTACGAATGTTTTTAGAATTAGGAGTGCAAAACACGTAGCAATTGGTATCAGAGAGGTCAAAATACCTTTTGGCCTCAACATCTTGATTATAATGAACTGTATGAATCCATTTTACAACTGACTTTCATTTATGATGATGTCACCGCCAAATGGCATATCCGTTTACTATGGATCTGCGTATGCAGTTTTTCATAAATATTATATTAGGAGGTATATCTTTTGGTATACAATGAATTTCTTGAAACAATGAAAAAAACAAATGGAACTGGCACTGGGGGATGGCTACTCTCTTACTTTAAGGAAAGTACAGAAGAATAATAGTCTTATCCTGGACGGACTGTGTATTGAAAAAGACGGCAGTCCCGTAGCACCTTCTATTTACCTGAATCCCTTTTATGAGCATTATCTGGACGGCGTTTCTCTGGAAACGATCACCAAAAAAACTCTTAACTGCCTATCATGAAAACAGTTATCCGCCTTTTTTAAACCAGTTCGCACTTTCTGACTATGCTTCCATTTCTTCCCGTATTGCTTTCCGCTTGATCACTGCTTCCAACCAGTCTCTTTTAAAGACCATGCCCCATATTCCCCTGGCTGGATCTTTGCTATTGTCTTTTATCTGTATATACAGGAAAATGAAGACGGTATTATGACAGCTGCCATTTATGACCATCATATAAAGACCTGGGGCATTACTGTAGATGATCTTTACAGGCAATCCCTCATTAACACTCCCAGTCTTTTTCCTCCTTCTATCTCCAGCATGTCATGTATTCTGGAATCTCGATCCCGACATTTACACTATGACCCATCGCTGCCAGATACTCCTTTTACGTTCTTACCAATAAAAACGGCATAAATGGCGCTGCCTGTATTCTTTACTAAAGACACAATAAAAAATTTTGCTGAAGGGATGGACCGTAACATTCTGATCCTTCCCTCCAGCATTCATGAAGTTCTTCTTTTTACCTGATGATGATGAGCTGGTCTCTTACAATGATCTTGCCCATCTGGTAACTTTTATCAACCAGACAGAAGTCCCGGCCCAGGACCGTCTTTCTAATCAGGTCTACCGTTATTCCCGCTCTGAAGATGATTTTTCAATCGTTTCCCTAAGTCCCTCTTCTGTGTGCTGAACTGACTTTCATTTATGGTGATGTTCCTGTCCTGTACATGTCCGTTTACTGTACCCAGGCACCGGAACCATCCATATCTTCCGTCAGGTGTCCATGTATTTGCATACATTACACCATTTCCGCCCATATAATACCATCTGCCGCCTACAAACTGCCAGCCTATCGTCATCTCACCGTTTCCGTTCAGATAATACCACTGACCTCCGATCTGCTGCCAGCCGACCTTCATAGCGCCGCTGGAATCCAGATAATACCATTTATTGCCTACGCACTGCCAGCCGGTCTGCATCTCACCGCTTCCGTTCAGATAATACCACTGTCCTCCCACAAACTGCCAGCCGGTAGTCATCACACCGCCACCGGTTAAATAATACCACTGTCTGTCTACTCTTACCCAGCCAGTCTGACAATAACCGGAGGTATTGAAATAGTACCATGCCCCATTGATCTGTTTCCAGCAGTTAGTCGGGTATCCGCCTGTGGAATATGAGTACCACCAGCCATTGTTATCCTGTATCCATTTGCCGGTTCCATTGTAAGTTCCTGCCTCGTCTTCATCTACGTAATACGAAGAGGAATCATCAGACCACTCACCTGCTTTATTGTTATAGCTTGCAATGGCTCTTACGCGGAATGTGTAGTCTCCCTCTTTATTAAAGTAACCGGAGAAGTTAAAAAGAAGTTGCCGTAGTATTTACAGTTGTCACTGTTTTTTCATTTCTTAACAGCTTTACATCATAGCTTTTTGCACCATCAATGGAATCCCACTCTGCAATACCATCATTCCACTCCAGATTGGATGTTCCTCCAACTTGCCGCCTACACGCTTTAACTGGGCTGTTACTTCAATGTAATCACCGCTGTCATAGATCTTTGCTTTCTGGAACTCTGCATTGCAGCCGGAAATTTTGAAATGGCTTTTTGCTTGTATAAGAGAATCGGTAGCCATCTTTTGCATAAAAGCTCTACTTTTACTTCCGGCACATCTCCTACAGTCCAGGTATCCTGATTCTCTGCATTGGTATACTCAGCAGACTCTACATAATAACTGTCTGTATCACCACCCATGGATAGAACCAATGGAATCTCCACTGGCCGGCGCCCTGTCGTAAAAAAAGTCAGCTTTACTGTCAATTTTTTTTTGTCTACTGCAAATGCAGGCATTACGGACATAAAGGTCATTGCAGCTAATACCATACACCAGGCTTTTTTCATCTTCATATTCCATCCTCCTTACTATCACTTTTTATAAAAATGTCTGATTTTATCTAGTTTCATTATAATAGAGAGGACGATAAGATGCAATTTCAGAATCCTTAAAAAGAGTTTACAAAATACTGTCTTTTCCGGCTTATTATTTTTACTGTACTGTGCCACCCATTAACTGGATCAATGCCAGGTTTTCATCACTGGTACCACTGTAGTTTGTAAATCCTAACAGCTCTGCACAATACTTTCTGGTCTCGAAGTCAGGAGAAATACCGCTGAGCATAAATGCATCGATCACAGAATGGCCTACATAACCAGCCAGAAAACCACTAAGATCGATATCGTCAGACTCTACATCTACACTGTCCTCTGCTGTAAGATAGCTTGTAAGGATATTTAAGGTGCTGTCTACATCTTCTGCCGCTGATTCATAAAGATAATAGGTAGTATCATCCTCTGTCAGCTCAAAGCAATAGCTGTCACCTTCTTCAGACAGATCCCATCCTAATTCATAGGACATATCTGTTTCATCATCGATCAGGGGTCAGATGATCATAATCAAGACTCCACAGACCGGAAATGGACTGTGTCTGGATCTGGCCATTTTCATTGTAGAGAAGGTCAAAATATGCCTGGTCTCCTTCAAAATAGAAGATCGTAGCTGTTTCGTCGCCGGAGCCGATCCAGTAAGTCCCCTGTGCTACGTACTCGATCACACTTGCAGTGGTCATCATCTGGTCTAATGTGTTTTTCCAGGTTGCTTCCATCCCCCTCACTGGATAAGATAATATCATCTAACTGGATATACTCCCCATTTTCAGTTGTATACCAGTCAAATTCAAAAGTTGTGGGATCATCAGGTAATCCTCATTGGCGTATAGATAAAATGTATCATAATCCGCTTTCCAGTAGCCATCCGTATCTGTTACCTCTCCATTTGTATCTAAAATTGCCATATACACATCTTTTCATCAAAAGCAGCTACCAATGATCTCCTGTTCACTGAAATCCCTGCCCAGGTAGTACCTGCAGGATCTCTGCCATATCAGAATCATTAACAGCCTCTGTTTCCTGTTCTGTCTCTGTTTGCGTTTCTGCTGCAGTGGTGGTTGCTGTCGTTTCTTTCTTATCAGCCACCACCTTTTTAGAAGACCCGCCGCATCCTGCAAGGGAAATACACATTACGGCTGCCATTGCCACTGCTGTTCCTTTTTTCATACTACTCATCATCTTTTCTCATTCTTTTCTCCTCCATTTCCATTTCGTTGAACCGTCTTAAACGTTCTCTGGCTGCTTCTAACTGTGCCTCTATGTCTGTAGACGGGTCCTGCTTTTTCTCTTTTGTAAACGGTTCCGGCTGTTTGATCCGTTTTATTGATCCTCCTGCGATGCTGCCAATAGCAGCTCCGGCTGCTGCTGCTCCGGCTGCAACTGCTCCGGTAATAGCCGGGGCGCATCCCGGTTCAAGAATTTCAGATGCCATAGCCACCGTTTCCTTCTCCGGTATATATCTGTCAGACTGTCAGCTGCCTTCGGCGCAGCCACATTTCGGCATGTTCACTTACGGGCAATGGTGGCAGATGGTCCCCTCTGTGTGTAATACAGCCTGCCGGATATCAGAGTCTGTTTGTGAAGACACATTTACTGTACCCTGTGACTTTATATGGACGCTTCCACCTGTACCAGATACTGCATTTGATGCATCTGTTACTGTACCAGATGCCACATTAGATGCTGCAGGTGTTGTCCCGGTCGTTTCTGCTACTGCGGCTGCATGATAATGCACCTGCTGTCGCACCGGCTCCTCCTGCAACTACAGTCACAACCACTGGATTTCCATAAAAATCCCGGTTATGCGCCCGGAACTGATTGCTTTTGTCACCGCCTTTTTCTGGGCTGCGGTATACTTTGCATTTGACTGTTCTAACGCCTTTGTCATAAGGAGAATTACTCCGCCCTCGTTTCCAAAGATGCTGCCAGCTTCGTAAGTGCTTGCCGCACACCGTCCAACAGGCATCTTTTACCCAGAGATGCATTGACCTTTTTAATCTGTTCTAAAGCATTATCTAAATTTTCAACTGCCTTTTCATACTCTTTTTCTGCTGTTCTAAACTATGGGCTGACACCTTTACAGAAGCCATAGGCAACCTCCTATTTTCAGATTGATCTTCAGTTTGCCTGCAGAACTGGAGATCTTCTTCTCATTGGCACTGTATACATCTGCTGCTTCTGACAGAGTCAGGGCATAGGTATTTACCACATTTAATACCTCTTCGCACTTTCCAATAATGGCATCAAAACGACTGTAAAACTCTGCAGAGCCGCTGCCCGTCCAGGTGGATTTCAGGTTCTTTACCGCTGTTTTGCTTTCAGAAAGATAGCTGTACATGTTTTTATAGCCTGTTTTAATGTTATTGGAATAGTTTTTCAATTGTTTGGGATCCACTTTGATGTTTGCATCTGCCATTTATACTCACCTCCCTATTTGCCCAGATATTTGTGTACAAGATCCATAGCTTTATTATCTGCCTGCGTATAGCTGTTGGAAAATTCTCCAAGTGCTGCTCCCATCTGCTGTAAAGATCTGGGTCAGCTGGGCCAGATTTTGCCTTGTCTGCCTGATACCGCTTCAGGTAAGAAGCACTTGCTTCCCCGCTCCATACAGAAGATACCTTCTGGATATTTTCATCTAACTTATTCATCTCACTTTTCATTTTGGCTGCCAGATTGGTGAGATTTACCCCTGTTGATTTTAATTTTGCCGCATTTACCTGCTGTGATGCCATTTTCTCTCCCTCCTATCTCCTGCTTACCACTGCTTTAGCCTGTGCTTCTGCTTTATCCATGGAAGTGCAGGCATCCCGCAAAGGGCAGCGATCTCTTTAGGAAGCTGTCCCTGATGCCAGATCTGCACTTTGTTCCTGCATAAATTTCACAAATATCCCGCCGGCTTTACCAGACCAGGATGCAGCTACTGCTTCATTTGCAGCATTGATCACCTTTATAGTCTGGTTCTGGATCTGGTCTGCCGCTTCTTCTAACAGCTTTGCCTGTTTTTTTACCGCCTGGGAATCAAAATTAATAGCTGCCATTACCGCATTCCTCCAAACTTAAGCTTTCCTGCATTTCTGCTTACTGTTTTCTCTGTATCCTCATATACACCGGCTAATTCCTTTAAGACCTTTTCGTAATTTCCCAGCATGGTAATAATAGCCCCGGAACTTTTCTTTAACTGCCCTGCCACTGCATAGATATCATCAGCGCTTTCTCCTGCATAAGAATCCTGCAGTTTGCGAAAATGTGCATAAGCTGCATCTGTATTTGCTGCAACAGACTTTTTATAGAAGTGATCTCCCCTACTGCTCGCCGCAGTTCCTCTGTATTGACCCGGCTGGTCCTGTCTCCTGCCATATGCTACCTCCTGTTAAACCTGACCTCTTTGATACCGGATTTCTGCGTACTCTGTGCTTTTTGCAATTCTTATCCCTTTGCAGCCGCCTGGATCTGGCTGCTGATCTCTTCTTCTGCCTGCTCTAACTCGTCTGCGATCCAGAGCATTCCCTCTGCCACTTCTGCATACTGGGCAGCCATTTCTGCAAGAGCAGCCCGATCTTTCTGATAATTCTGCAGAAAGCGGTCTTTTGCATCACTGCTCCAGGTGCTGCTTAAACCTTCGATCACAGCCTGGAACCGTTTCAGTTCTTTTTCCCATATCAGCAGCAGAAGTTTTTTCTATTTTTTGCTGTTGAACGCAGCACATCCGGATCCATTTCCATTTTACTTCCTGCCATGCTCTCCTCCTGTTTCTGCCTGCAGATAGTGCATTTTTATACCATGACCACCCGGCTGCCGTTTTTGATCCCTACTTCACGGAATGTCTCATTATCCTGGATCAGACCTTCCAGCTCAAGGGAACCAAAAACAATATTGTCCAGTCCTGCAAACAGATCATGGCCTTCTAATTCTGCTATCTGCTTCATGATCTGCTTCTTTGCTGTGCCGATCTTCATACGGTCATCTAACATAAATTCATAGGTTTTGGCATTTCCAGGTATCTCTACTTCCAAATGAATCTTACTCATATTCCCCTCCTTTACAAAAAGGTGTCATAAAGAGCACTGCTTTTCCTTCCTGTTCTGTAAATGCAGCTCCCGCCGGATAGGTCCTGCTCCGCTCAGAAGGTGTTACTTCATAATCAAAAATTCCCTGTTCATCAAAAGCTCCTCCAAGGTGGATTCCTGTTTCCAGCTGCCAAACTGACGAAGCGCCCTGTAACCAGCCAGTTCTTCATATTCTCTTGGGGACAGAGCCATAAAGAAATGCAGTTTATGTTCCATTCCCTTTTCAAATACAGTTTCAAGAACCTCGCTTACATCAAAATCTTCACTGTACACAGCTTCCATAAACTCTGATGCACTGTTAATGAGGAGAACGATGCGTCTGTAGTCTTTAAAGCAGTCTGGACCAAAGCACCTGTCTGTCTGGCCTCATATACAAGTTCGTTGCGTTCTCCCAGCTGTAAAAGCAGTACATTTTCCATAAAATGGTAAAGTTCTTCTTTGTCTGTCATGTAACCGTCCAGCTCATTTTTTCTGGAAAATTCTTCCAGTTCCTTTAAGCATCCATCAAACACATAAACCTCTGCCCTTTTTTTCTTCATCTGTAAGGCAGTATATTTTAAGAAATTGGTCTTTCCTGTTTTCCGGATCCACAGACTGTAAAGCATAAGGTCTGATCCAGGTCACAGGTCTGAAACATTCCTTCCTGTTCACCCATTACAAAGGTGTTATCTGGCAAATCCCGGAAATTGATCTTTTCCAGAAATTCCCCACTGTCGGTCATTGTAAGGTCTGTTCCCAGCTTTCTCGCCCCGGATACGCCATTTTCTGTCAATGGCTTTAATTTTTCCCGAATCGCCAGCATCATGCTTTCTCCCTGGGATGCCTTTACAGGAAGAGCTGCCTGGAATTCCAGCGGAACCCCTTCTTTGATCAGGCCTCTGCCTGTGGTCCGGTCATCTGGAAGGATTTCTGAACGCATGCCGATAACACTGTCATACTCAAACCTGTCTGCCAGCTGAAGTCCGATGCCCTTTGTTATATTCTGTAAAATGCGGCTTCGGATATCTCCTGAATTGTTGCAGGTAATAATAAGATAAATACCATAACTTGCCCCTTCTCTGGAAAGCTGGATCAATGTACTCTCATATTGCTCATAACTGTCAGAGAAAGCGGGATAATTATCAATGACCAGGAAAATGGCCGGGACATCACTGTAGCTTTCACGATAATCCCTGTAAGATCCCATTCCTTTCTGGGAAAATGACTTCTTCCGTCTGTCTAATTCTTCCTCTGCGAAGCTCATCATCATCTGGATCTTCTCATCATCCCCTTCCATACAGATACAGCCTGTATGAGGAAGACCTGCAAAAAGCTGTCATAGTACGGCTGGAAAAATCCGCAATATAGAAGTTCACCTGTTTTGCCGTATAATGAAGAGCTGCACCATAAAGGATTGTCTGCACCAGAGAGGTCTTTCCTGAACCTGCCGAACCGCAGATCAGCAAATGCCCATCTCTTATAAAGTCCAGATAAACAGGGAACTGTCTCTGGTTTTGTGGATCATCTGCAAGACCAACCGGTAATTTTATCTGCTTTTCATCCCAGGTAAGCTCCAGATCATCCAGATAAAAAGTCCCGGAAGAGGCGGCAGCCAGATCTGACGGAGAGGTTTGATGTGATTTTCCTCTGCCAGATTTGCCGCATATTGTACCATGGCATCTAACTGGGTGAATTTCTTCACATTGTCCCCTTTTTTTTTCTTCTTTTTTCTTCTTAACTGCCTCTGGCTTGCCTGTCAGTCCGATGATAACTGCCTTTGCCTTGCTGTCATCATTAAATGGTACTTCCGGTGTATAAGGTGCTCCTGACCAGCCGGACTGGAATTCATCAAATATCTCATCATTGCCTACCTGTAAAAATCCCCGGCCTGTTCAGTAATATAGGCTGCATCTGTGCGCTTTAACATTTCATTAGAATCCTGTTTGTCTGCCACCCGCAGACAGATGCGGAAACGTGTATTGCTCCGCATCTCATCATCTACTACGCCGCTTGGTTTCTGGGTAGCAAGGATCAGATTGATGCCTAAAGAACGTCCTACACGGGCTGCTGAAACCAGTGCCCGGACGAAATCAGGCTGCTCTTTTTTTTAAGCTCTGCAAACTCATCAGCAATGATCAGCAGATGAGGCATAGGCTCTTCCGCTTCCCCATTCCTGTAAAGCTCAATATAGGCGTCAATATGCTTCGATCTTATATTCATTGAAAATGCGCTGTCTCCGCTTGATCTCTGCGTTAATAGAAAGGAGCGCCCTGGTAGTCTGGTTTCCTCCCGGGTTGGTGATCACACCAGCCAGATGAGGAAGCCCGATAAAGCTTTGGGCCATGCCGCCGCCTTTGTAATCAATAAGGATAAATGCCACCTCATGAGGATGATAATTTAACACAAGACTTAAAATATAGGTCTGCAGTGTCTCTGACTTTCCACTTCCTGTAGTACCTGCCACCAGACCATGGGGGACCATGGTATTTTTCATGGATATCCAGGTACACCGGCTGTTCTCCTGCCTTCTGGCCAATAAGAGAACGCATACTTTCATACGTACGGTTTTCCAGCCATTTATGGTACATATCCGAATCTTCCACCCTGGAAGTCTTATACATATCAAAAAAAGGTAAGCATATCCGGGATCGCTGCATTAGAAGCATTTTCCCGTACCTTAAAATTGGAAAGCTGTCTGGAAAATACATCCATTTCAGATAAATTCACGCTGTCAAAGGCAATGCCGGCCATTTCTTCAAATTTAGATAACGTACTGTAACAACCACAGTAATCCTTTTTCCCACTGTACAATGGTATTACAGTGAGAAGGCAGCTTATCAATAGCATCTGCGCTAAAAGATCACACTAAGTCCTGCATTCTTTGGTGGATCTAAAAGATACTTGGAAACAGGCTCGCCTTCGATCATGGAAATATCACTGATAAATACTACATAATGAGGAAGGACTTTTTCCTCTTCTTCCCTGTTTTTCTGGTTTTCCCCTGCTTCCAACCGCTCTCTGATCACATCAGATAAATAATACATCACATCGCCCATAGCCCTTGGATCGCAGACGATCATACGAAGTTTTCCGGGGGGGTATAGGTATGTGGCAGCCAGCGGTATATTCCATTTTCTCAAGGTCTCTTCCGGAAATACATGGCACATGCGTACATCTGTATATGGATGCAAAGCCGTGATCTGCAGGGCTAAGAGCCGCATCAGCTGATCCTGTTTTTCCCTCATCCCCGCTTACCACACCTAACAGCCGGTGCTCATAAAGCGAAACAGCTGCCGGAACCTGATGGAGTGTTTTAAATTTCTCCTGAAGTTCCTCCATGTGATCATTTAAAGGATCATGTTCACTTCCCAGATCTTCTTTTGCCCCTTCAATCCCATTTGCGAAGGCATATCACCGGTTCCAGGCGAAGGGAAAGGAAGTCCTCATGGGTGCTGCTTTTTTTCCCAGAGCCGTCTGGTATTAGATGTAGTAAATTCCAGAAGTTCTTTTGATGAAGGATACTGTTCTGCCAGTACCAGACGGTTGTATTCTGTCTTATTTTTCAGCTTTTCTTCCACCCGGACCATGTACTCTAAATATTTGCTGACCCGGTTAGATTCTGACTCTTTTTCTTCTTTTTTATTGTAGGCAGAATTAACTACCGCCCATATAGCCCCCGATCCCGGCTGCTCCTAAAGACATGCAGATACTTCCTGCGCCAAAGCCGTCACTGGTCATAGCTGCTGCCAGGGCAATAGGGATCACCATGGTAAAAGAAGGGCCTATGGTGAAAATTAAAGGCTGGCGTTTCTGCTGCTGTTTTTAGGGCATTTTTTCAATAGAAATCGTCTCTTTATCCAGATTAAAAAGTTTTTGCGGAGTGCGCAGGAAATACACATCCTCTGTGTCTGCATCTTCTGCAGGCTCATCTTCAAAATGTGGGATCTCCACTGCCTTTAATTCCCGTATCTTACACTGCCCATCTGGATCATTGATCGCCAGGAGATTATTCAGATACACGATCTTAAGGCCCACTACATAAATAATGTCACCGTAATGCAGCCTTGTTTTTTCTGTTACCAGCCTGCCGTTTAAAACGTGCCATTTACGCTGTTTTTTATCAGTTATGTAGACAGCTCCTGACTCAAAGGTGATCTCTGCATGGGTTCCTGTTACAAAACGGTTTTTATATACAATATTGCAAAGGTCATCACTGCCTATCTCCAGTTTGAAAATACTGCCTTCTTTCAGCATATATTTTTCAAAATTTACATTTTCCTTCTGAACCTGGTCGATCTTTAACAGAAAAATACAGCTCTGTTTTTCGTACCATTCCTTCGATCACAGTTCCATCTTCCAGATCAGCGCTTTCTACCGGATCCCTTTTAAGATCAGTGAATACTGGGAAGAATCCCGCAGCCGCCAGTGTCCGTCCCACACTTGCACGTTTAAGATCAGTTCGTCTTTTAATCCGCTGACATAAGGGCGTATGGCAACAGGAAAATTGCGGTTGTCTACATTGGGAAAATAATTTTCCGAGAAACCATTTTCAAAGAAAACGGTCATAAGTAATGCCATAGATCTTCCTCCTTTAATATGTGTTATCAAGGATACTTGCTGTTACTTCTTCCAGCGGCTCTTCATATGAAGGTTTCATAGTTGCGTAAACAGCGACCAGATATTCCCCTTCTAACGGAAGCATCATAATAGATGTAGACGCCATGACACCTTCCTCCTGATCTGTAATACTGCTTATATCAAAGGAGATATATTCGCTGCAGTAAACATCCTGTCCAGATTCTGTGGTCATCTTATATACCTGCTTGTCATTCATGCCAAACACGTATTCCTCCATAACATGTATAAGATCGTAGGATCTGTGCTTTCTGTCATGTAATTCATATCGTCCTGTGTGCTTCCTAAAACATAAACAAAGGAAAAATCTCCCTTTCCACACTGCCATATTTTAAGTAGACACCGCCATCTGCATATGCCTCTTCAAAGCTTTCCGGATAAAATACATCGTAGCCTAATACCTGTTTTGCGGCCATAAGATCACAGTCCGTACCAAATACACCACCCTTTTTGCCTCCAAAAAACAGTACCAGACAGATAACAAGCACCAACTGTCACAGCCACACCACCTATTGCCAACGGCAGTACTGGAAGCTTCTTTCCCGGCTGTATATCTGCTTTTCTTCCTGCGCCCATAGTTGTTTCTTTTACTGCCTTTTTAGCCTCTGCTTTAGCCGCTTCTTTAGCTGCTTTTTCTCTGCTGCCCGTTCTTTTGCTTCCCTTTTTCTTTCTTCCGCTCTCTCTGCCTCTTCCTGTTTTGCTGGGCCTTTTCCTGGACAGCCCGTTCTCTGGCCCGCTTTTCTTCTTCACGTTTTTCCTGGATCCGGCGTTCTTCATCACGCCTTACCTCTTCCTGCTTTCTTTTGGCTTCTTCTGCCATTTCCTGGGCCCTTCTTGCTCTGGCCTCCGCTTCTTCTGCCTCCTGTTTTACCCGTCTGGCCTCTTCTTCTGCCTGGCGTCTGTCTTCTTCCTGTCTGGCTTTCTGACGTCTGGCCTCTTCCTCTAAGCGCCGGATCTCCGCTTCCATTTCTGCTTTTTTCCGGCTCATTTCTTCTCTTCGTTCCTGTTCTGCCTGCTCTTCCTGCTGCTTTTTCCTCCTGGTAGCAAATAAAGCATCTGCTTCGTTCCGATCTGCCATACTCCTTCTCCTCTCTTTTCTTCTGACCATGTGTAATCCCCGAAAGCTGTCACCGGCCGTTTAAATGTTCCTGCTCTGCCATGGAAAGGATCTCATCATGGCTCAGCTCCACATTTCCAAAACGTACAAAGATCCCATTTGTCACTGCGCTGTTCCACACCTTTGGGTCTGTAAAGGGTACGAAACCGTATTTTATCCACATAAGGCTTCATATCTAAAAGCAGCCGGCTTCCTGATATAAAGTCGATCTGCAGGATATAAGGTTCTAAGGGCTTAACAGCCAAAATATACTTTCTCTCCACATGAGTCCTCCTTCCAGATACAATGTACTCTCGGAATCTTTTTTGTACTTGATTTTGCAGAAGAGACTCCGAAAGGATATTAAAAAATCCACCGTACATTTACTGTACGATGGATCTTCTTAAAAACATATTAACTAAAGGTTAGTTATTGGTATAAAACCTCTCTAAAAGCTGTTTACGCTTGGTTCTCGTATCTCCTGTTATCTCTAATTTAGAATAGATCTGGTTAATATACTGCTTTACCGTTCCTCAGAAAGATAAAGCCTTGCTGCGATCTCCTTTGTTACTCATGTGGGCGGCCATTAACTCTGTCAGCTTTAATTCCTGTTGTGTAAGACATTTAAACTGTTCCGGATAAGTCTTTTCATTTCCCAGATTTTTACAGTTTGTGCATACTCTCTGCCAAGTAAGATGATCTTTTTCAGGAATCCTTCTTCAATCTCCGGCATAGTTCCTTCAAAAAGCGGTTCCAGATAAATAAAATTTTCCACAAAAGGCATGACCATGTTATCTTTAGCAGCATCTGAAAGCGCCTGCTTTAAAATAGCTCTGGCTTCCCCGTGCTTTCCCATCTTTTCATAGGCTGCCGCAGTCTGTATCTGTACATGAAGGGCAACTAATGCATAATGAAGTCCCTGACACACAGCAAGTATCCCCTCACTTTTTCCGATCACCTTAACATAAGCGCCCTGAGCCAGATAAACCTGGTTTTCGATCATTTCCATCATAGGTCTTCCGGGAGCCAGATAATTCACAGCCGAAAGTCTGTGTTCCCCAAATATCTCCGGAATCTGTTCCACCCGGCCGATCAGTGCATAGTAATAGGCACAGGTGCTGTAAAAATATTGATCCACATGGAATTATGATGCTTCATCAAAACCATGCGGCGCTGTTCAAAGGAATATTTCTGTTTTATATCCATACACAAAGACAATCGTCTTAACAGAAAATCGCAGCAAAGTGCCATGGATTCCTGTCCATTTTTCTCAATCTGGGCATAGGCTCCTTCCAAAGCGATCTGGGCATCTGCAAAATGGCCCTTGTACAAACAATGCCTCTGCATCCATGACCCGTTCTGCCCCCTGACCATGACCATTGGTGATCTTGTAATAATGAGGCATACACTCCCCTCATTTCTTCCTGTTCTTTTAAAAGTCCCCCCGATTCTCTATGAAACATCATAAGCACTGAGGGGGAACCAAAGGTCCAGCCGCCATCATTGCGGATACTAATAGCAGGCCTTGACATCTGCCTGCTGGCACTGCGGTGGAAATGACTCATTTTGGAAATGTCATTGTACATCAAAAAAGCTGGTGATCAGGTCACATTCTCTAACAGATTTCCTCTTTCCTCTTCAGGAATTTCCTTATGTCTGTCAATAGCCTGGATCAGAAACTCTTTCAATTTTAACATTTCCGGGATCTTTGCGCCAGTTAAACATACAACGCATCAGCACCAGCACCGATAAGGGATAGGCTTCTAAATCCTCTTTTGGGCATTTACTTAAAAGTTTAATACATCCTCTGCTTTTAAAGATGCCAGAAGGATCCCAGCATCTTTCTGGATCACCCTCAGGGCCCCATTAAAATTTCCGCTCTTCCGGTAAGAAGCCAATGCATGAAGATATTGTCTGTGTTCCTCATACCATTTTCCATAACGTTCCAGATAAACAGTCTGCTTTTCTTTGTCCATTGCTGCAAAAGCCTGCTCTGCACATTCTTTCATCATATGATGAAAAACGATATGTCCCCCGTCTGCAAGGCGGCTGATAAAAGCATTCTGCCTGGTCATGGCAGACAGCAGCTGTTTTGTATCTTCATTCTCCGTAATAAATTTTGCCATTTCTGCGAAAATTCATCAGCAAGGCCCAATACAATGAGAAATTCCCGCTGTTTTTCAGGAAGTGGATCGATCATTGCAGCTGAAAACATTTCATAAATATCGGAATGATCATCCGGCAGCTCGCCCTGTTCTGCGAAGGCACAAAGATTTAAGTAAACAGCGGAAAACCAGCCTTCACTGGAATGAAGAAGGGATTCAATCTGCCGGTCGTTTAACTCCGTGCCGCAAAGATTAGAATAAAAAGTTCCGTATGATTTCAACCGCAGATGATCCACTGATCTGATGCAAGCTTGCCGCGCCACCACTGCCCTCCAGATAAAAAAACGGTCCTGGCCACTATAATATGAATATTATCCGGGATCCGTTTTGCCAATGTACAAAAAAATCCCCTATCCTTGCATCTGTAAGAAGATGAAAATCATCAATAAAAATATAATAATCTGTTTCGCCTGCCAGAAGGTGGCTGAGATCATCTGCAAACAGACCGCCACTTGCCAGATCCGAAGGACACTGTATTCCTCTAAAAAGTTAAAACCTGCAAACCGGAAGGCATTCTGCACGCTTTTCCAGAAAATAGGAAGGTTATTGGTGTAAATGCTGATGCGGATCACTACTGCACCACCCTTTTTCACCCGCTCATTTAAATACCAGTTTACAGCTGTAGTCTTGCCGTAACCCATAGGAGCCACTACTGTTGTCAGGGGGTGCATCTAGAGATCGGCCGCAGCTTCTCCTGTAAGCGTTCTGATATGTAAATGGTATTCAGATCATTTTTCTTTCTTGGCATTTTTCATTCCCCTCCCCGGTTTTCCCTTTAAAAAAATACATTCTGTTTTTATTCTAACATGAAATCTTTTCTAATGGGAAGAAACGAAAAAATACAAAAAAGAGCATGAACGAGCGCAAGAACAAATGTTTTTATTTTATCTATACTTTTAAGAAATTCATGGTATACTTTTTTTACAAATTTCTATGGATTTCTGCAAAGAGAAAGGAAGGAATTTGAGATTTCATGGATCATTTTAAATTAGTATCTGAATATAAACCTACTGGTGACCAGCCCCAGGCTATCGAACAGCTGGTCAAAGGATTTAAAGAAGGAAATCAATTTGAAACCCTTTTAGGTGTTACCGGCTCCGGTAAGACATTTACCATGGCAAATGTAATAGAGCAGTTAAACCGCCCTACCCTCATCATTGCACATAATAAGACGCTGGCAGCCCAGCTTTATTCTGAAATGAAAGAATTTTTCCCGGAAAACGCTGTAGAATACTTTGTTTCCTACTACGATTATTATCAGCCGGAAGCCTATGTTCCTTCCACTGATACCTACATTGAAAAAGACTCTTCTATTAATGACGAGATTGACAAGCTACGCCATTCCGCTACTGCCGCTCTTTCTGAGCGCCGGGATGTGGTGATCGTTGCCTCTGTTTCCTGTATTTATGGTCTGGGAAGCCCGATCGATTATAAAAACATGGTTATTGCCCTGCGGCCGGGTATGGAAAAAAGACCGGGATGATGTGATAAAAAGCTGATCGAAATCCAGTATGACCGCAATGATATGGATTTTTAAGCGTGGTACCTTCCGTGTAAAAGGGGATGTAGTTGACATTTTTCCCGGCTTATTCTGACAGTGAAGCCTACAGGATTGAGTTTTTCGGGGATGAGGTAGACCGGATCATGGAAATTGATACAGTGACCGGAGATCAAAGCACAGTTAGGCCACGTAGCTATTTTCCCTGCTTCCCACTACGTTGTTCCCTAAGGAGAAAATGTTAGAGGCAACAGAACACATTTTAGAGGAATTAAAGGAACGGGTGGCATATTTTAAAAGCGAAGACAAGCTTTAGAAGCCCAGCGCATTTCTGAGCGCACCAATTTTGATGTGGAAATGATGCGGGAAACGGGATTCTGCTCCGGTATTGAAAACTATTCCAGACATTTAACCGGCCTGGCGCCTGGAGAACCGCCTTGTACACTGATCGATTATTTCCCGGAAGATTTCCTTATCATTGTGGATGAGTCCCACATTACACTGCCACAGGTACGGGGAATGTATGCCGGTGACCGCTCCCGCAAGTCTACACTGGTAAACTACGGTTTCCGCCTGCCATCTGCGCTGGACAACCGTCCCTTGAATTTTGAAGAATTTGAAGGAAAGATCAACCAGATGATGTTCGTTTCTGCTACTCCTTCTGACTATGAAAAAGACCACGAACTGCTGCGTGCAGAACAGATCATCCGTCCAACCGGGCTTTTTGATCCTGAAATTTCTGTCCGGCCTGTAGAAGGTCAGATCGATGACCTGATCTCCGAAGTAAACAAAGAAACGGCCGCCCATCATAAGGTTCTTATTACTACCTTACCAAACGAATGGCTGAAGACCTTACAGATTATATGCGTGAAGCGGGCATCCGGGTCAAATATCTCCACTCTGATATCGATACCTTAGAGCGTGCCCGTGCATTATTCGTGATATGCGTCTGGATGTTTTTGATGTTCTGGTTGGTATTAACCTGCTGCGTGAAGGTTTGGATATCCCGGAGATCGCACTGGTTGCCATTTTAGATGCTGATAAGGAGGGCTTTCTCCGTTCAGAAACTTCCCCGATCCAGACCATTGGCCGCGCCGCCCGGAACTCTGAAGGCCATGTGATCATGTATGCTGATACTATTACTGATTCCATGAGAAAAGCTATTGAGGAAACAGGGCGCCGCCGAAAAGATCCAGCAGAAGTACAATGAAGAACATGGCATCACTCCTACTACTATTAAAAAGCAGTCCGTGATCTGATCGCCATTTCCAAGGCTGTGGAAAATCCCCATGCTGCTGATACCAAAGATCCTGAGTCCATGGATGAAAAGGGAATTAAAGAAACTGGCAAAAGAATTAGAAAAGAAGATGCGCCAGGCTGCAGCAGAGCTGAATTTCGAGGAAGCCGCAAGCCTGCGTGACATGATCGTGGAGTAAAGAAAATGCTGCTTGATATGGAATGAGTGGATATTTGGCTGCAACGCAGACCTTTGCTTTTTGGAAGCCATTCATGGGCAAACAGCCTGCATAAGCAGGTAAAGATACATGAGCGGGGATGCTGCCAATAAATCTATGATAAAATTTCAAGATATACAGGAGAATATACACTATGGAAACAAAACTTGTCCTTTAGGAACCGGAACCCCAAACGCCTGCCCCAATGCCAGCGGACCTGCTTCTGCTGTGGTCGTTGGTGACAGAGCTTATCTGGTAGATTTTGGCCCCGGCGTAGTACGTCAGGCTTCTAAAGCTTATTTTAACGGCATTGATGCCCTCCGTCCTGACCGCCTTACAGTGGCTTTTTCCACCCATCTGCACACAGATCACACTGCCGGATACCCGGATCTTATTTTCACCCCTGGGTCTTAGAACGGCCTGTACCGCTAAAGGTCGTTGGCCCAAAAAAGGCTTAAAGCATATGACCAAACACATTTTAATGGCCTATGAAACAGATATTGATTTCCGCATCCATGGCTTTGAAAAGGCAAATGAACAGGGATATCAGGTAGATGTAACAGAAATTGAAGAACCAGGTATCGTTTATAAAGATGACCGTGTCACTGTGGAAGCATTTCCAGTGAGCCACGGGACACTCATCAGCTACGGTTATAAATTTGTTACTGCTGACCGCACCATTGTGATCTCCGGAGATACCGCCCCGTTAGACATTGTTGCAGAAAAAGCTGACGGCTGTGATATCCTTCTTCATGAAGTAGAATACAGCGCCGGTATCGCCTGCAGAGAACCAAAATGGCAGAAATACCACCAGGAAGTCCACACATTAAGCACTGACCTGGCGAAAGTGGCTGAAAAAGCCAAACCAAAGCTTCTTGTCACCTACCACCGCATCTATCACATGAACATCGGGATAATCATATTAATCTGGAAGCAGAAATGCGCCGCAGGGATGAGGCTATTTTAGACGAGATCCGGGCAGCCGGTTATGATGGAATGACAGTAAATGGACGGGATCTGGAGGTGTTTTAATTTTTAAAGATCCGCTTTGCCTTCTGTGGTCGGTCTTATTGGTATTGCCATTATCGTTGCAGGCATGACCGGGGAATAGTTTATGTCAGTAAGAAGGGCGTGTGAGCAGTCCCCTGGCGGCCCGCTCATTCTTTTCCCCACAGACAGACTGTAAATATTTTTCACGGATCCATCACGGATAACTGTACATTACTGCCGCGGAAGTTGTTAAAAGAAAGCCGTAGCTGGTTGTTGGTGCTGGTGTCTTTGAATGGGATGTGGTGCTCATCAAGCAAGTTTTTGCAGTGAAAAACTTTGTTAGATTCATGGTGGTGTAGACTTCTACATATTTTTTGAACAAATACATCAGCCTCCTTCTGGGTGTGAGGTACCAAATCTATGTCGCAACATAGCTTCCACCACAGACTTCGGACTGTACATAGAATAATATTCGTCCCCAGACTGACGATGGGCACCGATTCCAATTATGACCATAAGAGTGGGCAGATAGCAACTTTATATATATGATCTATTTATTCTGACTTATCTGATAAACGATCAATTTTATCTTCAGTGACCGCATCTCCTCCAAAATAAGCACGGTGCATCCAACGATAAGCCCTGCTAAAGGATAAGGCCTCCGTAAATGGGATATAAAAAAAGACTCCGCCACACCGCCTCCAAGCACATTAGAAAGTAATCCCCAAAGTCCTGCACCTGGAAAAATCATCAAAATAAACATGGCAACCATAGATATCACAACTTTACTCATTGTCCATTACCTCCCATAAAAGCATCTACTGCTTCTTTTTAACCTTAGCAAGATCTGTTCCACCACCGTAGTTCAACACCACCAGACGTCTTTTTGTCTTTTAATATCACTTCATCCATAGCTGGTGCCGGATCATATTTAGCGGCATCCCTTTGAATATCGTTTTCCTCTGGATCAGATTTTATCCCGTTTTTGCAGACCATATACCGGTACCAGAACACTTCCACATCCTCTGGAAGCGCTCCAACCTCTGCCGGAACTTCCATTTCTATCTGCTCCCACAGTCTTGTCATATCCTTTGGATAACATTCACTGGTTTTGTTGATGATCCAGGGAATAGGGCTTGTATACACGGTGACACCGATGGGTTTGTCAATGTTCTTTCCTCTGAAATCACCTTCTTCATAGCTTGCAAATATGGTCTGTTTTCTCCCTGTTTCCAGCTCTTCTTCCAAGGAAATGAGTCGCTTCTCCGTTGCACAAAGGGATCAGGATCATGTATGCAACCCCGACTCCAACCAGGTAGGTCACCCAGTCATCCCTGTTATCTCCACTGCCATTTTCCTTACCCATTTTCTTACAAAAAGGGCGATGAATAACATGAGAACTAAAGAAAGCATAAAGGTGATCTGCGCTTTCACAGAAGATAGAAATGCCAATGCCACAACCCCAGTATCAGAATCACGTCACTCAGCAAAATATGCTTTTTACATTTTATGATCCGTTTAAAATCAATTTCGGAAGCGGCTCTCCTTTCTTTAAAGCTACCGTATTTCCATGGCTCCAGCGAAACATCTGCACATAAGATACAGTCCAGAAATGCTCATGCCAATTAACAACAGGATCAATAAAATCTTCATGGAATCTGCAAACAATTTTCCTGGATTTTGCAGATACGGATACACGGACCAAATTTCTAATACAACTAATATAGGATAAAAAATTTTCACCCACCAGTTCCATGAAAGAGATCTCTGGAGCTGAAACTGTTTCTCTTCTTTCATATCGCCGACCCGTTTTACTGCATCATTAGTCGTATAAAATATCTGCCAATAAGTGCTGCTGCACTGAACTTTTCCAGCCTGCTTCTTCACATTGCTGTCGAAGCTGCCCCGCTTTCCAGTCATCTGTGCCTGTAAGAGAAGAGGTTTCCGGCACTAGGAGAGCGACATATCTGCGTTTTCGGCTGACCCTTATGAAATTTCATCACAGCACCGCCAACACTTTCCAAAACCAGCCCTTAAGCGCCATTTCTTCCAGATATTGTCTAAAAGCATCTGCTTCCCATAACTGAAATGTCCACCAGATCGTTTCTTTTTGCTCCATAGGCTCATCCCTTCCCACAAAACAGGACTGTTTTCCCATTTATATCTATCATCATTATAGATATAAATATAACTGCCTGACAAGAAAGAGGAACTTACCATTTTCTTACATATATTCTAATATTTCTTCCAGCTTTTTCCTTGGCCTTGGATACGGTTTTTCTGCTGCATATCCCACTGCTACAGCTCCTATTAACTGCCCCTTTAGAAGGGATCACTTCCCACCATATCATTATAGGCAAAACAGGTATTGGCGATCCACAGAGTCCCAAGCCCCAGTTGTAGCTTTCAAAAGTAGCAGTTTACAGGCTCATAAGGCATCTTCCATCCGGATCCATAACAACGATCGTAACTGGTGCTTTCCTCATAACAGAAAGTGTCTGAAATGCACCCGGCAAAGCAAATGCTGAACCTGGCAGCAGGCAGTGTTCCCTTCTTTTCCCTTTCCAGCCCCCGTTCCATAGCTGAAAGGCTTTTCTTTTTTTCCTTCATATACCAGATATTTCCATGGCTGGCGGTTTTGGCTAACGGAGCCAGTGACGCTGCTTTTACAATAGCTTTTTATCTGGTCATGACTGACTTTCTGGTCTGTATATTTACGGATTTATGTGATTGCTGAACAGATGATCTTATGATATACTGATGAAACGGAAAGTCAGAACACATCTAAGGCGGCCTACCCTCCAACTCTACGGAAGGAGGGCGATGCCAATGTATGTTACATATTCGGACTTGATCCAGATAGGTATCTTCATTGTTGCACTTATTGGTCTCATTTATGAGATTTTTAGGATAAAAAGCCGCCACTACCACCAATAGTGACGGCGAGTCTCGCATGAGACTTAACGTAAATATTGTAGGTAGGCCGTGTGTATCTGACTTTCCCTTTTCATATTTAATATAACATTTTTTCTCCATAGTCAAATTGTAAATAAACCATAACTCGATTTTAACCCTGCCACTGATGTCCTATTTTTGAGTTACTTTTCCCTTTTTTTTTTCTCTCTATCTTAGCTTTTTGTCTCTTTTTCTGGATTAATCGTGAACTTTGAATTATACAGAAAGCTACTTATAAAGACTTTACCCACTTTTCGATTTCCTGCTTATTTGCTCTGTTAGAAGCTTTCCTTCTACATCTCAGCTCCCGGTGCAGATGGTTTTAATTCTTTCACTGTATTGCCAAAGCCGCTTCCACCAGATGTTGCAAACAGCACGATCTTTTACCAGAAAAATCATATTTTTCCAGAAATGTATTTACAATGGTAGGCGCTACATACCACCAGATTGAAATCCCGGGATAATAGTATCATATTCTTTAATATGAGCATCTGTATCTGTAATCTCCGGGCGGATCTTCTTGTTGCTCATCTCCACACTGCTTCTGGACTTCTTGTTCATCCAGTTTAAATCGTCACTTGTATATAATTCCTTTGCGTGATCTCATACAGAGAAAAATCTCCGACTTCTGCTATCATTTCTGCTATTTTTCTGGTTGTTCCGCTTGCACTGAAATACGCTACTAATGTTTTATTCATGACTATTACCTCCTACCAAATGATCGTCTACTTTTCCTCCTCAGGATACGTAAAATTCCATGACCTTCTAAACTCTGTCATGATCCATTACATCCTTCGTATAATCCAGATGCATACAGAAACATCTCCGGCAATGGCCTTCTCCATATCAGAAAGCTCATAAGCCAGTGCATCCTCATGTGCCCCCTTTTATCACCTGTATCTCTCCTGTTTCCGCATCCACGATCTTCGCCTCCCAGGCTCTTTGGATACTCCATGACCTCAATATAGCCCTTTTCACAGGACACCATACCACGTTTTGGCTGTTTAGAGTGCATAGACAGCATCACTGTGGCCATCTGCCCCTCTTTATTACTTAAAAGCAGACCTGCCTGCTCATCTACTCCAGTAGGTGCTGCCTTCATCTGGGATAATAACTGATCCGGTTTTCGAATCCATAAACCACCGGATAAAGAAAGGGCATACACACCAATATCCAGCATGGCTCCACCCGCCAGATTCCGGTTAAAGAAGCGGTTCTCCATGTTGTATTCCTTAAAACTACCAAAATTCATGGTGATCAGGTTCACCTTTTCCTAACTTACCAGAATCCAAAATCTCCCTGCAGTTTCTTATAAACCGGCATATGGAAAATGGTCATAGCCTCTGCAACAATAACGCCCTTCTCCTTTGCCATTTCCAATGCCTCATCCAGTTCCCCACTATTTAAAGTAATGGATTTCTCCACTAGAATGTGTTTCCTGTTCTCAATGGCCTTCTTCATAAACCTGATATGAGTATTATGAGGGGTTGTAATATAGATCACGTCCACTTCCGGATCCGTAAACATTTCATTATAATCTGTATACACCTTTCCAATTCCATACTTTTCCCCAAACTTTACGGCCTTTTCATAGGTCCTGTTTCCCACTGCATAAAGCTTTTTCCCATTTTTTCCAGTGCTGCTGCCATCTCATTGGCGATCACACCTGTTCCCAGTACTGCCCAACGGATCTCTCTCATTTTATGATTTCCTTCTTGTTCACAAAGATTATACACCATCATTATACTACTTCCATTTCCTATAGCATATCCCCTTTTTCTCAGCCTTCTTTTCAGCATACTTCTTTTCAGGCACAAAACCTTATATTATGATGTGGGGATCAAAAGTGTATTTTTGACCCTTCTGATACCGAATTGCTACGTGCTTTGCACTCCCGCAATTTAAAAACATTCATAATCTGCTCATTTTTCTTCAAAAATGGCTTACTCATCAGCTTTTGTCGGTCCCAAGTTCAAAAATCCTACCGCAAGCAAGCTTGCATCGGATTTTCGGCCTTTGACCCTGGTATCATATTATAAAAGCCCTCGCAATATTCACTGCCAGAGCTTCTAAATCTTTATGATCTTACTCTTTCTTAATTAATCCCTGTCATTCAGATAACCCGGTTCATTATAAATAAGAGCCATAAACTCCACATCAGAATCGGAATTATTCTCAATGCTGTGATACTGTCCTACTTCAATAATACAGCAGTCACCAGGGCCAACCTTGGTCACAGACTTGTCATTATCAATAAAATCTGCTTCACCCTTTAAAAATATAATATGGCTCAGTATCATGTACATGCTGATGCCAGCCTACACTGCACCTGGAGGAAGAACAACCTTAGCATAGGAAGTCTGCCGTGTCCTAACAGCTCCTCCTTAGATACAATATGATGAACATATGCTGTTCCTTTACCTCCGCCTAAATGTTCCACTTCCAGAACGTTGTCTTTACGAATCATTGTATATCCTCCTGTTGAATATAATCCTGAAGCAATTTGAAACATTTTAATGTTTATCTTTTCTCATTATACTCTCATTTTCTCATTTTCCAAGAACA
>VOFG01003688.1_pt1 | contig 41286 bp, 51 predicted proteins | sample 5384171 | NCBI WGS metagenome assembly VOFG01 (sample SAMN12384726, study PRJNA508395) | human gut metagenome | isolation source: healthy gut F | host: Homo sapiens
TGTCAATTGTGCGTTCATAATATATGCTTTCGCCATCCTCAAAATCGAAATCTGCCTTTATGCCGGCCGCAGACTTTCCATAGCTAATAAAATCTTCATTGAATCTGGCTGTCTTACTTCTTACCGTTCCCATCAGCTTTGCAATGATATCAGCATATAATAAATCTATAGCCTGAAGGATTGTTGACTTGCCAACGCCATTCACGCCAAAAATAACCGTTGTCTTATTATCAAGCTTTATTTCCAGATTGTCTATTCCCTTAAAATTTTGTAATGTTATCGAATTAAGCTTCATATCCCTACCTCACAATAGCTCTTCAGATTGCAGTAAAAAAAACCGCTATACCATGCTTATAGTATAGCGGATTTGTATTTAAAAACAATTTATATTTTACCACTTTTTCCGATACTCACTCGGACTCATGCCCTCTACCTTCTTTGCAACCCTCAAAAGTTTGATTACTCTAATTTCCCATCGAATACTGCTCATTATTATAAAGATATAACGCCTTGACTACATTATTCAGCTTCGTATTAGAATTTTGTGAATTTAGCGCCTTATACATGTAAGTCATTGCCATAATACAGCTTCAAATCCGTACCGGAATTCAGAACAAGACTGCCTCCTAGGAATGAAACGCCCATATTGTTGTTGAGTACAGCATAATTATAGTCTTTGAAACTGTTGTATTAGTTGATCCTCGACGAGGCGCAGAACACGAGCCGCGAGCAGATGAAGATGTTCCTCACGCGCATGGGCTTCGGCTCGAAGGTCGTCATCACGGGCGATGTGACGCAGATCGACCTGCCGGGGACAAGCCCAGCGGCCTGAAGGAGGCCATGAAGGTTCTGCGCGGGGTCGAGGGCGTCGGCATCTGCCAGCTGACGGCGCGGACGTCGTGCGCCACGTCATGGTGCAGCGCATCATCGAGGCATACGCCCGGTTTGAAGAGAGGAAGAAGTGACATGGCAAAACGGCATTACATCCCCGTCACGGCGGACGTGCCCGGCGTGAGCGACGCGATGCGTGCGCAGATCCGCCGCACCATCCGCACCGCGCTCGAGGCGCAGGGCGTGGATTTCCCCTGTGAGATCGACGTCCTCGTGACAAGTGACGACGGCATCCACGAGATCAACCGCACCATGCGGGACGTCGACCGCCCGACGGATGTGCTGAGCTTCCCGGAGTTCACGCTCACGCCCGGCGAGCTGCCCTCGCCGGAGGACGCCGACCCCGGCACGGGGCTTGTTCCGCTGGGGGACATGGTGCTCTCGCTCGAGCGCGTGCGCGCGCAGGCGAAGGAGTACGGCCACAGCAATCGCCGCGAGATGTCCTATCTCGTGACGCACTCGGTGCTGCACCTGCTCGGCTACGACCACCTCGACGAGGGGGCCGATGAAGCGCCAGATGCGCGAGCGCGAGGAAGCAATCATGTCCCTGCTGGGGCTGGAGATAAACGGAGAACGGCGTTCTCTGCATATAAAAATAGCTCAAAAGAAAGTTGAGGATCACCTATGAACATCGAAAAACCGCTATGATCACCGTCTGCGGCCGGCCGAACGTCGGCAAGTCCAGTCTGACAAACGCGCTGGTGGGCGAGAAGATCGCCATCGTTTCCCGCAAGCCGCAGACCACGCGCAACCGCATCTACGGCGTTGTGAACCGCGGCGATACGCAGTATATCCTGCTCGACACGCCGGGCCTGCACAAGGCGCGCTCCCGTCTCGGCGACTACATGGTCAAGGTTGTGCGCGAGAGCCTTGCGCAGGTCGAAGCGGGCGCTGCTGCTGGTGGAGCCGATCGCCCACGTCGGCGAGCCGGAGAAGATCCTGCTCGAGCGCATCCGCGAGGAGAAGCTCCCCTGCATCCTCTGCATCAACAAGATCGACACCGTCGAGAAAAAGGACGACCTGCTCGCCGTCATCGCGGCCTACAGCGCCGTCTATCCGGACTTTGATGCGATTATCCCCATCTCCGCCCGCACGGGCGACGGGCTCGACGAGCTGATGGCGCAGCTCGCGAAATACGCCGTCCCCGGCCCGCAGCTCTTCCCCGACGGCATGACGACCGACCAGCCGGACAGTCAGGTTTGCGCCGAGATCGTGCGCGAGAAGATGCTGCGCTGCCTGGATAAGGAGATTCCGCACGGCACGGCTGTGGAGGTCACGCGCTTTACCGAGCGCGACAACGGCATCATCGACCTCGACGTGACGATCTACTGCGAAAAGGCCAGCCATAAGGGCATCATCATCGGCAAGCACGGCGACATGCTCAAGCACATCAGCACGCTCGCGCGGCAGGACATCGAGAAGTTCATGGGCACGAAGGTCTACATGGAGACGTGGGTGAAGGTCAAGGAGAACTGGCGCGACAACGTGAATTTCATCCGCGCGCATGGGTATGATGAGCAGTAAAGGATTTGGGTTCTGAGAGGGATCTGTTTGTGCCTCCGGCGGCATGCTTTTTGCCAGCAGCGACAAAAGCATGCCGCCGGAGGCAGCACACGCCGATTCAGCCGCCAATCCCCGCCAGAAAAACATCCCCGACACCCGCTCCACAACTTACCAGCCATAATCCCGCCCCGCGCGCCCATGCTAAGGGCATGGGAGGTGAACGGCATGGACGATTTCTGGGAGCTGTTCTGCCAGACCGGCGCGCCGGAGGCCTATATGCTCTATCGCGCCGCACAGGAGGAAAACGCATGCAGCAAGCAAAAAACCGTGACAAGCGGTCTGGTGCTGCGCCAGACGGTGACAAAGGAGACGGATCTGATCCTGACGGTACTGACGCCGGATCTGGGGAAAATCCCTGTCATTGCGCGCGGCGCGCGGCGGAAAACAGCCGTCTGGCCGCCGCGTGCCAGCTGCTGGCCTACTCCGAGCTGACCGTCTATCAAAAGCTGGGCGCATGGTATATGCTCGACGAGGCGAGCACCATCGAGCTCTTCGACGGCGTGCGGCAGGATTTTGAAAATCTCGCGCTCGCGTCGTTTTTCGCCGAACTGACAGAGTCGGTCGCGGAGGAGGGAAGCCCCGCGCCGGAGCTGCTGCGCCTGCTTTTGAACGCGCTCTACGCGCTCGGCGTGCTGCACAAGGAGCCGCTGCTCGTCAAGGCCGCCTTTACGCTGCGGCTGCTCGCACTGCGGGGTTTGAGCCGCTGGCGGACGGCTGCGCCGTCTGCGGCCGGCCGGAGCCGGAAAAGCCGATGCTCGACGTCGTGCACGGCATCGTCCACTGCGCCGCCTGCAAGCAGCCGGGCGGCCTGTCGCTGCCGCTGACGCAGGGAGCGCTCGCGGCGCTGCGGCATATCCTGTACTGTCCGGATAAGAAGCTCTACAGCTTCACGCTCGAGCGTCCCGCTCTGCGTCAGCTCGACCACGCGGCCGAGGCGCTGACCGCTGCCCAGCTCGAGCGCAGCTTCCGCACGCTGGACTACTATAAATCCATCTTTCCCACAGAGGTATCTACATATGAGTGAACTATACGACAAATCCATCCGCACGCTCGAACTGCCCGCCGTGCTGGAGGTGCTGGCGCAGAAGGCCGTCAGCGAGGCGGCGCGCGAGCGCTGCCGAAAGCTCTATCCGAGCAGCGACTTGGACGAGGTGCGCCGCCTGCTCGACGAGACGGACGCCGCCCGTACGCGTCTCGGGCTTTACGGGAGCCCCGCCTTTTCCGGCGTGAAGGATGTCTCCGCGGCGCTGACGCGCGCCGACCACGGCGGCATGCTCAACACGCGCGAGCTGCTGGATATCGCGGGGCTGCTCACGGCTTCGCGCCGCGTCAGCGAATATGACCGCGACCGGCAGGGCGAGGCCACGGTGCTCGACCACTATTTCTCCGCCCTGCACACGAACAAGTATCTCGAGGACCGCATCCGCGGCGCCATCTCGACGAGGAGACGATCGCCGACACGGCCAGCCCGGAGCTTGCCGACATCCGCCGCAAGATGCGCGTCGCGGCGACGAAGGCCGCCAGATTCTCCAGCGCATCATCTCCTCGCCGTCGTATGCCAAGGTGCTGCAGGAGGCGCTCATCACCCAGCGCGACGGGCGCTTCGTCGTGCCCGTCAAGGCCGAGTGCAAGGGGAGCCTGCCGGGCCTTGTCCACGACATTCATCCTCCGGCGCGACGCTGTTCGTCGAGCCGATGGGCGTCGTGCAGGCCAACAACGAGCCAAGGAGCTGCAGGCGCGAGGAGCGCGAGATCGAGCGCATCCTGCGCCAGCTCTCCGCCGACTGCGGCGACCAGATGGAGAACATTCTCTCTATGACTATGACATCCTCGTCCACCTCGACGTGATCTTTGCCCGGGCGCAGCTGAGCTATCAGATGAGCGCTGCCCGGCCGGAGGTGCGCCGCCGCGGCGGGATCGTCCTGCGCCGCGCGCGCCACCCGCTGCTCGACCCGGCGAAGGCCGTGCCCATCAGCGTGGAGCTCGGCCAGCAGTTCGACACCCTCGTCATCACCGGCCCGAACACCGGCGGCAAGACCGTCACGCTCAAGACGCTGGGGCTGCTGTGCCTGATGGCGCAGTGCGGCCTGCACATCCCCGCCGACGACGGGAGCGTCGTGCGCGTGTTTGACCGGGTGCTCGCCGACGTCGGCGACGAGCAGTCCATCGAGCAGAGCCTGTCGACGTTCTCGGCGCACATGGCGAACATCGTCCAGATCCTGCAGCAGGCGGACGAGCAGAGCCTGCTCCTGATCGACGAACTGGGCGCGGGCACCGACCCCGTCGAGGGCGCGGCGCTCGCCATCGCCGTTATTCAGGAGGTGCGCTCACGCGGGCGCTGACCGCCGCCACGACGCACTATGCCGAGCTCAAGACCTTCGCCATGACGACGGCGGGCGTGGAGAACGCGTCCTGCGAGTTCGATGTCCAGACGCTCCGCCCGACGTACCGCCTGCTCATCGGTATCCCCGGCAAGTCCAACGCCTTCGCCATCTCGCGCCGCCTCGGTCTTGATGAGCACGTGATCGAGGCCGCCCGCGCGCAGATGGACAGCGAGTCCGTCCGCTTCGAGGACGTGCTGACGCAGCTCGAGGAGAAGCGCCAGCGGCTTGAGCGCGCGCAGAGCGAGGCCGACCGTCTCTGGCAGCAGCGCGAGGAGGAGGCGCGCGCAAGGCGCGCACCTTCCGCGAGCAGATGGAAAAGGCCAAGGAGAACGCCCGCAGCAAGGGCGAAGCCGAGGCCAAGCGCATCGTCCGCGAGGCGCAGGCGAAGGTCGACGCCATCTTCGCCGAGCTCGACGAGCTGCGCCGCCAGCAGCAAAAGCGCGCAGACTTCCAGCAGATGAACGACGCCCGCGCGAACGTCCGCCGCGGCCTGAACGAGGCCGAGGCCCTTGTACGCAGCCGCGAATCCGACTCCGAGCCGATCCCCGCGCCCAGCCGCCCGATCCGCGTGGGCGATCAGGTGGAGCTGCCCGGCGTGAACCGCGCGGCGGAGGTGCTGACGGTGAACGCCGACGGCTCGCTCGTGCTGCAGGCCGGCAAGATGAAGATGACCGTGAAGCACGGGCAGGTGCGCCTGCTCGAGACGGCCGAGGAGATCCAGAAGAAGAAAAAGCAGCAGAGCCGGGCGCAGTCCTCCTCGCCGAAGATTCAGCTCGCGAGCCGCGCGGCCTCGGAGCTTGACATCCGCGGCTATGAGACGCTCGAGGCCGAGAGCGTGGTCGACAACTACATCGACTCCGCCGTCATGGCCAAGCTCGGCTCCGTCACGATCATCCACGGTAAGGGTACCGGCGCCCTGCGCAAGGCTGTCCATGAGATCCTGCGGCGCAACAAGGCCGTCAAGAGCTTCCGGCTCGGCCGCTACGGCGAGGGCGAGGCCGGCGTGACGATTGTGGAGCTGAAATAAGCGGTTTTTTTGTGGAAAGCGCTAAAATCCACAGCGGCGGCAGAGCCGCCCGCGCGAAAAATTGGCGGATTCGATATTGCATTATCCGCCGGAATTCAGTATAATCATAGTACGTATTTCTGGCCGTTTTGGCCCGCAAGAGAGATTAGCTGCATGAAAAAGGAGCTGGGTTGATGTATACGCAGGAAATCACCGTTAAAATGAGGTCGGTCTGCACGCCAGACCTGCCACCTACTTTATTCAGAAGGCCAACGAATTCAAGAGCGGCATCTGGGTGGAGAAGGAAGAGCGCCGTGTCAACGCCAAGAGCCTTCTGGGCGTGCTGTCGCTGGGCATCGTGAAGGGTACGACCATCACGCTGATCGCCGACGGCGTGGACGAGAAGGAAGCTGTCGACGCTCTGACGAGCCTGATCGAGAGCAACTTCGGCGAATAAAGCAAACGCGAAACAGGAACGGAGGTTTCCGCCATCAGGCGGAGAACCTCCGTTTTGCTTTTTTGCCTATTTTTGCTTTTCGGGCGTGTCCGCGCCCTTGTGGAAGTGATCGTAGACGGCGCGCGCCGCCTGCTGCGGCAGCACGTCCTCCAGCTCGTGAAGCTCCGCCGCCTCGATGGCGCGCACGGTCTGGAAGCGCTTTCGCAGTGCGTCCCTGCGCACGGGGCCGATACCGGGGATCCCGTCGAGCCGCGAGACGAGCGCGCTGCGCGAGTGCTTCTCGTGGTGATAGGTGATGGCGAAGCGGTGCACCTCCTCCTGAATCCGCCCGACGAGGGCGAAGAGGGGCGGCTGTGCTGGATGCCGATCTCCTGCCCCTGCGGCGTCATCAGCGCGCGGGTGCGGTGGCGGTCGTCCTGACCATGCCGAGGATCGGCACCTCCAGCCCCAGCGCGGCGAGCGCCGTCTGCGCGGCACGGGCATGGCCTCGCCGCCGTCGATCAGCAGGAGGTCGGGCAGCTCGCTGAACTTCTCGTCCCCGTCGAGATAGCGCCGGAAGCGCCGCGTCAGCACCTCCTGCATGGCGCGGTAGTCGTCGGGGTGGTCGAGCGTCTTGATCTGGAAGCGCCGGTAGTCGCGCTTGAGGGGCCGCCCGTCGCAGAACACGACCATAGAGGCGACCATGTCGGACGCGCCCGTGTTGGAGATATCGTAGGACTCGATGCGGTGCGGCGCGTGATTGATCCTGCGAGCGCGCCGAGCTGCTCGAGCGTATGATTCGTGCGCTCGGCGTCGGAGGTGATGCGCTCGACCTCCTCGCGCGCGTTGCGCCCGCGCAAAGGCGCAGCAGCTCCGCCCGCTCGCCGCGCTGCGGTACGCGGAGCGTGACCTGTGCCCCCGCCTGCTCCGTGAGAAGCGTCCCGAGCGCTTCGCCCTCCTCCGGCAGCACCGGCAGCAGGATCTCCACCGGGACGGTGCCGCGGCCGAGGTAGTACTGGCTCAGCACCGCCGCGAGGATGGACGCCTCGTCCTCCTCACTCTGAGCGGGGAAGACGTCGACCTCGCGGCCGAGGAGATTGCCGTCCTCGATGTGCAGCACGCTCCACCCGCAGCGCACCGCGCCGGGGTACACGCCCCACACGTCCGTGTCGGCGCAGACGCCCGCGATGACCTGCTGCGTCTTGCCGAGGACGGAGATGGCGCGGATGCGGTCGCGCAGGGCGGCCGCGCGTTCGAACTCCAGCGCTTCGGCGGCTTGCTCCATCTCCGTCTGCAGCTCCGCCGTCAGCTGGCGGTAGTGACCGCTGAAGATGCGCTCGGCCTGTCGGATGCGGGCCTGATACTCCCGCGCGGCTCGGCCCGTCCGGCAGACAGAACCCGTCGCACCGGCCGATGTGGTGGTTCAGGCACGGGCGCTCGCGCCCGATGTCGCGCGGAAACTGGCGCGAGCAGGTCGGGAGCTTCAGCGCCGAGCAGACGGCCTCGATGGCGAGACGCGTCTCACGCCGCCCGCCGAACGGGCCGAAGTACTTCGCCCCGTCGTCCGCCGTGCGCCCCACGAGCGAAAAAGCGCGGATAGTCCACCCCCTGCTGCAGCCGCACGAAGGGATAGCCCTTGTCGTCCTTGAGCAGGATGTTGTAGCGCGGCATGTGGCGCTTGATGAGGAGTTTTCAAGGATGAGAGCCTCGAACTCCGTGGAGACGAAGATCGTGTCGAACCGGTCGACCTGCGCGACCATGGCGCGCGTTTTCTCGTTGTGGGATGCGCTGTCCTGAAAATACTGGCTCACCCGGTTTTTCAGTTTTTTCGCCTTGCCCACATAAATGACCTTCCCGGTCTTGTCCATCATCAGATAGACCGCCGGGCTGTAAGGGCAGATCGTTGGCCTTTTCCCGCAGCTCGTCGCGCGTCATGGCGCTCACCTCCGGATAAAAAGATTGGCTTTCAGTATACCACGCCGCCGCCCGCGCCGCAAGCGCCGGAAAACCGCCCTTGCGCTTTGCGCGCCGCGGACGTATAATAAACGGTACCCTTTGTCAATCGAGGGTACGACACCCAACCACAGCTTACTACCAAGGAGGACACGCATGACCTGAAAAGCCGTATCGCGGCGCTGCTGCTGGCGCTGTGCTGCCTGACGGCGGCGCTCACCGGCTGCGGCAAAAAAGCAGACGGACACCGCCGCACCCATCGACCAGCCCACCCAGACCCAGACCGCCCCCCGAACCGGTCGACGATTATGAGCCTACGAAGGGCGACAAGCCCTATTATGTGCGCGTCAACCTGCAGGCGGGGACGGTGACCGTCTATTCCCGCGACGAGAGCGGCTATTACAGCGTCCCCTATAAGGCGATGATCTGCCCGGCGGCGAGTCCACCCCGCGCGGGCACTTCAAGCTCACAAACTGGCGGCAGGAGTGGCTCGGTCTCGTCGGCGACGTCTACGGGCACTACTGCACGCAGATCAAGGGCAACTACCTGTTCCACTCCGTGCCGTACACGGAGAAATACGACAAGAATTCCCTCCAGTGGGAGGAGTATGACCGGCTCGGCACCGTCTGCTCCCACGGTTGCATCCGCCTGCAGCTGATCGACGCGAAGTGGATCTACGACCACATGCGCGAGATCGAGGAGGTGGAGCTCTACGACAGCGACTATCCCGGTCCGCCTCGGAACGCCGGCAATCGAGAAGATTAGCGGCGACACGGTGCGCCGCGGCTGGGATCCGACGGATCCCGACCCGCACAACCTCTGGCTCCCGAACCCCGAGCCGGGCACGCCCGCGCGGCCCTCGGCCCCGGTGAAGTCCGACCCCACGCCCGCGCCGGATCCGACCCCGGCCGAGCCGGCCGAGCCGGCCGAGCCGGCGGAGCCGATAGAGCCGACGGAGCCGACAGAGCCGACGGAACCGGAGAATCCCGATCCCACACCGGATCCGAACCCCACGCCGGACCCCGAGCCTGACCCGGACCCGACGCCCGATCCCACCCCCGATCCGGATCCCGCGCCGACGGAGCCGACGGAACCGACCGCGCCGGAAAATCCAGCGGGCGGCGATACCCTCGATTGACAAAGGCAAACGCGGTTTTTCGGGGCTGAAACAACGGTCAGCTTCGTTTTCCTCGTTGCCGGGCGTCAGCCCGGCTGCCTCGTCAGCCTCGCTGACCATCGCTTCCGCTCCCGAAAAACTCCGAAGGACTTTCCGGCGAGCAATGATGGGCTCTGGCGAGGAAGAGGACAACGGCGGGCTGGCGCCCGCCTAGGACGATGACGACGTCCAGCGCCCATCAGGGCCGCCGGAAAGCGGATTTGCCCTTGTCGATCGAGGGCAACTGACCCCACCACCCCAGCGGGCCGCGCCCTCTGGGGGTGATTTCTAAATGAGAGAAGGAACGTATATGATTCAGGATATTGCGCCCCATGTCTATGACCGCACCTATCGCCGCCTTGCCGCCGGGCCGCAGGACTGCGCGCTCTGCTGCGCGCAGGGGCGGGTGCTCCTGCTGCGCGAGGAGGGCGTCTGGCGCGTGCCGCGCTTTGCGGATTTCCCGGCGGGCTGCGCCCCGCGCATGACGGACGCGCGGCACATTTTCCGTATTGACGGGACGGACTGCTTCCTCGCGGAGCCGCCGCAGGGCGCGCCCGTCCCCGCCGACGAGATGCTGGCCGACTGCCCGCTGCCGGAGGAGTTCGTCTGGTGCAGCGTGCAGGAGGTGCGCGCCGTGCGCCCAATGGCCGCGGCGTTCGCAGCGATTACGGCGCTGCAGCTGCACCGCTGGTACAAAAGCCGCAGCTTCTGCGGCCGCTGCGGCGCGCCGACGGAGCCGAGCTGCACGGAGCGCGCCATGGTCTGCCCCAAGTGCGGCCTGATCGAGTATCCGAAGATCTGCCCGGCGGTGATCGTCGCCGTGAGCGACGGCGAACGCCTGCTCGTCAGCCGCTACCGCGACCGGCCGTTCCGCGGCTGGGCACTGATCGCGGGCTTTGTCGAGATCGGCGAGACGCTGGAGGACACCGTCCGCCGCGAGGTGCTGGAGGAGACGGGGCTGCGCGTGAAGAACCTGCGCTATTACAAGAGCCAGCCGTGGAGCTTTTCGGACACGCTCCCTCGCGGGCTTTTTTACTGCGACCTCGACGGGAGCGATGCCATCCGCATCGAGGAGGACGAGCTGAGCGAGGCGCTCTGGCTGCCGCGCGGCGAGATTCCGCCCCCGCGGAAACGACGTCAGCCTGACGGCCGAGATGATGGAGCGCTTCCGCCTCGGACAGGACGGCCTGCCGGTATAAAATCCGCCGCGTCCGTGTAAAATGGGGATAAACCATGAACGCGGAGGCGGGAATATGACGGATCGGAAGTGGAAAACATGGGAGGTCATCGGACTGCTGGTGACGCTGGCGCTGGGGAACCTCCTGCATTTTGTCTATGAGTGGAGCGGCGACAGTCCCCTGACGGCGCCCATCGCGGCGGTGAACGAGTCGACGTGGGAGCACATGAAAGCTGCTAGCCGTGCCGTGGGTGCTGTTCTCGCTTGTCGAGCGCGCGGCGCGCGGACGGAGCGGCGGCACCGTGCCGATGGCGCGTGCGCTGGGACTGCTTGCGGGGCTCGCGGCCATCCCGCTGCTGTACTATACCTACCGTGGTATTCTGGGCTTTGACGTGATGGTCGTGGACATCCTGATCTTTCAGGCGGCGGTTCTGCTCGGCTTCTGGGTGAGCTGGCGGGTGCAGCGCACGGGGCGCTGGACGTCCCCGGCGGCACAGATCGCGGGGTGCTGGCGCTGCTGGCGGTGCTGACGCTCTTCGTGGTCTGGACGTACCGTCCGCCGCACCTGCCGCTCTTCTGTGACCCGGTCACGGGCGGTACGGAATTCAATAAAGCGGGGCGCCGTTCCGAGGGGACGGCGCCGCTTTTTCTTTGACCGTGGGGGACAGGTATTGTATAATGGGTGCAAAGTGGCGGTGTGCGCCGAGAGGGCAGCAGCGCGCCGCAATGGAGGCGACAGAATGAAGAAAATTGTGCATAAACCGGCGGCGCCGATCTATGCGGCGGCCGTCGTATGGATCCTGTACGCGCTGCTGTTCCCGCTGTACCGCGTGGGGCATTTCGCGCTGTGCGCGGCGGCATCGGCGGCGGTATATCTCATCGCCCGGCTCTTCTGCAGGGATGTGGTAGAGGAGGTCGAGGAAAAGCCCGAGCCGACCGGCAACGCCGAGCTCGACAAGATGATCTCCGACGGCAATCTCGCCATCGCCGAGATGAAGCGCCTGAACGAGTCCATCAAGGACGAGAAGATCAGCCGCCAGATCGACCGGCTCGAGGAGATCTCGGCAAGATCTTCGACTGCGTGAAGGCCAGCCCCGAGAAGCTCCCGCAGATCCGCAAGTTCATGAACTACTATCTCCCACCACGCTCAAGCTCCTCAACGCCTATGACCGCATGGGGAGTCAGGGCGTCTCCGGCGAGAACATCTCCGGCACGATGGAGCGCGTGGAGAACATGATGGGGACGATCGTCACCGCCTTCGAGCGCCAGCTCGACGGTCTTTTCGGCGACCAGGCGCTCGATATCTCGACGGACATCACCGTGCTCGAGAATATGATGGCGCGCGAGGGGCTGAGCGACGACCCCATCCACCGTACGCAGAGCGAGCAGACAGACAGCGACGACAAATCCTCCGGCGGAATCCAGCTGGAGCTGTGAGTAACATATAAGAAGAGAAAGGATGCATCATCATGACCGATAACATGACGCCCGAACTGACGCTGGACCCCCAACACCGCTGCCGCCGCCGAGACAGTGCCGCAGCTGACGCTGACGCCTGAGGCTCCGGAGCCCCCAAGGTCGAGGAGAAGAAGGCCGAGCCCGTCGAAATGGACGATAAGCTCCTCTCCGACGAGGAGAAGAAGGCCGTGGAGGAGTTTTCCCATAAGATCAACATCCGCGACACGAATATGATCCTGCAGTACGGCGCGGCGGCGCAGAAGAGCGTCGCGGGCTTTTTCTGAGAGTGCGCTCAACAACGTCCGCAGCAAGGATCTCGGCGAGGTGGGCCAGGATCTGAGCCAGCTTGTCGTCGAGCTGAAGGGCTTCGGCGAGGGCGAGGAGAAGAAGGGCTTCATGGGCCTGTTCAAGAAGGCGGGCAATCGCCTCGAGACGATGAAGGCCCAGTACAGCAAGGTCGAGGCCAACGTCGACAAGATCGCCCAGAGCCTTGAGCAGCACCAGATCACCCTGCTCAAGGATGTGGCGATGTTCGACCAGATGTATGAGCTGAACCTGAAGTATTACAAGGAGCTGACCATGTACATCCTCGCCGGCAAGAAGCGGCTCGAGGAGGTGCGCACGGGTGAGCTCGAGGAGCTGCGCCTGAAGGCGGAGAAGAGCGGCCTTGCCGAGGACGCGCAGGCATACAACGACCTCGTGAATCTCTGCAACCGCTTTGAAAAGAAGATCCACGACCTCGAGCTGACGCGCATGGTCTCCGTGCAGATGGGCCCGCAGACCCGCCTGCTTCAGAACAACGACACCCTGATGATCGAGAAGATCCAGTCCTCGCTCGTCAATACCATCCCCCTGTGGAAGAGCCAGATGGTGCTCGCCCTCGGCATGGAGCACAGCCGTCAGGCCACGGCCGCGCAGAATGCCGTCACCGAGATGACCAACGAGCTCCTGCGCAAGAACGCCGACACGCTCAAGATGGGCACCATCAACACCGCCAAGGAGGCCGAGCGCTCCATCGTCGACATCGAGACGCTGCAGCACACGAACGAGCAGCTGATCTCCACGCTCGACGAGGTCGCCCGCATCCAGAAGGAGGGCGCCGAGAAGCGCAAGGCCGCCGAGGTCGAGCTGGGCCGCATCGAGGGCGAGCTGAAGCAGAAGCTGCTGGAGCTGCGCGGCTGAGCGCCGGCTCTTTGAGGAGTAACCATGAAATTTTTCAAGAAACGCAGCGTGGCTGTGGTGGTGCTGGTGCTGGCCATTCTGGCCTCCTGCGCCTACGGCCTGTATAAAAAGCCCGCTGACCAGCTGAATGTCCAGTACGGCACGTGGCTGCTCGACGGGGCGGGGGTGCTCTCCGCCGACACCGAGCAGACCATCGGCGATTATAACCAGAAGTGGGACAGCAGCTACCGCGCCGTCATCGCCGTGGCGTCGACAGACGACATCCACGGCTGGACGGCGGAGAAATACGCGAAAACCCTCGGCAAGAGCTGGGGGCTCGGCGCAAACGACATGCTCCTGCTCATCGTGAAGGGTGGGGACTACTACGTCGCCCTCGGCGACGCGCTCAACCAGAGCCTGACTGATACACAGATTGCTAAGCTCCAGTCCGCCATCGAGACGCCCTACTATCAGGGGGACTGCGACGGCGCGGCGACGGCCTTTTTCCGTCAGGCGGACGTCGTGCTCGCGCAGGTGATGCAGAGCGGCGGCTCGTCCTACAGCGGCGGCTACAGCGAGAGCTATAACGGCGGCTGGGTGGATTCCAGCGGCGCGAGCGTCAGCAGCGTGATCGTGCTGATTATCGCGATCTTCGTGATCTGGGTGCTGCTCGACCGTATGCGCTATACCCGGTATCAGCGCCGTATCCGCGTCGGCGGGCCGGTGATCCCGTACTACTATCCGATCTTCTGGGGCCGCCCGAGACGGCGCAGACCCGCTCCGCCCCGCCCCGCGGCCCGCGCGGCGGTCCCCGCCCGCCGATGGGCGGCGGCCCGCGTCCCGGCGGCGCACCGCCGAAAAGGCCCACACCGCCCCGCTCCGCCCCGCCCCCCGCCGCCCCAGCGGCGGCAGCTTCGGCGGCTCCCGCCCCGGCGGGTTCGGCGGAGGTTCGCGCCCCGGCGGCTTCGGTGGCGGCGGCTTTGGCGGGGATCCCGCGGCGGCCGCGGCGGCGGTTTTGGAGGGGGCGGCTTCGGCGGCGGCCACCGCTGATCCGGCTGTCTTATAAAAGCGTAAACAGTGCGCCATCCATGCGGATGGCGCACTGCTTTTTTCGGCTGCCTGGGGCGCCGGTGGACATTTCCTGTAAAAAATACCGCCCAAAAGTGCCGGAAAATGAAAATAATGCTTGCAATGCGGCAGAAAATATGTTACATTGCAAGGCGACAATTGAATAGGGAAACCATTATTTCTGTGCCGCCGAAACGAGCGGCAAACAAAGGAGAAGCGTATGAAGAAGAACAAAATCCTGAGTCTTTTCCTGGCGCTGATGATGATCTGCGCTGTACTCCCCGGATGCGGAGACGGCAGCGGATCGGGCACCGAAGGAAGTAACGGCTTGCAAGCAGAGCGAAAAGCCAACAACGAAATCGTTGCGGCGATCGCTGAGGACCTGAAAAGTCTTGACCCGCACAGCAGTACCACGGCAGGAACGAGAGAGGTCTTATTCAACATCTACCTCTATCCGCATGACACGGAAAAGGCCAAGGCGATGCTCGCCGAGGCGGGCTATCCCGACGGCTTTGACCTCACCATCACCGTTCCCAGCAACTACCAGCCGCACATGGACACCGCGCAGGTCGTTGCCGAGCAGCTCCGCGCCATCGGCGTGAACGTGACCATCGACCCCGTCGAGTGGGCGAGCTGGCTCGAGAATGTCTATTCCGGCCGCCGCTATCAGGCTACCGTTGTCGGCGTGGACGCCAGCACCCTGACTGCCCGCGCCATGCTCGAGCGCTTCACCTCTACGGCGAGTAATAATTTCACAAATTATTCCAACGCAGAATACGATGAAGCCTTTGCCGCCGCCATCCGCGCCGCGACCGACGAGGAAGCGACCGCCCAATACCTCCGCTGCGAGGAAATCCTTGCCGAGACCGCCGCGAACGTCTACATTCAGGACCTCGCGGACCTCGTCGCCGTGCGCAAGGGTCTCAGCGGCTACCGCTTCTACCCGCTCTACGCCATCGACCTGAGCACCGTGGCCTACACCTGACGAAAATCCGAGGGCAGACGCCCTGACCGACAAAGCGAGGCGAACACCATGCGTTATACAGCGAAAAAAATCGCAACGATGCTGCTGACGATGGTGATCGTCTCGTTTTTGACCTTCGTTGCCTTCTCCCTCCTCTCCGGCGACGCGGCGACGCGCCTGCTCGGTACGGAGGCGACTCCCGAGCGGCTTGAGGCCCTGCGCATCGAGCTGGGGCTGAACGACCCGCTTCTCGTGCGCTACGGCCGCTGGCTGTGGGATGCGCTGCGCGGCGACCTCGGCACCTCGTACCGCTACGGACAGAGCGTGAGCTCGCTCATTGCGCAGCGACTGGGGCCCACGCTGACGCTCACAGCGCTTGCGTTCGCGCTCATCGTGGCGGTCTCCATTCCGTTCGGCGTGCTGTCGGCCAAATACGCCGGCGGCCGGCTCGACCGCGCGCTGACCGTGATCAATCAGGTCGTGATGGCGGTGCCGCCGTTTTTCACCGGCATCCTCTTTACCTATCTCTTCGGCCTTGTGCTGCATCTGTTCATCGCGGGCGCGTTCCCGGCGGGCGGCGTGGGGCATTACATCGGTTATCTCTTCTTCCCCGCGCTCGCCGTCGCGCTGCCGCGTATCGCCATGACGGTCAAGCTCCTGCGCACGTCGATCTTAGACGAGGCACAGCGCGACTACGTCCGCACCTCCATGAGCCGCGGACGCTCGCGCAGCGGTATTCTCTACCGCCATGTGCTGAAAAACACGCTCGTGCCGGTCCTGACCTTCCTCGCCATGACGGTCGCCGACCTGCTCGCAGGCAGCGTCGTCATCGAGCAGGTGTTCGCCGTTCCCGGTCTCGGGCGGCTGCTGCTGACCTCCATCGAGGGGCGCGACGAGCCGGTCGCGCGCGCCATCGTTGTGCTGCTGGCCTTCGCCGTCATACTCTGCAATCTCCTTGCCGATTTGCTCGCGCGGCGCATCGACCCGCGGCTCGGCAGCGGAGCGGGAGGTGCGGCATGAAAAAGAAAAATACCTTTCTGCGCGTGGGCCTCGTGCTCACGGCGCTGGTCGTCGGCTTCATTGTCCTTGGCCTTTTCTGGACGCCCTACTCCCCCAACGCCATGGACTTTTCGCGCCTGCTGCCGCCGTCCGCCGCGCACCCGATGGGCACGGACAAGTTCGGCCGCGACATTTTGAGCCGCGTCATGGTCGGCGCGGGCGATACGCTGCTCATTGCGCTCGGTACCGTCGCCATCGGCACCGTGGTAGGCACGCTCGTCGGCGCGCTGACCGGCTGGTACGGCGGCTGGGTGGACGAGGTGCTCATGCGTCTGAACGACGCGCTCGCCTCCTTTCCGAGCATTCTCATTCTGCTCGTGCTCGTGAGCCTGCTCGGCGGCGGGCGGGAGCACATGACGCTTGCGCTCGGCATCGTCTTTATCCCAAGCTACGCGCGTATCGTGCGCAGCGAGTTTGCCCGCGCGCGCACGCAGAACTACGTCCATTCGGCGGAACTGATGGGCGCATCCACCGCGCGCATCCTCTTTGTTCACATTCTGCCGAACATCTGGCACACGCTCGTCTCCGCCATCACCATCGGCTTCAACAATGCCGTGCTCGCTGAGGCGGCGATGAGCTACCTCTCCATCGGCGTCTCGCCCGACGAGGCGAGCCTCGGCTATATGCTCTCGGAGTCGCAGAGCATGCTCGACTCCGCGCCGTGGTACGCGCTCGGCACGGGCGCGGTCATTGTGCTGCTGATCCTCGGCGTGAGCCTGATCGGCGAGGGCCTGCAGCGCGGCGAGAACTGATTTTCAGAAAGGAGATACCCCCATGGTCGAGATCCATGATCTGCACGTCCGCTTTCACGGCGCCTCGCGCGAGGCTGTGGCGGGCATCGACCTGACCATCCGCGACGGCGAGGTCGTCGGGCTCGTGGGCGAGAGCGGAAGCGGCAAGACCGTGACCGCCATGACGCTCTCGGGCCTCATCGAGCGCAAAAAGGTCACGCTCTCCGGCGAGGTGCGCTTCGACGGGCGCGATATCCTGCGCCTGCCCCGCGCGGAGCTGCGCGCCATCCAGGGCCGCGAGCTCGGCGTGGTCTTTCAGGGGTCGGCTGGATCCTGTCCGAGCCGCTGAAAATCTACGGGAAGTACGATGCCCGCGAGCGCGAGCGCCGCGTGCGCGAGACAATCGGGCTGGTCGGCCTGCCGGCGGAGAGCTACGACATGCTCCCCGCGCACCTCTCTGGCGGACAGCGCCAGCGCGTCAGCATCGCCTCGGCGCTCATCCAGAAGCCCGCGCTTATCATCGCGGACGAGGCCGTCTCGGCGCTCGATGTGACGATTCAGGCGCAGATCCTCGAGCTGATGGCGCAGCTGCGCCGCGAGCTGGGGGATCAGCTACCTTTTTATCTCGCACGATCTGAACGTGGCGTATCAGCTCTGCGACCGCTGCATGGTCATGCAGGCCGGGCGCATCGTCGAGCAGGGCCCCGTCGAGGAGCTCTATGACCACCCGCAGCAGGAATATACGCGCCAGCTTCTCGCGGCGGCGCAGTAGGAGGAGCAAAGCTATGACACCGGAACTGAGAGAAAAGCTGCTGGCCTTCGGCAACGGCGCGGAGCCGTTTCTGCAGCACAACCATTTTTGCGTGGAGGACGTCGACGACGGCACATCCCTCGTCACGCTGGAGCTGCAGCGGGAGAACCTGAACCGCTGGGGCGCGCCCCACGGGGGACGATCTTTGCGATGGCGGACATTGCCGCCGGGATGGCCGCGCTCACCGTGCGGCAGGACGTGAACGTCACCACCAGCGCCACGATCGACTATATGGCCGCCGCGCGGGTACGGGCAAGCTCATCGCCCGCGGGCCGTGTGCGCCACACGCGGGCGGGCGCCTGTGCTACTGCGCGACGGAGATCACCGACGAGACGGGCAAGCTCATCGCCGAGCTGAACTCCGTCATGTACTACACCTCGAAGCCACTGATTTCTGTGAAAAACCGGCCAGAAACGGGCCGGTTTTGCCTTTAAAAATGCCTATGAAACGATTCATAAAAGAAAACCGCGGCCTGCTCGCCTGGCTCGCGGGGCTGCTGGCGTTTTTTGCTGTTCCTCGCGGCGCGGACGAGCCGCACGCTCATGAACTGGGTCGCCCGCCGCGTCACCGGGCCGCTGAAGGATGCCGTCGGGACGCTCTGCGGGCATACGGACGCGTCCGTCGCGGAGGTGCTCTGCCTTGCGCTCGTCGCCGCGGCCATCTTCTGGCTGGCGTCGCTCGTGCGCAGTCTCGTCACCGAACGCCGCCGCGCGGCGGTGCTCGCGCGGCATGTGCTGGTGCTCGCCTGCATTGCGCTGAGTATCTACGCGGGCTTCTGTCTGCTCTGGGGCGTGAACTATTACACGGATTCCTTTCAGGAGCAGTCCGGCATCTATGCCCGCTCCGGGACGGTCGCGGAGCTCGAGACGCTGACGGAGACGTTTGCCGAGAACCTCGCCGCCTGCGCGGGTGATGTGCCGCGGGACGAGGACGGCTGCTTCGCCGCGCCGCGCGGGGAGATCTTCGAGCGTTCGACGGAGGTCTATGCCGCGCTCTATGACGAGTTTCCGTTTCTGCGCCTTGCGGGCGGGGGAGCGCAGGCCGAAGGCCTTTCGCTGCTCGGACGCGCTGAGCGCCATCGGCTTCACGGGCTTTTTCTTCCCTTCACCGGGGAGGCGAACCTCAACGTCGACAGCCCCGCCGCGTGGCTCCCGTCCACGATCTGCCACGAGCTGGCGCACCTGCGCGGCGTCGCGTCGGAGCAGGAGTGCAACTTCATCGCGATCCTGGCCGCCACACGCTCGGACGACCCCGCATACCGGTATTCCGGCTGGCTCCTCGGCTATATCTACCTCGCAAACGCCCTCTACCGCTACGCACCCGACCGCTGGCAGGCCATCCGCGAGACGCTGACTGAGAGCGTCGTGGCCGACATCCGCGCGAACAACGCCTACTGGGCGCAGTTCGAGGTCCCGTCTCCACCGCGTGGGACAGGGTCTACGACTCCTTCCTCAAGGGCTACGGCGACGCCGACGGCGTGCAGAGCTACGGTACGGTGGTGGATCTCCTGCCGCGATGATGGCGGAGATCGTCTCCGCGCTTGTGTCGCCGGGGACGGCGATCATGTCGAGCCCGACCGAGCAGACGCAGGTCATCGCCTCGAGCTTCTCGAGCGTCAGCGCACCGGAGGAGGCCGCGGCGATCATGCCCTCATCCTCGCTGACGGGAATAAACGCGCCGGAAAGTCCGCCGACGGAGCTGGATGCCATCACGCCGCCCTTTTTCACCGCGTCGTTCAACAGCGCGAGCGCGGCGGTGGTGCCGTGCGTGCCGCAGACCTCGAGGCCCATTTCCTCCAGAATACGGGCCACGCTGTCGCCGACGGCGGGCGTGGGCGCGAGGGAGAGATCGACGATGCCGAACGGCGTATTGAGCCGGCGGCTGGCCTCCTGCGCGACGAGCTGACCCATGCGCGTGATGCGGAAGGCAGTCTTTTTCACCGTCTCGGCGACCACATCAAAGGGCTGGCCCTTTACACTTTGCAGAGCATGGTATACCACGCCGGGACCGGAAACGCCGACGTTGATGACGCGCTCCGGCTCGCCGACGCCGTGGAACGCGCCGGCCATAAAGGGGTTGTCCTCCACAGCGTTGCAGAACACCACGAGCTTCGCGCAGCCGAAGCCTCCGCAGTCGGCGGTGCGCTCCGCCGCGGCCTTGACGGTGCGGCCCATGAGCGCCACCGCGTCCATGTTGATGCCGGCCTTGGTCGAGCCGACGTTGACGGACGAGCACACAAGGTCGGTGACGGCCAGCGCCTCGGGAATGGCGGCGATGAGCCGGCGGTCGGCGTCGGTCATGCCCTTTTGCACGAGCGCGGAAAAGCCGCCGATGAAATTGACGCCCACGGCCTTGGCGGCGCGGTCGAGCGCGACGGCAAAGGGAACGTAGTCCTCCGTCTCCGAGGCGGCGGCCACGAGCGCGATGGGCGTGACGGAGATGCGCTTGTTGACGATGGGGATGCCGAACTCGCGCTCAATGTCCTCGCCGGTTTTAACGAGCCCTTCGGCATAGCGCGTGATCTTGTCGTAGATCTTCTCACACGCCGCCTTGGCGTCGCGGTCGGCGCAGGAGAGCAGGGAAATGCCCATGGTGATGGTGCGGATGTCGAGGTGCTGGCGGTCGATCATCTGCACGGTGGACAGCACGTCGTTTTTATCGAGCATGGCGCGGACCTCCTCTCAGATGCGGTGCATGGCGTTGAAGATGTCCTCCCGCTGGATGCGCACGGCAAGGCCGCGCTCGGTGCCGTAAGCGTCCAGCTTGTCGGCGATCTCCGGGAAGGATACCGTGCACGCGGAAATGTCCACCAGCAGGACCATGGTGAAGTAGCCCTGTTCGAGGATGGTCTGGCTGATGTCGCCGGAGGACGGGCTCGAGCGCCTGTTGAGTGATGAGTTCCCGACGCTCGAGAAGAAGTACCGCGGACAGTTTGCGGCGCTCTTTCTCGACCTGCAAAAGAAGTGCGGGAGCGCGGAGATCTCCTCCAAGGCGCTGGATCTGCGCGGCCTGCTCGACGCGCTGCACCTTATGCGCACCGGCGTCGCGCCCGCCTTCGCGCTCGACATGGGCATCACGAACAAGGCATTTGACAGCTATGAGCAGGGACTGATCCGCGACGTCATCGCCGCGCGCATCCCCGCGAAGCTCGACCGCAGCCGCCTGTTCACGGACTGAGAGCGCGCCTATGCTGACACAGCAGTACAGCGAGCAGCAGCGCCGCGCCGTCAACCTCGTCTGGACGGCTGCGGCGGATTACCGCTTTGAGCCGCGCTTTCTCGCTCTGCGCACGGACGGCGCGCCGGATTTCTATATGAACTGCGTCATCGGCTATGTGCACAAGTGGTTTGGCGACGACATGCCCGCGCGGCTGTTTGCCTCGTGGGCGGGCGATGTACGGCAGGCGATGCTCGACGACCTCGCGTGGCTCGCGCTGGAAAACGCCGTCTATGAACGGGAGCTGCCGCAGCGCGCGGCGCTTGAGGAGCTGCGCGCGGCGCACGCGGCGGAGTTCTTCTCAATGGAATATCAGCTCTCGCGGCAGGAGTGGATGGACAAGAACCAGCTCGTCTATTCGCTCCAGTCCGCCCGCTGGAAAGGGTGTGCTCGGCGAGCGTCCGCCTGCGCTGAACCCGTGGGAGAAGAAGCTCGCCCGCGCCCTCGCCTGCCCCGGCACGCTCAGCGCCGACGAGCTGGAGCGGGCCATCCGCGATGCCTTCCGGACGTACCTGCAATTCGACGGCACCGTCCATAAAAAGACGCCCCTGCGCCTGCACTTTGACGAGCGCTGGGCGCCGCTTCACGAAGCTCCTCCCGACGGAGATCGTCCGCACGGACGATCTCGCCATCGGCCGCTCCGCCCACGCCGGGCAGGGCGGCATGGTCGAGGCGGCGAACGCCCTGCGCGCCCGCCTGCGCTCGAACGAGCGGGAGGAGACGGACCGCGATTACATCGAGAGCTGCTTCGGCCGCAGCATCTACGGCCCGCAGCAGCTCGCCCTCATCGAGCAGCAGCACTGCACCGGAAACCACCTCGGCTGCCACCTGTGGTTCACGCGCGGCACGCAGCCGGTCGACCGGCCGCGGGGCGCCGCGGCGGAGCATCTTGCCGAGCAGGCGGCGGAGCAGGCGCGGCTCAACCGCGCCGCCTACGCCAGGGACAGCGAACTCTATCAGAGCGCGCTGCTGCGCCTGACCGAGCAGATCCGCAACTGCATGCTTGTCCACCGCCAGCCGGACGCCGTCCCCGCGCGGCAGGGACAGCTCGACGGCGCGCGTGTCTGGCGTGAGCCGGTGCTGCGCGACGACCGGGTGTTCCTGCGCAGCGACGAGGATCCCAAGCCCCGCCTTCACCGTCGACCTGCCCCATCGCCGCGCGCTGCGGCGTGTTTGCCAAGACGGATATCCAGCCTCTCATCAACGAGGGGGCGACCAAGGCGGACCTTGCCGCATCCATCTTTCAGGCAGTCGTCAACCAGACCATCTCGGGCCTTGCCTGCGGCAAGCCCATCCGCGGCCACGTCGCGTTCCTCGGCGGACCGCTGCACTTCCTCCCCCAACTCAAGGCCGCGTTTATCCGCACGCTGAAGCTGACGGATGAGACGACCATCGACCCCGAAAATTCTCATCTCTTCGCCGCCACCGGCGCGGCCATCGACGAAACGCCCGCCGAGGCGCAGCCGCTCAGCGCGCTCATCAAGCGTCTCGACAGCGGCGTGCAGATGGATTTTGAATTAAAGCGCCTGCCGGCGCTCTTTGAAGACGAAGCCGACCTCGAGGCCTTCCGCACCCGTCACCATACGGCGGTCGTGCCGCGCGGCGATCTTGCAACGTATAATGGCGACTGCTTTCTCGGCTTCGACGCGGGCTCGACAACGACAAAGCTCGCGTTAGTTGGCGAAAAGGGCGAGCTTTTGTACTCGTTCTACGCCAACAATCAGGGCAATCCCATCAAGACTGCCATGCAGGCCGTACATACGCTGCGTGAAGCGCTCCCCGCGGGCGCACATATCGCGCGCTCCTGCTCCACGGGCTACGGCGAAACGCTGCTCAAGTCCGCGTTCTCGCTCGACGAGGGCGAGGTCGAGACCATCGCCCACTGCACCGCCGCGTCGTTTTTCGACCCGAAGGTCGACTGCGTGCTCGATATCGGCGGACAGGACATGAAGTGCATCAAGCTCAAGGACGGCGCGGTCGACACGGTGCTTCTGAACGAGGCCTGCTCGTCCGGCTGCGGCTCGTTCCTCGAAAATTTCGCCAACTCCCTCGGCATGACGGCGCAGGAATTCGCGCACGAAGCGCTCTTTGCCAAGGCCCCCGTCGACCTCGGCACGCGCTGCACGGTGTTCATGAACTCCAACGTCAAGCAGGCGCAGAAGGAGGGCGCGAGCGTCTCCGATATCTCCGCTGGCCTTGCCTACTCCGTCATCAAAAACGCGCTTTATAAGGTCATCAAGCTCTCCGACGCGAGCGAGCTCGGCTCGCACGTCGTCGTACAGGGCGGCACATTCTTCAACGAGGCCGTGCTGCGCGCGTTTGAGCGCATCTCCGGCGCGCAGGTCACGTGTCCCGACATCGCGGGCATCATGGGCGCGTTCGGCGCGGCACTGCTCGCGCGCGACCGCTACCACGGGCAGCAGAGCACAATGCTCCCGCTTGAGGAGATTGAGCAGCTCACGTACAAGACCTCTGCCGCACGCTGTCAGGGCTGCCAGAACCACTGCATGCTCACGGTCAGCGTCTTCCCCGGCGGCCGCCGCCATGTGAGCGGCAACCGCTGCGAAAAAGCCCTGCGCGGCGAAAGCGCTGCCAAACCCGGCGAAAATATCTTCGCCTACAAGCGTGAGCGCATGTTCGCCTATCCCCCGCTCGAGCCGGAAAATGCGCCGCGCGGCGAGATCGGCATCCCGCGCGTACTGAACATGTACGAAAACTACCCGTTCTGGGCGACGTTCTTCCGCGACCTCGGCTTCCGCGTCATCCTCTCCCCGTTCTCCACGCGCGCGATCTACGAGCTGGGCATGGAGAGCATTCCGTCGGAATCTGAGTGCTATCCCGCCAAGCTCGCCCACGGACACGCCCAGTGGCTTATCGACCACGGCGTCAAGACCATCTTCCACCCCTGCGTGTTCTACGAGCATCAGGAAGTGCCGGGCGCGCAGAACCACTTCAACTGCCCGATCGTCGTTTCATATCCCGAGAATATCAAGAACAACGTCGAAGCCGTGACCGACGGCTCCGTGCGCTACCTGCATCCCTTCCTCGCTTTCACGAACGAGAAGGTCGCCTCCGACCGTCTCGTCCAGTTCTGTAAGGAAGTATGGAACATTCCCGAAAAGGAAACGCGCCATGCCGCCCACCTCGCGTGGGAAGAGCAGCGCAGGGCCAAGGCCGACGTCCGCGCCGCGGGCGCGAAGGCACTCGCCGACATGGAGAAAAACGGCGGCAGCGGCATTGTGCTCGCCGGACGTCCCTACCACGTCGACCCCGAGATCAACCACGGCATCCCCGAGCTCATCGCGGCCTACGGCCTGACGGTGCTGACCGAGGATTGCCTGCCCATCGACTTTGTCCCCAAGCGCCCCGTGCGCGTGAATGACCAGTGGGTCTATCACTCCCGCCTCTACACCGCGGCGGAATTCGTCTGCGGGCGCGACGATCTTGAGCTCATTCAGCTCAACTCGTTCGGCTGCGGTCTCGACGCCGTCACGACCGACGAGGTCTGCGAGCTTTTGGAGCAGGGCGGCAAGCTCTACACCTGCCTCAAGATTGACGAGGTCAACAACCTCGGCGCGGTGCGCATCCGCATCCGCTCGCTGCTCGCCGCCGTCGCCATGCGGCGCGAGCGCGGGATCCATTCGACCTCTCACGTACAGCCGTTCGAGCGCGTCTACTACACCAAGGAGATGCAGAAGCAGCACTACACCATCCTCGCCCCCCAGATGAGTCCCATCCATTTTGACATTCTCGAGCCTATCTTCCGCCACCACGGCTATAATTTTGAGGTACTGCAAAACGACGACCGCGCCGCCATCGACGCGGGCCTCAAGTACGTCAACAACGACGCCTGCTATCCCTCGATCACGGCGGTCGGCCAGCTGATGGAGGCGGTGACCTCGGGCCGCTATGACACCGATCACCTCGCCCTCATCATGACGCAGACCGGCGGCTGCTGCCGCGCGAGCAACTACGTCGCCTTCATCCGCCGCGCGCTCAAAAAAGCGGGCCTTGAACACATCCCTGTCATCTCGCTCAACGCCAACGGCATGGAGACGAACGAGGGCTTCCGCATCTCGCCGTCACTGCTGTTGGACGCCGCGCACGGTATCGTGCTTGGTGACCTGCTGATGCGCTGCCTGTACCGCGTGCGCCCGTATGAGCTCGAAAAAGGCAGCGCGAACGCGCTGCACCGCAAGTGGCGCGACATCTGCATCGACTCGCTCACGAGCGAGCATCCCAAGTACCGCTACGCCCAGCTCTGCCGCGGCATTGTCGAGGATTTCGACGCGCTGCCCATCGACGAAACGCTCAAAAAGCCGCGCGTCGGCGTTGTCGGTGAGATCCTCGTCAAATACATGCCGCTTGCCAACAACCATGTTGTCGACCTTTTGGAGCGCGAGGGCGCAGAGGCGGTCGTTCCCGATCTTCTCGATTTCTTTGCCGCCACGATCTATGAGCAGGACTTCAAGCACACCCACCTTGGAAAGGGGTGGACTGCTTCGGCCAGCGCCAAGTTCGGCATTCCGGCACTTCAGCGCATGCGCCGCCCCGCAATCGAAGCGCTGAAGGCCAGCAAGCGCTTTGATCCCCCCATGGCCATCAACCATGTGGCGGAGCTTGCCAAGCCCTTCCTTTCAATCGGCAACCAGTACGGCGAGGGCTGGTTCCTCGCCGGTGAGATGGCAGAGCTCATCACCTCCGGCACGCCGAACATCGTGTGCATCCAGCCGTTTGCGTGCCTGCCAGATGCCGCTGTCGTCGGCCAGCGCGCAGCAGCCGGTCAGCTCCGTAATCTCGCGCGCCTTCTTGCGCGCGTTTTCCAGAAACCTCTGCCCGTCCTCGACCGTCTCGTGGTCGATCCCCGCCTCGCGCAGGGAGACGATCTCCTCGAAGTGACCGCCGAGGATTTCGCGGATCTCCACGAGCTTGTGGGCGTTGCTGCTCGCGATAATCAGCTTCATGCCGCGCCCCCGCTTAAAACAGGCCAGTGATGACGCCGTTTTCGTCCACGTCGATCCGCTCGGCGGCGGGCGACTTCGGCAGACCCGGCCTCGTCATGATGTCGCCCGTCAGCGCGACGATGAAGCCCGCGCCCGCCGAGACCTTGACATTGCGGATCGTCACGGTGAAGTGCTCGGGCGCGCCGAGCTTCGCCGCGTCATCCGAGAAGCTGTACTGCGTCTTGGCCATGCAGACGGGAAGATTGCCGAAGCCCAGCGCCGTCAGGCGGTCGAGCTGCTTGCGCGCGGCGGGGAGGACGGAGATGCCGTCGCCGCCGTAAATGCGCTGCACGATTGCGTTGATTTTGTCATCGATGCTGCCCTCACGGGGATAGCTGTAGGAAAAGGCACTGCTGTCCTGATCGCACAGGCGGACAACCTCGCGCGCGAGATCCTCGCCGCCCTTGCCGCCCTCGGCCCAGACGGTCGAGAGCACGGTGTTCACGCCCAGCTCGCGGCACTTCTTGATGATGAAGTCAATCTCCGCATCCGTATCCGTCGGGAAGCGGTTCACCGCCACCACGCACGGCAGGTGATAGACCTGCGTGATGTTCTTCACATGGCGCAGCAGGTTCGGAATGCCGCGCTCCAGCGCGCCGAGATCCTCCGTCGAGCTCCTTTTTCGGCAGCCCGCCGTGCATCTTGAGCGCGCGCACCGTCGCCACAACAACGGCGGCGGAGGGCGTAAGCCCCGCGAGACGGCACTTTATATCAAAGAACTTTTCTGCACCCAGGTCGGCGGCGAAGCCAGCCTCCGTGACGGTATAGTCGCCCATCTTCAGCGCCATCTTCGTCGCGATGACGGAGTTGCAGCCGTGGGCGATGTTCGCAAACGGGCCGCCGTGGACGAACGCGGGCGTCCCCTCAAGCGTCTGGACGAGGTTGGGCTTGATGGCGTCCTTGAGCAGCGCCGTCATCGCGCCCTGTGCGTGCAGCTGGCCGCAGGTGACGGGCTCGTCGCCGTAGGTATAGCCGACGATCATGCGCGACAGACGCTCCTTTGAGGTCGGTGATGGACGTCGCAAGGCAGAGCACGGCCATAATCTCGCTGGCGACCGTGATGTCAAATCCGTCCTCGCGCGGGGTACCGTTGACCTTGCCGCCGAGACCGTCCACAATGTTTCGCAGCTGGCGGTCGTTCATATCGACGCAGCGCTTCCATGTGATGCGGCGGGGGTCGATGCCGAGGGTGTTGCCCTGCTGGATGTGGTTGTCGAGCATGGCGGCGAGGAGATTGTTCGCAGCGCCGATGGCGTGGATATCGCCGGTGAAGTGCAGGTTAATGTCCTCCATCGGGACGACCTGCGCCCGGCCTCCGCCGCAGGCGCCGCCCTTGATGCCGAAAACCGGCCCGAGACGGCTCGCGCAGCGCGACGGCCGCGTCCTTCCCGATGCGGCGCAGGCCGTCGGCGAGGCCGATGGTCGTGGTCGTCTTTCCCTCGCCGGCGGGCGTGGGCGTGATGGCCGTGACCAGAATGAGCTTGCCGTCCGGGCGCTTGCTCTCCCGCAGAAGGGAGAGGTCGATTTTTGCCTTGTAGCGGCCGTACTGTTCGAGGTATTTTTCATCGACGTGTGCGGTCACTGCGATCTCGGTGATAGGCTTCATGGCGCACTGCTGCGCGATTTCAATGTCCGTCATCATGGCTGGTGTCCTCCTTTTTTCTCGTTGCGTGGGTAGGGGTAAATGCCGTCCGCTCAGCGGAAGTACCGCACGGCGGAGGTGAACATCTTCATGTCATATTCACCCGGCACGTTCTTGTACAGGCCCGCGCCCGTTCTCTCGGCGTGGCCCATCTTGCCGAACACGCGCCCGTCGGGAGAGGTGATGCCCTCCACCGCGAAGAGCGAGCCGTTCGGATTAAAGTGTATATCATCGGTGGCTCTGCCGTCAAGGTCGACATACTGCGTGGCGATCTGACCGTTCGCGGCGAGCTGGCGGATGAGCGCCTCGTCCGCGAGGAAGCGGCCCTCGCCGTGGGAGATGGGCACGCTGTACACATCGCCGACCTGCGTCGCCGCGAGCCACGGGGGAGCGGTTCGAGGCCACACGCACGCGCACGATGCGCGACTGGTGGCGCGCGATGGTGTTGAACGTCAGCGTGGGGCAGGAGGCATCGGTGTCGATGATGCGGCCGTAGGGCACAAGACCCAGCTTGATGAGCGCCTGGAAGCCGTTGCAGATGCCGCACATGAGGCCGTCCCGCTGCTCCAGCAGCGCCGTGACCTCCTCCTTAACCGAGGCGTTGCGGAAGAAGGCGGTAATGAACTTGCCGGAGCCGTCCGGCTCGTCGCCGCCGGAGAAGCCGCCGGGGATAAAGACCATCTGCGCGTCACGCAGCGCCTGTGCGAAGTGCTCCACGCTGCGGGCGATGCCGTCCGCGGTGCGGTTGTTGAGCACCATGATCTGCGCCTCGGCGCCTGCGTCGGTCATGGCGCGTGCGCTGTCATATTCGCAGTTCGTGCCGGGGAAGACGGGGATCAGCACGCGCGGGCGCGCCGTCTTGACGGCGGGCGCACGGCGATCCGCCTCCGGGGCGCTGAAGGTCTCCATGGGGATGTTCTCCGCGGGGGCCTGCGTCGGATAGACGTTCTCGAGCTTCTTTTCATAGAGCGCGAACAGCTCGCCGCAGGCGACGCTCTCGGCGCCGCGGGAGAAGGTACCGTCCTCCGTCACATAGCCGAGGAGCGTCCCCGCCTCCACCTCGGGCAGTACCTCCAGCACGAACGCGCCGTAGCGGTAGCCGAAGAGCGTCTCCAGCGGGAGGGACTCCTCGAAGCGGCAGCCGAAGCCGTTGCCGATGCACATCTTCAGCGCGGCCTCCGCCGCGCCGCCAAAGCCCGGCGTATAGGCCGCGACGGCCTTGCCGGAGGAGAGCAGCGCGTGAACGGTTTCATACACCGCGAGCAGCGACGCCGTCTCGGGCAGACCGTCCGCGCCGTAGGCCGGGGCGAGCAGCACCAGCTTGTCGCCCGCGCGCTTGCACTCGTTGGAGACGATCGCGCCGGTCTTCTCCGTCGTCACGGCGAAGGACACAAGCGTCGGGGGAACGTCCATCTGCTCGAACGAGCCGCTCATGGAGTCCTTGCCGCCCACGGCGCCGATGCCGAGCGCCATCTGCGCGGCGAACGCGCCCAGCAGCGCCGCGAGGGGCTTGCCCCAGCGGGCGGGCTCGCGCCGCAGCCGCTCGAAATACTCCTGGAACGTCAGATAGACGTCCTCAAACGCCGCGCCGGTGGCGATGAGCTTGCTCACGCTTTCGATCACGGCGAGATAGGCCCCACGGTAGGGATCCTTCTCGGAGATATAGGGATTATAGCCCCAGGACATGAGCGAGCAGTCATCCGTGTGGCCGCGCTCGAGGGAAATTTTCTGTACCATCGCCTGCACGGGCGTGCGCTGGTCACGTCCGCCGAACGGCATCAGCACGGTACCGGCGCCGATGGTGGAGTCAAACCGCTCAGAGAGCCCCTGCCGCGAGCAGACGTTCAGATCCTGCGCCAGATCGCGGAGGCCGCCGCCGAAGTCCGCGGGATGGTCTTATCGAAGGACTGCGGTTTTCGACGAGGACGTCGATGTGCTTTTTCCGCACCGTTGGAGCTGAGGAAGGCGCGGCTGACGTCCACGATCGTCCGGCCATTCCAGTGCATGACAAGGCGCGGACTCTCCGTCACGCGCGCGACGATCGTCGCCTCGAGGTTCTCGCCGTCGGCGAGGGCGAGGAAGCGCCCGGCGTCCTCCGCCGCGACCACCACGGCCATGCGCTCCTGCGACTCGCTGATCGCCAGCTCCGTGCCGTCGAGGCCCTCATACTTCTTTGGTACCGCGTTGAGGTCGATGTCCAGCCCGTCGGCCAGCTCGCCGATGGCGACGGACACACCGCCCGCGCCGAAGTCGTTGCAGCGCTTGATCATGCGGCAGGCCTCGGCGTTGCGAAACAGGCGCTGGAGCTTGCGCTCCTCGGGGGCGTTGCCCTTCTGCACCTCCGCACCGCAGCTCTCGAGCGACTGCACCGTGTGCGACTTGGACGCGCCCGTTGCGCCGCCGCAGCCGTCGCGGCCCGTGCGCCCGCCGAGCAGGATCACGACGTCGCCGCTCTGAGGCCGCTCGCGGCGGACATTGGCCGCCGGGGCCGCGGCGATGACCGCGCCGATCTCCATGCGCTTGGCCGCGTAGCCGGGGTGATAGAGCTCATCGACGATGCCGGTGGCAAGGCCGATCTGGTTGCCGTAGGAGGCATAGCCCGCGGCGGCGGTCGTGGCAGATTGTCCGCTGGGGGAGCTTGCCGGGGAGCGTCTCGCTTACGGGCTGCAGGGGGCTGGCCGCGCCCGTCAGGCGCGCATCGCGCCGTAGACATAGGAGCGGCCGGAGAGCGGGTCGCGGATCGCACCGCCCAGGCAGGTGGCCGCGCCGCCGAAGGGCTCGATCTCCGTGGGATGGTTGTGCGTCTCGTTCTTGAACAGCAGCAGCCACGGCTCGGCCTTTCCGTCCGTCGACCTCGACGGTGATCTTCACCGTGCAGGCGTTGATCTCCTCGGACTCGTCGAGCTTGTCGAGCTTGCCGGTCTTGCGCAGGTACTTCACCGCGAGCGTTGCCACGTCCATGAGGTTCACGGGCTTTGTGCGGCCGAGCTGCTCACGCGTTCTGAGATAGTCCTGATACGTCTTCTCCGCCAGCGGATCCTCGAAGGTCACGCAGTCGAGGGTGGTGGAGAACGTCGTGTGGCGGCAGTGATCGGACCAGTAGGTGTCGATCATGCGCAGCTCCGTGATGGTCGGGTCGCGCTGCTCCGTCCGGAAATAGTCCCGGCAGAAGCGGATGTCGTCGAGATCCATCGCAAGGCCGCGCTCTTCGATCAGCTGCGCGAGTTCCTCGTCGCTGCGGGCGCAAAAAGCCCGTGAGTGTCTCGACCTCCGTGGGAATCTCATAGCGGATCTCCAGCGTCTCGGGCAGCGCCAGCGACGCCTCGCGCGAGTCGACGGGGTTGATGACGTGCTTTTTGACGGCCGCAAGCTCCGCGTCCGTCAGCGCACCGTAGAGCAGGTACACGCGCGCCGTGCGCACGTCTCTGGCCGCTCGCCCTGCGAGATGATCTGGATGCACTGCGCGGCAGAGTCTGCCCGCTGGTCGAACTGACCCGGCAGATACTCCACGGCGAACACGCTCGCCCCGTCCGTGTCGGCCTCGCGCGTGACGAGGTCGACCTGCGGCTCGGAGAACACCGTCTTCACGGCGTAGTCAAACAGCTCCGGCGTGATGTGCTCCACGTCATAGCGGTTCAGGATGCGCACCCGCTCGAGGTGCTCCACGCCGGGCAGCTGCTTGGCCTCGCTCAGCAGGCTGCGCGCGTCATTGGCCAGCTCCGGCTTTTTTTTCAACAAATACACGGTATACCATGTTACTTTTTCCTCCCTGAGCGCCTGCAGCGCGCGTGCGCCGATGTCGCGGCGGTAATATGCGTTTTCAAAGTGGACGTGCCCGACGCGCTCATAGGCAGCCTGCACGGCCTGCCCGAGCGTCGGCTGCACGGCGGTGACGCCCGCCACGCGTCCGCCGGAGGTGACGAGCACCCGTCCTCGCGCAGCTTCGCGCCGGCGACGAATGTGTGCGCCGCGGCGTCGGCATCCATCGTGAGCGGGAAGCCTGTCTCGTAGCTCTGCGGATAGCCCTGCGAGGCCATGACGACGCAGCAGCACGCGCTCCCGGTCTTGAAGCGTACGGGCGTATCCTTCAGGGTGCCGTTCGTCGTCGCCTGCATGACGGTAAGCAGGTCGCTCTCGAGCAGGGGAGAACCACCTGCGTCTCGGGGTCGCCGAAGCGGCAGTTATATTCGATGACTTTCGGGCCGTCCGGTGTCAGCATCAGGCCAAAGTACAGGCAGCCGCGGAACGTGCGCCCCTCGGCGCGCATGGCGCGGATCGTCGGGGAGAAAGATCTTCTCCATGCACTCGGCCGCGATCTCGTCGGTATAGAACGGGTTCGGCGCGATCGTGCCCATGCCGCCGGTGTTAAGACCCTCGTCGCCGTCGAGCGCGCGCTTGTGGTCCATGGAGGAGACCATCGGCACGAGCGTCTCGCCGTCCGTGAACGACAGCACCGACACCTCCGGCCCCGTCAGGAACTCCTCGATCACAACGTGGCGGCCGCTCTCGCCGAAGCGCCCGTCGCGCATCATGGAGACAACAGCCTCCTTCGCCTCCTCGCGGCTCTGCGCGATGATAACGCCCCTTGCCGAGGGCGAGACCGTCCGCCTTCACGACGACCGGCACGGGGGCCGTGTCGAGATACGCAAGCGCCGCGTCCATGTCGTCGAACGTCTCATAGGCCGCCGTGGGGATGCCGTATTTCTTCATGAGATGCTTTGGAAAAGACCTTGCTGCCCTCGATGATGGCCGCCGCGCGGTTCGGGCCGAAGCACGGGATACCTGCCGCCGTCAGCGCGTCCACCGCGCCAAGCACCAGCGGATCGTCCGGCGCGACCACGGCATAGTCGACCTGCTCGCGCTGCGCGAGGGGCGACCAGCCCGTCAATATCCTTCGCCCCGACCGGCACGCACACCGCGTCGGCGGCGATGCCGCCGTTGCCGGGCGCGGCAATGATCTGTGTCACGGAGGGGTTCTCCTTCAGCTTTTTGATGATGGCGTGCTCGCGCCCGCCGCCGCCTACAACCAGAAGCTTCATTCCGGCACTCCTTTCGCTCTGTCCGTTAATGGTGGAACAGCCGCAGACCCGTAAAGGCCATGACCATTCCGTACTTGTCGCAGCAGTCGATCACCGCGTCGTCGCGGATGGAGCCACCGGGCTGGGCGATGTAGCGCACGCCGCTGCGGTGCGCGCGCTCGATGTTGTCGCTGAAGGGAAGAACGCGTCCGAGCCCAGCGCCACGCCGTCGATTCCGGCGAGATAGGCCGCGGCCTCCTCGGCCGTCAGCGGCTCGGGGCGGGTCTGGAAGTACTTCTGCCAGATGCCCTCGGCGCAGACGTCCTCCTCGTTCTTGTTGATATAGCCGTCGATGACGTTGTCGCGCTCGGCGCGGCCGAGCTGCGGCAGGAACGGCAGGTTGAGCACCTTGTCGCACTGGCGCAGGTGCCAGGTGTCGGCCTTGCCGCCGGCAAAGGCGCGTGCAGTGGATGCGGGACTGCTGCCCCGCACCGACGCCGATGGCCTGTCCGTCCACGGCGTAGCACACGGAGTTCGACTGGGTATATTTCAGCGTGATGAGCGCGACGAGCAGGTCGCGCTTGGCGCTTGCGGGCAGGTCGGTGTTCTTCGTCACGAGCTTTTTCAAGGAGCGCCTCGTCGATGCGGCAGTTGTTGTGCCCTGCTCGAACGTCACACCGAATACCTGCTTGCATTCGAGCGCGGCGGGCTCATAGTCGGGGTCAACCTGCACGATGTTGTAGCTGCCTTTGCGCTTGGCGCGCAGAATCTCGAGCGCCTCCGGCTCGTAGCCGGGCGCGATTATTCCGTCGGACACCTCGTGCTTGATGATCTTCGCCGTCGTCACGTCGCAGACGTCGGAAAGCGCGATCCAATCTCCGAAGGAGCTCATGCGGTCCGTGCCGCGGGCGCGGGCATAGGCGCAGGCGAGGGGCGAGTCGTCCAGCCCCTCAATGTCCGAGACAAAGCAGGCGCGCTTGAGCTTTTCCGGCAGCGGCAGACCCAGCGCCGCGCTCGTGGGGCTGACGTGCTTGAACGAGGCCGCACAGGGCAGCCCAGTCGCCGCGCGCAGCTCGCGCACGAGCTGCCACGAGTTGACCGCGTCGAGAAAGTTTATGTATCCCGGACGTCCGCAGAGTATCTCCACGGGCAGCTCGCGTCCGTCCTTCATGTAGATGCGCGAGGGCTTCTGATTCGGGTTGCAGCCGTATTTCAGTTCAAATTCCTTCATGAATGACTCTCCTTTCCGATGTTAAACGCGCAGCTCCGCATGAATCTCGCCGCCGCTGTAGCGGTCGAGGATGGGCTGCGCCACGCCGCGCAGGAACTCCTCCACCTGCGAGACGCTGCGCCCGATATAGAGCGCCGGGTCGAGTTGGGAGACGATCTCCTCGCGGCTGAGCGGGAAGAGTGGGTCAGCCGCGATGCGGTCAATGAGGTCATTCGCCCCGCCCTCGAGCTTGACGCGCCGCGCCGCCGCGTGCGAGTGGACGCGCAGCGCCTCGTGCAGCTCCTGACGGTTGCCGCCGCTCTTGACGCTTTCCATCATGATGTTCTCGGTCGCCATGAAGGGGAGCTTTTCCATCACGCGGCGTGTCACGACGCGGTCGTAGACGACGAGCCCCTGCGTGATGTTGATGTAGATGTTCAGAATGGCGTCCACGGCCAGAAAGGCCTCGGAGACCGAGATGCGCTTGTTCGCACTGTCGTCGAGCGTGCGCTCGAACCACTGGGTGCCGGCGGTCATGGCCGGGTTGATGCTGTCGGCGATGACGTAGCGCGCGAGCGACGAGATGCGCTCGCTGCGCATGGGGTTGCGCTTGTAGGGCATGGCGCTCGAGCCGATCTGGTGCGCCTCGAACGGCTCCTCCATCTCCTCGAACGACTGCAGCAGGCGCAGGTCGTTGAGAATTTATAGGCGCTCTGGGCAAAGCCGGAGAGCACCGAGAGAAAATATGCGTCGACCTTGCGCGAATACGTCTGGCCGGAGACGGGGACGCAGGCGGCAAAGCCCATCTCCCCGGCGATGAGCTGCTCGAGACGGCACACCTTCTCCTCGTCGCCCGCGAACAGCTCCATGAAGCTCGCCTGCGTGCCGGTGGTGCCCTTGCTGCCGAGCAGGCGCAGCCGCCTGCTGGAACTCAAGGTTTTTCGATGTCCTGCGTCAGCTCGTACATCCAGAGCGTCGCGCGCTTGCCGACGGTCGTGAGCTGCGCGGGCTGAAGGTGGTATAGGCAAGGCACGGCAGCGCCTTGTACTGTTCGGCGAACGCCGCGAGGTTGCGCAGCACCTGCGCCGCCTTGCGCAGCACGAGCTGCGACGCTTCACGCAGGATAATGACGTCCGTGTTGTCGCCGACGTAGCAGCTCGTCGCGCCGAGGTGAATGATCGGCTCGGCCTTGGGGCACTGCTTGCCGAAGGCGTAGACGTGCGCCATCACGTCGTGGCGCACCTCGCGCTCGCGCGCTTCGGCTGTGGCGTAGTCGATGTCGTCCTTGTGCGCTTCCATCTCGGCGATCTGCTCGTCCGTGATGTCGAGCCCCAGCGCCTGCTCGGCGCGCGCCAGCGCGATCCAGAGCCGCCGCCAGGTACGGAACTTGAAGTTTTCGGAGAAGATATGCTGCATCTCGGCGCTTGCGTAGCGCGTGGAGGGGGGGGAGCTGTCCTTGATTCGCCACGGCGCGTAGTTGATGACGGCGCTCGGTGCGGCCGTTCCAGATCCACCATCCGTACATAGAGCGAGATGCGGCTCGTTGAGGCTCTCCCACAGCTGCTGCGTCAGCTCGTCGATGTCCTGGGGATGGCCATGCGCGCTCGGGCTCGCCCTGAAACGTCGGGGGGTTGCCGTCGCCGACGTAGGTGTCCCACGCCCGTCAGCGCCGGGTGCAGAAGTGGTAGCGGCTGCAGGCGCTGCCCGCGGCGTCCGCGCTCTTGAGAATGCTCATCTCATAGCGGAAGTCCCCTGCCGACGAAGGTGACCATGCTGCTGATGCGGGGGTGAGTTCGGCGCGTCCGGCTTGAAGCAGCGGCTCGAGCGCCTCTTCAAAGCGACTGGCCGCGCGAGACCCTCGCAGATGGTGTCGGTCTGGTCGCCGTTGGTCACGATGAGGTGGCCGCCCATGCGGCGCACCGCCGCGTAGATGATGAGCGACGGATCCTCGACCTTCGACTCGTCGAAGGGACGGGGTAGACCGTGCCGCCGTCCTCGGTGAAGATGCGGTTGCGGCTGTTGGCGCTGCGCCCCATGATGAAATAGGCCACGGCGGCCTTTTTGCCATCGGGGTCTTGCCGATGACGATGCCGCGGCCGGCATAGCTGTTGCCCGCGAGCAGCTCACGCGGGGTTTTCAGTTCGTGACGTTCATGCCCCTGCTCCCTTTTTTCTGCCTGCAGCCGCGCGGCGACCATCTCCGCCGCCTGCGGCAGCAGGATCCATTCGGCCTGCTCCATCACGCGCCGCTGCAGCGTCTGCGGCGTGTCGTCCGGCAGCACCTCCACCGCCTTCTGCAGCAGAATCCGGCCGCCGTCCGGAATTTCATTGACATAGTGTACCGTCGCGCCCGTCACCTTCACGCCGCGCGAGCGCGGCCTCGTGGACATGCAGGCCATAGAAGCCCTTGCCGCAGAAGGCGGGGATCAGCGACGGGTGGACGTTGAGGATGCGCTCGGGCCACTCGGCCGTGAACGCCTCGCTCAGGATGCTCATAAAGCCGGCGAGGATGATCATCTCCGCGCCGCTCTCGCGCAGCGCCCGGCGCAGCGCATCCTCAAGGCCTCCTGACTGCCGCAGGCGCGCCGCTCGACGACGACGCTCTTTACGCCCGCGCGCGCCGCGCGCTCGAGGGCATAGGCCTTGGGATTGCTCGCCGCGACGAGGACGATCTCACCGCTCGGGATCTTTCCGGCCGCCTGCGCGTCGAGCAGCGCCTGCAGGTTCGTTCCGCCGCCGGAGACGAACACGGCGATCCGTGTTTTCAGCATAGAACCACCTTTTCTTCGCCCTCGGTGATCTCGCCGATGACATAGGCGTCCTCGCCGTTTGCGCGGAGGATCTCCAGCGCGCGCTGCGCGTCCTCCGCCGCGACGACCACGCTCATGCCGACGCCCATGTTGAAGGTGTTGAACATGTCACGCTCGGGGATACCGCCCGCGCGGGCGATCAGGTCGAACACCGGCAGCACGCGCACGGCGCTGCGCGTAATGCGCGCACAGAGACCGTCGGGGATGCTGCGGGGATATTTCATAGAAGCCGCCGCCCGTGATGTGGGACACACCCTTCACGCGCACGGCGTCAAAGAGGGCGAGCATGGGCTTTACATAGATCTTCGTCGGGGCGAGCAGCGCCTCGCCGAGACTCCGGCCGCCGAGCTCCGCGCGGGGGCTCCTGAGGTCGGCGTGCTCGACGTCAAAGACCTTGCGCACGAGGGAAAAGCCATTGGAGTGGACGCCGCTCGAGGGCAGCGCGATCACGACGTCGCCGGGGTGCATGGTCGTCTTATCGAGGATCTTCGCCTTGTCGACGACGCCCACGGCAAAGCCCGCGAGGTCGTACTCGTCCGCGGGGTAGAAGCCCGGCATCTCCGCCGTCTCGCCGCCGATGAGCGCCGCGCCGCTCTGCACGCAGCCCTCGGCCACGCCCGAGACGATGGCGGCGATCTTCTCCGGCACGTTCTTGCCGCAGGCGATGTAGTCGAGAAATTGCAGCGGCTTCGCGCCGCAGCAGACGATATCGTTGACGCACATCGCCACACAGTCGATGCCGACTGTATCGTGCTTGTCCATCAAAAACGCGAGGTTCAGCTTCGTGCCGACGCCGTCGGTGCCGCTGACGAGCACGGGGTGCTCGATGCCGGTCGTGTCCAGCTCAAACAGACCGCCGAAGCCGCCGATGTCGGAACAGACGCCCGCGGTCATAGTGCGCGCGATGTGGCTTTTCATCAGCTCAACGGCCCGGTATCCGGCGGTGATGTCCACCCCGGCGGCCGCGTAGCTCTCCGAGCGGGAATTATGATTCATGGGGAAGTACCCTTGCCTTTCGAAATTTTTTTCTTCAAAACGGTTCTTGTGCGTCTCGCTGGGGATTTCCGTGGGATAGGCCCCGTCGAAGCACGCCGTACAGTAGCCCTTGCCGTTGACGCCGCAGGCCAGACGCTTTGCGCTCTCGACGCTCAGATAGCCCAGAGAGTCCGCACCGATGATTCTGCTGATCTCCTCCACGCTGTGGTGGCAGGCGATCAGGTGCTCGCGCGAGTCGATGTCCGTGCCGTAGTAGCAGGGGGTTGAGGAACGGCGGCGCGGAGATGCGCATGTGGATCTCCGTGGCCCCGCCGAACGCAGGAGCTTCACGATCCGCGCGCTCGTCGTTCCGCGGACGATCGAGTCGTCGATCAGCACGACGCGTTTGCCGCGCACGACATCGGAGATGGGGTTGAGCTTGATGCGCACCTTGTCCTCGCGGCTCTTCTGACCGGGGGCGATGAAGGTGCGGCCGATATACTTGTTCTTGATGAAGCCGATCTCATAGGGGATGCCGGACTGGCGCGAATAGCCGATGGCCGCGTCGAGGCCGGAATCCGGCACGCCGATGACGACGTCCGCCTGCACGGGGTGCTCGAGCGCGAGGAACGACCCCGCGCGCACGCGTGCCGTGTGTACCTGACAGCCGTCGATCACGGAGTCGGGGCGGGCGAAGTAGATATACTCGAACACGCACAGCGACTGCGGCTGCTTTTTCACAGTGGTCGCGGATGCTGCGTACGCCCTGCCTGTCAAAAGACGAGGATCTCGCCCGGCTCAATGTCGCGGATGAAGGCCGCGCCCACCGCATCGAGCGCGCAGGACTCGGAGGCGATGACGTACCGGCCGTCCGCCGTCTGCCCGTAGCAGAGCGGGCGGAAGCCGTGCTCATCGCGGGCGGCGATGAGCTTCGAGGGGGACATGATGACGAGCGAATAGGCGCCCTTCAGCTTGCCCATCGCGCGGTTGACGGCCTCCTCGATCGAGCCGGATGTCAGGCGCTCCTTCGTAATGATGTAGGAGATGACCTCGGTGTCGCTCGTCGTGTGGAAGATCGAGCCCTCGAGCTCGAGCTTCGAGCGCAGTTCGTAGCTGTTGACGAGGTTGCCGTTGTGGGCGAGGGCCATGCGGCCCTTCACATGGTTGACGACGATCGGCTGGGCGTTGTTGCGGTCATTGCTTCCGGTCGTGCCGTAGCGCACATGGCCGACAGCGATGCTGCCGGTGCCGAGTGCGTCGAGCCGGTCGGGCGTGAAGACATCGTTGACGAGGCCCACATCCTTATACGCGGCGAACAGTCCGTCATCGTTGACGACGATGCCGCAGGACTCCTGCCCGCGGTGCTGTAGCGAAAACAGTCCGTAGTACGTCATGCGCGCCACGTCGTAGTTGTCAGGGCTGAAAACGCCGAACACGCCGCATTCTTCGTGAATATTGCTCATGAAGTTCCTCCGCGCCTTATTCGCCGAACACGCGGTGCATCATCTCGCGGTAGGCATCCTCCACACCGCCCATGTCGCGGCGGAAGCGGTCCTTGTCGAGCTTCTCGTTCGTCTTGAGATCCCAGAAGCGGCAGGTGTCGGGGTTATCTCGTCGGCGAGGACGATGGTGCCGTCCGGCAGGCGGCCGAACTCGAGCTTGAAGTCGACCAGACGCACGCCGAGGGTGCGGAAGTACTCGGTCAGCACCTCGTTGACGCGGAAGGCCATGGTCTTGATCGTCTCGATCTCCTCGCGGGTCGCGAGCTTCAGTGCGATGGCGTGGTAGGCATTGATCAGCGGGTCGTGCAGGTCGTCGTTCTTATAGGAGAACTCGATGGTCGGCGCGTCAAAGACGATGCCCTCCTCCACGCCGTAGCGCTGGGCGAAGTGGCCGGCGGAGACATTGCGGATGATGACCTCCAGCGGCACGATGGACACCTTCTTCACGGCCGTCTCGCGGTCGTTCAGTTCCTCAACGAAGTGGGTGGGCACGCCGTTCTTCTCCAGCAACTGCATGAGGAAGTTCGTCATGCGGTTGTTGACCACGCCCTTGCCGGCGATGGTGCCCTTCTTCAGGCCGTCGAGCGCGGTAGCGTCATCCTTGTAGGATACGATCACCAGCGTGGGATCCTCCGTTGCATAAACCTTCTTGGCCTTCCCCTCATAGAGCTGCGTCATTTTTTCCATGATAAAAATCCTCCGTATAAAATCCGTTTTATGTTGATAGTGTCAATGTGTATCGCTTTATTCGTCCGCCAGCAGGCGCGCTTCGACGGCGGCGTCGCGGGCGCGCACCTTGTCGGCGTCGGCCTTGCGGCGCTGCGCGAGCTTTCGGCCAGCGCCGCGTCCTCCACGGCGAGGATCTGCGCGGCCAAAAAAGAGCGGCATTGGCTGCCCCATCAATCGCAACAGTCGCCACGGGGATGCCCGTCGGCATTTGAACTGTGGAAAGAAGGGCGTCCATGCCGCCCAGCTGTGCCGACCGGATCGGGATTCCGATGACCGGCAGCGTTGTATTGGCCGCGATCGCACCGGCCAGATGTGCAGCCATCCCGGCCGCGGCGATCAGCACGCCGAACCCGTTCTCGCGGGCCTGCGACGCGAAGCGGCTGGCCTCCTCGGGGGTACGGTGCGCGGAATAGACGTGTGCCTCATAGGGAATGTCCAACGCGCGCAGCGTGTCCACGGCCTTGCGGACAACCGGCAGGTCGCTGTCGCTGCCCATGATGATTCCGACTTTTCTCATTGTGCGCCTCCTGAAACAGAAAATGAAGACGCACGGCACCCCTCGGCCTGCCTATGGCATGCCCCTTGATGCAGTGCGCCCAGACGGTCGGCAAATACATTCTCCGGGTCCACGTGGTGCTCCACTTCAAAACCGTCAGGCCCCGGAAAACGGCTCCCTTGTCGCTATTCAGCATAGCACGCGCGGCGCGCGGTGTCAAGGGAAACGGGGGGTGTTTGTATGATAGTTTTTACAAATCCCTTGCCATTAATTTTGGTGATAACAACGATTCCTCAAATATACGGCAGGCTCTGCCTGCCGTATATTTGAGGAGTGTCGCTGCGCTCTGCGCCCCGGCCGGATATGCCGGCCTGCGACGCTCGTCTGCGCAGGGGTTTTTTGCGGCGTACACGCCGCCGCAAAAACGGATTGATCTTTTTCGTGCCGTGCGCGGCGCGCACTCTGTGAGACATGAAAGAAGGCTCGCCGGGGGCAGGTGAGAGCCTCTTTTAGGCGGTGGGGAGTTTTTGTAGAAATAGATGGCGACGATCATGTGATGCAGTCGACGATCGAATACGTACCTATGGCGCAGCCATAGAGCGGAAAACAGCGCGTTGAGCACAAACAGCAGCGGATGTCGAGCGAGCCCTGCGCAGGATCGAGCAGATGAGCGACTCGCGCATGCGCCCCATCGCCTGAAACTGGTGATCATCGGGTAACAGACCGACATCATCGGCATGGCCAGCACCATGATCCGGGTAGCAGCCATGCCGTAGGCGATCGTCTGCGCATCGCCGATGAAAATCCGGCACGAGCGCCGGGGCGAACACCTCGTACCCCGCGACGCAGACGACCGAGAAGCCGACCGC
>VOFG01003968.1_pt1 | contig 41269 bp, 53 predicted proteins | sample 5384171 | NCBI WGS metagenome assembly VOFG01 (sample SAMN12384726, study PRJNA508395) | human gut metagenome | isolation source: healthy gut F | host: Homo sapiens
GGATGGTGTTCTGCGCCGCAACTACCGGCAGCTGTCCCGGCACGGGTTCAATATCTGGCAAAAGCGGGAGAGGGGAAGCGGCAGACATGAAGCAGCAAGCAGGATATTTTACCCCAGCAGCGCTGACCCTCAGCGTGGTCACGGCAGCGCTGGCAGATGGCATCCCGCAGGGTGTCCCGGTGCGCCGGGCACTGTGGCTGGGCGCAGTCAGCACGGTGTGCCTGTGCATTCTTTCAGCGCTGGCTGCGGCGGCGCTGTTGAACAAAGCACCCTCCTTCGCGGTACGGTTGGCACTGACAGCTGGGCTTTTTATGGAACTGGCACACATCCTCGTGCAGGCACAAGGGCTGTGCACGGCAGAGTTTTCCTCCATGGCGCTGCTGGGCTTTCTGCCACTGCTGCTCTGGGCGGGGTGGTGCATCCGTCCCGCAAGCTGGAACGCCTCGGCGCGGGTGCTGTGGTGGTTTGTAGCCGTGGGCGGCGTGGTCTGCCTGCTGGGGCTCGCCGGTCAGCTGCACTGGTACCGGCTGTTTACCTCGGCACAGCCGACAGCAACAGGCTGGAGCGTACCGGTCTATGCAGAATACTTTGCCGGAGCCCTTTTGTGCAGCGCGCAGTCGGTGCGGCGCACGGTCTGGCTGCCGGTATGGGGCTTTGCAGTGCAGGCGGCGGCCTTGCTGGGCGGCGCTTTGCTGTTTGGAAGCGGCGCATACCCCCGGTTGGAGCTGCTGCGGGCGTGGAGCGGCGGCAGCTTTTCCCGCATGGATGCGCTGCTTTTGCTGCTGTGGTTGCTGTGCGCTGTCTACCGGGCGGCCATGCTGTGTGCCGCCATCCGCTTGCTCTGGCAGCAGCCGGAAGCTGAGGTGCAGCCATGAGAAATGCAAAATCTTGCAAACCGCTGCTGTATTTGCTGCTGACAGGATGGTGCCTTTTTATTCCTGCGCTGTGAAAGCACTGAGAAAAAGCATGGTGCGGGCGGTGTATCTGGCACAGACCGAACATGGGTATCAGGCAGGGCTGCTTTATCAGGCACCGCAGGCCGCCGCTGATGCTGCCGATGCCACTGCTGCATTGCAGTTTGTGCAGGCAGAGGGCCAAACGATGGAGCGGGCACTGGATGCGGCAGAGCAGGCACTGCCCCAAACCGGCTACCGCCTGTGTGATTACCTGCTGCTGTCTAAAGCGGAAGAGTCCTTATTAACAGAGTACGAGCAGCTGGTGCTGCGGCGCGGCTGCGGACGCACGGCGGCAAGGCTGCTTTGCGCCGAATGGGGGGAGATAGACCGCCTTGCCGCACAGGCCGCTTTACCGGACGCCCTGATGGCACAGCTAAAGGCCGCAGCGCCCACCGCGCCCCGGCTGTATGAGCACACAGAGCCGGGACTTCTGCCTGTTCTCCGGTGGAACGCGGAAGAGGTGTCTTTGCAGGAGGGCGGTGTTCTGCACACTGTGGTGGGTAATTCGCTTGCACCCGGCAGCTCTGGCTGGAAGGGGAGCGCATCGGCATCCGGCGCTGCACCGTTTCAGTTAACCTGCGGGAAAAGGCGCAGGTACTTGTGCGGCTGGACTGTCAGCGTGCCGCCCACAGCCCGCTGCCCACGCAGGCGCAGCAGCAACAGCTTGCGGCGCAGTGCACGGTGCTTTTTGCAAAGCTGCTGGCAGCAGGGCGTGGATGTGCTGCACCTGCAGCAGCGGGCAGCGCTGCGGGACGGCAGCGGCGCAAGCTTTGACCCAACAAAAACGCCTGCCCGCAATGGCGGGCAGACGTGCATTTCATGCCGTATTAAGAGGCAGTAGGAAAGGTGACAGTGATGGTGGTGCCAACGTCTACCTGACTTTCCAGTTTGATGCGGGCATTGTGGATGCGGGCAATGTGCTTGACGATGGCAAGCCCCAGTCCGGTGCCGCCGGTGGCCTTGCTCCGGCTCTTGTCCACCCGGTAAAAGCGCTCGAACACACTGGCTTGCGCCTCCCGCGGGATACCGATGCCGTTGTCGTCCACGGTCAGGGAGCAGTGCCCGTCCGGCTGCAAGCGGTAATGATCTGCACCTTGCCGCCCGGGCGGTTGTAGCGGATGGCATTGTCGCACAGGTTCTGGCACAGCTCATCCAGCAGCGCGCGGCTGCCAAGCACCGGGGCGCTCTCACCCAGGTAGGTGAGGGAGATATACGCGCGGCGGGCGTTTAGTTTCTGGCGCTCTACGCACTCCTTTGACAACCTCCAAAAGGTCTACCGTTTCCATCACCGGGGCGTCTCCGGTCTCGCTTACGGTGTCCAGTTTGGAAAGCTGCAAAATATCGTTGACCAGCTGGATCATGCGGGTGGCTTCGCACATGGATCTTCGGCCGAAATCCGGCACATCCTCCGGCTTTGCAATGCCGGTCTCGATCAGCTCTGCATAGCCGGAAATGCTGGTCAGCGGGGTCTTGAGCTCATGGCTGACATTGGCGGTAAACTCCTGCCGCATTTTTTCGTTGTTTTCCCGCAGGATGCGGTCAGAATGGATGCTCTCCGCAAAGGGGATCAGCTCCCGGTAGGGCACATTTTCCTGAATATGATCCAGATCTTCGGTCATGTTCAGCACCGGCTGCACCAATGCCTTGGTCAGCAGAGTGGCCAGCACAGCGGCGGCCAGCATCAGCGCAACACAGCTCAGCACGATGGGCGGGATGGTGGCATCGTAGATGGACCACACGGTCTCGGCGTCCTGCGCCACGCGCAGCACATCCCCGCCGGAAAGCCGCACGCATAGTAATAGGTCTCATAGCCCATAGTCTGGGAATCGCGGATGTCCCGGCCCTCGCCGTTTGCAATGGCATCGCGGATCTCCGGGCGGGTCAGATGGTTCTCCATGGGCTGATCCGTGGCGGATTCAAACAACACGCTGCCATCCTGCGAGATCAGAGTGATGCGCAGATCATTGGAAACAAAAGAAGTAAGCTGCTGCGGGATCCTGCACCAGATCGTATCCGGCGCTTACCAGATCGCTCTCCCGCTCCAGGCCGGTCCATGCCTGTGCAGTGAAAGGCTTTATGGAAACACAAAATACACAGTGCCGCTGTAAACAACAGACCAAAGAAAGCCCATCAGAAACAGTCGGTAGCTGATCTTTTCTTCCATGCTGCGCAGCTTCATTCTTCACCGGCCTCCTTCATCGGTCAGCTTGTAACCCACTTTCCGTACAGTGCAGATGTACTTTCCGGCGTCGCCCAGCTTTTTGCGCAGGGTGCGGATATGCATATCCACAGTCCGGCTCTCCACCGAGATGTCAGTACCCCACACCACCTGCAAAATGGTCTCGCGGGTGACGACAAGGTTGGTGTTTTCCAGCAGAAGGCGGAGCAGGCTGTATTCTTTGTAAGTCAGCTCCACCGGTGCGCCGCTGACAGTGACGCTGTGGCGGGCATTGTCCAGCAGGATCTCATGAAAGCTGCCAGCACGTTGGGTCTTACCTCCGGGGCCGAGCGGCGCAGGGCAGCACGCACCCGGCTGAGGAACTCCATGATGCCGAACGGCTTGGAAATGTAGTCGTCGGCACCGCAGTCCAGCCCGCGCACGGTGTCCAGCTCGCTGGACTTGGCTGTTATCATGATGATGGGCAGACGCCGCAGGGAAGGGGCGGCGCGGAGTTTTTTCAGGATGGAGAAGCCATCCTCGCCGGGGAGCATCACGTCCAAGATCACCAGCTCTGGCTCGGCGGCACGCATAGCCTGCCAGAAGGGCTCGGCGCTTTCAAAGCCCTGCACCTCGTATCCGTTGGACTGCAGGGCATACTGCTCCAGTTCGCGGATGGCGGCATCGTCCTCTACGATATAGATCATTTGTTTCTCCTCCGCAGTCTGTCCGTCCGGGAACAGATACCGCTCACGGTAGCGGTCCAGACGGCGATGGAATTCTTCGCTTTCCTTGGTGTCGTTGCCGTGGCGCAGGTCGTTGAGGTATGCGTGGGTATCAAAGCTGTCCTGTGCCACCTCGATCTGCGCAACCGCCACGTTGCTGCAGTGGTCGCACACACGCTCATAGTTGGTCAGCAGGTCGTCCAGCACAAAGCCATATTCAATGGAGCAGCTGCCGGCCTGCAGGCGGGCAATGTGGTGCGCCTTGATGGCACGTACCAGCTCGTTGACTACGGCTTCCAGCGGCTCAACCTTGGAAGCAAGATGCAGATCGCTCTTGCGGAAAGGCATCAGTAGTGCGGCTCAGGGTATCTTGCACTGCGTCCTCCAGCACTTGCAGCTCCTCCTGTGCATCCTTTGGAGAAGTGGATATCCTTCTGGTGCATCTCATCGGCAGATTTGAACAGATTGACCGAATGGTCACTGATACGCTCAAAATCGCTGATGGTGTGCAGCAGGGTATTTACGCTCTGACTGTCAGTATGGTTCAGTTCACGGCTGGAAAGCTTGACGAGATAGGTACCGAGAGCGTCCTCGTAACGGTCCACCTGCGTCTCTTCCTCGCGGACTTTCTGCGCAAGGGTGTCGTTCCATATCATGAGTCAGGCTCATGGCCTGCACTACGCCCACACGGGCAAGTTCCGCCATTTCAGCAGTTGCAGAGCGTGCACGCTCCACAGCCATAGCAGGAGTGTTCAGCAGACGGTCATCCAGCAGAGCAAACTCCTCCTTTTCCGGGGAATCGGGAATGGTCAGGATGGCCAGCTTTTCCAGCCCAGGTTTGCAAAGGGCAGCAGAACCAGCAGTGGCCGTCGAATGTTGAACACCGAGTGCACCACGGCGATGCCCCAGGCCTCGATGGTGGTATTCACAAAGGCAAAGTGGCAGACAGCGTTGAGCCCGTAGAACCCGAACAGGAAGATGGTCACACCGATGATGTTGAAGTACAGGTGCACCATGGCAGCGCCCGGCGGGCGTTTTTGTTGGCACCCACCGAGGAGATCAGCGCGGTGACGCAGGTGCCGATGTTCTGACCCATGATGATGGGGATGGCACTGCCGTAGGTGATAACGCCGGTGGCGCTCAGCGCCTGCAGGATGCCGACGCTGGCGCTGGAGCTCTGGATGATGCCGGTGACCAGTGGCGCCCACCAGAACGCCCAGCAAGGGGGTTGGAAAAGCGGGTGAACAGGCTGGTGAACCATGCCTCGTTCTGCAGGGGCAGCGACGGCGTTAGACATGGTGGTCATGCCAGTCATCAGCACGGCAAAGCCGATGAGGATGGTGCCCACGCCTTTTTTTTTCTTCTCACTCTTACACATATACAGCAAAATGCCGATAAATGCAAGCACCGGACTGAAAGAAGTGGGTTTGAGCAGCTGGATGAACAGACTGTCGCCCTGCAGGCCGGAAAGGCTCAGGATCCAGCTGGTGACGGTGGTGCCCACGTTGCTGCCCATGATCACGCCGATGGCCTGATGCAGCTCCATGATGCCGCTGTTGACAAAGCCGACCACCATGACCGTGGTAGCGCTGGAACTCTGGATCATAGCAGTCACACACAGACCAAGAGGAAGAAGCCCTTGAGGGGGTTATCCGTCAGTTTGCTGAGGATCTTTTGCAGATGGCCGCCGGCGGCCTGCTTTTCCAGTGCCTTGCCCATGATGTCCATACCGAACAGAAACAGGGCCAGACCTCCCAGCAGAGAAAAGACATTAAAAATGGTCATATGTGTTTTCCTCACTTTATCTTGACGTGTTTTTCTCCTATTTTTGAGTATAAGCACGGAATGTAAAATCGGAAATCGGGGAAATGTAAAACCCATGTAAAATGACGGACTTTTTTCCGCCTACGGGGTGGTACTTCCTATTATAAAGAAAATCCGGGAGGATGCAAGGCGGAACCATAGGACAAAAAAAAGAAACATTGTAATCCGAAACCATTTCGCTTATAATAAAATAAGGAGTGTCTGCGGGCAGATGTGTGACCCGCAGAGAGGAAACTACGCAGGAGGAAGAACGATGGCGAATTTCACCGTTTCGCTCAAAAGCTGACCGAAAAAGTCAGCATGGATGTGGTCTATGCGCCGCAGGACCTGGAAAACATCAGCGTCGAGATCGCAGAGGTCAACCGTCCCGGCCTGTTTCTGGCCGGTTACTACGATTATTTCGATAAGCTTCGGCTGCAGATCATGGGTCTGGCCGAGATGAATTTTCTGTCCGGCCTTTCCCCGGAGAAAAAGCGCTATGAAGCGCTGGACCAGCTGTTCCGCCAGCAGCCTCCGGCCGTCATCCTCTGCCGCAGCGAGGAATTGGAACCCTTCCCGGAGATGCAGGAACTGGCCCAGAAGCACGGCGTGGCCCTGCTGCGCTCCAACGAGACCACCTGCACCATGATGGGCAGCCTCATCAGTATGCTGAACCTTGAACTGGCACCCCGCATCACCCGCCACGGCGTGCTGGTGGAAGTTTACGGTGAAGGCATCCTCATCCTCGGCGACAGCGGTATCGGCAAGAGCGAGCTTGCCATCGAGCTGGTCAAGCGCGGCCACCGCCTTGTGGCAGATGATGCGGTGGAGCTGCGCAAGGTGTCCAACCGCCAGATCATGGGTACTGCCCCGGAGAATATCCGCCACTACATCGAACTGCGCGGCATCGGCATCGTCAATGTGGCCCGCGTGTTCGGTGTGGGCGCGGTCAAGGTGAGCGAAAGCCTCGATCTGGTCGTTCAGTTGGAGGCTTGGGATCCCACCAAGAATTACCAGCGTACCGGCCTTGAAAGCGAATACTACGAAATTCTGGGCGTCAACATCCCCAGCACCAGCATCCCTGTTTCGCCGGGACGCAACCTTGCCGTTGTGCTGGAGACGGCAGCCATCAACAACCGCCAGAAGAAGATGGGCTATAACGCCGCGAAGGAGCTGCTCATCCGGCTGGGCTTGGAAGGCACCATGGAATAACACCCGGAAAGAGGAACAACGAGTTTATGGAACAACTGAAACAACAGCTGCGGGCTGAGGGCATCGCGTATCGGGAAAATGAGCCGCTGGCCGCCCACTGCACCTTTAAGATCGGCGGCCCGGCGGATGTATTCGCCCAGCCGGAGACCGAAGAGCAGCTTTGCCGTATCATCGCCTTGTGCAGGGAATGCGGCGTGAAGTATTATCTGCTGGGCAACGGCAGCAACATCCTGTTTGAGGATGCCGGATACCACGGTGTTGTCATTGACACCACCGCTCTGAAAATGGGAATCGGCATTTTGGAAAACGTCTGTCATCCGGGCGCCGCGCCGGGCGAGGTCTACGATGCCGTGGCAGCCGGTGCGGGGCTGAAGCTTTCGGCTCTGTGCACTGCGGCGCTGGAAAACAGCCTCACCGGGCTGGAATTTGCCTACGGCATCCCCGGAACCGTCGGCGGAGCCGTCTACATGAACGCCGGTGCCTACGGCGGCGAGATGAAGGACGTGCTGGACAAGGTGACCTATCTGACCCAAGAGGGCCAGATCGTGACGGAGGAGGCCGCGAAGCTGGACCTTCCTACCGGCACAGCATCTTTGAGGAAAACGGCGGCTGCATCCTGAGTGCACAGTTCCACCTGAAACAGGGGCGACCCGGAGGCCATCCGTGCCCGGATGAACGAGCTGATGGCCAAGCGGGTGGAAAAGCAGCCTCTCGACAAGCCCAGCGCCGGCAGCACCTTCAAGCGCCCGGCGGGTGCGTTCGCGGCGGCCCTTATCGACCAGTGCGGTCTGCGGGGCTACCGCCACGGCGGCGCTGCCGTCAGCGAGAAGCACTGCGGCTTTGTGGTAAACATGGGCGGCGCGACCTGCGCCGACGTTCTGGCGCTGTGCGATGAGGTGCGGGCCATTGTAAAGGAAAAGACCGGGTACGAACTGGAAAAAGAAATTCGTGTCGTAAAAGCATAAGAGGGAACAAGTATGGAGCTTCTGATCGTGAGTGGACTTTCCGGCGCGGGAAAGTCTGTGGCAATGAACGCGCTGGAGGATATCGGCTTTTTTTCTGCATCGATAACGTCCCTGCGGAGCTTTTGCCGAGCATCACCGCCTTTTCCATGGCTGGAGACAATCAGCTCAAGCGGGTCGCCCTGTCGATGGACGTCCGCGGTTGCCGCTCCAGCGAGGAAATCGAAAAGGCGCTGGGTCTGCTGGACAAGCAGGGCATCTCCTACGAGATCCTCTTCTTGGACGCACCGGACGATGTGCTGATGCGCCGCTACAGCGAGACCCGCCGCCGCCACCCGATCAGCATTGCCGAGGGCATCTCCACGCGGGAAGCCTTCCAGAAAGAGCACCAGATCCTCCGCCCTTACAAGGAGCGCGCCAATTATATCATTGATACGGCCCTTCTCCCCACGGCGCAGAACAAGGAGCGCATCTGCGAACTCTTTGTACAGAACGGCGGGGCAAAGAATGCTATGCGGCTCACCATCATGTCCTTCGGGTTCAAGTTCGGCGTCCCGGCGGATTCCGACCTTGTGCTGGATGTGCGTTGTCTGCCCAATCCCTTCTATGTGCCGGAGCTGAAATTCAAGACCGGCCTCGATCAGGAGGTCGTGGATTTTGTGATGGGCCACCCGGAGGCGCAGGAGCTGCTGCGCCGGTACGAAGCATTTTTGGAATATGCCCTGCCGCTCTATGTGAAAGAGGGCAAAAGCCAGTTGACCATTGCGGTGGGCTGTACCGGCGGCAAGCACCGCTCCATCACCTTCGCACGGAAGATCGCGGAATACTGTGAGAAGCTCGGCTATCAGCCCGGCGTCCAGCACCGTGACGCTTCCCGCTGACCGGCAGAAAAAGAAGGAAAGAAACATGAGTTTTGCATCCCAAGCGCGGGAAGAGATCGCGCAGCGCAGTTTGCAGCTGCAAAAGGACTGCTGCGTCCGCGCGGCGGCTTACGGCATCGCCTGTTTTGCCAAGTATTTCGACGTCAAGGGCCTTGTGCTCCAGACCGAGCAGGAACTGACCGCCCGTGTGGCCGAGCAATTGTTTGCCCGCTGCGGCGTGCAGGGAACCATCACCGAAAAAAGCCGCCCCAGCGGCGTGGTGTACGAATTTGGCATCCGGGAGCCGGAACAGGTGGTGCGGCTGCATGAGCTGTTCGGCACCACCGGCAGCGAGACGAGCTTACAGATCGACCCCAAGCTGATCCGCTGCCAGACCTGCGTCAGCGCCTACATCGGCGCGGCCTTCCTCTGCGGCGGCACCGTGACCGACCCACAGAAAGAATACAATCTCGAATTTCTGACGAGCCGCACCAACCTTGCCAAGGATTTCGAAGCCCTTTTGGCCGAGCATGAATTTGCGCCCCACCGCACCCGCCGCAACGGTGTGAACCTCGTTTACGTCAAGAGCTGCGCCAACGTGGAGCGCATTCTGGCGTTTATGGGTGCGGTACAGGCGGCGCAGCAGATCGGGGCGCAGAAAGCCATGAAGCAGGTGCGCAACCAGATCAATCGCCACACCAATTGCGATACCGCCAATCTGGGTAAAACGGCGCGTGCCAACGCACAAACTTTAAAAGCGATCCGCTTTTCGCAGGAACAAAAAGCGCTGGAAACTCTGCCGGAGGTCTTGCAGGAAGCGGCTGCCAAACGGATGGAGAACCCGGATCTCTCGCTGGCGGCGCTCTGCGCTTGCTTTGACCCGCCGGTGAGCAAATCCGGCCTTTCCCACCGGATGAAGAAACTGGAAGCCCTCGCGCAGTCAATGCGGGAGCGTATGGAACAGGAGGAACAGCATTGACCGAGATCAGCGAAAACAATCACCTTGGGCGGGAGTTTGTTCACCTCCATATCCATACGGAATACAGCTTGCTGGACGGCGCATGCCGCATCGATCAACTGATGGATCGGGTGAAGGAGTGCGGCCAGACCGCCATTGCCTGCACCGACCACGGCGTGATGTACGGCTGTGTGCAGTTTTATAAGGCGGCTAAAAAGGCGGGCATCAAGCCCATCATCGGGTGCGAAGTCTACGTTGCCACCCGCACCCGTTTCGATAAGGTCAACAAGATCGACGGCAACAATCACCTGATCCTGCTGTGCAAAAACGAAACGGGCTACAAAAACCTGATTAAAATGGTCTCGGCGGCCTTTACCGAAGGCTTTTATTCCAAGCCCCGTGTGGACAAACAGTTGCTGGAGCAGTACCATGAGGGCTTGATCTGCCTTTCGGCCTGTCTTGCGGGCGAGATCCCGCAGGCCATTCTGGCAGGGGACTACGAGCGCGCAAAGGCGACCGCGCTGTGGTACCGCGACCTGTTCGGCGAGGGCAATTACTACATTGAACTGCAGGACCACGGCCTTGAAGAGGACACCATCGTTCTGCCCCAGCTCATCAAGCTGGCGCGGGAAACGGGCATCCCCATGGCGGCTACGAACGACGCCCATTATCTGCGCAAAGAGGACGCCAAGATGCAGAGCATCCTGCTGTGCATCCAGACCGGCAAGACCATTCAGGACGCCGACCGTATGGAGTTCCAGACCGATGAATTCTACGTCAAGACCACCGACGAGATGTACGAGCTGTTCTCCATGGTGCCGGAGGCTTGCTCCAACACCCGGGTCATCGCAGATCAGTGCAATTTTGATTTCGAGTTCGGCCACACCAAGATCCCCTACTACAAAGCCCCGAATGGGATGGACAATCAGGAGTACTTTGAAAAGCTCTGCTGGGACGGCTTGGAGCGCCGGTACGGCCCCCATGTCCCGCAAGCCAACAAGGATCGCCTGACGTACGAGATCGGTGTGGTCAAAACCATGGGCTACACCAACTACTACCTCATCGTCTGGGATTATATCAACTACGCCAAGAGTCAGGGCATTCCGGTGGGCCCCGGCCGTGGTTCCGGCGCAGGCAGCATTGCAGCCTACAGCGTCGGCATCACCGACATCGACCCTATCCGCTACAACCTGATCTTCGAGCGCTTCTTGAACCCGGAACGTGTCAGTATGCCCGATTTCGACGTGGACTTCTGCTACGAGCGCCGGCAGGAGGTCATCGACTACGTCAACCGCAAATACGGTGCCGACCATGTGGCACAGATCGTCACCTTCGGCACCATGGCAGCCCGCAACGCCATCCGCGATGTCGGCCGTGTAATGGGAATCCCGTATCAGCAGGTGGATGCGGTGGCAAAACAGGTCCCCATGGAACTGAAAATGACGCTGAAACGCGCGTTGGAGGTCTCGCCGGAGCTGAAGCGGATGTATGACACCGACCCGAAGGTGACGGAGCTGATCGACACCGCCCTGAAAGTGGAGGGAATGCCGCGCCATGCCTCCACCCACGCGGCGGGCGTTGTGATTACGCCGGAGCCGACGGATTACTATCTGCCGCTGGCCACCAACGACGGCCTCCCCGTGACCCAGTTCAATATGACCGAGATCGAGGAGCTGGGTCTGCTGAAGATGGACTTCCTCGGTCTGCGCACCCTGACCGTCATCCGGGACGCCGAAGTGGCTGTCCAGAAAAAGGACCCAGACTTTTCCGTTGCAAAGCTCGATTACGACGACCCAGACACCTACAAGATGCTGGGGCAGGGCGAGACGGAGGGCGTGTTCCAGCTCGAATCTTCGGGCATGAAGCAGGTTCTGGCCGGTCTGCAGCCGCAGAACCTTGAAGATGTCATCGCTCTGATCAGCCTGTACCGCCCCGGCCCCATGGACTCGATCCCGACCTACCTGCGCAACCGCCATGAACCGGACAAGATCAGCTACAAGACGCCGCAGCTGGCGCACATTCTGGACGTCACCAACGGCTGCATCGTCTATCAGGAGCAGGTCATGCAGATCTTCCGGGAGCTGGCGGGTTTCTCTTTTGGACAGGCAGATAATGTCCGCCGTGCCATGAGCAAAAAGAAGCACGCCGTGATGGAGGCCGAGCGAGAGCACTTTGTGCACGGCTGCACCGAGCCGGGCCACGAATGCCCGGGCTGTGTTGCCAACGGTATCTCCGAGAAAGTGGCCAATGAGATCTACGATGAGATGTCGAGTTTTGCGTCTTACGCCTTCAATAAGAGCCATGCGGCGTGCTATGCCTATGTGGCATTCCAGACGGCCTACCTCAAGTGCCATTATCCCAGCGAGTTTATGGCGGCGCTGCTGACCAGCGTGCTGGATAATACCGATAAAGTCATCGAGTATTCGGGCGAGTGCGCCCGCCTTGGCATCAAGGTTCTCCCGCCGGATATCAATGTTTCCAATGGCGGTTTTACCGCCGATGCGAACGGGCAGATCCGCTTCGGCCTGAACGCGGTGAAGAGTGTCGGCCGCAACCTCGTGGAGCGGGTCGTGGCCGAGCGCGAGGATCACCCCTACACCAGCCTGTACGATTTCTGTAAGCGGCTGTACGGCAACGAAATGAACCGCCGGGCCGTGGAAAGCCTCGTCAAGGCCGGTGCGTTCGACAGCATGGGGAGAACCGCCACAGCCTCGTGGAGGCTGTGGATGGCGTGATCAAGAGCGTGGAAAGTGACGCCAAGCGGAATCTGGAAGGCCAGATCGACCTGTTCTCGCTGATGAGCGGAGGTGCAGAGCCCGCCGCCGAGAAGGCGTATGAGATCAAGCATCTGCCGGAATATACCCACACCGAACTGCTCCAGCAGGAAAAGGAGGTCAGCGGTCTGTACCTTTCCGGGCACCCGCTGGACGCTTACCGTGAGCAGTCGGCGAAGTTTGCCACTCATTCCATCAAGGCTCTGACCGGTGAGGAGGCACATGGGCTGGACAATGCCCATGTCCGCATCGTCTGCACCGTCGTCAAGAGCCGGATGATGACCACCAAGTCCAATAACATGATGGCCTTTACCAGCGTTGAGGATCTGACCGGCACGATGGAGGTCATCGTCTTCCCCAAAGTACTGGACGCATTCCGGGATGTGCTGAAGGAAAACGCCGTCGTCGTCATCGAGGGGCGGCTGTCCGTCCGCGAGGATGAGGCTGCAAAACTGATGGCCGAGACGATCTCGCCCATTGAAAACTACAACCCGAAGAACCCACAGGCGAACCGCCCCAACCCTATGCGGGACGCGGCCCAGCGGCTGTATATCCGGTTGCCTTCCCGGAGCTGCCCGCAGTACGCGAAGGTGATCAATCTGCTGGAGATTTTTGACGGTGATATGCCGGTCATCTTCTATCTGGAGGACACCAAACAGAAGCTGGCAGCCCCGCGCAGGTTGTACACGTCGGGCCATCCGCTCTTCTTTGAGGAGCTGCGGCGCGTAGTCGGCGAAAAGAACGTTGCAACAAAATGACATGTCAAGGAACGAATCTTACAAAGAGCGAAAACTTAAAATCAGTCGCAGAAACGTTCAAAAGCAGACTTCAATAAAAGTTTAACAGAGTCTCAAAAAGGTATTGGATTCACGGGAGATCTGTGCTATAATATTTGAAGGCAAGTCATACAAAATGAGCAAAGCAAAGGAACGGCGTTTGGTAGAAGGGAACGCTGCTCCAAGGTGAATGAAGAAACAATTGGAGGGAATCTCTCTTATGGAAAAGCAAATCAAATCGATCGGTGTGTTGACCAGCGGCGGCGACGCCCCCGGCATGAATGCCGCAGTTCGTGCGGTGGTGCGTACAGGTCTGCACAAGGGCTATCGGATGATCGGCATTCAGCGCGGCTACAATGGTTTGCTGAACGGCGAATGCTTTGAAATGACTCTGCGCAGTGTCTCCAACATCATTCAGGCCGGCGGCACGATCCTTTACACGGCCCGCTGCTTGGAGTTCAAGACCAAGGAAGGTCAGGATAAGGGTGCGGCCAAGTGCCGCGAACTGGGCATTGATGCGCTGGTCGTCATCGGCGGCGACGGTTCCTACCGTGGTGCCCGCGAGCTGGCACACCGCGGCATCCCGATGATCGGTCTGCCCGGCACCATCGACAACGATATTGCCTGCACCGATTACACCATCGGTTACGATACGGCTATGAACACCGCACTGGAAATGATCGATAAGCTCCGCGATACCACCCAGAGTCACGACCGCTGCAGTGTCGTCGAGGTCATGGGCCGCAACGCGGGTTACATCGCTCTGAACGTCGCCATTGCTTCGGGCGCTATGGCGGTCCTGCTGCCGGAGAAGGAATTCGACATGCAGCACGACATCCTCGATAAAATCACCGAGACCCAGCGCACCGGCAAGCGTCACTTCATCGTGATCGTTGCCGAGGGCATCGGCCACTCGCAGGAGATCGCCAATGAGATTCAGGCCCGCACCGGCATCGACACCCGTGCCACCATTCTGGGCCATGTTCAGCGCGGCGGTTCTCCCACCCTGCGTGACCGCGTGAACGCCTCCGCAATGGGCTATCACGCCGTCTGCCTGTTGGAGCAGGGGAAGTATAACCGCATTCTAAGGTGGAGTTTTTTACCTACGATGAAGGTCTGTGCGTGCAGTGTATGCACATCGGCCCCTACGACACCGAGCCGGAGACCCTGCGGCAGCTGGATGCGTTTGCAGCGGAGCAGGGATATTGCCCGGATTTTTCAGACACATGCAGCATGATCTGGGCGACCTGTCATCGTGCTGGCTATACTAAATTTATCTGTAAAAACACATTTTAAAATGGAGGAAAACACATGAAACTGTCATCGTGCTGGACTTTGGCGGCAGTACAATCAGCTGATTGCCCGCCGCGTCCGAGAAAATAATGTCTACTGCGAGATCTATTCCTATAAAACCGATCTTTCGGTCATCAAGGCGAAGAACCCCAAGGGCATCATCTTCACCGGCGGCCCCAACAGCGTCTATCTGGAGGATTCTGCCCACCATCGACCCCGAGATCTTCAGCTGGGGCGTGCCTGTGCTGGGCATCTGCTAGGGCAGCCAGCTGATGATGCATCTGCTGGGCGGTCATGTCTGCCGCGCTCCCGAGCGTGAGTACGGCAAGACCGAGGTGTTCGTGGAACACCGAGAGCAAGATGTTCACCGATGTGCAGCCTCCACCATCTGCTGGATGAGCCACAACGACTACATCGAGCAGGCGGCCCCGGCTTCCAGATCACTGCCCACACCGCAAACTGCCCTGTGGCAGCCGTTGAAAATGCCGAAAAGGGTCTGTACGGCGTACAGTTCCACCCCGAGGTGCTGCACACCGCCGAGGGCAAGAAGATGCTGCGCAACTTCGTGTACAACGTCTGCGGCTGCTCCGGCGACTGGAAGATGGATTCCTTTGTGGAGAACAATGTCAAGGCTCTGCGGGAGCGCATCGGCGAGGGCAAGGTGCTGTGCGCCCTGTCCGGCGGTGTGGATTCCTCCGTGCTGGCCGCTATGCTGGCTAAGGCCATCGGTAAGCAGCTGACCTGCGTTTTTGTGGATCACGGCCTGCTGCGCAAGAATGAAAAGGAAGAGGTCTGCTCGGTCTTCGGCCCCGGCAACGCCAACGGCTTTGACATCAACTTCATCTGTGTGGACGCCCGCGACCGCTACTTCAGCAAGCTGGAAGGGCGTCACCGAGCCCGAGCACAAGCGCAAGATCATCGGTGAGGAATTCATCCGCGTCTTCGAGGAAGGAAGCCAAGCAGATCGGCGCTGTAGATTTCCTTGCCCAAGGCACCATCTACCCCGATGTGGTGGAATCCGGCCTGGGCGGCGAAAGCGCCGTCATCAAGAGTCACCACAACGTAGGCGGCCTCCCCGACACCGTGGACTTCAAGGAACTGGTGGAGCCCCTGCGGAACCTGTTCAAGGACGAAGTCCGTCAGGCCGGCCGTGAGCTGGGCCTGCCCGAGTATCTGGTCAGCCGTCAGCCGTTCCCCGGCCCCGGTCTGGGCATCCGCATCATCGGCGAGGTGACCCCCGAGAAGGTCGCCATCGTGCAGGACGCCGACGCCATCTGGCGCGAAGAGATCGCCAAGGCCGGTCTGGATAAGGAGATCAGCCAGTATTACGCTGCCTGACTAATATGCACAGCGTTGGCGTTATGGGCGATGAGCGCACCTACGATTACGCCGTTGCACTGCGTGCCGTGACCACCACCGACTTTCATGACCGCAGAAAGCTACGATATGCCGTGGGATGTTCTGGGCACTGTCACCAGCCGCATCGTCAACGAGGTCAAGCACGTCAACCGCGTGTTCTACGATTGCACTGGTAAGCCGCCGTAATCTGCAAACCCTGAAAAGTATTGATGCAATGCAATATTTTGAGAACCAAAAGGCTCTCTGATACTGCTTTGATACTATCAGGCGATTATTCATAAAGAGAGACATGAGAATGCCCTCTGAGAAACGGTAAGTTTTTCAGAGGGCATTTTTGTGTCTTTTATTCTTTACGCCACTTTTTTCTTCGGCTCGTACCGGCCGCAGCCGTCGGCGGTCTGAGGCCAGTTGAGCTTCCATTCCAGATACTCTTCCTTGGTGATCTCGCCCTCCCGGAGCTGCTTCTTACGGAGCTGCCACTCCTTCAGGAAATCGTCCAGCAGGCGATAGCGGAAGCTGACTGCCATGTGCTTTTCCGGGAGATCCGGGTCGGTGGTGTCTGTGACCTCGTAGAGCCGGGTGCCGGGGATAGTGCTCGTCCAGCTCGAACAGGGTGTACATCACATCCTCTGCGGCGTACAGGGTCGGCTCATAGAGGGAACGGTATCACATCCAGTACCTCCGCAATCTTGCGGAGCAGCTCTTCCTTGGGAGTGCGGGTGTTGCTTTCGTATTGTGCGATACGGATGTCTGCGCTCTTCTCCTCAAACCCGATGGCAATGCCCAGTTCTTTCTGGGTCATACCTCGGAGGTTGCGGGCACGTTTGATGCGGTCACCGACTGCCATGCGATTGCCTCCTGACTTAAACATATTTGTTGAACCCAGTATAGCACAGAAAAATAGGAGGTGCAATAGAAAATAAACAAAAAGTTTAAGATTTTACCTGAAAACCTCTTGACTTAACGGAATGTGTTTAGTATAATAAGAGCACAAAAGATAAACAAAAATGCTTAGTAAAATTGAATGACCGCCAAACTGATCCAAACCGCCAAGACCTTCCGAAAGGAAGCGAGCGCTCCACAAGGGGACGGCACAGCACCGCAAAGGGGATATGCCTGCCGGAAGTCAGCGAGGATGAAGCGGCACCGAAATGAAACCGACAAGGAAAGGACAAAAAATGGCAAACAGCATTTTTATCAAGGCAGACGAGCTGGCAAAGGAGCTGGACATCTCGCAGGGGCTGGCGTACAAAATGATCGCCCAGTGGAACGAGGAACTGAGAGGCCAAGGGCTACACGACCGTGGGAGGCCGGGTAAGCAGGAGGTACTATCAGGAGAAGATCTACGGGGCAGGGGAGGAGTGATAGGATGCCAGCCTACAAGGACAACAGGCAGGGCACATGGTACGCTTCCTTCTACTTCGAGAACTGGCAAGGTGTGAAGCAGAAGAAGCTGAAACGGGGGTTTGCCACCAAGAAGGATGCTCTGGCGTGGGAGCGGGAGTTCCTTCTTCAGCAGGCGGCAGACCTGACCATGACATTTGAAGCCTTTGTGGAAATTTATATCACGGACAAAAAAAGCGACTCCGGGAAAACACATGGTCTGTCAAGGAGCATATCATCCGAACGAAAATCTTACCGTATTTCAAAGAAAAGCGGCTCAGCGAGATAAAGCCGCGGGATGTGATCGCATGGCAGAACGAGATGCTGAACTACCGGGACAAAAACGGCAAGGCCTACTCGCCGACCTACCTCAAGACGCTGCATGGACAACTCAGTGCCATTCTGAATCACGCCGTCCGGTTCTACGGGCTGAAATCAAACGCAGCAGCCACAGCCGGGTGCATGGGGTCAGAAAAGCACAAGGAAATGCTTTTCTGGACAAAGGAAGAGTACCTCAAGTTTGCGGAAGCGATGATGGACAAGCCGCAATCCTATTACGCTTTTGAGGTCCTCTACTGGTGTGGCATCCGGGAGGGCGAGCTGCTGGCTCTGACTCCGGCAGACTTCGACTTGGACAAGGGGCTGCTCTCCATCACCAAATCCTATCAAAGGCTGAAAGGCCGGGATGTGATCACCGACCCGAAAACACCCAAGAGTGTCCGGGTCATCCAGATGCCGCAGTTTCTGACGGACGAGATCAGAGACTATCTAAAATCCCTCTACAAAGTCCAGCCGGATCAGCGGATCTTTGAGGTGACCAAGAGCTACCTGCACCACGAGATGGACAGGGGAGCCAAGGAAGCCGGGGTGAAGCGGATCCGAATCCACGACCTGCGGCACTCCCATGTGTCGCTGCTGATCGAAATGGGCTTCTCGGCTCTGGCAATCGCAGACCGGGTGGGGCATGAGAGCGTGGACATCACCTATAAGTACGCCCACCTCTTCCCCTCAAAGCAGCAGGAGATGGCGCAGAAGCTGGACATGGAGCGAAAGGAGGGATGAAGATGGAACGAGTACTCGACCAGCAAGGCCGCTGGCGGAACAAGGTGGTGGCCTTCCGAATGTCCCCGGAAGAGGACGAGGTTTTGGAAGCCAAAGTAAAGCTCTCCGGCTTGACCAAACAGGAGTATATCATCCGCCGCCTGACCGACCGGGAAATCACCGTGGTAGGCAACCCAAGGGTCTACAAAGCCCTGCGAGACCAGATGAAGCTGATCTATCAGGAATTGCAGCGGCTGGCCGTGGATGAAGAAGTCCCGCCGGACTTGCTGGAGACCCTGCAAATGGTAGCCCTGACGTTGAACGGACTTAAGGAGGAATGCGAATGACGGACAATAGAAAAACGACCGTACCGGGTGCATCTGTTGGCGCAGATGCGGTACAGTCGTCCTCAAAAATCAACACTAATATTATAACAAATTCGGGCAAGCAAATCAATCTGCAAGCCGCAAAAAAATCAAACAATTTCGGACTGAACACGGTATCAATGACCGAGCTGTACGACACGGTGTATCCACCCCGGAAGCCCATCGTGAACGACCTGCTGTACAGTGGCACCTACCTCTTTGTAGGAGCGCCCAAGGTGGGCAAGTCCTTCTTCATGGGGCAGCTTGCCTACCATGTGGCGATGGGGCTTCCGCTGTGGGAGTACGAGGTGCATCAAGGCACCGTCCTCTATCTGGCGTTGGAGGATGATTACGCCCGGCTGCAGCGGCGGCTCTCCCGGATGTTCGGGGTAGAGGAGACCAGCAATCTCTACTTCGCAACGCAAGCTAAGTCCGTGAGCGAGGGACTTGACCAGCAGTTGGAAGGATTCATCCGGGAGCACCCGGATGTACGGCTCATCATCATCGACACCCTGCAGAAGGTGCGGGAGATCGGCGGTGACCGATACAGCTACGCCAGCGACTACGAGATCGTGACCAAACTGAAAGCCTTCAGCGACAGGTATGGCATCTGCCTGCTGGTGGTTCACCACACCCGGAAGATGGAAGCCGAGGACAGCTTCGACATGATTTCCGGCACCAACGGTCTGTTGGGTGCAGCGGATGGCGCGTTCATCATGCAGAAGAAGCGGCGCACGGACAACACCGCACTACTGGACATCGTGGGGCGTGACCAGCCGGATCAGGAGCTGACATTGGAGTTTGACCGGGAACGCTGCGTGTGGGAGGTCCAAGGAGCCGAAACGGAACTTTGGAAGCTGCCGCCCGACCCGCTTCTGGAAGCGGTGGCAAAGATGCTCACCCCGGAACAGCCGGAGTGGAGTGGTGCGCCAACGGAACTGCTGGAACGTCTGCCGGGTGTGAGCATACAGGCAAACATCCTGACCCGGAAGCTGAATGTGAGTGCCGACAGGCTCTACAACGACTATGGGATTCGGTACGAAAGCAGGCGCACCCATGAGGGCAGGGTGGTCAAATTGACGCTGGAAAATTCTGGGGCGTGACGATTCGTGACGGTTGTGACGGTATTTTGCTACTATGTAAAATACCGTCACAATCGACACAACCGACACGGGATGGTGATAACGATGAAAAATGTGCAGATTTCGCAGGAACTTTTCGTCGCCTTGCTGCATTATCATTTGAGCGGCGAAAATGAGTACGAAGAAGTTATTGAACAGGGTTTGGAGCAAAAATTGGATGCGATGCTGCGGCATGAGCTGTATGCCCAGTACAAGACAGCACCCACCGAGGAACAGCGGGAGCAGGCTCGGCAGGAGTATCTGGACAGACGAGGCGTGCCAGAAAGCTTCCGCTGGTGAGTTCCTCTATTGGCAGAGGACAGGAGCGTGTCACGCTCCTGTGAATGCAATCACGCAGGAAGGTGGTGTTGGACCGGGCAGCGGTGAGGTGCAGCGAAACCCCGTCCGCAGACGGAAGCCCCCGGCAGGGCGCAAAGGCATCTTTTGATGGACGGAACGTCTGTCAAAAGTGCTTTTGCGTTACTTTCGACGAAAGTAACAAAGCCTTTGCCGTGTCCGGCACCAGTTACTTCCACAGAGAAAGGACGTGCGATTGAAAAGAACCATTTCCGCAATGCGGGGTCCCGGCTCCCTCAACCATAACCGGAGAAGTTTCACCGCTGAAAACGTAGACCCGGAGCGCAGCAGCCTGAATGTCGTGTACCGGGATGAACCGATTCAGAAGGTGTACCACGAACTGTTTGACGAGGCAGTGAACCGCTACAACGCCAAGCAGAAGCGCAAGGACCGCTGTATCAACGACTACTATGAGCACCTGCGGACAGGCAAGCAGGAAAAGCTTTTCCATGAGTTGATCGTCCAGATCGGCAACAAAGATGATATGGGTGTCCTGACCGAGAACGGCGCACTGGCAAAGGAACTGCTGGACGAGTATATGCAGGGCTTCCAAGAACGGAACCCGACACTGCGGGTGTTCGGGGCATTCCTCCACATGGACGAAGCTACGCCCCATCTGCACATCGACTTCGTGCCGTATGTGTCCGGCTGGAAAGGCAAAGGACTGGACACCAAGGTCTCCCTGAAGCAGGCTCTGAAGGCCTTGGGCTTTGCAGGCGGCTCAAAGCGGGAATCCGAGCTGAACCAGTGGATCAACGCCGAGAAAGAGCAGCTTGCTGCCGTGATGGAGCGGCACGGCATCGAGTGGGAACAGAAAGGCACCCACGAAGAGCACCTGTCTGTGCTGGACTTCAAAAAGCAGGAGCGTAGTAAAGAGGTAGCGGCTCTGGAAGCTGCCAAGCAGGAGTGCCAGACCGACCTGACCGAGATGCAGGAACAGCTGGAAACAGCGCAGACAGCCGTAGAAGCCGCTGAACAGCGGGTACAGAAAGCAGAGCTGACCTACCAGAAGCAGAGCCAGAAGCTGAACAAGCTGGCTCCCATCATGGAAGGTTTGGAAAACCTGTCAGCGCAATACTCCCAGCGGCCAGAAGAATGGGTGCCAGAAGCAGCCACATTTGAGACCGCCAAGAGCTATCGGGAGAAGAAGGCCATGCCGCTGATCCAGAAGTTGGTGAAGGTGACTTTTGCCCTCCATCGGAAGTACTGGGAGGTCAAGGATGAGCGGGATAAGTATCTGCTTTCTATCAGGACGAGAAGAATGCTAACCATCATCTAAGCCAGCGGCTGAAACAAGGTGGAGGCTGAAAATCTCAGCTCTATGCGATGAAACGTGATTTCAGGCGAGTATGGAACTATTTCGGTGCCGAAAAGATGAAGCAGGTCATTGGACTTATGAGGGAGCAGGAGCAGACTGCGGATAAAAGCCAGAAGAAGAACAGGCAGAACAACGTAGAGCTGTAAGTATAGCAGAACCCCCGCCAGCGAATGTTGGCGGGGGTTCTGTACATATAAGTGATATTTTCTTTAATCAAAAAGTTCCGGGGCAATATCCGTCAGAGCAAATCCGGGAATGTCTTTCTCGTCTTTGTAGGTGCCATCTTCAGCCAGAAACTCGACCTTTGCAAAGTCCGCAACTGGAATCTCAGATTCACAGACATACCAGTTCAGGTAGTCATTAGCGGTTTGTTTGAGGGTTGAGGCAACGCTGCGGTCAGCGTTGTACTTGTCGCAGAAAGTGCGCCAAGGCAGATACCGCCAGATTTTACCATTGGTCTTGATGGTAATGCGGCACATGATTTTGTCGTTGGACAGGCCGGTATTTTTGGCACCAGCATGGTCATTGGCAGTCAGCCAGACGACAGGGTGATAGTTTTCATATTTGTCAACGGATTTATAACCAATTTTCTGCCCATTAAAAAGAGTGGTTCGTCATGGAGCGTGGCGTTGTCATATTTCAGATTGGAAGGTGTCAGAAGCAATTTCCCAGTTGCAAGAATCATCCGATACTTGATGAGGCTGGTGTAATGATACAGATTTTCGGGCAGTTTGGTCTTTTTTCACTTTCATTTGTTTCCCTCAAAACCGTAGATGCTTACTGATACGAAACACCGTCTGAGATGCAGATAGTGGACAAGATTGAAAAAAAGTGTACACTATCTCGCTGAAAAAATGCAATAGAAATTTTTATCGGCTTGCAATCACGGAAAAGCTGTGGTACGCTTTACTAGGATAGTATAAAGGGAAAGTATATCCTTTTTGGGAAAAACACCATGATGTACCAATAGTGGTACATTTACTATGTTAAAATGAAAGAAAACAATGCGGAAATCCGCATTTGATGGAGGAAATAAAAATGGTAGACACCAAAAAGAGCAGGAACGCGAAGAACTGCACCGTGCAATCTGGGCGATTGCTGATGATCTGCGCGGCGCAGTGGACGGATGGGATTTCAAGAGCTACGTTCTCGGTACGATGTTCTACCGTTATATTTCGGAGAACATTGCCAGCTATATCAATCAGGGCGAAATTGATGCAGGCAACCCGGACTTCCGCTATGAGGATATGTCTGATGCAGAGGCAGAGCAGGCACGGGAAGGGCTGGTACAGGAAAAAGGGTTCTTCATCCTGCCCAGTGAGTTGTTCTGCAATGTACGGGCAAAAGCGGCCAGCGATGAAAACCTCAACGAAACGCTGGAAACAGTCTTCCGGCACATTGAGGAATCCGCAAAGGGCAGCTCCTCCGAGGGGCAGTTTGCAGGGCTGTTTGATGATTACGATGTCAACAGCAATAAGCTGGGTGCGACCGTTGCCAAGCGCAATGAGAAGCTCGTGAAACTGCTGAACGGCGTGGCAGATATGAACCTTGGCGATGTGAAAGAGCATGACATTGATGCCTTTGGTGATGCCTACGAATACCTGATGACCATGTACGCCAGCAATGCGGGCAAGTCCGGCGGCGAGTTCTTTACGCCTGCTGATGTTTCGGAGCTGCTGACCCGGCTGGGTACGGTAGGCAAGAAGGAAATCAACAAGGTCTATGATCCGGCCTGCGGTTCCTGGTTCGTTGCTGCTGAAGGCAGAAAAGGTGCTGGGACGGGATGCCGTGCGCAATGGCTTCTTTGGGCAAGAAATCAACATCACAACGTACAACCTGTGCCGCATCAATATGTTCCTGCACGACATTGAATTTGACAAATTCGACATTGCCTGTGAGGATACGCTGACCAATCCGCAGCACTGGGATGATGAACCTTTTGAGCTGATCGTATCGAATCCGCCGTACTCCATCAAGTGGGCCGGTGACGAGAATCCGCTGCTCATCAATGACCCGCGTTTTGCCCCGGCTGGTGTGCTGGCTCCGAAGAGCAAGGCAGACTTGGCCTTTATTATGCACTCGCTGGCATGGCTGGCTTCCAACGGTACGGCTGCAATCGTCTGTTTTCCCGGCATCATGTACCGTGGCGGCGCAGAGCAGAAGATCCGCAAATATCTGGTGGACAACAACTTCATTGACTGCATCATCCAGTTGCCGAGCAACCTGTTCTTTGGAACCAGTATTGCCACCTGCATCATGGTGCTGAAAAAGGGTAAAACGGACAATAAGGTGCTGTTCATTGATGCTTCTTCCGAGTGCGTCAAGGTGACGAACAACAACAAACTCACCCCGGAGAACATTAACAAAATAGTGGACACCTTTGCACAGCGGGCAGAAGAAGCGCACTTCTCCCATCTGGCGGAGTATTCCGAGGTGCAGGAAAATGACTATAATCTGTCCGTTTCCACTTATGTGGAAGCCAAGGACACCCGCGAGAAGATCGACATTGTGAAGCTGAACGCTGAAATTGCGCAAATCGTAGCACGAGAAAACGAACTGCGGGCCGCCATTGACCAGATCGTGGCAGAAATCGAGGGCTGAGATGGAAAGCAAAAAGAAAGATTCTGCATTGGTACGTTCTTCTGCGGCGGAATACCTGACCTTTGTTGCCTCTACGGGCGAGGACAAGGACAGCATTGAGATGCGCTACGAGGATGAAAACATCTGGCTGACGCAAAAGATGATGGCGACCCTTTACGATGTGGGGCTTCCGACCATCAATGAGCATATCAAAAGATTTATGCTGACCATGAGCAGGACGAAGCGGCAACTATTCGGAAATTCCGAATAGTTCAAAATGAGGGTGGCCGACAGGTTACTCGCAGCGTGAACCACTATAATCTGCAAATGATTATTGCGGTCGGCTTCAAGGTGAACAACCAGCGGGCGGTGCGGTTTCGTGTCTGGGTGAACCAGATCGTGGAGCAGTACACCATCAAGGGATGGGCAATGGATGAGGAGCGCCTGAAAAACGGTGGCACAGTCCTGACCAAGAAATACTTTGAAGAGCAGTTGGAGCGCATCCGGGAAATTCGCATTTCGGAGCGCAACTTCTACCAGAAACTCACCTGACATTTACGCTACTTCGCTGGATTATGACCGCAATGCACTGACCACAAAAGAGTTCTTTGCAAAGGTGCAGAATAAGATGCACTATGCCGTGCATCGCCATACGGCGGCAGAGCTGATCTATGAGCGTGCCGATGCCGAAAAGCCGCACATGGGGCTTCACACATGGAAGGACGCTCCCAACGGAAAAAAAAAGAGCGATGTTTCGGTGGCGAAAAACTACCTGACCGAAGATGAAATGAAGTCCATGGAGCTGATCGTTTCGGCATACCTCGACCTTGCCGAGAACCGTGCCCGCCGTCATATCCCCATGACCATGGAGGACTGGGCCAAGCGGCTGGACATCTATTTGCAGGCAGATGATCTGGAAGTGCTGAAGGACGCAGGCAAAATCTCGGCGCAGCTTGCAAAAATGCACGCCGAAACGGAGTTTGAAAAGTACCGTGTGGTGCAGGATCGGCTGTACCAGAGCGATTTTGACAGGTATTTGGAGGAAACTATTGGTACAGAGTGACCTAGGTGGAGGCGAAAAGCTGTGGGAAAAATCAGAGAAAACGAGCCGCTACCCCCGCATACGAAATTGTCGTATGATGAATGTTACGCTAAACTGATTTTGAAAAAATCTTTCCGAACAGATATGAAAATCTACAATTAAGCGATAAGCCAGATTTGAGAGATTTGAAACATAATATTGGTATAGAAGTGACCTCTGTAATTCCAAAAGAAGAGCGAGAAGCATTAAACTTAGCGGCTATGATGCCGTATGTGAACGAACAATCCCAAGAGCGTAGACGCAAGAGATTGAAAAAAATGGGATATCGCTACACGAAGTATGGGATGGCACATCCACCTGAATCCTATATGTATGATGGCGATTTCAATGATGTAAATATAAAAGACACTCCTTGTAAAAGATTTCTTGAAGCATATGAAGAAAAAATAAGAAAACTAAATAGTGGCAATTATGCGGAATTAGAAGGATATGATTTGTATGTTTACTCAGAAGAAGTTATTGATAGTTGGATGATTCCAAAGCTCATACAGGCAGTAAACTCTATCAATGTAGGAGTAAAGAAATATAGATATATCTATTTCGTTACGCTATGTGAAATACTAGTGTTCGATACAGAACATGACGAATGCGCAGGAATTGATATAGCTGACGGAAGAAAACTTGATGGATTGGGAGAAAAAGCAAGGAAGATAGTTGAGGCTGGTGAAAAAAGATGAGTAAACTGGATGAACTGATTCGGGAACTTTGCCCGGATGGCGTTGAGTATAAAAGATTCGATGAAGTTTGCACATTAAATGCTCGAATTGGCTGGCAACGGCTAACGAAAGCAGAGTATATGAGCAAAGGAGACTACTTGCTTATAACAGGAACTGACTTTACTGAAACACATGAAATTGATTATAGTACCTGTGTATATGTGACGGAAGAGCGATACAAGCAAGACCCAAAATTCAATTGAAAATGGAGACATCCTAATAACCAAAGATGGAACTCTTGGTAAAGTAGCGCAAGTAAAGGGGCTTGAAATGCCAGCAACATTAAATGGTGGAGTCTTTGTTGTTCGCTGTAAAGATAGTTCGTTAGAGAATCGGTTCATTCTGCACTATCTGTTGTCTAATCATTTTCAAAGTGTTGTTGAGCAACAGAAAACAGGTTCGACAATTAGTCACCTAACACAAACACTTTTTTCAAGGCTAATGATACCAATTCCACCGCTAGAAATTCAGCGTGAAATTGTTCGCATTTTGGACAATTTCACAAATCTTACAGCGGAACTTACAAAGGAACTCACAGATAGAAAGGTGCAGTATGCCTATTACCGCAATAAATTCCTTTACTTTGATGAATCTAGTGCTTCGTTAAAATCCATAGGTGATATTTGTAATGTTGTGGTTGGCGGCGAACCGCCTGCGGATTGCATTAAAGGAGAAAGTAAAGATTCATCACATATGTTTCCAGTTTGGGGAAATGGTAAAGAAGCGTATGGATATTCTGGAACGTATAAGATTGATAGGGATGCTGTCGTGATTTCATCTATTGGAGCCAATACGGGTGCTGTATACTATAGAAAGGCATTTTTACCCCGATAATTAGGCTCAAGGTTGTTATGCCGAAAGATAATCAGCTCAGTTCAAGATTTCTTTTCCATGTGCTGTCTGCAACTGCTATAAAAATTCCAAAAGCAGCAGCGTTCCCAATATGAATGCAAACGAGATTAAAGCCAAAAAGATTCCTGTTCCTCCCCTTGATGTCCAAAACCGCATTGTGAATGTACTGGACAACTTTGAAAAAATCTGCTCCGATCTCAACATTGGTTTGCCCGCTGAAATTGAAGCCCGGCAGAAGCAGTACGAGTATTACCGAGATAAGCTCTTGACATTTGCAGAAACCGGCAACACAATTTTGAACGGAACGGAACGGAACGGAACGAACGGAACGGAACGGAACGGAACGGAACGGAACGGAACGGAACGGAACGGAACGGAACGGAACGGAACGGAACGGAACGGAACGGAACGGAACGGAACGGAACGGAACGGAACGGAACGGAACGGAACGGAACGCTGATTAAGCTCTTGCGGTATGTATTTGGCTATGCTATGTTGCCGCTGAGTGAAATTGCAAATGTTTTCGTGGCGAGTATATCACTAAGAAAAACGAAAAAGCTGGTAATATTCCCGTGATTTTGGGCGGACAGGAACCAGCATATTATATTGACCGTGCTAACCACATCGGCGAAATTGTCGCAGTGGCTCGAAGCGGTGCATCTGCTGGATTTGTTTCTTACTGGGATGAACCGATTTTTATCACGGACGGCTTTGGATATGAAGCAAAGAAAGAAGTTGCAATACCAAAATATCTGTACTATGCGCTTAAGAATAAAGAAAGAGAATTGAATGGTATGAAGCGTGGCGCAGGCGTTCCTCATGTGAGTGGAGAAAGACTGGGAGAGATAAATCTGCCAGTGCCGCCCATTGAGGAACAGAAGCGCATTGTGTCTATCCTTGACCGCTTTGATGCAATCTGTAATGACTTGACAAGTGGCCTGCCAGCGGAGATTGAAGCAAGACAAAGGCAGTATGAGCATTATCGGGATAAGCTGTTGAACTTTAAGGAGGTGAACTGATTGAAATACTTGAAATGAGAGTGGATTTTCTTGGAGCAGCTAGTGTGATAGACAACTTTATTGGTGGTGTGATGGAGCCATATTCGTATGAAGATTACTTGCGGGATTTTGTGAATTGTTCAAGTTATTTCTTGAAAAATCCAATGGAAAAATGTATAAGAAACCGGATTCTGAAGCAAATAGAGAATGTGACTGCGTTTCAGAGGAATACAAGCTTGATTTTAAGCTTTTCGCATCTCAATCAAGGCTGCAAGCAGCTAAAATCCTTTCACCATCAATCCAAGAAATCATGCCCGGTGTTATAAGTTTGGGCTATCAGAAAAGCATGAAGGTGTTCCGGGGTATATACCGATTACATACAGCATTCCGTATGCAGTGTTTGGAAGCCTGAACTGGGATGAAATGATAGAAATTGAAAGAAAAAGAGAAAGAAGATGAATTGAAAAGGATGTATCTCAAATTATAAAGACATTTGAGACAAAGAAAAATATAATGCTGTTCTTTCCATATAATTTCAATTTTGATTCAAATGAAAATTTTGAACAGGGAAGAAAACTTGCAATTGATGGATTGAATGCGGACTTTAAGTATCTTTTTCAATATCGAATGGACAGGTTGCCAGAGTATGATACCTATGTTTCATTCATCTACGAAAAAAGAAAACTTTGTAATAACCAAATGGACAGTAGATAAACTTGAATTTGTTGAAATGATACCAGTTTATAAGAGTTCGCTATATTGTGAATTGTGGCATATAGCGGAAGGATAAATTGCAGGAGGAATTTGAAATGTCCTTTTTCAATATCGTTGCGGCTACCAATGAAGATACGGTTGTTGCTGCCTATGAACCCTCCAAGGTGCGCTCTGACAGCTACCAGAGCGAGGCGGAGTTGGAAAAAGAGTTCATCCGGCTGCTGTGTGAGCAGGGCTATACCTATCTGCCGCTGCATACCGAGGATGAACTGATTGCTAACCTCCGCAGCCAACTGGAAGAGCTGAACCACTACCAGTTTTCCGATACGGAGTGGCGGCAGTTTTTCAGTGATGTAATTGCCAACCCCAACGAGCATATTCCTGAAAAGACCCGGAAGATTCAGGAAGACAATGTGCAGGTATTGCACCGGGATGATGGCAGTTCCAAAAATATCACGCTGATCGACAAGAAGAACATCCATAACAACCGCCTGCAGGTCATCAACCAGTATGAGGTAAAACAGGCAGACGGCGCACGGCATGATAACCGCTACGATGTGACGATTTCTGGTCAACGGCTTTCCGCTGGTTCATGTGGAACTGAAGCGGCGCGGGGTGGCCATCCGGGAGGCGTTCAACCAGATCAACCGCTATCAGCGGGATTCGTTCTGGGCGGGCTGCGGTTTGTACGAGTATGCGCAGATTTTTGTGATCTCCAACGGCACAAATACCAAATACTACTCCAACAGCACCCGCTACAATGCCATCAAGGACGCCAAACACGGCAAGACGAAAAAGGAAAAGAGCAGCAATAGCTTTGAATTTACCTCCTACTGGGCTGATGCGAACAACCGCGTGCTGACGGATCTGATCGATTTTACCCGGACATTCTTTGCAAAGCACACGATTCTGAGCGTGCTGACCCGGTACTGCATCTTTACTTCAGAAAAGATGCTGATGGTGATGCGCCCATATTAGATCACGGCAACCGAGAGGATATTGAACCGCATCGAGATCGCCAACAACTACAAAAAGTATGGCAGCATCGAGGGCGGTGGCTACATCTGGCACACCACTGGCTCCGGCAAGACGCTGACTTCCTTCAAGACAGCGCGGCTGGCATCGCAGCTGTCCTACATCGACAAGGTGCTGTTTGTGGTAGACCGCAAGGATTTGGACTATCAGACCATGAAGGAATATGACCGCTTCGAGAAGGGCGCGGCAAACTCCAACACCAGCACCACGATTCTGAAACGCCAGTTGGAAAACCCGGAAGCACATATCATCATTACCACCATTCAGAAGCTGGCGACCTTCATCAAGAAAAAAAATCCGGGGCATGAGGTCTACCAGAAGCATGTTGTGATCATCTTTGACGAGTGCCACCGCAGCCAGTTCGGTGATATGCACAAGGCCATTGTTCACAACTTCAAAAAGTACTACCTGTTTGGTTTTACCGGAACACCGATTTTTGCAGTCAACGCAGGAAGCTCCACCGATCCACGCTAGTTGTTTTTGAACCACGGCGCAGACGTTCGGCGACCAACTGCACACCTACACCATCGTTGATGCCATCAACGACAAGAATGTGCTGCCGTTCCGTGTGGACTACATCAAGACGATGGATGCAGAGCCAGACATGGACGATAAACAGGTTTGGGATATCGACCGGGAAAAGGCGTTCATGGCACCCAAGCGTATTTCTCTGGTGACAAAGTACATCCTCGACCACTTCGACCAGAAAACCTATCGGGGAGACAAATCGTATGAGTTTAATCTGCTGACGAATGTGGCAGAGGTGGCCTCTGCCCAGCGTGGTGCGGTGGAGGAAATCAAGCAAAAACAGCGCGTCAGCGGTTTTAATTCGATTTTCTGCGTGGCATCTGTGCCGATGGCAAAGCTGTATTATCAGGAGTTCAAAAAACAGATGGCGGCAGACCCAACCAAGCGGCTGCGCATTGCTACCATTTACAGCTATGGAGCCAACGAAGCGGAAACAGATGGCATTCTGGACGAGGAAAACCCGGAAGATACCTCCAACCTCGACCAGAGCAGCCGGGATTTTCTGGATGCCGCCATTCAGGATTACAACGAGATGTTCCATACGAACTACTCGACCGATGGCGAACGGTTCCAGAATTACTATAAAGATGTATCGCTCCGCATGAAAAATAAAGAGCTTGACCTGCTGATCGTGGTCAATATGTTCCTGACGGGCTTCGATGCCACGACCCTGAACACCCTTTGGGTGGACAAAAACCTGAAGATGCACGGTCTGATTCAGGCGTTCAGCCGGACGAACCGTATCTTGAACAGCATCAAGACCTTTGGCAATATCGTCTGCTTCCGCAACCTGCAAAAGCGGGTGGATGCGGCAATTTCGCTGTTTGGAGATAAAAATGCGGGCGGCATCGTTCTGTTGCGCAAATATGCGGACTACTACCACGGTTATATGGATGAGCAGGGAAAATACCATCAGGGCTATACAGACATGATCGATGACCTGACACAAACTTTCCCGCTGACAGATCCGCAAATTGTAGGAGAGCAGAACCAGAAAGATTTTATCGTGCTGTTTGGCGCATTGCTGCGGATGCGGAACCTGCTGTCCTCCTTTGATGATTTCAAGGGCAACGAACTGATCTCTGAACGGGATTTACAGGACTATTTGGGCCGCTATCAGGATTTGCGGGACGAATGGCGCAACAAGAAGCATGATGAAACCAAAGAGGACATCACCGATGATGTGGTGTTCGAGGTGGAGCTGATTCGGCAGGTCGAAATCAATATTGACTACATTCTGATGCTGGTCAAAAAGTACCATGATACTCATTGTGACGATAAAGAAGTGCTCATCACGATTCGCAAGGCGATTGACGCCAGCCCGGAACTGCGCAGCAAAAAGCAGCTGATCGAAACCTTTATTGCAGGGGTCAACGATGTGGATGATGTGATGGCAGAGTGGAATACCTTTGTGTCCGAACAGCGAGAGAAAGAGCTTACAAAGATCATCCAAGAGGAAAAGCTAAAGGAGCCGGAGACACGCAAATATCTGGCCAATGCGTTCCGTGACGGTGAGATCAAGACCGTGGGCACCGATGCTTTGGCGGCGGTGGCCGTGCGCAGAAGAAGCAAGGCGTGATCGATAAACTGAAGAGCTTCTTTGATAAGTTCTTTGGGATTGGCGGAAATTTATTCGTTTGATAAAAAGGAGGTAGGGGAAAAGATATGTATATTGATAAATTGGAGTACAAAAATGTGGGTCCTATTAGCGAGATGGTTTTAAACACAAGAAAAAGTAAAAATAGAACGCCGGTGCCATTAGTGCTGGTGGGAAAGAATGGAAGCGGGAAGTCTATTTTTCTGTCTAATATTGTTGATTCTTTCTACGAAATTGCGGACAAGGTATATGACAATGCAACGGAAAATATTGAGGGAGGACAAATCTGAAATATCACCGAGAATTCAAATTGGAAAGAATTATATGGTTTCGCATATTTGTATGAGCCAAGGAGACAGCAGGATAGAATATGTGTTTAAATCTGGTGAATATGAATTCGAAGAATTCAGAAAAGTGAGCGAAATTGACATAAATCTGAATTGGAAAGTGAAGTGAATTATAAAAATGTTTTGGAGATAACAAAAAAATAAACGATGCGTTCGAAAAAAATATTGTTTGTTTTTTCGGTCCAGAGCGCTATGCGAAAACCTTCGTGGATGGGAAAACTTTACTATCCCAAAGAAGAAATGGACACATATAGTGTTCGGCCAAGATATGCAAGAAAACTCAACAATCCAATAACGGCAATGAATCTTCCTGAGATGACATTGCAATGGCTTTTTGATGTAATTGCGGATTCACGAGCCGACCTAGAAAGAAACAAAACTAATGGATATACAATTGTCTTTCCATCGACAAACGATATAAATTTGCTTTCGATATCTCGAAAGAATGCTGAAGAAGTTATGTCAGCAATTTTGGGCGAAAAAATCGTTTTTAGAATGGGAAATAGATCAGAGGGAAAACATAGACTTTCAATTTTAAGAGAAAACGATAGAACGCTTTTAGTTCCTTCATTGGGAGCACTTTCGACGGGACAGATGGCGTTGTTTAATATGTTTTCTACAATTATTAGATATGCAGACACAGATGATATAAACTTGAGCCATAAGTTGAACGACATAGAAGGAATTGTAATTATAGACGAGATTGAACTTCATTTGCATTCGAAGCTGCAAAGAGAAGTTTTGCCAGAACTAATTGCATTGTTCCCCAGAATTCAATTTATTATAACATCTCATTCACCGTTATTCTTGCTTGGCATGAAAGAAAAATTCACGGACGATGGATTTGATATAATAGAAATGCCATCAGGGGAAAAAAGTACCACAGCAATCTCATGGAAAAGTGAACATCCAAAAACAGACAAACTAAACAAATTTGCTTAGTAAAGAAATAAACCTACCGAGCTCGAATAATAAAAGGTCATTACAAACAAACCTCAGAAAATAATTCGCAGATCCAACTCATCACGCTGCAGGAGACGGGACTTCCCATTCGGAAGGCTCCGTCTCCTTTTTGTTTACCCACGGCCTACCCAGCCCATCCTATTTTTCAAAGGGGGCGGTTCGATGTCCGGGCGGCGGGTGGTGGCACTGTATGCACTGTTGGTGGGGTGCTTTGCGGCGGTGGTCTGCCGGTTGTACTGGCTCTGCTCGAATCCGGCTTATGCGGCCCGGGCGGCGGCGCAGAGCGTGGTCACGCTCCGTCTCCCGGCGCGGCGGGGGAATTTCTACGACTGTGACGGCCATTTGTTGACAGGTCTTGGCACAAAATGGGAAGCACTCTGCGTTCCCGGCGAGGGAAACTATACGAGGCTGTTTTCCTGTACCGATGCGGCCGGACAGGACCTGCTCTACCAGAAACGAAACGCGCTTGCTCCGTTTTTTCTTGAGGTGGAGCAGGATGTTTCAACGCTTGGAATTTCTTGCTGGCCGGTGTCCGTTCGTTCTCCGGCGGCACCGCTGGCGGAGCATCTGATCGGGTATGTGGATGGAGACGGCAAAGGAGCGGCGGGGCTGGAAGCGGCTTTCGATGCGGCCCTTTCCGGCACCGGGGAGGGCGACACCCTGACCTGTCTTGTCAACGCGCAGGGGAAGCTGCGGGAAACGCCGGAGCAGACCCACGCCGACAGCGGGGCTGTGGGGGTGCAGTTGACCCTTTCGCGGGATGTCCAGCGGGCGGCGGAAGCCGTCGCGGCCCGGATGATGACGACGGGGAGCATTGTGGTGCTGGAAACGGCCGGCACCGAAGTACGGGCGTGCGTCAGCGTGCCGGGGTATGACCCGGCAGACCCGGCGGCCAGCCTGAACGCGCCGGACAGCCCCATGCTGAATCGGGCAGTTCAGAGCTACGCGGTGGGGTCGGTGTTCAAGCCGGTGCTGGCCGCTGCCGCGCTGGAAGCGGGGGAGACGGGCCTTGTGTATCACTGCCCCGGCTGGTGCGAGGTGGATGGCCAGATCTTCCGCTGCGCGGGCGGGGCCGCCCACGGCGAGGTGGATCTGGCGGCTGCACTGGAAAAAAGCTGCAATGGATATTTCATCCGCTTGGGGCAGACACTAGGGGCAGAGCGGGTGCGCACGCTGGCGGAGCAGCTTGGCTTTGGGCAGGCTGTGGAGTTGACCGACAGCTTCCGCACCGCGGCGGGGAAGCTGCCGGAGCTGGCTGCCCTGACGTCCAGCGGGGCCTACGCAAACTTCTGCTTCGGGCAGGGGGAGCTGTTGGCGACGCCGGTACAGATCGCCGGGATGCTGAACGCCCTTGTGACCGGGATGTATCGGGAACCTCTCTTTCTAAGGAACACGCTGGACGAAACGACCGGCGAACCGTTGACGCCGTTGGCCCACAGGAGGGCGGAGCGGGTGGTCTCGGAGGGAACCGCGTCGGCCCTGCGGATGCTGCTGGCGGGGGTGGTGGAGAACGGCACAGGGCACGAGGCGGCGTTGCCGGAAACGACGGCTGCGGGCAAGACCGGCACCGCCCAGACCGGGCAGTTCCGGGACGGCGTGGAGCTGAAAAACAACTGGTTTGCCGGGGTGTTCCCGGCAGAAAAACCGCAGTATACCATCGTGATATTGCAGGACGCGCAGACCGTCCCGGCCCATTCCAGCGCTGCCATTTTTGCCGCATTGGCAGAGATGCTGGAAAATTTCGGCGCATGAAGCGCAGTTGTTCTTGCTTTTTGCGCCGTTGTATGCTATTATATCCTTGTATTTGTATGTAGTCTCAATGAAACTAATAATAAAAGGAGCGTTCCATCCATGTCTGCTATTGAAATCGTCGGCGGTGTCGTCCTGCTTGCCGTCTCGGTCGTTATCATCGTCCTCACCCTGATGCAGCACACCCACGGTCAGGGGCTGTCCGGTGCGATCAACGGCGGCGCATACGGCGCAAACAATGCACGCCTGACCCCTGCCGATCAGATGCTGGCCAAGGTGACCCGCGTTGCCGGCGTCGTGTTCTTTTGTGGTGGCCATTCTGGCCTGTGTGTTCGCCAGCCGTCTGGCCTGAGCACTCATGCACAGCCCCGTGTAAGGCGGGGCTGTTTTTCTGCCTATTTTTTCTGACGAGAGGGAAGAGCCGCCGCCCGGTGGAGGTGGGTCGGCCGTGGAAGTTAAGGAGTAAAATTTATGTCATTACGCGATAAAGTGGAACATGCGATCCAAAACCAGCCCTGCACCGTCAAGGACCTGAAGGCCCGCTTCGGCGGCGACCGCGGGGCCGACCGCAAGGTGATGGAGGCACTGGATTCTCTGGTGCACGACGCCGTCATCTGCCAGCGTTCGGGCGTGTTCTTTACCGTGCGCTCCGGCCGTGCCGAAAAGGCACTGCTGTGCAAGGTGGTCAAGCTGGGCAAGAACTTTGCCTTCGTCATGCTGGAGGATGAGACCAGCGATATCTTCATCCCCGGCCGCTTCACCCGCGGTGCAATGCCCGGCGACGAGGTTCTTGTCGAGAAGTTTGAGCATCCCCGTGTGGAGGGCAGCGACGAGGGCGCAATCCTCGCCGTCCTCACTGAGAAGAACGACCTCGTGGGTACGGTCCGCCGGATCGAGGGCCGCCTGAAGTTCGTGCCGGACGACTGCCCGGCCATCTCCATGCAGCTCATGCGGGACTGCGAAGGCGGTGCCAAGGACGGCGACAAGGTAGCCGTCGAGATCCTGATGCGCGGCAACCGGCAGGAAGACCACCGCGTCGGCGTGGCCATGCGGTTCGGCAGCAGTGACGAGGCCAAGCGCTGCGCCAAGGCGCTGCTCTACGCCCGCGATATCCATACCCGCTTCCCGGACAAGGTCCGCGAAGAAGCAAAGAAGTTCGAAGATATGACGGTTTCTGAGAAGGACTGCGAGGGCCGCATGGACCTGCGTGCCCTGCCCATCTTCACCATCGACAGCGCCGAGACCAAAGACATCGACGATGCCATCAGCCTGACCCGCACCCCGGAGGGCGGCTTTGAGCTGGGCGTCCACATTGCGGACGTTTCCAATTACGTCAAGCCCGGTTCGGAGCTGAACGAAGAAGCCTTCAACCGCGCTACCTCTGTGTATTACGCGGATCAGGTGGTGCCCATGCTGCCCAAGAGCCTGTCCAACGGCATCTGCTCGCTGAACGAGAAGGAACTGCGCCTTGCATTCTCCTGCCTGATGCGTCTGGACAAGGACGGCAACCTGACCGATTACCGCTTCGTCAAGTCGGTCATCTGCAGCCGGGTCAAGGGTGTGTATTCTGAGATCAACGCCCTGCTGGCCGGGACGGCGGATGCCGAGATTCAGGCAAAGTACGCCGAAGTGCTGGATCAGCTGCCCGCCATGAAGGAGCTGTACGGCCACCGTGCCCGTCTGCGCACCGAGCGCGGCTGCATCGACTTCGAGAGCGGGGAAGTAAAGCTGATCCTCGATGAGGACGGCCACTGCATCGACGTCAAGAAGCGTACCTCCGGCGAGAGCGAGGCCATGATCGAGGAGTTCATGCTGCTGGCCAACCAGTGCGCGGCCCACTTCGCCCGTGTCAAGCAGATCCCCTTCGTCTACCGTGTCCACGAGGAGCCCAACGGCGAGAAGCTGGAGCGTCTCCACGCTCTGCTTCAGGCATGCGGCATCAACGACCACTTCGCCAAGGATGTGCCCACCCCCAAGGAGCTGAGCGCGATTCTGGAAGGTGTGCGCGGCACCTCCTTTGAGGAAATCATCAACACCGGTATGCTCCGCTGCATGTCCAAGGCGTGTTATGAAGAGAAACCCAAGGGCCACTACGGTCTGGTGCTGAAAGACTATGCCCATTTCACCAGCCCCATCCGCCGTTACCCGGACCTTGCCATCCACCGCATCATGACCGACCTGCTCAGCGGTACCGACAAGGAGACCATGGCCATCCGCTACACCGACTTTGCGGCACAGGCAGCCAAGCAGTCCAGCGAGCGGGAAGTCATCGCCGTGCAGATCGAGCGCAAGGCCGAGGACTGCTATAAGGCGGAGTACGCCCGCCGCCATCTGGGCGAGTGCTACGAGGGCATCATCTCCGGCGTCACCCAGCGTGGCCTCTTCGTCGAGCTGGAGAACGGCGTGGAGGGCTTCGTGCCCGCTTCCAGCCTGACGGCTACCGGCACCACCCTCACCGAGGGCATCCGCCTGTCCGACCCCGTTTCCGGCAAGAACTGGAACCTCGGCGACAGCATGATGATCACCATCGTCCGCGCCGATGTCAACCTCGGCAAGGTCGATTTTGAGGTCGCCCCGGAGAATAAGCAGTAATAGATTTTATTAAATGGCTCGCGAAATGCGGGCCATTTTTTATAGAAAAAAAAAGAAAGGAAAACATATGATCTGAAATGAACCCCAAAAGTTAGACAAAAATTGAATTAAGCAGCTCCAACGGTCTGAATTCTGTATTGCACAGGACTCAGGCCGTTTAGTTTTAATTTAATTCGGCGGTTGTTGTAATAGTCGATGTAATCGACAATAGCCTTTTCGAGCTGGTCAATGGAATCAAATTTTTCCAGATAGAACAGTTCCGTCTTGAGTAGTCCGAAGAAGTTCTCGGCAACAGCATTGTCCAGACAAGTAGCTTTCCGAGACATACTTTGCGTAATTCCTTTTGCTTTCAGTAGATTCTGGTAGGACTTCATCTGGTATTGCCAGCCCTGATCCGAATGCAGAATCAGATTGTCAACCTTGTCCGGCAGCTTTTGAAAAGCACCTTCCAGCATATCCGTGATTTGCTTAAAGTTCGGATGGCGGCTCAGATTGTAGCTGACAACTTCGCCATTGAACAAATCAAGAATTGGAGACAGGTAGAGTTTCTGGTCGTTCACTTTGAACTCGGTAACATCTGTGACCCATTTCCGATTCGGCTGGTTTGTCTTGAAATGCCGTTCCAGCAGGTTTGGAGCTACTTCTCCAACTTCGCCTTTGTAAGAACTGTACTTCCTTTTTGCACGAACCTGACAGACTAAACCAAGCTGCTTCATGAGTTTCCGAACCGTCTTGTGGTTCACACAAATATCGTTGTTATGCAGTTCTTTTGTGATCCTGCGGTATCCGTATCGTTTTTTGTTCTCGTTGAAGATTATAACAATCTGTTCCTTTACCATCTGGTATTTGGCAGGATTCTGAGACTGGTGCAGATAGTAGTAGAACGTGCTGCGAGGAAGTCCGGCAAGTTGCAGCAGTGCTTTCAGAGGGTATTTCTGCCTTAGTTCCTGAACTACTTGTGCTTTCTGTTTTGGCGTTCCTCTTCCAGCACCAAGGCATTCAATTTTTTTAAGTAGTCGATTTCCATCCGAAGTCGCTGATTTTCTGCAATAAGATCTTCTTCTACTTGCTTATCCAGCTTTGGCTTCCGACCTTTCTGCGTCCCACTGGCGGCACAGGCTCGTCCTCGACGCTCTAACAGAAGTGCTTCTTCTCCTTCCTCCCAATAAATGCGCTCCCAGTCCCTGAGTGTACGGTCCGAAATGCCATATTCTCTGGACGCTCCCTTAAAGCTCAGGTTTTCTCTGTGGATTCGTTTAATGATTTCTACCTTCTGCGTTCCGTTGTACTTTCGTTGTCCCTTTGGCATACAAAAACACCCCATTTCCTAAACAGTATACCATACTGTCTAACAAATGGGGTGCAGTTCAATCTACACGCTGGAAGACTTTATCCGAGAGTATCGAAAAATCAAGGAAATGGGCTGGATCCGGACACATCGCGCCGGGCCGACAGGCGTTGGCAAGACACTGGAAGACCTGCTGGGCATTGAAGAAAACAATCATGATGCGCCGGACTTCGGGGAATATGAGCTGAAATCCTGCCGGGTGAATTCACAGAGCATGTTGACGATGTTCACCAAAAACACCGCAGCCTCCGAAAGCAAATACATATCTCCGGCTGAAATACGGCTATTCCAGCAGTGCCTATGACAATGAGGAAAAGGTTTTGCACTCCACTCTGACGGCAGCGCATTTTGTTCCTATTGCAGATACCGGGCATCAGCTGAAGATCGTGTGCGATGCTCAGAAAATTTCGATCGCATCGGAACTCGGAACAGAAAATGTGTACTGGGAGCGGGAAAAACTCCGCAAAGCGTTTGAAAAGAAATACAAGAATAAATTTGTTTATGCAAAGGCGCAGTCCCGCGGGGCGGGTGCGGATGAGGAGTTTTATTTTGAAGAAGCTTACGAGGTAAGCGGATTTGATTATGATGCGATGATCGAGCTGCTGGAACAAGGCAGAATCTATATTGACCTGCGGATCGGGCAGTATGCGAATGGAAAGACGCACAACCATGGAACGGGCTTCCGAATCCGTGAAATCGATCAGCCGAAGTTGTTCAAAGTAAATCGAAAGGTCGTGTAAAAGCAGAATCCCCGCCGTGCGGCGAAAAGCTGCGCGGCAGGGGTTCTTTTTCAAATTTTGCGGAGGACCACAATGTGTTCGTTGGTCATCGTGGTGACTTTGGCTCCGGCCTCATTGGTAGGAGAGTTCAGGGAAGGCATGACCTTATTGGGAATATTGCGATCAATGGTATAAACATGCTGCAAATGGTAGAGGGACGCCAGTTCAGAGATGATAACATCCGTTTGCAGAAGCACTTTTTTCACGGTGCGGTTGCCGACGACCCAGAACTGATAGCCGCCCGCTTTTGTCTTTTCCGACACGGCACGGATGGATGCGTCGAGGTCCTCATAAAAGCTATAGACATCTCCGGCACGCTCCAAATCAATGGCGGAAATTTGTTCCAGCGAATTTTGCAGCGTTGGGCTGTGGAGGTGGGAAGCAAAGCCTTTCCTGTATTTTTTTCCGCCCATCAGACTGCGGTCGATGCCAAGGATCTCCTTTTCGGTGAGATGCCCAAGGCCGAGCCACTGAAGCGAGAGGCGGCTGTATTCGCCATAGGCAACGGTCGTACGGCTGTCCCCATAGGGCGGAGAAGTAATAACCAGATCGAACATGTCATCCGGGATACTTTTCAATTCGGTAGCGTTATCCCGGTGGATCGTCACGCGGGAAGTGTTGCTACACGCGGCATAGAAATTGCCCATTTTCTCGATGTTGCGGGAGAGGATCTTGGAAAATTCGCCGATGACGCTGGGGGAAAAGGCGGCAACCTTTTTTCGGCGGCATCCGGAACATCTTGAACTCGCCGTTCCGCCGGTTGGAGACGAGCCGAATGGATTCACTGAAAGCAACAAACACAAAGTTACGGATCGGTTCATCCGAAATTTCTAAGATGCAGTTTTTGATGAGCTGCAGGGATAGAATAACATTTGGCTTGAACCAGTAGCCGATATTTTTGAACGAGGGAATTTCAAAATCGGCACGACGGCAGGAAAGGCAGTATTCCTTCAGATAGTTGGGTGCATCGGAACCCCAATTGTGTCTTTTGCAGTCAGGTCAAGGCCGAGAACTTCTCGCATATAGTGGTCGGCACCGGAAAAAACGATTCGTCCCGTTGGTAAAGCGTATGAATCTGGTCGAGAAGGGCGGAGCAAACCTTCCGCAGATGGATCGGGTCAAGCGGTGTGGTCTTTACGCGACAGAGCAACAGGGCAAGGGGTTGATATCATTGCCGCAGACTGTGGGAATCCCCGCAAGCATTCCTTCCACCAGCACGGTGCCGGAGCCGGAGAAGGGGTCGAAGAGCGAGTGCACCGGCCGGATGGAAGAAGTGATCCGGATCAGATTCCGGCTGATGGGGCTGACCATCATGGCGGGATAATTGTGCAGCCCGTGGGTGTATTCGTGGGTATCATCGGCCTTGAAATCCCAATAATCCTCCGGAAGTTCCCGCAGCTTCTGAATCAGTTGATCGTCTTCGGCAGTTGGCAGGGGAAAGGCCAACTGTTCGAATGCGGCGGGCTGAAAATGATCCTTCATGGGTGGGATTCTCCTTTGATCGGCCAATGCTGACACAACAGAAAAATGAGCTGCGTCCCGGCAAACGGTGATAGACATACTAAATCAGTATACACTGAAAAGAGCGGAAGTTCAAGGATCAGAAGGTGAAAACGGTTTGAGAAATCGATGCGGACGGACACACTTCGTTCACTTTTCCAACAAAAGTTGCTTTTTGCATAAATTTTATACACTGTTCGGTTTTTGTATGTTGTTCTGTCATAAGTGGTGGGATATACTAAGCACAACGAAAGGGCGAGCGGGAACGCCGCCCGGAAACATCCAAAATTCAGGAGGTCTGCGTTATGTATTATTCCAGTGGCAACTACGAAGCCTTTGCACATCCCCGCAAGCCGGAGGGTGTCGATGATAAATCTGCCTATATCATTGGTTCGGGTCTGGCGGCGCTGACCGCAGCGTGCTATCTCGTCCGGGACGGTCAGATGAA
>VOFG01004483.1_pt1 | contig 41238 bp, 52 predicted proteins | sample 5384171 | NCBI WGS metagenome assembly VOFG01 (sample SAMN12384726, study PRJNA508395) | human gut metagenome | isolation source: healthy gut F | host: Homo sapiens
CGAATTTTTGCAAATTATTTTATGGCTACTATTAGTTGTGTTAATAGCGGCAGAATCACCCAACATACAGCCGCGCCCAGCGCCCATGCATTCTCGCCGATCGAGCCGGTCACAAAGTGCAGCCCGAACGTCAGCGCGCCAAGCGCCCAGCTTCCCCATGGCGTTCTGAAAATTTCCGGCACAACCCGCTCCAGCTGCGCCCGCGCGCTGGCAAAAAGCAAACTCTCAAGCGCGAAAAAGCCCATCAGAAGCGCCGCCGAAACCAGCGGCTCCAGCCGCTCCATCACGTCCAGCACCGATAAACTCTGGCTCACCGTATAAAACGGCAGCTCCAGCTGCTGCGTCAGTCTCGGAGACAGACATCCTGCCGTTACCGCCGCGAGTACCGCCGGCAGCAGCGTCAGCGCACCCAGCCAGCTGCCCTTCGTCCGCCCCTGCCGGTCTGGCAGATACCGAAGACTCGCCAGACTCAGCATCGCCGGAATCACCCGAACCGTCTGCCTTGCCCCGCCCCAGGGTGCCATCCACCGGACCTCCGCATTTTTGAGCGACGCCAGTACAATCACCGCGTACAGCCCTGCCAGCAGCAAAAACAGCGCCCCACATGCTCTTGCCGCCTGCTGCGCGCCCTTCCGATTGGAAAGCACCGCCAGCAGAATCACTGCCGGCGCTGCCAGCGCCTTTGTCTGGTCCGGAAACGCCATCGAAGCTCTGCCCGCCGTCTGCGCCGCTGCCAGCAGGCAAAACGCCCCGCCCAGCGCCAGAACCGCGCGCCCCAGCGTCTTCCCGAACGCCTCCTGCGTCAGCGCAAGCAGATCCACCGCTCCGTTTGTCAGCGTTCCGCTTACATAGAAATAACAAGCCACCGCCGCGCAGCCTAGCAGCACCCAGCCCCAGCCGAGCCCCGCGCAGGTCAAAACCGCCGGCACGCTCATTGCGCAAAAGCCCCACGCGCCTGCCTGCCGTCCAGAAATCCTATCCTCCAAGCCGGAAGCCTCCTCCCGTCTGCACCAGCACTGCCGCCTGTACCTCTTTATTTTCCAGCAGCGCTGCCCGCGCCCGGGAAAGCGTCAGCTCCCCCGGATGCGCCTGTAAAAACGAAAGCGCCCGCTCCGCTGAAATGCTTTGTCCCACCGCGCGGTATAGTTTTGCCGCCGGGCGAAGCTGCGCGCTCACGCACACCTGCGGCATCAAAAACCACGCCTTCTGCGTCAGAACCACATGCTCCGCCGTCTGCGTGAACAGCGCCCCCGCGCACCCGGCGCGCAGATCGGAAAGCGCCGCGTCGAGACTTCCCCCGCGCCCCACGTCCTGCGTATCCGCCGTCACCGTGATTTCCCCGTTCTGTGCGTCAATCACCAGCGCCTGCACCGGCACCAGCTCCGACACATCCTGCGCCCCGCCGCCAAAGCGAAACGCCAGCGCCAGCGCGGCTAGCGCCGCAAAAAATCCTGCCAGTTTTCTCAAACCTCGTCACCTCTGATTCTGATCATCCATGGGCTTCAGCGCCCCATCGCGCCATTTCTGCCGGACCAGCCGCGGTCTTACCAGCGCTCCTTTGACCTCCGCCCTGCCAAACGGCGAAAGATAGCTCCTGCCGAGGCTTTCCAGCCCCGCCAGCTCCGTCAGCAAAAGCAGCAGCCCCACCGTCACGCCGAACAGTCCCCAGAGCCCTGCCAGAACCGTCAATACAAACCGCCACAGCCGCACCGCGTCAGAAAGATCCCGGTTTGGAAGCGTAAAGCCGCAGATGCCGCTCGACGCCGTCACGATGAGCGCCGCCGGAGACACCAGCTTCGCGTCCACCGCCGCCGTCCCAACGACAAGCCCGCCGATGATCGACACCGCCGTCCCGATCGCCTGCGGCAGATGCAGCCCCGCCTGCTGCAAAAGCTCAAACGCGCACAGCAGCCCCAGCACCTCAAAGAGCGTCGAAAACGGCACGTCCTGCTTGCTCTCTATGATCGACAGCAGCAGCTTCGTCGGCAGCATCTGCTGGTGGAACATCGCCATCGCCGCATAAATCCCCGGCAAAAGCAAACTCACGCCCAGCGCCGCATAGCGCAGCAGCCGCAGCATCGACGCGAGAAAAAAGTCCGTCGCCCGGTCCTCCGGCGAGCGCATGAGCCGTCCGAAGCTCACTGGCGCGAGATACCCGATCGGAAGCCCGTCTACAAGCAGCCCCACCTGCCCCTCGAGCAGCCCCTGGCAGAACTGATCCGTCCGCTCGGTATATTGCAGCAGCGGAAACGCCGTCCGCCGGGACCCCGTCACATATTCCTCGATCGCCGCCGGAGACAGCGCGCCGTCAATGTCGATGGAAGAAAGTCTCTCCTGCATCCTGCGCGGCAGCTCCGGGTCCGTCAGGCGATCGATCCAGCAGACCGTGACCTTGGTCAGCGTCCTTTTTCCGATGACCGTTTCCGTCAGCCGCAGCCCCGGCGTCCGCAGATGCCGCCGCACCAGACTCGTGTTCGTGCGCAGCGTCTCGGTAAACGCATCCTTCGCGCCCTTGACGGTGTTTTCCGTCTCCGGCGGCGACGGGCTGCGCTTTTCCCCGGTTTTCACCTCGCAGCCGAGCGCCTTCCCGCTTTTCGGAAACAAAATCACGCAGAAACCGTTCACCAGCAGCTCCGCCGCCTGCTGCGTCGACTCCGGCTCTTTTACCGACGCGCACCAGACCCCGCCCTGCAGCGCCCGTGTGTACAAGACCTCCTCGCGCGCCTCGACCGTCATCTGCGCCAGCGGACGCACGACCTGCTCGGCAATATCCCCGCCCGACGTCAGTCCGTCGAGAAACAATACCGTCAGCAGCTGCCCGCCGCAAAGGACCTTCCGCGTCTCAAAATCCGCCGCATCTTCAAACTGCGCCGCAAGCTCCCGTCCGTCTACCATCGCATTTCACCTCGTGGGAATTATTGTGCCGCCAAGCGGGAAAAACTATACGGCAGCATTTGCATATGCGGCATAAATATGGTAAGATATTAGATACCATTTTTGCCTTTTTGCGCGAAACCGCTCGCGTAATACAATATATAGATGTGGAGCGAACAGCATGTACGAATTCATTACCGAAAAAACGCTTCCGGAATACGAAGCCTTTGTCCAGTCCCACCCCGAAGGGAAACTTCGCCCAGAGCTATCTCTGGGGCAAGCAGAAGCCGATGTGGCAGTGGGACGCCATCGCCGTGCGCGGCGAAGACGGCGCTATCCGCGGAAGCCTTGCCGTCATGACGCGCAAGGTCCCCGGTATCGGCAGAACTCTCATGTACGGCTGCCGCGGTCCGGTGTGCGATTTAGATGACCGCGAGACCTTTTCTCAGCTTCTGGACGGCGCGAAGGCGCTGGCAAAGAAATACAAATCCTACGTCATCAAGATCGACCCCGACGTTCCCTCGTCCAACACCGCCTTCTCCTCCATGCTCCAGAGCTTCGGCTTCCGCGCCAAAGAAGGCGGCAAAAACTTCGAGGCAATCCAGCCGCGCTACGTCTTCCGCCTGAACGTCGAAGGAAAGACGGAAGAGGAGCTTCTTGCGAATTTCCACCAGAAATGGCGCTATAACATCCGCCTCGCCGAGCGCAAAGGGCGTCACGGTCCGCATCTGCGGCAAGGAAATGGTTCCCGCATGTTCTCCGATCTGATGCTCACAACCGGCGTGCGCGACGGCTTCGTGACCCGCAAGCCCGAATACTTTGCCGCAATGCTCGACAATCTCGGCGAGCATGCCCGGCTCTATATGGCGTTCGACCCCAACGATACCCCGATTGCCGGCACCCTCGCCATCCACTATGGCGACAAAGTCTGGTATCTCTATGGCGCGTCGAGTAACGAGCACCGCAATCTGATGCCCAACTATCTGCTCCAATGGCGCATGATTCAGTGGGCAGTCGAAACGAACTGCCGTATCTACGACTTCCGCGGCGTCTCCGGCGACGTGTCGGAGGATAACCCGCTCTACGGTCTGTTCCGCTTCAAGCAGGGCTTCGGCGGCGATTTCACCGAGTTTGTCGGCGAAATGGACCTTGTCCTCTCCCCCGCCATCTACTGGGCTGTCGAGCACGGCACGTCCGTCTTCAAGGAGCTTCGCAAAAAGGTCTATCTCATCCGCAACCGCGGCAAATAAAGGAGCACGCGCATGAAACGTTACCTGGTTGAATCCGCCGCCATCCGCCAGAACCTCGAGACGCTCAAAAAGCGCGCCGGAAAAGCGCGCCTGTTCGCCGTCGTCAAGGGAAACGGCTACGGTCTGGGTCTCGTTCCCCTGGCTGCCATCTGCCGCGATGCCGGCGTGGATACCTTCTGCGTGACCGAGGTCTCGGACGCAAAGCAGCTCAGAGGCGCGGGCTTCACCCAGCAGATCCTCATGATCCGCCCGACCTGCGATGTCGACGAGGTGCATCAGCTGCTGGATCTGGACGTGATTTTAACCGTCTCCAGCCAGGACGACGCGGCAGTGCTCAACGGCATCGCCACGCAGCGCAAGCAGAAGGTCAAAGCGCACGTCGAAATCGATACCGGCATGGGGCGCTATGGCTTTCTCCCCAGCGAGCTGGACAAGCTCATGCACCTCTATTCCTACATGGACGGACTCGACCTGTGCGGAATCTACACGCACTTCCACCGCGCATTCTGCAACAAAAAAGCGACCGACCTTCAGATGGTCTGCTTCCGCTCTGTCATCCGCCAGCTGCAGGAAAAGGGCTTCGACGTCGGAATCTGCCACTGCTGCAATTCCGCCGGGCTTCTGCGTTTTCCCAATTACGCGATGGACGCCGTGCGCGTCGGCTCGGCAATCCTCGGCAGGCTCTCTTTTAAGGGCAGCTACAATCTCAAGCGCGTCGGCACGCTGGAAGCGACCGTCGACGAGCTGCGCTGGCTTCCCAAAGGGGCACACCTGCGGCTACGGCGCAGGCTGGCGCGCGAAAAAGCCCACCCGCATTGCGGTTCTTCCCGTCGGCTGGTACAACGGCTTCGGCTGCCAGATGGGAAACGATCTGACGAGGCGCAGAGACAGCCTGCGCGGCATGTTCTCGAACCTCAAGCAGCTGATCTTCGGCCGCAAGGGCTACACCGTTCTGCTCGGCACGAAGCGCTGCAAGGTCCTCGGGCATATCGGCATGCTCCACACCGTCATCGACGTGACCGATATCAACTGCAAGCTCGGCGACAAAGTGGTTTTCGACGTGAATCCGCTCCTGCTCAAGGGTGTGGACGTCATCTTCCAATAACTTTCGTCACGGAGGTGACATCTATGGCACATCCCATCGCCGCCATTGCGACCGGCCTGGTCCGCAGCGGCATCGGCATCCTGCGCATGTCGGGTGACGGCTGCATTGATCTTGCAAACAAAGTCTTCACGCTGTCTCAAAAAACCCATGTCCGAGCTTCCGGACCGGCTTCTTTCGCGCGGCACACTGTATGACGCGCAATCGCGCCCCATTGACGAGGCAATGGTCTTTGTCTCCCATGTGCCGCACTCCTACACGGGAGAAGACACGGTCGAATTTCAGTGCCACGGCTCTCCCGCCGTCCTGCGCGCAGGGCTTTCTGCGCTTTTGGCGGTCGGTCTTCCGGCAGGCAGGCCCCGGCGAGTTTACCAAGCGCGCGTCTTTAAACGGCCAGATGGACCTCACGCAGGCCGAGGCCGTCATTGACCTCATTGACGCCGAGACCGCAGACGCCGCCGCCAACGCGGCAGGACAGGTCGCAGGCGTCCTGCGCGCAACAGCTGGACCCCATCTACGACAGTCTCATGGACATCTGCTCACATTTCCACGCGGTTCTGGATTATCCCGACGAGGATATCGAGCCCTTCCGCCTGCAAGCCTATGCAGACACGCTGAAATCTGCCTCCCGACAGCTCGACGCGCTGCTTTCCTCCTGCCGCCGCGGCAACTTCATCAAAAACGGTGTGCAGACCGCGATCCTTGGCGCACCAAACGCCGGAAAATCGAGCCTGCTCAACGCGCTTGCAGGCTTTGCGCGCGTCATCGTCACCGACATCCCCGGCACCACCCGCGACGCAGTCGAGCAGACAGTCACGCTGGGCCGTCACCTTCTTCGCCTGCTCGATACCGCGGGTATCCGCGAAACGGCAGACAGGGTGGAAGAGCTCGGCGTGGCGCGCGCGTTACAAGCGGCGCAGACCTGTCAGCTGGCGCTCTTCGTCGTCGACGGCTCGAAGCCGCTGACCCCGGAGGACGAGGCTGCCATGGACGCGGCTTTGCAGGCGCCCGAGGCAATCGCAATTTTAAACAAGCAGGACCTTCCCTGCGTCATTGACCCATGCGAGCTGCCGTTTTCCTACGTCATTCCCGTCAGCTGCGCGAAAAACGAAGGACTGGATCTTTTAGAGCAGGCGCTCGATATGGTCTTTGATTTCGACGCGCCCTGTGACGGCTCGATTCTGACGAACGCCCGCCAGGCAGACGCCATCGCGAAATCGCGCGAATCAATCGAAGCCGCGCTTTCGTCCCTGCTCCTTGGCATGACGCCGGACGCCGTTCTGGTCGACGTCGAAGCGGCAATGGAATCGCTCGGCGAGGCGACAGGCAGAGTTGTCCGTGAAGACATCACCAACCGCATTTTCGAGCGCTTCTGCGTCGGAAAGTAATATTTCAAAACAGCGCTGAGGTATTTCTATGATCTATCTGGACAATTCCGCCACCACCAAACCAAATGCCGCCTGCGTGCAGGCAATGACGCGCCTGCTGTGCGACACCTGGGGAAACCCCTCCTCGGTTCACGAGCTGGGCATTGCCGCCGAGCGCGAGCTGAAAACGCCCGCAAGGAGGTTGCTGCCAGTCTCGGCGCAGAGCCGGACCGCGTTTTTTTACCTCCGGCGGCACGGAGGCGGATAACTGGGCAATTTTTCGACCTGCGAGCGCCTGAAAAAGCGCGGCAATCACATCGTCACCACTGCCGTCGAGCATCACGCCGTGCTGCACCCCATGACAGCGCTCGAATCGAAGGGCTTCGAGGTCACCATATCTGCAGCCGGATGAAGCAGGCTTCGTCTCCGCCGACACGCTCAAAGCCGCCCTTCGCCCGGATACGATTCTCGTTTCCATCATGATGGTCAACAACGAGTCGGGCGCCGTCATGCCGATTGCGGATATGATCCGCATCACCCGCAGGCTCAGCCCGCTGGCTCTTTTTCACACCGACGCCGTACAGGGCTTCCTGAAAATCCCCTTCAAGGCAAGACGCTCGGCGCGGATATGATCTCCGTTTCCGGACATAAAATCCACGGTCCCAAGGGGTCGGCGCGCTCTATATCCGTCCGGGTCTTCCGCTCCCGCCCTTCATCCATGGCGGCGGACAGGAGGGAAATTTCCGTTCCGGCACCGAGAACCTACCCGGTATCTGCGGCTTTGCCGCCGCCTGCGCCGCCACCGACGCGCAGCAGGAGCTTGCCCGTATGACGGACCTTCGGGACTACTGTCGCGCCCGCGCGCAGGAACTTCCGGGGCTCGTCCTCATCGGGCAACAGGCAGCGCCGCACATCGTAAATCTCTCCCTCCCTGGCCTTCGCTCGCAGGGCATCATCAACTGCCTGCAGACGAAAAGGAATCTACGTCTCCGCCGGTTCCGCCTGCTCCAAGGGGCACCGCAGCCACGTGCTGGAGGCAATGCACCTTCCCCCTGCCGTCATCGACGGCTCTGTGCGTGTCTCGTTCTGCGGCGATAACACCCGAGAGGATGTCGACCGCCTGATCGATGCTCTTCTGGAAGCAAAGACAACCTTAAAAGGATAAACGAAGGACGTGCCATTTTATGGCACGTCCTTATTTCGCAAAATCAGTCTTCAGTTCGCGTGCATCGGCTGCACAAAGCCCTGCCCGGCAAGTTCCATGTACCAGACCGCCTCGCCCTCGGAGAAGACGTCGGACATGCAGTATTTTTCCGCGTCCAGAACGTCCTGCCCGACGCGCACCCGCAGTGGTAAGACGCTCACAACCTCTGCCTGCTGGCAGCTGACGGCAAGCACCGTATCAAACTGCATGTCGTTGTTGTGATCGATCACCGTCAGCCGCGTACCGGACCGGGAGAGCACCTCCGATCCTGCCTCGTTGTAATTATAATAGTACAGCGCGTCGTCTGCCATCGAAAATGCGCCGTCGGAGAGCAGCTTCGAAAGCGCCTGCGCGTTTTCAAACGTGTAGTAAAGCTCACTCGTCACATAGCACGGAATGCCGAACACCCGCCCGTTCTTGACATAGATATCCACCTCGCGCCCAAGAAGGCTCAGGTCGGACGAAACGGCAAATTCCTTTGTGCCCGGCAAGCTTCGTCACGCCCGCGGAAAGTCTGCCGTCATTGCTCGTCAGATCGGCGTATTCGTTTCCGGTCAGCACCGCTGTATACCGCGTCAGATCATACCGGACCTCGAGATACGACCGGGGGTTCATCAGATCGTCGAGCACATAGCGCTCCGGTCCCTCTGCATCCGGGTCTGCAATCGCCGGGCAGCGCATGGCGTTGTAAATCAGCAGACACGCATTGTCACGCGTAACAGGCTGATTGACCTGCGCGGTAAGGCCATAGTAAATGCCGAACGACTGCGCGTCCGCGTTCACCCGCTCGTCCCAGCCTGCGCCGGAATAGGACGCGGGGTCCTGCCCCAGAATGACCAGCAGCATCTTTGCCAGCTCCTGCGCCGTCACATTGTCCTTCGGGCGGAAGCTTCCCATGCCGTCGCCGGCAATGATGCCCTGCCCCGCGCAGTAGCCGATATAGCCCAGCGCCCACGAGTTCTGTGCGTCATAAAAATAGACGTCTGCCGACGCCTGCGGGTTTTCCGTACACAAAATGGCAACCAGCTTCGCGACCTCTTCGCGCGTAATAAAATTGCCCGGGCGGAACGTTCCGTCGTCATAGCCCGAAATCAGCCCCAGATCGACCAGCATCTGCACCGCGCCGACATTGCGGATGCTGCCGCGGTCGGTGAAGGCAGCGCCCTCGTCCTGCGCGCTGGCAGGCAGCGCCATGCACAGCAGCAGGCAAACGCAGATCAGCAGGCAAGCGATTCTCCGTTTCATACGCCGCCTCCTTTCGTTTTCTGATTTTCAGTATAGACGCTCCCGTCGGTCTTTGCAAGCGCGCGGGCGCATCTGTAATGTAACTGTAACGTTTCCGGGCAAATTCCGTCCTTTATCCACAGCTTTGTGGATATTTCCGTCCCTATGTATGCAAAAGCGGCGCTTTCCGCACCGGAAAGCGCCGCGTCGGTATGCAAACTCTTACTTGACGGTAATGACCGTATAGTCGTCGGTACCCAGGCCGATCTTCTTGCCGTGCTCGACCGCCGCTCTCCAGCAGGTGTTCGGGTGCATGGCATGCAGATGATCGTGGTCCTCGGGGTCTGCGGTCTCTGCAAGGCGGCTTCCCGGCAGAACCGGCTGGCGGTTGACCGCCTCCCACACGCCAGATCGAGCGCCACGGGGTCAAACGATGCGAACATGCCCACATCCGGCACCATCGGCACATCGTTCTCCGGATGGCAGTCGCAGTCCGGGGAAATATCGCGCACGATGGAGATATGGAAGCTGGGCCGTCCGTCTACCACCGCCTTGGCATACTCAGCGATCTTGTAGTTGAGAACCTCGGCAATCTCGTCGCAGTCCGGCGCGATGGCGTCCTTCGGACAGATGGCGATGCACCTGCCGCAGCCGAGGCACTTGTCGTGGTCGATGGCGCACTTCTTATCCGTGATGATCGGCGCGCCGTGGGCGCAGATCTTTGCGCACCTGCCGCAGCCGACGCATTTGCTTGTAATCACATGGGGCTTGCCCTTTGCGTGCATTTCCATCTTGCCCGCGCGCGAGCCGCCGCCCATGCCGAGGTTCTTGAGCGCGCCGCCGTAGCCCGCCTGCTCATGCCCCTTGAAGTGCGTGAGGAGATGACGATGTCCGCGTCCATCAGGGCTCTGCCGATCTTCGCGTATTTCACATACTCGCCGCCAACGACCGGAACCTCCACATCGTCGCCGCCGCGCAGACCGTCGGCAATGATCACATGGCAGCCCGTCGAGAACGGAGAAAAGCCGTTTAAGTACGCCGCGTCCATATGCTCAAGCGCATTTTTTCCGGCTCCCGATATATAGCGTGTTGCAGTCAGTCAGGAAGGGCCTTCCGCCTCTTGCCTTCACGAAATCCGCCACAGTCTTTGCATAGTTCGGGCGCAGATATGCCAGATTGCCGACCTCGCCGAAATGCAGCTTGATGGCGACAATCTTTCCCTCAAAATCAATCGTATCCATCCCGGCGGCGAGCAGCAGCTTTTCCAGCTTCTGCTGCTGGTTCACGCCCGGATGGCAGCGGAAATCCGTAAAAAATACCTTTGCCTGTTCCATGAGAGTTCCTCCTCGTCATTCGTAATCAAGAAAAAGTATAGCGGATTTTCGGAATTTGTCAATCCGCCTGTCTAATCCGGCAGCCGCAGCGCGGCATTCGCGAGCGAAAAGTTCGCCGTGAACGGGCGCATGAAGTTCCAGTACCCGAGCCCCCGCAGCGCGTATTGTTTCACCAGATGGAACTTGGCAAGACTCGAGCGCACATCCTCGAACCACACCTCATGTACCGCGCCGTCCATGCCCGTGTAGGAAAACCACGGCGTCTGCGCCGTCTCATCGAACTGAATCTCGCTCCGCGTGTCAAACGCCAGCTGCCGCGCCGCCTCGTTGCCGATCACCACAGCCCGCGTCAGCCCCCCGCTTCATACGGCAGCGTCCAGTCATACGCATAGTTGGGAAAGCCCAGCAGTAGCTTTCCCGGCTCGATGCGCGAAACCGCATACCGCACCACCCGCTCCACCGCGTCAATCGGCGCCACCGCCATCGGCGGACCATACGTAGCCCCATTCATACGTCATCAGCAGCACCTGATCGACCGCTTTGCCGATGGCAGCGTAGTCGTGCCCCTCATATAAGACCCCCGGCTGCGTGTCCGAGGTCTTCGGCGCAACCGCTGCCATCAGATAGCCGCCCGCCGTGTGAACCGCCTGAGAAAGCTCCTGCAAAAACGCCGCGTAGCTTGCCGCAAGCGCCTTGCCCAGAAACTCAAAGTCCACATCCACGCCGACAAAGCCGCCGTCTCGCATCTCGCGGACCGTGTTCCGGATCAAAGCCGCGCGCGCCGTTTCGTTTTCCAGCACCGCACCTGCGCGCTGGGCAGAGAAGCTGCCCTGCTCGGTGAGCGTGGAAAGGTGCAGCAGCGTCGTCACGCCGAAGTCCTTTGCCAGCGCGCGCATCTGCTCGTCGTCCGGGCGGACCAGCTCTCCCGTTTCCGTAAAGCCGTAGGTAAACGGCGCCAGCGCCTGCGCATAGGGAAGAATCCCGCGCAGCACGCGCTCTGATACCCACGGATAGGCGTAACCCATCAGCTGCACCTCATAATTGGGCGTATCTTCCAGTTTTGTCACCAATACCTGCCCCGGATACAGCCGCTCCTGCGCCGATAGCCCCGGGTTGAGCCGGTACAGCTCGTTCCGCCCGAGCGAAAACGTCTGCGAGATGGAATAGACCGAGTCTCCCGGCTGCACGGTATAAAGCTGCGCGGGCTTCAGAATCAGCAGGCTTTCCCCAACCGACAGCCGGTACGGCTCCATCAGCCCGTTGAACCGCGCCAGAAGCCCCGGCGCAACGCCGTACTGCGCCCCGATCGACCAGAGCGTCTGCCCGGCCGTCACCACATGAATCTGCATACAATCACCTCACGGCATTGTATGCCGCCTCTCCCCGAAACATCCTTGCGGCGCGCGCACCGGCGCGCTATACTATAGGCAGCACCGCACACGGAGGCTTCCTATGACTGCAACCCTTCCGCAGCTCTGGCTGCTCGATCTGCGCGCTTATCAAGAAACCAGCCGCTGGCGCACGCTCCTGCCCAGTCTTCCGCCCGAGCGCCAACGGCGCGCGCTTGCCTGCCGCTGGGAGACCGACGGCGCGCGCCTTGCCTGCGCAGGCTTTCTGCTGCAGCAGACGCTCGCGTCAGCCGGTATCCCCATTTCTGATCAGGTCTTCACCAAAAACGAATGGGGAAAGCCGCGCCTTGCCTCTAACGCCGTCGATTTTTCCCTCAGCCACGCGGGAAATTTCTGCGTCTGCGCGCTCGATTCCTCGCCACTCGGCGTCGATGTCGAGCTGCCGCGCATTTCCATGGCGGTCGCCGCGCGCTGCTTTCATCCGGACGAAGCGGCTTTTCTGCAGACGCTGCCCGAAGAAGCGCAGAAAGACGCGCTGCTTCGCCTCTGGACCGCGAAGGAAAGCTATCTCAAGTATCTCGGGCGCGGACTGCGTGTCCCGCTCGATTCGTTCTGCGTCCGTCTCGATGAAAACGGCGCCAGCCTGCAGGCGCCCGGCGCGTCTTCCGCCCTTCGTCTGCACGAATACACGTACGACGGCTGCCGCATCTGCCTGTGCACCAAAAGCCCCCGCCCGCCGCTTCAACTCTATCAACCGTAACAAAAGCCGCCGCAGGATAACTCTCCTGCGGCGGCTGTTTTGATATTGCTCAGACTCTCGCGCTGTTGCAGACCAGATACACGACCTGCCGCTGCTGCGAAATTTTCTGCAGCAGCTCCAGCGCGCGCTTCGTCCTCGCGTCGTCGAGATTGACGAACGGGTCGTCCAGCAGCAAAAACGGCTGCTCCTTTGTAAACAGCGCGTCCACCAGCGCCAGGCGCATGCAGAGCGTGAGTGCGTCGAGCGTTCCGGCGCTGAAGCTTGCCGCCTCGCGCGCCGCGCCCTGCTCGTCGATGAACAGGCACAGATTCTTGTCGAGCAGCGCGCGCCCGAGATTTTCTCCCAGAAGCTCTTTCGCGTACCGCGTAAACCCGCGCTCCACGTCTGCCACATAGCGATTTGCAAGCCGGTCCTTTGCAAGATTCAAAAGCTCCATCGTCCGGTCGGCAAGCGTGCAGGATTTCTGAAGGCTCTGCCGCTCGTCGCAAAAGCGCCGCAATCCGGTCCTCCCAGACAGAAAGATCCTCCGTTTCGCGCGAAATGGTCTGCCGCTCCTGCCGCAGCGCGCGCCGTTTTTCCTCGAGCGCGTCCAGCTTCTGCTGCGCCTGCGCCTCCTGCCGCTGCAATTCTTCGGGGTCGGGAAGCGTTTGTTCTTCGTCCATTGATTCGACTGCCGGATGCTCGCGGTCAAACGTTGTCAGCGCCTGCTGCGCCGAAAGAAGCTGTCCGCTTGCCAGCGCCCATGCGCCCGCGTCACGCTCCAACGCCTCCAGTTTCTCGCCTGCATCGCCCTGCATCGCGGGGAACGCCGCAAAAAAGGCATCCAATTCCGTCTGCGCCGCCTCTTTTTGTGCCTGTGCCTGCCTGCTGTCTGCAAAATACCGCTCGGCGCGCGCGCTGGAGAGCGTATACTGCGCAAACCGGCGGCAAAGCGCCTGCGTGCACTCGCGGAGCGTCCGCGTCTCGTCGAGCGCCTGATAGCGCGAAAGAGCCGCCCGGATGCCTCCCGTCAGCGCCTGCGAAAGCGCCAGGTTTCCGGCGTTCTGCTCTTCCAGCTGCTCCTTTCTTCTTTGGAGCGTCTGCCATTCGGAGAGCTCCTTCGATAGCGTCTGCACGCCCGCGCGCAAATCCTCCGGCAGCGCTTCCGGGTAGTATGGGCGCAGAAATTCCCGCAGCGTTTTTTGTATTTCCCCAATATGATTTGCAAGCTTCTCTCGCTCTTCTTTCATGCGCTGCGCCTGCGCCAGAAGCACCAGATACTCCTGCCGCGCGCCGAGCAGCGCCTGTAGTAAAGCCATCACGGTAGGTCTCCCCCGGGAAATACCGGCAAAATGCCGCGTGCAGCCGCGCGTCCACCTGAGAAAGCGACTGCCGGGCTTCCTGCTGTGCCTGCTGCATTACCCGTTTTTGCGCCTGCAGATCCAGATACGTCTTCCGGTCCAGCAGCAGCCGCATCAGCTTCTGCTCCGGCTCGGAGACTTCCTCAAAAAAGCGCAGCAGAAAATCGTTCAGCCCCCGCCGCAGATCATAGAGCGTCTGGTTCTCTTCGTCGGTGATCGCGCTGGTCGTGATGCAGCCGCCCTCGCGCGCTTGCTTTCCGCGCAGCAGCACAGCCCCGATCAGCGCCAGCGCACCTGCTGCCGTCAACGCAATGCCGGCAGCCAAATTTGCCTTTGCCAGCAGCACGCACCCCAACGCCAGCAGCGCCGCGCCCAGCACCAGAAGCAGCAGCTGCGTGCCGGAAAGGCGCGGCTTCTGTTCCTCCGGCTTCGTTTTCTGAAGCGCCTGCACCTGCTTGCGCCCTTCCAGCTCCGCAATCCGCCGGCAGTCCGTCTGATAGCGCAGCACCTCGTCCTCCGTCGGAACGCCGGTGGCAAACACACGCCGCAGCGCCTCCAGCTCGTCTTGCTGCTCCTGCGGCATTGCGCCCGTTTCCAGCGCCCGCTGCAAAACCGCATGCTGCTGCTCGTCCTGCCGGAGCGAGTGCAGCTGCTCGTCCGTCGGAGCGCCGTCTGCAAAGCGCATGCACGCCAGATCAAGCTGCCGCTGCTCGTCTTCCGACAGCTGCAGCCCGGAAAGCTGACGCCTGCATGCCAGCATCTCGTCTGCCGCCTGCAGGCAGGCGCTTACCTCCTCCTGCCGCGGCGCGGTAGTCCGGAATTTTATTTCCAGTTCTGTCAGTCGTTTTGCCTCTTCGGGCAGCAGCTGCGACGAAAGCTTCGCCTGCAGCTCTCCCAGCTGCGTGCACTGCCGCGTGCATTCGTCCAGCTCCTGCTGCGTTTTCTCCCGGTCCGCAAAGAATCCTTCTTCGCGCGCGACAATCTCGCGGTCCTCGTCGCAAAGGGTCAGCTCACCGAGCCGCCTGCACGCCTGCTGCGCATCAAGAAAGTGCTCTCGCTGCCGCCGGATTTCTTCGGCGCTCGGAAGCCCTGCCGGATAGCGCGCGGAAAGCGCCTGCAAAAGCGCCTCCTGTTTTTCACACGCCGCTGCCAGCTCCTTTCTCTGCGAAAGCTGCATGCTGCGCGCCTTCTGGTCGGACGAAATGCGGATTTTTTCGCGCAGGTCCGCAATTTCCGCCGTTGTCTGCTCTGCCGCTTCGTTCGCCCGATTCAGCTCCCGCAGCACTTCTTCCAACCGGGGCAGCTTCTGCCTTGCTTCCAGCGTCTGCGCTTCGAGCGCATGCAGTTCCCGCTCACAATCGGCAATTTCTCCCTTGTCGCCGCTGTAGGCGCGCAGATTCCGCCGGAATTGGCGCAGTACCTGCTCGGCGGTATCGAAGTTGTTCATGTCGTTCGTGTCGTCGACCAGATTGGAAAGCTTTGCGCGCATCGACGTCGTCGCCTGCATATCCGCCTCTGCCGCCTGCGGCAGAATAGGTGCTGCGCGCAAAAGACGCCGCGTCCAGCCCGAACAGCTCCTCTCCGAGCCGCGAAGAAAACGGCGTTTCGTCCGTCCGGCGCGTCAGATCCCGCAGGGAAAACGTATCCTTTGCTGCCGTCTTTCCGAAGTAGCGCGTCACACGGTATGCAGTGCCCTGATACTCGAATTCCAGAAAGCCGCCGAATTTTCCGCCCTGCCAGGGCTCAAAACGCCTGCGCTCGTTCTCGGTCACATTGTGCGCGCCCGTGCGCGGCAGCCCGTAGAACATTGCCTTCAAAAACGCTGCCAGCGTGCTTTTTCCGAAGCCGTTTTCCCGGCAGATCACCGCCAGCCCCTCCGGAAATTCGTAGTCGAAGCCGGACAGCACGCCGAAATTTTCAATGTGGCACCGCAGCAGCCTCATAGTGAAATCTCCTCTCCCGAAAGCGCCTGCAGCCCGGCGCGGATAACAGCGGCTTTGTCCGCGTCCGTCAATTCGCTCGCCAGCACCTGCCGGATAAACTCTCCCTTGAGCGACACGTCATTCCGGTACACATCCGCATCCAGCGCCAGATGGCTTTCGTCCTTGACCTTGACAAAAAAAGCTTCCCTGCAGCGTCTGCTGCAGATACGGAGCGGAAATATCCGCCGTAGGGTCACTCTCGCCGGTCAGCAGAAACTCGACCATATCCTCCGGCGAAAGCCCCAGCGACTGCTCCTTCATGTGCTGCGCAATCTGCGCGTTCTGTGTAAGCCCCGTGATATCAACCGGCACCCGGTGCAGCTGCCGCGCGGAAAACGGCACAAACTCGTGCGCAACGCTTCCGTCCTCCACCGTCAGCAGCACAAAGCCCTTCTCGCCGCACTCGTCAAACCCGCGCCCCTCGAGGCAACCCGGATAACAGTAGCTTCCAGTTTCATCGAGCGGTCCGGTCTGATAGGAATGCAGGTGCCCCAGCGCCAGATAGTCGATGCCCCGGTTCTTCAGCAGCTTCAGGTTGATCATGTCCTCGCCGCACGCCGTTCCGATTCCCCATGGAGCATGACCAGATTGACCGCGCCGTCCGTATGCGGCAGCGTTTCATAAAGCGCCGCATCCGCTCCGATCTGCACGCCGGAAATCGCAATGCCGTCATATTGCACTGTCGACCATGTCTTTCCGAACAGCTTGAGATTCCCCGGCAGCGCGCAGTCGCAGAAGGCGTTTGCCGCCTCGTCGTGGTTTCCGGGCAGATACAGATAGTCGACCTCCGGCGTTCTTCGGATGGCAGCAAGCAGTGCGTCGACTGTGCGCGCACGCACCCGCGCCCCGTCAAACAGGTCTCCCGCAATCAGAACCGCGCGCACCGCGCGCTCCTGCGCAAACTCCGTCAGCCGGATAAAGCTCTGCAGCATTTCCGTATTCCGCACCGATGCCTGCTGCGCCGTCATATGCGTCTGCATCGGAGAATCCAGATGGATGTCCGCGCAATGGATCAGCTTCATAAGCGCCTCCCTCCGTCCGCCGTGCCCGGCAGACCCTTTTTCTCTATTCTATCATATCCGCGCAAGCGCCGCATGGCAAGCGCCAAATTTGCAGAAAAACTGTCCGACAGCGATGCTGCCGGACATACCGCCGTTCGTTTTCTCCTTTTTATGCTGCCGCGTTTTCATAGAACAGGTGCAGCCGCTGCGTTCCCGCCGCGGCGTCTTCCGTGCTTCTCTGCATCCGTTTCCGCTTTTTCATAGCGCGGAATCAGCAGCAGATGGATCTCCCAGCCGTCGATTTCTCCTGCGCCGTCTTTGCCGTAGGTCAGAACGTCTTCGAAGTCCTCCGGCGTGCCGCCCTCCGTCAGCATCACAAGATACCCCTGCGCGTCCGGATATCGCGCGCCCGAATTTTTCCGCCTGCGGCAGGAATTTCAGCGCATCCAGATAATCTGTCAGCTGATAGACGCTCTGCTGCTCCGCCCACTCGCCGCGCTTGGTCACGAAAAATTTCCCGCTGTCGGAGAAAATCCGCAGCTGCGCGCTGTAGACCTCCCATTTATCATAATAGAAAAAGCGAATCGTCCCGCCGTTCTCGAAATCAAATTCCTTTGTCAGCCGCAGCTCAAAATTATCCGCGTTCACATACAGCGCCTCGCTGTTTTTGAGCTTCTGCGTCTTTGCAATCTTCCGGCGATCTGCGCAGAATCCAGCTGCGAGACATTGCTTCCGTCCATCGGAAACTCCTGTCTCACCCACTTTATGTTCTTCGCCAATGCTGCCGTCAGCGCGCAGATGGCTGCCAGCAGCAAAATCCACACGATTGGGAATCTGACCTTCTTCATGGACTGTCCGCTCCTTTCTAAGCGTTTCTTTTCGAGCAGCAGTACCGTCTCCACATGCGCGCACCTTGGAAATAGATCGAAGCAGTGTGCCTTTCTTGCCGCATACCCCTTCTCCCGGAGTCTTGCCACATCGCGTGCCAGCGTTGCCGGGTCGCACGAAACATAGACAATCCGCGCCGGCGCCATCTGCGCCATTGCCGCAATCACATCCTCGCTCACGCCTTTTCTCGGCGGGTCGATGACGATCACGTCGGGCTTTATGCCATCGCGCGCAAATTTTGCGGCAGCTTCGCCCGCATCCGCGCAGAAAAATTCCGCGTTCAGAATCCCGTTGCGCGCGGCGTTTTCCTTCGCGTCGCGGATTGCCGCGTCCACGATTTCCACACCGTAGACCTTTTTCACATGCCGCGCCAGACACAGCGTGATTGTGCCGCTGCCGCAATATAAATCCAGCGCCGTTTCCTCACCGCACAGACCGGCAAACTCAATGGCTGTTTTCATACAGCCGCTCCGCCTGGTCGTGGTTCACCTGATAGAATGCCGCAGGCGAAAGCCGAAATGTCAGCCCCAACAGCGTATCTTCCAGCGCACCGTCTCCAGTAAGCGTCTCAAAGCGGTCTCCGAGAATGACGTTGCTCTTTTTCGTGTTGTAATTGATGACAATCCCACTGACCTCCGGCACTTGCTCGCGGATTGTCCGGACAAGCGCCTCTTTTTTGCAAGCGTCTTTCCGTTGACGATCAGGCAAAGCAGAACCTTCGGGTCCTTGCTTGCCGCGCGCAGATAGATATGCCGGACCACGCCTGTGTGCGTCCGCTCGTCATACGCCGCAATATTTTTTTTTCCATCCAGCGAAGCACCGCTTCGCGCGCCCGATTGGCGCTTTCCGGCTGAATTTTGCAGTCTGCGATGGCAATGACCGCATGGCTGCCTGCCCGATAAAAGCCCGCGACAGGCTTGCCGTTTTGCGTCTGCACCGGAAACTGCACCTTGTTGCGATAGCCGTACATGCTCTCGCTTCCTGTGATCTGCAGGTCCGGAAATTCTACGCCGCCGATGCGAGACAGTGCATCCTGCACGCGGCGTTTTTTCTGCTCCAGCTCGCACGCATAGTCCATGTGCCAGAACACGCAGCCGCCGCAGCGCCCGAAATACGGACACTCCGGCTCCACGCGATGCGGCGATGCCTCCATCACACGCACGAGGCTTCCATACGCGCAGGTTCTTCCGACGTGGTCAATTTTAATCTCGCATGTTTCCCCGGAATCACGCCCGGCACAAACACGACCTGTCCGTCAATGCGCGCCACGCCCGCGCCCTCGGCGGTCAAGCCGGTAATTTCCGCGCGGTAGGTTTTGTTTTTCTCCATTGCTTTCTCTCCGTGTTTCACGTGAAACATTTCACGCATCCAATCGTTCGCCGGTCCGTGCGTCGAAGCGGTAGACATTCTCATGCTGCGTCTCGCCATTTGCGTCGGCGTAACGTTCCGTAACCGTGTATGTCACCGTCAGAATCCCGTCGTCAAGACTGGCGATATAATTCCCGTCCAGGAACGCCATCGTGTGCCGCTCCTGCGCAGCCTCATAGACCGTCGTTCCCATGTAATCCTGCAAATTCATCTGCAAGGTCAAAAAGACGTCATTGATTTTCTGTTCCACATCTTCCGAGCCGAGTCTGAAACAAGGAAGCACCAGCGACAGGCTGACAATCTCCTCCTGATCCATCTGCACCTCATACGGCTCGTCTGTAAAGGATTCGGGAACAGGTAAATCCGAAGTATCATCTTCCGAAGGCTCCCCGTCCACCACCGGCTTCTGTCCCTCGACAACGCTCGGCAGCGTCACAATATCCTGCGTATCCGCCTGCGCAGTAGATTCCTGCGTCTGCGAATTATCAACCAGGCTGGCGGACATCTCCTGCGTCGAAGCGCCATTTGCCGAGCAGGACGTCAAAAACAGCAAAGCGGCGCAAATTGCCGCGATCTCTCTTTTCATTCATAACACCTCACCAAAAGTTTACCACAGAACCCGACTTGTGTAAAGCCATCGCATCCGCTATACTAAGAGCAGCCTATTTGGAACATATCAGGAGGCAACTATGCTTTCTTATCAGAACTGTACCCTGTGCCCGCGCCGCTGCGGAGCAGACCGCACGAACGGGCAGCTCGGCTTCTGCCGCCAGCCAAACAAAATTTACGCTGCGCGCGCCGCGGCGCATTATTGGGAAGAGCCGGTCATCTCCGGCAGCTTCGGCAGCGGCGCAGGGTGTTCTCTTCTCCGGCTGTACGCTCAAATGCCTGTTCTGCCAGAACGGCGTCATTTCGCAGGAAAACCTCGGAAAAGAAATCTCAACCGCTCATCTGCGGGAAATCTTTCTTAAAACTCATCGACGACGGCGTCCAGAACATCAATCTCGTCACGCCGACGCACTTTCTGCCGTCCATTCTCCCGGCGCTGACTCCGAAGCTCCCCGTGCCCGTGGTCTACAACTGCGGCGGCTATGAGCGCGTCGAGACGCTGCGCGAGCTCGAAGGGCTCGTCGATATCTATCTTCCGGACATGAAATATTCTGACCCGAAGCTTGCCGGAATCTTAAGCGCCGCGCCCGACTATGTCGAGATCGCAAAGGCAGCAATCACAGAAATGTACCGCCAGGTAGGCAGCGCAGTGATTGAAGACGAGATCATGCAGCGCGGTATGATCGTCCGGCACCTGATGCTGCCCGGTGAGCTTGATAATACGCTGGGCGTTCTCGACTGGTTCTCCGAAGCATTCCCGAAGGGAGACGTTTTATTCAGCCTCATGAGCCAGTACGTGCCGATGGGAAAGGCGAAAACCATGCCGCCCTACGACCGGAGTATTACCGAAGACGAATATGATGCAGCGCTTTCCTATCTGGAGCTGCTCGGAATCGAAAATGGCTTCACACAGGATTTTTCCGCCGCGACGGAAGAATACATTCCGGATTTTTCCTTTGAGGGCTTATAAATTCAAAACAAACGTTTGATTTTTGGATGCACCTGTGCTATACTCAAGAAAATAACATGCAGGAGGCTGCGGCAGATGGCACGAACGACAGACAAGCGCGAGCGCATTTTGGAATACATCACCCAGTTCACGCGCGAGAACGGATATTCTCCTTCCGTGCGCGAAATCTGCGAGGGCGTGGGTCTTGCGTCCACGGCGACGGTCCATTATCACCTCAACGCTCTGCGGCAGGAGGGCTCCATCAACATGGACGGCAAAAAGAACCGGACCATCAGCCTGCCGGACCGGCTTCCGATCGGAAAAATTCCGGTCGTCGGCGTGGTCACTGCGGGCGTGCCGATTCTGGCGGTTGAAAACATCGAAGGGTATCTTCCCTGGGACGGAGACGAGAGCTGCTTTGCCCTGCGCGTGCGCGGCGACTCGATGATAAATGCCGGCATTCTCTCCGGCGATAAGGTCGTCGTCCGCCCGCAGAAGACTGCAGAAAACGGGCAGATCGTCGTGGCGCTGCTGGACGACTCTGCCACCGTCAAGCGCTTTCACCGCGAAAAGGGCAAGGTCTGGCTTTTGCCGGAGAACCCTGCGTATGAGCCCATCGACGGCACCGATTGCTCAATTCTGGGTCTTGTCAAAGCCGTCGTCCGCGAATAATGAATACTGATTCAAAAGCTGACGTTTTTTGTTTTATCTAAAGTGATGCACGAAACCGTGCATCACTTTTTTTTCATTTTTGTGCAGTTCTTATATAATATTGTATACGCGCTTGCAAATGGCGCTTCTCCGTGTTAAAATTATGGTGTAATACTATGTCCAATTATCAGGATTTTCATAGGAAAGGAGCTTTTTCTTGTACTCCTCAACGTATATCTGGACGAAGGTTCTCGGTCACATGGAGCAGCAGCTCACGCCCGCCGTCGTCTCGACCTGGTTTGACGACACCGAGGTGCTGGAGCTGACCGATCAGAAGCTCGTCCTCTTCTCGCCGTCGACCTTCCGCAAGGACATGATCGTATCGCGCTGCGCGGTCTATATTCAGGAGGCGCTCAAGGATCTGTTCGACATGGAGCTTGAGCTGATCGTTCTGGATGAAACGCAGATCGACGCCTACCGCTCGCGCAAAAAGAAGCCGCGCTTTATTGAGTTCAATCCGCAGTTCACCTTCGATAACTTCATCGTCGGCAACAGCAACAAGTTTGCGAACGCCGCAGCCGTTGCCGTCGCGGAAAAGCCGGCAGATTCCTATAATCCACTTTTCCTCTACGGCCCGTCCGGCGTTGGGAAGACGCACCTTCTCTATGCCATTGCGAACGAAATTCATAAGCACCACCCGGACTACAACATCGTCTACATCAAGGGAGACCAGTTTACCAACGAGCTGATCAACGCTCTGCGCGAAGGCAAGAACATCGAGTTCCGTAGCAAATACCGCGGCGCCGACCTCTTCCTCGTGGACGATATCCAGTTCATCGCCGGCAAGAACTCCACGCAGGAAGAATTTTTCCATACCTTCAACAATCTCTACGAGAGCCACAAGCAGATCGTCCTGACCTCCGACCGTCCGCCCCATGAGATGGTCCGTCTGGAAGACCGGCTGCGCACACGCTTCGAGTGGGGCTTGCTTGCCGATATTCAGCCGCCCGACTATGAGACGCGCATGGCAATCATCAAGAACAAAGCTGTACACCTCGGCTTCGACATTCCGGACGACGTCTGCAACTACATTGCAGAGAACATCACCAACAACGTCCGCCAGATTGAGGGTACGGTCAAAAAAATCAAGGCCTTCAAGGAGCTCAATGGGATGGTGCTGGACGTTCCGAACGTTTCGCGCGCCATCAAGGACATGTTCAAGGGCAAGGCAGAAAATCTCCCGACACCCGCACTTATTGTCAGCGAGGTCTGCCAGTACTATAACATCGAAGAGCAGGTCTTGAGAAGCACGCTCAAAAACAAGAATACCGCCGAGGCGCGGCAGGTTGCGATGTACCTGATCCGGACCATGACCAACCTGTCTCTTCCCGAAATCGGGCGTGAGTTTGCAAGGGACCACACGACGGTCATGCACGGGCTCAAAAAAGTCGAGCAGACGCTCCAGAACAGTGCCTCGCCCTTAAACGATACCATCCGCGACATCACCGCCAATATTAACAATAAACTCTGAAAACCGCGCAAAAACAGCCGCAAAAATTTTTTCGCGCGAATTTTTCCACATTTCCATGTGGATACTTCTGCTTTCCCTGTGGACAGACATGAAACCCTCGTTTCACGGTTGCACCTGTGCAGAACCTTCTTTTTTCCCGGTTTCCCTGTGGACAGTTTTTTCTTACGCCTGCAAGGCTTTCCGGACTTATCCACATGTTGAACACCCTACTGCTACTTACTACTGAATTTATCCTTTCTTTCTTTTTAGAAAGAGAGCCGGAGGTATCCTTTTTTATGAAATTTACCTGTGAAAAAAACCAGCTAGTTTCCGCCATCTCCGTCGCCTCGCGCACGGTCGCGCAGAAGAGCGCCATTTCGGGGCTCGAGGGCATTTTGGTCCGCGCGGGTGTCAAAGTGATGCTGACCGGTTATAATCTGGAAACAGGCATCACCGTGAGCGTCGATGCCGACGTGCAGGAAAACGGCGCGTGCATCATGCCTGCCCGGCTGTTTTTTGATATCGTCCGCAAACTGCCGGACGATACCGTGAGCATTCAGGTCGACGAGAACTTCAAGGTCTCGATCAAGGGCGGCATTTCGTCGTTCACCATCACTGCCCTTTCTGCCGACGACTACCCCGAGCTTCCGGATGTCGACTCGGAGAAAGGCATCCGCGTGCCGCAGTGCGAGCTGAAGGCAATGATCTCCGGCACAATCTTCGCCGTCAGCGAAAATCAGGCACGCCCGATTCATACCGGCATTCTCTTTGAGGTCGACAATGATTCCATCACGAGCGTTGCCGTCGACGGCTACCGTCTGGCGCTGCGCCGGTATCTGCCGGAGCAGTCTCTGGAGCGCACGCTCAAATTTGTCGCGCCCGCAGCGGCATTAAAAGAAGTCGAAAAAATCCTCGGCGACACCGAGGACCCCGCAACCTTCTATCCGGGCTCGAAGCACATTCTCTTTACCATCGGAGATGCCACGCTCGTCTGCCGTATTCTGGAGGGTGAATTTCTGGATTGGCGGCGCGTGCTGCCGCAGAATAACCCCGTCAAGCTCGTCGGAAATGTCAGCCGCCTGACCGACTCCATTGAGCGTGTCGGGCTTGTCATCTCCGAAAAACTCAAAAGCCCCGTGCGCTGCAAGTTTGGAGACAACAGCGCAGAATTCCGCACCATCTCCACGATCGGTGAGGCGTACGACGTCTGCCCGATTGCCGGCGACGGCAAGGATCTGGAGATCGGCTTTAACTGCAAGTATTTACTCGATGCGCTGCGCGCCGTGCCGGACAGCGAGTGCACGCTGGAAATGATCAACGGCCTCAGCCCCATCGTCTTAAATCCCACCGAAGGAAACCGCTACAGCTATATGGTGCTCCCCGTCCGCCTGAAGGCAGGAGAATAAGCCATGAAAGTACGTGTCACAAAAAAGCTTTCGGATGCGCCGATTGCCATCCCGATTACCACCGAGTTTATTAAATTACAGGACTTTCTGAAATTTGCCAACGCCTGCGAGTCCGGCGGCATGGCAAAGACGTTCATTCAGAACGAGCAGGTACAGGTCAACGGCGAAACCTGCACCCAGCGCGGCAAAAAGCTCCGCCCGGGCGATACCGTAACCTTTATGGGAAATACCTGGCTCGTTTCGCAGGAGGACGTATGAAGCTCACGCGGCTGCGCCTGTTTGACTTCCGGAACTATGAAACGCTGGACCTCACGCTGGACCCCGGCGTCAACCTGATTCTGGGCGAAAATGCGCAGGGCAAAACAAACCTTCTCGAAGCGGTCGGCTATCTATCGACCGGCAGAAGCTTTCGCACGCAGAAGACGCAAGAGCTGATCCGCTTCGGAGCAAGCTTTGCCGATCTGAACGCCGACGTCTTTTCGCAGGGGCGCGACCAGAACATCCGTGCGGTCCTGTTTTCCGGCAGACGCCCGCGGCAGCTCTACTTGGGCGGTGTGAAGCAGAAAAGCGCAGCAGCTTTGCCCGGCGTTCTGACGACGGTGCTGTTCTGTCCGGAAGACCTTCTGGTTTTAAAAGGCGGCAGCCAGCCGCGCAGGAGGCTGCTTGACAATGCGCTGTGCCAGCTCCGACCTTCGTATGCCTCCGCGCTGACAGAGTATCACCGTTTGCTGGACAGCAAGAGCCGCATTTTAAAAGACTACCGCGAAAAGCCGGATTTACTGGAGCCGCTGCCGGAATATAACTACCGCCTCGCGCAGGTCGGCGCGATTCTGATCTCGCACCGCGCGCGGTATCTGAAAGCGCTCGAGCAGGCGGCAAGCGGCTACCACAGCGCGTTCTCCGCAGGAAAAGAAACCATGGCGCTCGTCTACCGCACGGTCTCGACCGTGGAAGACCCGTTTGCCGAGCGGAAAACCATCTTCGAGCAGATTCTGGAGCACCAGGAGCGGCACTACCGCGCAGAACTGGACTCCGGGCAGTGCCTGACAGGTCCGCACAAAGACGACTTCGACGCGCTGCTGGACGGCATCGCCGTCAAAGCCTTCGGCTCGCAGGGGCAGACGCGCACCGCCGCGATCAGCTTAAAGCTCTGCCGAGCGCGAGCTTCTGCGAAGAGATACCGGAGAAGAGCCGGTTTTGCTGCTGGACGACGTGCTCTCCGAGCTGGACGCCACGCGGCAGGACTTCGTCCTCAACCAGATCACCTCCGGACAGGTTTTGATTACCTGCTGCGAGCCGGGGCGTGTCACAAAAATCGGCAAAACCATTGAAATTCGCGCAGGAGGGCTCGTATGTACGTAGATATCGGCATGGACCTCGCCGTACGGGCCAGTCAGGTGCTCGGCGTATTTGACCTCGATAATACGTCGTGGTCCAAGCGCACACGGGAATTTTTGCAGCGTGCGCAGGAGGATGGCAGTCTCATCGAAGCAACCGATGAGCTTCCCAAGTCCTTCGTTCTCACGCAGGAATACGGGCAAACGCGCGTCTACTTGACCAAATTCAACGCATCCATCCTCGCCCGGCGCTTCGCCGGGAAACAAATAGCCATATACCCCGTCTTCTTTGGGAAGACTTAAGGAGTTTTTTCCATGAGTGAAGAAATTTTGAAAAACGAAGTCGTGGAAACGCAGTACGACGCCAGCCAGATTCAGGTTCTCGAGGGTCTGGAAGCTGTCCGCAAGCGTCCCGGCATGTACATCGGCTCGACGAGCGTGTCGGGTCTTCACCATCTGGTCTATGAGATCGTTGACAACGCGATCGACGAGGCCCTGGCCGGCTATTGCCATCATGTACAGGTAACGATCAACGAGGGAAATACGATTACCGTTCTGGACGATGGTCGCGGCATCCCGGTCGACATTCAGGCGCAGACGGGAAAGCCCGCGCTCGAGGTCGTCTATACAGTGCTGCATGCGGGCGGAAAATTCGGCGGCGGGGGCTATAAGGTCTCCGGCGGACTGCACGGCGTGGGCGCGTCGGTTGTCAATGCCCTTTCCGAGTGGCTCATTGTCGACGTCTTCCGCGACGGCAAGATCTACGAGATGCAGTTCTCGCGCGGCAATATCACGAAGGAAATGAGAATTGTCGGCACGACCGACCAGCACGGCACGAAGGTCACCTTCAAGCCCGACCCCGAGATGTTCGACACCACGGAGTACGACTATGAGATCCTGCACACGCGGATGCGTGAGCAGGCCTTCCTGAACGCCGGCCTGAAGATTACCATCCGCGACGAACGCATCGAGTCTGCCGACAAGCCCGAAAAAAGAGCGCTTCGCCTCCATGTGCTACGAGGGCGGCATCCGTGAGTTTGTCCAGTGGTATAACCGCCACAAAACGCCGATTCACCCTGACGTCATCTACATGGCGGGTAAGAAGGGAGACCAGACGGCGGAGGTCGCGCTCCAGTATAACGACTCTTTTAGCGAGACGATCGTCTCCTTCGCAAACGACATCCATACGCCGGAGGGCGGCATGCACGAGGAGGGCTTCAAGCGGGCTCTCACGAAAGTCCTCAACGCCTACGGCCTGAAAAAGGGCAACATCAAGGGAGACGACAAGGTCTCCGGTGAGGATGTCCGCGAGGGCCTGACCGCAATCATCTCCGTCAAGTTGACAGACGCGCAGTTTGAAGGCCAGACCAAAGGCCAAGCTCGGAAACGCCTCGATCCGCACGCTTGTCAGCAACATCGTCACCCAGCAGCTCGCGGACGTTCCTGGAGGAAAACCCGGCGGTGGCGCGCGCGATTCTCGATAAGGCAATGATGGCAAACCGCGCCAGAGAGGCGGCGCGCAAGGCAAAAGAGGCCATTCGCCGCAAGACAGGACTTGAGTCCGGGCAGATGCCCGACAAGCTGCGCGACTGTAACGACACAGACCCCACACTCACCGAAATTTACATCGTCGAGGGCGACTCCGCCGGCGGCTCTGCCACGCAGGGTCGGGACTCCCGCTTCCAGGCAATCCTTCCCCTCTGGGGCAAGATGCTGAACGTCGAAAAGGCGCGCGCCGATAAGGTCTACGGCAACGATAAGCTCCAGCCCGTCATCACCGCTCTCGGCGCGGGTATCGGAGACGAGTTTAATTTAGAGAAGCTCCGATATCACAAGGTCATCATTATGGCCGATGCCGATGTCGACGGCTCGCATATCCGCACGCTTTTTCACCTTCTTCTTCCGCTTCATGCGGCCCCTCATTGAGCAGGGCTACGTCTACTCTGCCGTTCCGCCCCTTTATAAGCTCTCGCGCGGCAAATCCACAAAGGTCGCGTTCTCCGACGAGCAGCGCGACCAGATTTCCAGCGAGACTGCGCGGCGGAAATTCCAATATAAAGGTCGATATTTCCCGCTTCAAGGGTCTGGGCGAAATGGACCCGCACGAGCTCTGGGAGACGACCATGAATCCCGAAACCAGAACCCTTCGCCGCATTACGCTCGACGACGCGGTTGCCGCCGACCAGATTTTCACCGTCCTCATGGGCGAAGAGGTCGAGCCCAGAAAGGAATTCATCGAGGAAAACGCCAAATACGTCGTCAACCTCGACATTTAAGCCCCTACAACTCGATTCAAAAGGAGACCAATCTATGGCACATAAGAAAGATTACAAGCCCGAGGACATCATGTTCCCCGAACAGACGATTGTACAGTCCGAGCTCGTGCAGGAGATGAAATCGTCCTATATTGACTACGCGATGTCCGTCATCGTCGGAAGAGCCCTTCCGGACGTGCGAGACGGCTTGAAGCCCGTCCACCGGCGCATTCTGTACGCAATGTATGAAGACGGCTTGACTTCGGATAAGCCGTTTAAAAAATCGGCAACCTGCGTCGGTGACGTCCTTGGCCGGTACCATCCGCACGGTGACGCCTCCGTCTACGACGCAATGGTGCGCCTTGCGCAGGACTTTTCCATGCGCTACATGCTCGTCGACGGGCACGGCAACTTCGGCTCCGTCGACGGCGACCCTCCTGCGGCTTATCGATACACCGAGGCGCGCATGTCGAAGCTCTGCAACGAGATGCTGCGCGACATCGACAAAGATACTGTCGACTGGGACCCGAACTTCGATGAGAGCCGGAAGGAGCCGCGCGTGCTCCCGTCCCGATTCCCGAACCTGCTGGTCAACGGCTCTTCCGGCATTGCTGTCGGCATGGCGACAAACATTCCGCCGCATAACCTCCGCGAGGTCATCGACGCCTGTGTCTGCGTGCTGGAAAATCCCGAGGCAGATCTGCTCGACCTCATGGAGCATATCAGGGTCCGGACTTCCCGACGCGCGGCATCATCATGGGCCGCAGCGGCATCCGCGCTGCCTACTCGACCGGCCGCGGCAAAATTACCGTCCGCGCCAGAACCGAGCTCGAAGAGTTCGGGCAGAACCGCCAGCGCATCATCGTCCACGAGCTGCCCTATCAGGTCAACAAACGGAAGCTCATCGCCGCGATGGCAGATCAGGTGCGCGACAAGCGCCTCGAGGGCATCTCCGATATCCGCGACGAGACAGACCGCAACGGTATGCGCATCGTCATTGAGCTCAAAAAGACGCGAACGCGCAGGTAGTCTTGAATCGCCTGTTTGCCCAGACGCAGATGCAGACGACCTTCGGCGTGACGATGCTGGCGCTGGTCAATAACCAGACGCAGCCGAAGATCCTCTCGCTGCGCCACATGCTAGACGAGTATCTCGCCTTCCAGGAGGAGATCATCACTCGCCGGACGCAGTACGACCTCAAAAAGGCACTCGAGCGCCAGCACGTGCTTAGAGGGTCTTCTCATTGCTGAGCAGAACATCGACGAGGTCATCAAGACCATCCGCGAGAGCTACGACGACGCAAAAGAGCGCCTGATGGCAGATTCAACCTGTCTGAAATTCAGGCGCAGGTCGTGCTCGACATGCAGCTCAAGCGGCTTCAAGGCCTCGAGCGTGAGAAGCTGCAGAACGAGTATGACGAGCTCGAAAAGCGCATCGAGTATTACCGCGAGCTTCTTTCCAACGAAGACATGCTCAAGGGCGTTTTAAAAGACGAGCTCATTGCCATCCGCGACAAATACGGCGACGAGCGCCGCACCGAAATTCAGGACGTGGAAGACGAGATCGACATCGAAGACCTCATTGAGGAGGAGCAGTGCGTCTTTACCCTCTCTCATGCGGGCTACATCAAGCGCGTCCCGGCGGCTACCTACCGCAGCCAGAAGCGCGGCGGCCGCGGCGTGACGGGACAGACGCTCAAGGAAGAAGGACTTTCGTCGAAAGCGTCTTCTCTGCATCCACACACGACTATATCCTCTTCTTCACGAGCCTCGGCAAGGTCCACCGTAAGAAGGGCTATCAAATTCCCGAGGCAGGCCGAACCGCAAAGGGTACGAATATTGTGAATATCCTGCCCCTAGAGCCGGGCGAGACCGTCACCGCGGGCATCACGGTCCACGACTTTGACGACGACAACCTCATGTTCGTTACGAAGCAGGGCACGGTCAAGAGGGTCCTTCTTTCAAGCCTCAATACTGCGAGAAAAGCGGGTATCCGCGCCCTGACGCTGAACGACGGCGACGAGCTTATTTCCGTCATGAAGACGAACGGCGAAAATAACATCCTCCTTGCCACCAGGGACGGCTTTGCGATCTGCTTTAACGAGTCTGACGTGCGCGTCATGGGTCGCGACGCGGCAGGCGTCAAGGGTATCACGCTGCTGGACGGCGACGAGGTCGTCGGCGCCGGCATCGCAGAGCCGGGCAAGCAGCTTCTTACCGTTACCGAGCTTGGCTACGGCAAGCGCACGGAGCTGACCGAATACATGCGCCTGGACGAAACCGGTGAACGCCGCCCGCAGCAAAGAGGCGGCAAGGGACTCAAGAACTACAACATCACCGCCAAGACCGGCAGAATCGCGGGCATCGCGATTGTATCCGGGGAAGACGATGTGATGATGATTGAAAACGGCGGCGTTCTCATCCGCATGGCTGCGTCCGATATCAACGTCTATAAGCGCGACACGCAGGGCGTCATTCTCATGAGAGTGGAAGAAGGCAACCGGGTCATTTCGATCGAGCGCGTCGATCCCGAGCAGGAGGAAGAATGAGTTTCTGCCATCCGTGGCGGCAGGCGCCAGAGAGAATCTGGTGGAGACCACCAGACTGTCCATTTTTTCGACCCCACGCTTCTTAGCTGCGCAAAGAAGCGCGGTGTCGAGCCTCCACGAAGAAGTTGCCCAAAGGAACCCCTTGGAAGAGGTTCCTCTGGACGCTTTCCCGAAACAGAGGACCGTGGTCCCTCTGGCACCCCTGGGGCTGCCCGACACGGACATGTGACCAGTCGGGCGTGGTTACGTACTTTTGAGCGCTGCTGGTCAGGGGGGGTACGACAAATTTGTAAGACCCGACTTGGCGCAAAGCAAATTTCCTCTGGAAATTTCTTTGCGCGGGGGCTGCTATTCCCGACTGCGGCGGGGACCCCATCCCCACCGCAGTCCCCCCGCAAGGATTTTTGCAGAGCAAAAATGCCTTGCGGCGGCGAAAGACTGTCAAGTTCGCTGCTCGGCAGTCTGGTCGTTGAACGTATTGCATACCAGATTGCAGCTACAATCCAGAAAGAGAGTGCTGGCAAAAACCGTAGAAGACGCTCGACAGGGCAGGCGTTGCTTGATTAGAACCATTGGGATCGCACAAGGGTCCGCAGACCCTTGTGTATTTACGCGCCAGCGTAAAAAGCAATTTCTTCCCGGCGGCTCGATACGGCGCTTCTTTGCGCAGCTAAGAAGCGTGGGGTCGAAAAAAAAGAACCAGCTGGCAGGTATTGCCAGTTTATCACTGGTCCCTGGACCACGGGTCCAATTCAAAAACCCACCATGGAGGTCTTCCATGAAAACAGTAACCATCTACACCGACGGCGCCTGCTCCGGCAACCCCGGCCCCGGCGGCTGGTGCGCCATACTGCAATACGGCGCAAACGAAAAGCAGCTCTCCGGCGGCGAGGCAAATACGACGAATAACCGCATGGAGCTCACCGCCGTCATTGAAGCGCTGCGGGCACTCAAAGCCCCTGCCGGGTCGAACTCTGGTCCGATTCCAAATACGTCATTGACGCGCTGGAAAAAGGGCTGGGCACGCACTTGGCAGAAGCGCGGCTGGGTCAAATCGGACAAAAAGCCTGCCCTGAACCCGGACCTCTGGCAGACGCTTTTGTCTCTGTGTGACACGCACGATGTCCACTGCCACTGGGTCAAGGGACACGCAGAGAACGAATACAACAACCGCTGTGACCAGCAGGCCGTTTTGGAGAGTCAAAAGTTCAAATAGGCGCCCAATCAGCGCAAAAAAAATCCTGTACCGTTTCGGTACAGGATTTTTTTTGCTTCAGTTCCAGAAATCCGGTTCCACCGACGGGTCTCCGGTGTAGTGTCCGTTGTCGTCCGAATCGCCGCTGTCCGGATTGTAATCCGGGTCCTGCGTCGGGTCATAATCCGGGTCCGTGGGGTCGGGTTCTTCGGGAACCTCGGGCTCGGGCTCTACATACGGCGTGACCGAGTAGCAGCGGTCGCGGTGCTTGAACTGGTCGGTATGCAGCAGCTCCGGAGCGCATTACACTGCCGTCGGCAGCGATGAAGTCGCGGTAGGCGTTGATCGTGTAGCCGGTGTATTCGCTCTCCGTCACGCCGCCCAGCACGTACTTGTTGCCGGAAGCATCGACGGCAAGGTCGATCGCATTGCCGTTGGCATCCACGCCCGCGCCCTTCGCGATCGTAATTTCCACCTTCTTGCCGCCCACCTCAGCGACGGTTTTCCACGCCGTGGAGCTGGCGTACACGCCGCGCAGCTTGATATGGTCGTAGTCGTGCTCCTGTTTGGTGCCGACGAGCTTGATGTGGACATAGCCGCCGGAGACCGATGCGTCGATGCGCAGCGGCTTGTCGGTCGAGTTTTTGAACTTGTAATCCAGATTCGGCCAGTAGATCGTCGCGTCCATGCCCGGCTCAACATACGTGACCAGATACATGTGCGGCGCGCGCTCCGTGACCTCAAGATCGGCAAGCAACGTGCAGGTGTAGATGGTGGACGCAACCTGGCAGATGCCGCCGCCCTCCTGCGCCTCGCTCTTGCCGCCGTCGGTGTAGACGATGGCACCCAGATAGCCCTTTTCCTTCGTGCGCTCGCCGACAATCTTGTTGAACGAGAACTCGTCGCCGGGGTTGAGGATCGTGCCGTCGATTGCCTTGCAGGCAAGCTCGAGGTTCTTCGTTCTCGCAGCGTTTGCGGTGTGCGGGCTGTCATAGGACGCAAGCACGTCCGAGAAATATTCTTTTTCCAGCTCCTCAAGCGTCACCTCGGGGACCAGATCCTCCATCTGAATGGTGATGACCTCGCCCGCCTTCGCCATGGCAAGCTTCTGCGTGTAGTAGGGCAGATCGAAGCCGTAGCCGTTGACCTCGGGCACCAGCTCCTTCTTTTCCTCGTCGTAATACGCATCGGTCATTTCCTTGCAGTATTTATCATAATACTGCTGCAAATCCACGCTTTCGCACGGCACGGTGTCGTAGTCAAAATCGAGGGCGCTGAAATCGCCGGCTGTGAAGCGGGCAATCACTGCGTCATAGAGCTTGTCGGCGTCCAGCGACACTGCGGGAGAACCGGCGGTAATCGTAATGGTTCCGGCAGCTTCGTCGACCTTTACGATGGGGTCAATCTTGTCGGATGCGCACTCGCGCGCGGTCTGGTCGACAAGGGTCCGGATATACGTCGTGTCGAGATTGAGGCTCGAATCGAGATCGACCGAGTACTCGCTGCTGCCTGCGCGCAGGTAGTGGACCACGGCGGAAATGGGACCGCCGGACCTGCCATAGCGCATCGCTTCATCAATCGCCTGCTCGGGGTTCAGCGCCACCTGCGTGACCTCCGGGGTCAGACTCAGCGTCCGGTCCGGCAGGACGACGTTCAGGGTGTCGCTTTCATAGCTCGTCTGGACCGCCTCGGAGACTGCCGACATGGCAGCGTCCCGTTTAAGCCCTCCGACATTTACGCCCGCAACATAGACGTTCGGGTAGATGGCGTCCTGATTCTTGAGCACAAAGCCATACGAGCAGACGCCCAGCACGACAATTGCGACCAGCGCCAGCGCGATGATCCATCCTTTTTTGCCGCCCGACTGTCTGGGCTGCTTTGCGGGTTTATTCACCTGCTGCCCGCCATCGAGGGCTTCTGGGGGCGCGCGGCTCTGCTCAAATTTACCTTTCTTTCTGATAGGAATCCTCCGATCTTCACCGGCAGGTACTACCGGGAATTGTTGTCAGGTCATGTGTCACAAAACGGACATTATAACAACTATCATTATACCGAAGTACCCGTTCTTTTGCAATGGCATTTCGACCAAGAATGCCGTCCAAATTATGAAATTATCCTTAAGATTTGCTGCCGTTGCGAATCAGGCAGTAGCGGTCAACAAGCTGCTGCGAGCTTGAGCGCATCTTCTCCCGGCTTGAGCTTGACGGAAATGGCGGGAATTTTGCCGGAGACGAAGAAAATCCGCCCCTTGAATGCCGGCTCTTCGCAGAGCGCCGACACTGCCGCAAAGTCAAAGACACCCAGCGAGATGGTCAGCGTATTACCCTTCTGGCTGATTTCCACGATACCGCTCGATGCGGCGCGCGCACGAAGCAGCGCAATGGCAATCAGATTCATGACGCCCTTCGGGGGATCGCCGTACCGGTCGACGATTTCATCGAGCAGATCGTCCGCGTCCTCCTGCGTGCGGATTGCCGCCATGCGGCGATACAAATCCATCCGCTGCTCGCCGGAGGTGACGTAGGTTTTCGTGATGTTTGCCGTTACGTCGAGGTCCGCCGTGCATTCCGGCTCCTTGAGCGCTTCCTCGCCGCGCTCTTCGAGAACCGCGTCTTCGAGTAATTTCAGATACATATCGTAGCCGACCGAGAGCATGTGCCCCGACTGCTCCGAACCGAGCAGATCGCCCGCGCCGCGGATCTCCAGATCGCGCATCGCAATCTTAAAGCCCGAGCCGAACTCGGCGTATTCCCGGATTGCCTCGAGCCGCTTCTCTGCAACCTCCGAGAGAACCTTTCCCCGCCGGAACGTCAGATATGCATACGCATGACGAGACGACCTGCCCACTCTGCCGCGCAGCTGGTGCAGCTGCGCCAGACCCAGCTTATCCGCGTCTTCAATGATCAGCGTATTCACGTTCGGAATATCGATGCCGGTTTCGATGATTGTTGTGCAGACCAGAATCTGAATCTGCCCGTCTGCCATCGCCTGCATGACATCGAAAGCTGCTCCTGATTCATCTTTCCGTGCGCCACGGCGACCGATACATCTCCCAGCCGGTCATTGAGCTTCGCTGCGCACTCGTCGATCGATTCCACGCGGTTGTGCAGGTAATAGACCTGCCCGCCGCGCGAAAGCTCTCTGCGGATGGCCTCGTCCAGAATCCGGTCGCTGTGCTCCAACACGAAGGTCTGCACCGGATAGCGGTCGTGCGGCGGCTCCTCGATCGTGGACATATCGCGGATGCCCGACAGCGCCATGTTCAGCGTCCGGGGAATCGGCGTCGCCGAGAGCGTCAGCACGTCCACGCCGCGCGAAATTTCCTTCAGCCGCTCCTTGTGGCTCACGCCGAAGCGCTGCTCCTCGTCCACAATCAAAAGCCCCAGATCCTTGAAATGCACATTTTTCTGCAGCAGCTTGTGTCTGCCGATGATCAGGTCAATCTTGCCCGACGCCAGCTCCTGCAGCGTCTTTTTCATCTGCGCCGCTGTGCGGAACCGGGACAGCACGTCGATTGTCACCGGGAACGAGCCGAAGCGCTTGAGCGCCGTTAAATAGTGCTGCTGGGCAAGCACCGTGGTCGGAACCAGAATTGCCGCCTGCTTGCCGTCCAGGATGCACTTCATCACCGCCCGCAGCGCAACTTCGGTTTTGCCGAAGCCGACGTCGCCGCACAAAAGCCGCTCCATGGGAGCCGGCGACTCCATGTCGTGCTTGATCTCCGCAATTGCGCGCAGCTGATCGTCGGTTTCCGCGTACTCAAAGCTCTCTTCAAACTCCTTCTGCCATGGAGAGTCTGCCGCGAAGGCAAAGCCCGGGCGGCGCTTTCGCTCGGCATAGAGCTGAATAAGCCCTGCAGCCAAATCCTTTGCTGCTGCCTTCGCCTTTTGCCTTTGCCTTCTGCCACTGATCGCCCCCGAGCTTGTTGAGCCGCACGGTTTGGTTTTCGCCGCCGGAGCCGATGTACTTGCTGACCAGGTCCAGCTGTGTCGCGGGAACGTATAACGTGTCCGTGCCCTGATAGGCAATTTTACGTAGTCCTTGATCGCGCCTCCGACCTTCATCTGCTCCATGCCGACGTACCGGCCGATGCCGTGGTGCTCGTGCACGACGAGATCTCCCGGCGTGAGGTCCGTGAAGGACTCCAGCTTTTTGCGGTTCGAGGGGGCTTTTTTGGGCTTCGGCTTGCGCTCGGTTTTCTTGACGAGCAGCTGCCCCTCGGTCAGGATGGCAAGCCGCAGGTCCGGATATTCCAATCCTGCCGGCAGAGACCCGTCCGTCAGGAAAACCTGCCCTGCCTGCGGAAGATGAACAGCCGGGAACGCAAGAAGGGCATTCACACCCTCTTTTCCGAGCATCTCCTTGAGAATCTCGCCCCGCCGCCTGCCGCCGCACAGAACGAGGCAGCCGTAGTCGTTTCGCGCGTAGTTTTGAGATCGCTCACCGCTGTCTCCAGACTTCCGCCGTAGCCCGGCAGCTGCCTGGCTGTGACCGACAGAAGCTGCTTGGGCGGTAAGCTCTCCGGAAAGCGCGCGGACAGAAAACTGTCAAAATACACGACCGGGTGCCCCTTCATCCGCGCCGCGAGCGCATCAAACGATAGATAGAACTCGCACAGCTCGCCCGCGAGCCTGCCCGATTCCAAAAAGGCGTCAAGCCCGAGCCCGAATTCCTCCTCCTGCGCCTTTGCCGCGCGGGAAAGCGCGCCGTGGTCGCAGAAATAGACCGCCGTCTCTGTGGAAAGATAATCTGCCGCACAGGAAAACTCCGGATAGATCAGCGCCAGATACCGGTCTGCGGAGGGAAAGCTCACGCCGCTCTGCAGGCTTTCAATATCGCGCGTGAGCGTGGTGATTAAATTCTCATGGGGCGCCTTGCGCCGCCGCTGCCGGGCAATGATGCTCTGCAAATCCCGGCAAAGCCCGTCGATGCCCTCCGGGTGCAAAGACGGCAGGCTCTCTGCCACCGGCAGCAGCAGCGCCTGCTCGGTATTTTCGGTGCGCCGCTGCGTCGTGGGGTCAAAAAAGCCCATCGCGTCCAGCTCATCGCCAAAAAATTCGCACCGCACCGGCATCGCCTCGCCCGGCGAGTACACGTCGAGAATGCCGCCGCGCAGCGCAAACTGACCGACGCCTTCTACCAGCGTCGTTCTGGAATAGCCCGCCTGCGTGAGCCGCTCAATCAGATCTTCCGGGGTGAAGCTTGCGCCGACACGAAGAAGAATACTTGCCGAAAACAGCACCGCGCGCGGCATCGTCCGAAGCGCCATTGCACCGAAGCTTGCAATCAGCAGCGGCAGCTTTCCTGCCGCCAGATCGTAAAGAAGCTTCAGCCGTTTCTGCTCCCACTGGCGCGACACGCCGGATGCTTCGACGAATGTCAGCTCGCGCTCCGGCAGAATCGGAATCTGCACGCCGAGAAAGCTCTCCAGCTCTTCCTGCAGCCGGCTTGCTGCCAGCTCGTCCTGCACCAGAAAGACAGAGGGGCGGGAAGATTTTGCGTGCAGTGCAGCAAGAAAATGGCTGCGCGTAATCTGGCTCAGCCCGGACACTGCCGCGGCCGAGCCGCGTGAGATGGCGTCCAGCAGCTGCTGATACTCTGGGCTCTTTTCCAGCGCCTGCAGCAGAATGTTCATGCATGTCAGCTCCTTTCAAAGATACTAAAATATGGAAATTATGTCCGCGACGGATTGCCCTCATGGCAAAAACCATGGGGGTAAGCGTCGAATGATTCAAATTGAGATACAGGAAAACGAGCCGCCCAGAAAACCTGCGCAGCTTACTTTCCGTTATATGCAGCCGCTGCCTTCTCCGTGCCGTTTTTCCACGATGCACAGCACAGCCTCCGCCGCATGGTGAAGCGCCGTTCCAAACGCCTCCTGGTCCTCTTTTGCGATGGCAGACAGAACCCAGTCGGCAAGATCATAGTCCGGGTGCGGCTTGTCGCCGACGCCGACCTTCACGCGCGGAAAGGCGTCGGTGCCGAGGCTGGCAATGATCGACTTGATGCCGTTGTGCCCGCCTGCCGAACCGCTTTTGCGCACGCGGATGCGCCCGACGGGCAGACTGATGTCGTCAAAGATCACGATGATCCGCTCGGGCGGAATCTTGTAAAAATGTGCGCACGGCTCCACGGACAAGCCGGACGCATTCATATAGGTCTGGGGCTTGAGCAGAATCAAGCGCTTGCCCTTGTACTCGCAAACGCCGACTTCGCCCTGAAACTTCGGCTTGTTGACGCGCACGCCGAGCGCTTTGGAAAGCGCATCGAGCGCGAGAAAGCCCGTGTTGTGCCGGGTCTTTTCATATTCCCGACCGGGGTTGCCGAGACCTGCAATGAGCCAGGTCTCGGCAGCGTTGGACGAAAAAAACATATCAGAACAGAACGGACATGGACGTCTCTTCGTAGATTCTCTGGATGGCGTCGGCAAAGACGGGCGCAACGTCGATGTAGCGAATCTTCTTCGGGGCATTTTCGGGTGCGGGGATGGTGTTCAGGAACGCCAGCTCCTTGATGCAGCTGTTTTCAATGCGCTCGAGCGCGGGACCGGACAGAATGCCGTGCGTTGCGCAGGCGTAGACCTCGGTCGCGCCGTTGTCGACGATTGCCTTTGCGGCGTTGCACAGAGAACCGGCGGTATCGACCATATCATCGTAAAGCAGGCAGCGCTTGCCGGCGACGTCGCCGATGACGTTCATGACCTCGCACTGGTTGGCGCGCTCGCGGCGCTTGTCGACGATGGCAAGCCCCATGCCCATCTTGTTGGCAAACGAACGGCTGCGCGCGACGGAGCCGACGTCGGGGAAACCACGACCATGTCCGAGACGTCCTCGAACTTGTCCATGAAGTACCTGGCGAACACGGTCGTTGCGTGCAGGTTATCCACAGGGATGTCGAAGAAGCCCTGAATCTGTGCAGCGTGCAGGTCCATGGTCAGCACGCGATCTGCACCGGCGGCTTCGATCATGTTGGCAACGAGCTTTGCCGAGATGGGATCGCGGCCCTTTGCCTTGCGGTCCTGACGGGCATAGCCGAAGTACGGCATAACGGCGGTGATACGACCGGCGGAAGCGCGGCGGCAGGCGTCGATCATGACGAGCAGCTCCATCAAATTGTCGTTCGTGCCTCGGGCACCCTGCCTGCCGGGCGTCAGCTCATAGATGCGCACCTGATCGAGAATGGACGGATGAACCAAAAATTTGTCGGTGTCGATCTGCGTCAGGACGGTGTCCAGATGCATAAAGCGCGCTGGCTCGGGATGTCAAACGCCAGCACCCGGCGGATCTCAGCGTTCGGGTCGCGGAAAATATTGCGCGCAAGGCGCTCGACGGCCTCGGGCATCGTGCGCTGAGAGATGCCGACGGCAATCGTCCCGGCGCTGAGGTTCAGGATGTCGCCGCCCTCGATCGCGAACGGCTCGCCGGGCGTGTAATAAAACGGCACCCTTCCGGCATAATCCGGGTGATAGCGCAGGATATAGTCCCCGAAGATCGTCTCGCGGTTGCGCGTGACGGAATACATCCGGTGGACGGAGACGCCATGTCCGATGCTGGCAAAGGGGTCGCGCGTGAAATACAGATTCGGGATCGGATCGAGCACGAAGTGCATCCGGTCGCCGCGCAGGGAGGCCAGACTCTGCCGACCGTGGAAGGGCAGCTCGTCAAAGCGCACGCCGGTCATGGTCTTTTCGACCAGCGCCGTCTCGCTCGGCAGCGAGAGCAGCAGCTCCGTCAGCGCCTCGCGGTAGCTCATGGCCGTGCAGCCGCTGCAATTGATGAAATCGATGACGAATTGCTCCTTCAGACGCTCGTCCTGCGCCAGCGTCTGCGCCGTCAGCTCGGAGAGGTAGACCACCTCGACGCCGTTGTCGCGCAGCGTCTGGGCGAAGGCGTCGTGCTCCTTCTGCGCGCCGCGCAGATAGGGGATGTCGTCAAACAGCAGGCGCTCCAGCGCGTTCGGAACGAGCTGCTCCAGCTCCGCACCGGGGCGGTGCAGCAGGACGCGCTTCAACGGCATGATCTCGCTTTTGATCTGAATGGACACGCAAACCCCTCCTGTCGCCCAAGATCGCCGCAGTCGTTTCCGATCCCGGGTCTGTTTCTCTGGAAACCAGTATATCACAAAAAGTGGAAAAATACAACGCATTTTTCAAACTTTCTGTGCCGATTTCCTTTTGATTCATGAATATTAACGTCAAAAAACGAATTTTATATAATTATACAGATTTTTGCTTTTTCGATCGTGCTTTTTGCAAAAAAATACACCCGTCCGCGACGGGTGTACAATTGACTGTCAAGGCGGGCAGCTCGCCGCGCCGTTTTCCGAAAACGCATACCAGCGCTCGACGGCCTCACCGGCGTCAAAGCCGAGCCGGTCGTAAAGGCGCATGGCGGAACGGTTCTCCGCCGCGCAGGTCAGGCGCAGCCGCTCCCCCTGCGCAAGCGCGGCCAATGCGCAGACGCAGTCAGCGCCGCGCCCGCGCTCGAGCGCCGCGACGGCGCGCAGCGTGTCTCCGCTGACTGCGCCGAGGCCGATGGGCCGTCCGCCTTCGACCACGAAGCAGGCGCCGCGCGCATCGCAGACACTCGCGGCCGCAGGGACGCTGCGAAAGCGTTCGCGCCGCCGATGAATTTGGGGCGCACACGCGCCGCCAGCACGATGGCCTGCCCGATATGATCCTGCTTGAGCCGCACGGGAACGGCGACCTTCTTGAGGTGCATCCCGATGAGCGTGCCGCCGATGTCCAGTCCCGCGTCGGCGCGGATCTCCTCGAGCGCGACGGGGTGACGGAAGCTCTCATAGGCAGCGGTCGCAAACGAGCTGCCCGCCTTCGGCTGCGGCAGAACGTTGACGATCTCCGCGTTCGGCACCGCCTCGTGCTCCACTGCCGATCAGCGCGCGGTTCAAATGCTCGCAGCACTGCGCCGCGAGATAGACCCCCCTCGGCGCGAATACGCTTTGCAGCCCGCGGAAGATGGCCTGCGCCGCCTCCGGCGTAGACCAGCTGCTGGATTGTGTTTTGCGTTTGCCTGTGTCATGGTTTCTCTCGCTTTTTTTTCGCAGCCTTGCGCTGCCTCCAGTTCAGGGTATTTTCCGAACGCACGGTGTCGACAACATCCTTCTGGGCAAAATACGCGTCGAGCACGCTGCGCGTCGCGTCGCCGAGGAAGCCGCCGCCGCCGGCCTTTTCGACATACATATAAACGGCGATTTGGGGATCGTCCATCGGCGCATAGACCATGAACGCGCCGTGGTCCGAGCCGAGGGAGCCGTGCTCGGCCGTGCCGGTCTTGGCGCAGACGTCGATGCTGTAGCCGCGGTAAGCGCCGCTGGCCGTGCCGCCGGAGAGCGTCGTCATGTGCATACCGGTGGTGTAGATATAGTAGGCCTCGTCGCTGATCTCCAGCTGGCCGAGGATCTCCGGCTCGTTTTTATACAGCAGCTGCTCATAGTCCGAGGACATGACGCGGCTGAGAAGCGTTGCCTTATAGCGCGTGCCGCGGTTGGCCAGCGTCGAGCAGTAGACGCAGAGCTGCAGGGGCGTATAGCGGTTTTCGGACTGGCCGATGGCAGCCTGCACGGTGTCCGTGCCGCATACCAGTAGCCCTTTGCTGCCCTCAGATTCTGGCCTTTGTCTCGGGGTTGGCGCGGGCGCCCGTCTTCTCGGGCAGCTCGATGCCGGTCTCCTCGCCCAGACCCATTGCCTTGCCGACCTCGTCGATCTTGTCGATGCCG
>VOFG01003660.1_pt1 | contig 41212 bp, 88 predicted proteins | sample 5384171 | NCBI WGS metagenome assembly VOFG01 (sample SAMN12384726, study PRJNA508395) | human gut metagenome | isolation source: healthy gut F | host: Homo sapiens
ATAAACAGTACTGCTCCTACCGTTCCTATAAACTCGCCTACCCTTGTTTCGTCGCAGGTATCTATACCACCACATATGAAATACTGGCCTTCGCCCGTTTCCGGATCAATTACTCTGTCACAGCACTTTCCATTGCATCCATGCATTTTGTTGCCGCCTCTTTACCGCTTTTCCGGTCTCTTTTGCCTTCGCACCTATTTCACCCCCGCTCAATTTTTCAATTTCCTCAATGCTGATGATTCTGCCGGTCCGGGGCCATTATGCACGTCTCCCGGGTTGGCTGCAGTACCCTCAATTCTCATTTTGGATAGCTCACCAGCACTGGGCATTCCCGCTATTCTGTGCGCATTGTCTGAGATAACCTTCCGGACTCTCTTCTGATCTGCAACTGAGGTTCGCTTACCGTTGACCGGTATCTTCCGGAACTCAGTCTGCATCTCAGTCTCTCCTTTGTATATCCGCTCATACACGTATAAGAAACCTCTTGCCATATCGCTTATCCTTTCTCTTCGTCCGCTACAATCTTTTGCCTTTTCTCCGGTACCTTTAATCTCAAACATCCGCCAGGCTTCAAATATGCGATTGCTACCGGATGTCCAAAAAATCGCTTTGCAGCTCTTCTCAGCTTTTTCTCATACTTTGCCATCTTCTTTGCAGCGTGCGCTCGTACCCACTCTCTCGCAAATTTTGCCTGTTCCATATCACTCTCCGGTGTATTCATATTGCCTCCTTACCATTCATCAATGTCTATCCACTTATCCGTATCTTTTTCCTTGACTTCAAAATGATACTCGTCGTGTTTGCATTCAGCTCTAATATATCCGTGTACCTTATTGCTAATGTATGACCTTATCTCTACCCATACACCTTGCCTACATACTTTAACTCTTTGTCTATAACCTTCTGTGCATCACCCAGGATGTCGTCGGTAATATCCTCCGGCTCTTCCTCGTTAGGTTCCTCGGCCGGTGTGTCTCCCAGCTCTTCGCCATTCTCTTCTGCCTGTGTTTCTTCCTCTGCAGGCTGGGTGTCTGTTTCCTCAGTGTCCGCAGGCTTCTCTTCATCTGCCGGTCGGGTAACGCCTGTCTCACATCTGTATGTACCGTCGATAATATCCTCGCTTCCTTCACCTTCCTGCTTCTGACCTTGCATGAGTGCAGATCAAAATCGTTCTCTGCTGATTGTTTGCAATCGGCTGTAAGCATCCGGTCTCTTCATCCATAACCATCTCCATCTCGTTGTTGGGATTTTCCGCCTTTCTCGTCGGTAATCTTTGCAGATGTGACTTTTTGATAACTTGAACTTTGCGGTTTGCTAATCTCCCTGGACTCTCCTTGATATTCGGGTCGTAGTTAGGGATAAATTCCTTCACCATGGTAACGTCAATCTTAATTTTGTCATACTTCCTTCGTTGGACTGCTTCTCGATCATGTTTCAAAGAAGTCTCTGCAGAACAAAATTCATATCGTGCTTCATATTCTCGAAGGTATTGCTGTCAATCAATTTCTTGTCAAAATCATTCATCACTTACTCTCCTTTGCAATCTTGCCGTATTTAATATTGTTCTCATTCATAAAAACAATCAGTTTCCCCAGCTGCTCCTTAGTTCCGTCTGCAAAGAAACGTACTCTGTACTTCTTTTCCTGCTCAGGTTCTTCTTTCGGTGCAAACGGATCAACCACCTGCGGTTGCTGGTGTCGCCTGCGTTCTCCGGCTACTGCCTGGGGCGAATGCCGATTTTTTCAATGAACTCAATCACCTTACCCATTTCGGACTTGAGGTTCTGTCCGTTCGACTTCTGCGGTGGCTTCCTGGTGCTTTCTTAGCTTCTGCGGTTTGCGCTCCGCTTCTTCTGCCTCACGCTTTGCCTGCTCAGCTTCCTTCTGTTTTACGGATTTCTTCAGCGTTTTCTCAGCCTCTTCCTCGGCCTTGCGGCGCTTGTCTGCTTCAGTTTTCTTCCGTCTGCCAGCCTGTTGTTCTGCCAGGGCCTTGCTGCTGAGGTCCAGGGTCTTGATATCACATCCTTCGCATTCAGCTTATATTTACTATCCCAGGCTGTCGATAGTCTCAAATCTGTCTTAACCGTGTCGATCTTGTCCACGATTTCCTTCTGTGCGGTTGCCAGCTTATATGTCTGATTAAGGTAGCGACTGTCGAAAATCTTTTCAAACGGCAATACCTCGGCCAAATCTCCGATATTTTCATCGTAGGTAGCCTTGATAGCCGCTTTCTTTTCTTCCTTCTGTTTCTCCTCGAACGCCTTTACCCGCTGGTCGATCAGTGCAACCGGCTCATTGATAAGTGCCGTGATTTCCTTTAGCTCTGCTCGAACACTGCATAAGGCTCATTGATGATGTTCTTTACCTGCTTTCTTCTCTCCTCAATAGCCTTAATGAGCTTGTTCAGCTCTGCCCTGTCATTCTTCGCTGCCTTAATGTTTTCCTCTGTGTAAACCACATTCTCGTAACCAGCAATCTTGGCTCTTGCAGCCTCCAACTCTTCCTTGTTCCACTGAATGCGTCTGAGGAAACCATCCTCTGTCGGGTTAATCAGTCTGAACTCCATTTTCCCTGCCGGTACTACCGCTGTCTCAACAACTTCTGCTTCCACTGTTTCAGTTTTTTCTTCCTGCCATTGCTACCTCCTAAATTTGATCCGGTCCTACGACCTTTATCATCACATCAACCCTCGGCGTTTCTGAGTAAAACTTCCTTACCTGTGCATCCACGACTGCCGAATCATCGTGGTACGCTACCAGGTTTAGACTGTCGCAAACAATCTTGCCGATATTATCCCAGTCCGGCTTCTTGGTTGGTCTGATCCTGTGTTCCAACATTTCCCTGCGCTTCTTCTTGCTGGTGGACTTCGAATTTCGTAATATGCAATTATCCTTACATCCAGCATTGCCCCTTCCGGAACATCTTTCCTTTGGCTGCTTCGTTGTAAAACAGCTTCACCAGGTTTTCATAACTGGTGGTCTCGTTCGGGGTGTACGTCTTAACATACGCCCCAGCTCTTGAAAAACTTCGGTCTCTGTTTCCCGAATGGCTGTCCTGGTATTGTGAAACGAATCTGCTTCATATCTTCATCCACTTTCTGCCTCCTATGCCTTGTCGCCAATCTCGGCCGACATCTTATCCGTCACCTTCTTGGCTGTCACCTTCGTTTTTCCGCTTGTTGCTTTGTAGAGTTCTGCCTTATCTGTGCCTTCCTCCACATACACCTTCAAGTAGTAATCTAACTGCTTTCCGGTCTCTGTCTTTTTTCTCTTTCCTGGCCCGACGGTATAACCGTTCTCGTGCAGGATTGCCGTAACCGTCTTGCGATCTTCCAGCTTGTCAATGCTGATTTCTGCCACCTTAATCAATCCCATGCTGTCATTCCTCCATTAAATTCTTCATGGCATCGAACCTCTTCGACGCCGCCTTTTCTCCAACTTCTGCCTGCAAACCTTACCGGAAAGCACATCTCAAATATTCTGTCATAGATACGTCTGTATCGGATGTCCTCTGACTCCTGCATATCCTTCAATGTCATATTCGTAGTGAGGATTAACGGCTTTCCGGATAAATACCTGCTGTCGATGATGTTGTACACCTTCTCTAACGCATAATCGGTACTTCTCTCTGCTCCCAGGTCGTCGATAATCAACAGCTTTGCCGTATTCAGTCCCGCCATTATTCTTTCTTCCTCGTCGGGGTTGCCCTGGATGTTCTGCAGTATCTTCACGAATGATGTCATAACCACCGGGATCATCTGATTCAGCAACTCATTCGCAATGCAGGCGGCCGTGTAACTCTTCCCGGTTCCAACCGTCCCCCAAAACAACAACCCTTGGCGTTTCTCGTACATTTCGTCAAACCTTTTCACGTAATTGCCTGCAAGGTTGTAGATTTTTCTGATTGTCTCCGTCCACCTGGTATCCGTCCAGCCTTGCCGCTTTTAGCTTGGCGTCCATAAGGCTGCTGGCTTTCAATCTTTCCAAACGCTGCATTTCCTGTCTCTTCTTTTCTTCCTCTTCCTTGCGTTTGTTCTCCTCAACCTTGCACTTACAGATACATGGAACAATTATCTCCCTGCCGCCGGTAAAATCCGACGCTGGCAACCTGGTCTGCTTTTTTGGTTCTGCAGACTCCGCAGTAAAGCAGTCCGTCTTTGCCGATGTAGTCGCCCTCATTCTGCTCTGTCTCGAATGCTTCTGCAGGTAAAACCTTCTGCAAATCCAAATTCATCGTCACTCACTCCTTCCGAACGGATTCTCGTTGTCGTCGTACTCTGCTTCGCTCTGTGCCGGCTTGTCCTTTGGCAGATAGTCCAGGAACGGCGTTGACTCTCCTAAGAATGTCTTGCCATGCTTTATGTACATTGTCTCTGTTCTCTGCTTCTTACACTGTGCCGCATAGTTCTTTACCGCTTCATACAACTGCTCGTGGAGAAGCCATCTTCCAGGCGGGCCTTATACTTTTGTATGCCTGCCCTTTATCAACCTTCCTCGGGTATGCCTCCCACAGTTCCTCGAAATCCGTGGTGTAATTACCAATCGCCTTATTTGACTTCTGTTCTGCAGGCAGTACCGGTTCTTTTTCGGCTCCGGAAGTTCCGGCGTTTCTGTGCTTTCTCCTGCCAGTGCTTCCTTCTCAGCCTTCATGCGGTTGTAATATTCTCTCTGCCTGTCAGCCTCACTGGACGACTGGCCGATGAAGTTCTGAATATCCATCATGTAGATTGCTCCGTTATCGAGCATCTCGATTAAATCCAGCTTCTTGAATACATCCAATGCTTTCTCGACGGTGCCTACCTGGTGCCCTGTCAAAGTTGCCAGGATTTCCGGCGTGTACGGAATCACATTTCTATACATCAACCTGCCGGAATTGCTCAGGCTTTTCAGATAGAGTTTCAGCAGGATATTACTGTATAAATATCCGTCCTTCATGCTCTCTAAAATCTTCATCTCGTCCGTGTCGAAAAAGTCCTCTTTCAGCTTTAGGTAGTAATACTTTCTGTTGTCTGCCATTCAGTCACCGCCTATCTCCTTAAATGCCTGCTGTTAAGTCCATAATCGAGATCGGCTTCTTTAAGACTCTGTTGTGTCTGCAGAATCGCACAATTCGCATCTGTCCGGCTCAACCTCTCCATTCTTAACTCTGAGGATTCTCGGCATATTCATCTCTACCATGTGCAACGCTTCCTGCAGATAGTTGTCTGTTACGTGGATAATGCGGATGTCCGGCTCTGTCTGCTTCGTTGCTCCTGCAATGAAGAACGGCAGCTTCTCGCCGGTATTCTGTCTCACGATTTCCTGGTAGACCGCACCCTGGATGTCGTAACCCCAGTAACGGACAAAATCGAGGTAGCCGATGTCTTTTACCCACTTCAAATCCGTAATGGATGCCATGACCTTCAAATCAACGATAGCCACTCCCGGAATGTATGAGTCCATCTTGATCTTCCACTTCGCCCCGAACAGTTCTCCTGTCATAATGACCTGCTTCTGACCGCTCATATACTTCATGAAGTATTCGTCTCGCTCGATACGGGCGATGATCTCCTCTGCCTGCTTGAAGTTTGCCTTTAACTCTCCTTTCTGAGTGAAGATTTCCGGATTGTCCTTCTTGAACTGATCCAGGCTTCCCTCAAAGTAACTGTCTACATAGCTTCCTACCAGCAACGCTGTACTCTTTTTCATCCTGCCAGCGTCCGTTAAGTTTCTCCATTCCATAGAACTCACAAGGCATCTTACCATAGGTTCCGGCAAAATCCTTATACCCCGATACGCTCATGTACTCCTGGTTAGCCTCCTGGCTATAATAATTTTCTGATGTCAGCTGCATTCTTCTTCCTCCTATTCAACCTCTTCCAAATCTAAGCCACCGATCTGCTGTTCCTCTTCTTTCTGCTCGATCTTATCAAACGGGTCCTGCGCCTCTACGATGTCCGGCTGGTTGTCGCCGTAACTTCCATCGCCGGCCTCGTCGTAAACTTTCTGATCGTCCTGGATTGCTCTCTGCATATCCACAGACAAAATACCCCACTTACTGAGGAGCATCTTGATAACCGTCTTTAATGCCATTGCCTCAAAATCTGTTGTCCACTTACTGCCCTTCTTATTGTTTTCCAGGTCATATCTGTACGCTGTCGAATACTTGCGGGCATGGTTCTCAACCTCCGCTGTTGTCATAAACAGTTCTTTTCTAAAACCAGTCAATAACTTAAACCAGGCATAGTATCCAGCGATGTTCTCCGATTTTCCTTCGGCTCTCTGCGTACACTTCGAGAAGTCCGTCACAAACTCAACCTCTCCGGTAATCGGATTGTATGAAACCAGCTCGTCCTTGTAGACAACCGAACAGTTCATCTTTTTCATAATATCCGGAGCGGATCGCCAGCTGGATAAACCCCTTGTACATCATTTGAAACTGTGCTTCCGGATGTTTCTCCCACTGTCTCGTCTGCTGATTGTATTTATTGTTGTTGTAGGGCACAATTGCCGCAAACCCTAAATTACTGTCAATCGGTAAATCGTAGGTTGCTGCCACAAACGCTGCACTCATGATTGTCGTTGCCGGGCATTTCTTTAACTGTGCTGATCCAGCAACCACATTCGTAATGGATGCCAAAAACTGCGGTGCTTTCTGCCCCAAGACTTCCGTAAATTTCTTCTTTACTGCATCCTGGGAAATCATGCTCTTAACCTGCGCTGCTACTTAACTGCGTTCCCTGCTGTGTTGCCACTGCATTCTGTTCTGCCATACTACCTTTCCTCCTTTTCTGCTTCCGTGAGGCTTTCGCCACACAACTTTAATATCTCTTCTGCGCTCATATCATCCACGCATTCTTCACAAATCTTCCCTTCCGGAGAATCCCAAAACATATCTCCTACCAGGATTCCATACCCGCATTTCACACATTCGTGAACCGGTACCGGCTCCGGTGCGTTCGGGCATCTTGGATGGCACGGGTTCATACCGCATTCTGCACACATATTCCTTCTGCCTCCAATCTTCTCAAAAACGTCGTAGCATTTACCGAGCATCTGAACAGATAGTTCTTAACCTCGTCCTTGAATAACAACGGCAGGTATTCCTCTCTGTTCTCAATCTTGCATATATCCATCTTCCGGTTGCACAACCATAAGATTTGCTCAGCCTCTTCATCTGAGATGTGAATTTCTTTCTCTCTGTACTCGTCTACGATTTTCTGCAACTCTTCGCTCATAGGCTTTCTCCTCTCTCCATTCTTCGATGAAGTCCGGCAGGTACATTCTCGCCTCATTTACAAAATATCCGACGATCATCACCACTGGTAAAACCAGCCACTCACCGCCGTAGGCTTTATATCCTCTCTCGATGTACGCTGTTTCAACCGATACTTTTGTGAGAACCAGTCCCAGGCTTACCCAAAACCAATACAGTCTCACAAATCTTCTGACTTTCTTTCTAAATCTTCTCATACCGCCTGTTCCTTTCACTTATAGAAGTAGTGCTTGCCGTACTTGAAAAGAAATTCCAAATTCTCGCTGTGCCACTTACTGTCGCTCTTGCTCTCAAAATACAAAGCATCCTGGCTTTCGTTCCAATGGTCTACCTGGATCAGCTTCAATGCTTCGTAACACTCCTCGTCCGGCTCTACTGCATCGTATCTTCCGTTTGCAACTGGACTGAACTGGTTCTTCTGAAAAATCACTTCCTCGATTGTGTTCGGGAACTCATTGCTCCAAACCCTGTTGAGGACTACCAGCATAACCAGTGCCTTTCCTTTCACGCCTTCGCTCTCAGCTTCGGCCATCGCTATCTTACATAGCAGGTAAGAATCGTCCTTGTCCCAATCCATACTTGCGATCAACGGTTCTTCTGTCTCAACTGCCTTTGCTGTCTCCGTTGGCTGTGTTGCCTCTTCAACTTCCGGCGTATACGTCGTCTCTGCCACTTCCTCTGTGGCTATGTAGACCGGCCGGCTTTTTCTTTCTCCTGCCCGAGCGTTTCTGAAATGCCACTGACTGCAAAACAGGCAGCTCCGACCATCGTTGCCATTCTTGCTGCAAACAATATTCTTCGCTTACTTGCTTTCTTCAATTCTGAACTCCTTTCCGGCGTTGCTCCGGCTTACTTGCCGTTCAAATACTTCTCTCCGGCAATTTTCATTTCGCTTATTACCTCTGCCATCTTTTCGAGCTGCCCAACGATTTTTTCCAAGGCTGGTAATTCATCCTTTGTGATTTTTCCATCTGCAGTTATCTCGATCAGACTGTCTCGCATATTCTTCAATGAATCCTCATTGAAGTTCTGCAAAAAGCCTTAATGCAATTCCTTCTAAACTTTTCTCTTCGGTTGCCAGTGGTAGGAATCCGTGTACCGGGCATTCTCGCATACAGTACCCAGTAATCAATTCCGGGGCGTTGTAGAGGTCAGCCATAAGCACCACCTTGTCCACCGGGACAACCTTCGTATTGCCAAGCTCATAATCTGCCAATGTTGAAACCGATATTCCCAACAGTTCTGCAGCTCCTTCACGGCTCCATAGTCTCTCGTTGTATGTTGCCGCCTTTTTCCTGGCCTGGAAATACATATTTGTGTTCTCGTTTGTAGGGCCTCTTCCCATTTCTTGTTACCTACCCTTCCGCTATAATTTACTTATCAGCTGGAACAGCGACCAGGTTGATTCCGAGCAGGTTATTCACCCCGCTTACGATTGCTTCGTTCATCATCTTGCCGTTAATTACCAGTGACAGCCGATCCCTGGAGACATCCAGCTGCTTCGCCAGCTCATTGACGGTCATGCTCTGTTTTACAAGTTCCACCTTCACTGTCTGACACCATTCATCGGACGGTGTTTTCGGTTCTCTCCGGCAGTCCTTCCGTTCCAAGCGCTTCGTTGATCTTCTCAGCGATTACCTTGTAACTTGAATTGGAATATCTGCCGTTGACTACCTGGGAAACAGTCGCATTGCTGTAACCGATTTTTTCGGTACCAGCTGCTTCAATGTCATATCGTGGTCGATTACTGCTTTTTAACAGCTTTGCCCCACTGTGATGTTTCCTGCTTCATGCTTGCGTTTCACTCCTTTCTCGCATTTGTGTAAAAACTATTTATCTTTTCTGATTTGCGTGCTATAATGTAAGTAAACCTCTTTACAAACTCGCAAACAGACGCACGAAATACAAGCACAATCTCTCGGCTCGCAACTTTGAGTTGTTTTGTATTTCATATATTTATTATAGCACGTATCTGCGAGTTTGTAAATGTTTTTACTCTTATTTGCGTATTATTTTTACCACGGAGGTTGCCTATGGAAATCATCGAAAGAATCACTGAAACCCTTGAAAAAACGGACAAAAAGGCTACTGATCTGTGCGACCGCCTCGGCATTCGGACATCTACGATGTCTACCTGGAAAACTCGCAATAGCGACCCGCCAGCGAAATACATCAAACCGATTGCAGACTTCCTGGGCGTGTCAGTTCATTACCTATTAACCGGCGAAGAGGCTCCTGCCCGCAAGCTCACCACTGCAGAAGAGGACGAACTTCTCGAACTGTACCGGGCATTGCCACAGAACAAACAATTTGAGTTTATCGGGGAACTCAAGGGATTTCTGAAAGCCTATACAGAGTCTCAGAAATACCTCGACAAAGAAAAAAGATTATCAGTTTAGAATGGTACCGACTTTACGGCCGGTACTGAGGAGATGTGCCTATGAATAACAAATACTTTGAGCTGGCACGCAATGAGGAGAGGTCCGGGAACGATGCCGCTGCATTGCTTCTTTATCTCTCCTCTTTTTGTGACAGTTGCAATCACGGCACCAGGAACCGCTCTTACGGTGTCGTAGCAAAGATCCGGCACCTGCAGCACCGGCTTATGCTCACTGACCTGCAGTTGTTCGGATTGGTTCACTCATACGGTCCGCTTACGGACTCTGAGTGCAAGAAACTTTTAGACTGTTCCATACGTGGTACCGGTATCTCCGGTTACGCCTATGGATATTAACAAATTCTCAGAGCGTCTGTCGCATTGTATGCAGGAACACCACTTGAACGGTAACGACCTTGCCGCTCTTTCCGGCGTGACTGCCGCTACAATCTCACGCTACCTCAACGGACTGCGAACACCGACCGTCGATAATATTATACTACTGGCTGATGCCCTCGATGTGTCCGTAGATTACCTTCTTGGACTGCATAATGTCCCGGACGATAAAATGCTCGTGTCCTTGTATTCCGTCGCTTCCAGCGACGATAAGCGTGTCCTATGGACGCTCCTGGAAAGATACGGAGGAAACCATGGAACAACTAAACGGCAATGAACCATTTATCCTGCATGGTTCCGATACTTCTATCATGCTGCAGGATTTTTTGGCGTTGGGCGTATTCTGATCTGCTCAACAATACCCACCGTGGAGTGCTTGCCGAATTTCTCGTACACTCTGCCCTGGAAACAAAAGATGTCGCGCGTGCCGACTGGCTACCGTTCGACCTTACTTCTCCTTCCGGTCTCCGCATTGAGGTCAAGTCGTCTGCCTATCTGCAGGCTTGGACTCCGGAAGATGTATTCTCGCAGATTAGCTTCGACATTGCAAAGAAATTTGCCTGGGATGGAGCTACCTACGCCTCTATGGCTATGCGTAACAGTGATTTGTATGTGTTCTGCGTCTTTACCGCTCGTACACGTGATGTTTCAATTCTTGATCTCGACTACTGGGACTTTTATGTTCTACCCACCTCGGTTCTTAATGAGAAGGTGCCGGAGCAGAAAACAATCACGCTCTCTTCTCTCCTTAAACTCGAACCAACAAAAACGGATTTCGCTGGCCTGCCTGCGGCTGTGGAATCAGTAAGGTTGTCAAATGAAACTACCTAACGGCTACGGCAGCGTGACAAAACTTTCCGGAAACCGTCGTAAGCCTTACCTGGCCCGTGTTACTCTAGGCTGGATCACGGACGAACAGACCGGAAAGACCGTGCAGAACCGTGTTCCTCTTGGAACATTCAAGACTAAGAAGGAAGCTCTGCAGGCACTCGCTGGTACGGAGCTAATCCTTACGATATACAAAATGCCGCTATGACCCTGGCGGAACTCTACGACAAATGGACTGCAGCTTACTTCCCTACCCTGGAAAGTGAATCATCCTGCCGTACCATCAAGTCAGCATGGAGCTACTGCCACGCCATTGCCGGAATGCGTGTTAAGGACCTGCGTGCACGCCACATCAAGGGCATAATGGAAGATGGCTACATCATTCCTTCACGTGGAGCCAATAAGGGCGAAAAAGGTGCTTGCGTCTGCAGGCACAAAATCCCGGATCAAGTCTATGTTTAATTTAATGCTGGACTATGCGCTCGAATATGAGCTTGTTGATAAGAACTACTCCCGCACATTTGAACTGTCGGACGACATCATCAAAGAAAAGGAAGAAGCAAAACGTGGCCACATCATCTTCCAGGACTCAGAGATGCAGACGCTTTGGGAAAACGTCGGCAAAATCCGGTTCGTGGACTGGGTTCTCATACAGTGCTACATGGGATGGCGACCGCAAGAACTCGCCATACTGGAACTAGAGGACGTGCATCTTGAAGAACGCTATATTGTCGGCGGTATGAAAACACAGGCTGGGCGACACCGTATGGTGCCTATCCACCCGAAAATATTTGACCTGGTTAAGAAAAACTACGACTATGCCCTTGAACTTGGAAGCCACCGGCTCCTTAATGATCCGGATTCTCCGAAGGGCGGCATGGCAATCACCTATGACAAATACGCCGGCCGTTTCGATAAAGTGATCGCCGCTCTCAAATTCAGAGACGATCATCGGCCGCACGACCCTCGAATGACATTCATCACCATGGCAAAGAAAGCCGAGGTTGACGAATACACCATCAAAAAACTTGTCGGTCACAGAATTACCGACATAACAGAGGCGGCTTATACAGACCGTGACTTAGAATGGCTCAGAGCCGAACTGGAAAAGATACCGTAACCCTCGTGGTTGCGGTATTTCCACATTCTGCAGGTAACTGATTGTTACCCATTCCGATAAGACCCATCATCTCTACATGAGCTGGTACGGAAGAAGATCCTGCAAACTGTGCATCAGAATGCATACGTCCCATTGTATCGGTCATACCGTAGGAAGCAGGACCTGCTGCCATGTTGTCCGGGTGAAGAGTACGTCCTGTACCACCGCCGGAAGCAACGGAGAAGTATTTTTTACCCTGCTCGATACATCTCTTTCTTATATGTACCTGCAACCGGATGCTGGAAACGTGTCGGGTTTGTAGAGTTACCTGTGATAGATACGTCTACGCCTTCTTTGTGCATGATTGCAACACCTTCACGTACATCATTTGCTCCGTAGCAGTTAACTTTGGAACGAAGTCCGTCAGAATAAGAGATTTCTCTGAATACTTCTTTCAGTTCTCCTGTATAGTAGTCATACTCTGTCTCAACATAGGTAAAGCCGTTGATACGTGCAATGATCTGTGCAGCGTCTTTTCCAAGACCGTTCAGGATAACACGAAGAGGTTTTTACGAACCTTATTTGCTTTCTCTGCGATACCGATAGCACCCTCAGCAGCTGCGAATGATTCATGTCCAGCCAGGAATGCGAAGCACTCGGTGTCCTCTTCCAGAAGCATTTTACCAAGGTTACCATGGCCAAGACCAACTTTACGCTGATCTGCTACAGAACCCGGGATACAGAAGGACTGAAGTCCCTCGCCGATTGCTGCTGCTGCGTCTGCTGCCTTTGTCTTACATCCTTTTTGATTGCGATAGCTGCACCTACAGTGTAAGCCCATTTTGCGTTCTCAAAACAGATCGGCTGGATACCTTTTACCTGATTATATACATCCAGACCGGCATCCTTTGTGATCTTCTCTGCATCTTCGATAGAAGAAATTCCATAACCAGCCAATACTTCATTGATTTTATCAATTCTTCTTTCATATGATTCAAATAAAGCCATTTATCCTCCTGATTAAATTAGTCCTTAAAATATTACTCTTTTCTTGGGTCGATGATCTTAACTGCATCGTCAACACGTCCGTACTGTCCTTTTGCCTTTTTCCCAAGCAGTCATTCGGTGTCATCCCTTTTTGATGAAGTCTGTGAATTTTCCAAGATTTACGAACTGATATCCGATGATCTCATCGTTCTTCATCAAGAGCGATACCTGTTACATAACCTTCTGCCATCTCAAGATAACGAGGACCTTTTTTCAATGTTCCGTACATTGTACCAACCTGAGAACGAAGTCCTTTTCCAAGGTCTTCCAGTCCTGCTCCGATAGCAAGTCCGTCTTCAGAGAATGCACTCTGAGTTCTTCCGTATACGATCTGAAGGAATAACTCTCATTGCTGTATTGATAGCATCACAAACAAGGTCTGTATTTAATGCCTCTAAAATAGTTTTTCCTGGAAGAATCTCAGAAGCCATAGCTGCTGAATGTGTCATTCCTGAACATCCGATTGTCTCAACCAAGCCTCCTGGATGATTCCATCTTTAACATTCAGTGTCATTTACAGGCACCCTGCTGAGGAGCACACCAGCCTACACCATGTGTAAAACCGGAAATATCTTTGATCTCCTTAGCCTGAACCCATTTTGCCTCTTCCGGAATCGGAGCTGGTCCGTGATTAGCGCCCTGCGCTACCGGACACATCATTTCTTGTGAATAAATCATGTTAAAACTCCTTTCAACTATGTGTGTCTTTTATAAATAGTGTTTGTTATAAACACCATATCCTTTTTTATTCTCCATTTTTCGTCAATTCTACGCTACATTTTTTAAATTGTTTGGCACCGCTTTTTATAGTCATTCTACTAAAGAATTTCCATTGCCATAGGCACATAACATTTTCCATGTATCATCTGCATCTTCTGCGCACATAATAATTACACCGGTTTTTTGTGTTCCCCCGCCTCTGAAGGGATATGGTTCCTTCCAGTTCTTCTTGTTCAAATACACCGAACATCAGAAGTTCATGCTATCACAGAGCTGGAGAAATTTCTCCTGTTTTAAATATTCGCGTAAAATGTATCAATCCTTCCTGTTCATACACCAAATTTCATCCATGCAAAAAACGCTCCAGATAATATCCGAGCGTATTTTCTTTCCTGTTTTTTCCAGTTCACGTACGATCATTACATACCTTTGTCAGAACCTGCACATTCTTTGCAATATAGTCGATCAGTGATACAACTGTCAGAATCAGTGAAAGCCAGATCAGAACTGTGCCAACGATATCGAACACACCTCCAAGATCTGCAATCAATACAATGATCATGAACATCTGGGATACTGTCTTAAATTTTCCCCAGTAACTTGCTGCGATGACAATTCCATTGTCTGCATGCCACAAGACGGAATCCGCTGATGATAAATTCTCTGGCAATAATTACGATTACAAACCATGCCTGCAGTTTTCCAAGCGGGATCATGCAGATCATAGCCGAACATACAAGCAGTTTATCTGCCAGCGGATCCATAAACTTTCCGAAATTGGTTACAAGATTTCTGGCTCTGGCGATCTTTCCGTCCAGCATATCTGTAAGACTTGCCACGCAGAACAAAAATAATCAATGCGATCCATTTGTTTGCAGCTCCGCCCACGCCTGTCAGCATAGAAAAACACAAAAAACGGAACCATGATTACTCTTAAAACAGTTAACTTATTTGGTAAATTCATTACATCAACTCTCCTATCAAATCATATTCCAGTGCACCTGTCACGGACACTTTTGCGAAATCACCAGTCATCAGTTCTTCATCGGTATTTACAAAAATCAAGTCCGTCTACATTCGGTGCATCGCGGTAAGTTCTTCCGACATATGCATTCTCATCGGCAACTTTTCCTTCGATCATAACGAGAACTTTTTTCCGACCATATCTTCTGCCTGATCAAATGCGATTTCCTGCTGAAGTTCCATCAATTCTGCCTGGCGTTCTTCTTTTGACTTCTTCCGGGATCTGATCTGTCATGGTCGCCGCCGGTGTATCTTCTTCCGGCGAATAAGTAAATACGCCCAGTCTTTCAAATTCCATCTCATCTACGAATTCCATTCACTTCTTCATGCTGTTCCTGTGTCTCCCCTGGGAAAACCGGTGATCAACGTTGTACGAAGTGCGATGTCCGGAATCTCTTTTCGCAGTTTTGTCAATCGTATCGATCAGCTGTTGCTTTGGAAGTTCTTCTTCCCATTCTCTTTAAGATCGCATCGCTTGCATGCTGAATTGGAAGATCCAGATAATGACAGATCTTTCGGTTCTTCTTTCATTACCTGAATCAGTTGTCATCAATCTCTTCCGGATAACAGTAAAGAAGGCGGATCCACTGAATTCCGGATGATTTGACATAACTTTTTTCAGAATTTATGCAGGGATTTTTCACCGTAAATATCCTGTCCATATACCGTTGTCTTCTGTGCAACCAGGATCAGTTCTTTTACGCCCTGGTCAGCCAGTTCCTGTGCTTCTTTGATCAGACTTCTCCATCGGAACACTGCGGTAATTTCCACGGACTTTTGGGATAATACAGTATGTACAGTGTTTGTCACAGCCTTCTGCAATTTTCATGTATGCATAATGCCCGCCTGTTGTTACAAAGTCTCTTTTCTTTTACATCTGGAAGTGCATTGATATCTTCAAGTTCAACTTCTCCATTTACCTTCCAGTGCTTCTTCCACTGCTTCTACAATCTTATCATACGAAGTAGTTCCAAGTACTGCATCAACTTCCGGTATCTCGTCAATAATCTCCTGCTGATAACGCTGTGCCAGACACCCGGTTACAACCAATGCCTTTAATCTTCCTTCTTTTTATATCTTGCCATATCCAGAATCGTCTGATACTTTCTGCTTTGCGTCATGAATAAAACAACAGGTATTAATCACCATAACATCTGCCTGTGTCTCATCATCAACAATCTGGTATCCTTTCGCATCCAGAAGCCCAAGCATGACCTCTGAATCTACCAGGTTCTTATCACAGCCAAGTGATACGAAAAATATATTCATTCGGTTCTCCTTTTATTTATTTCTGATTTTTGCAGTATGCATTCTATTCCTCACACACATCTTTGCTATCTTATTATATCCATCTTCAAGACTCTTCAGACACCTTGCGGCATCTTTTTTGTATCTCAGTCCTGAATATTGAAAGAATCCGTCTGCAACGGATCCTTAAGCCTGCTTCAGATTTTATTCTTCTTCCTCTTCATCCTGTGCAATAATCGTCATCTTTCCTGATTCATCTCATCAATTGCAATAGAAAGCGGCTTTTCGCCCATCTTTGCATCAACTAAGCGGCATAGATCCGTCAATAATCTCTCTTGCTCTTTGCTGTAGCCATAACGATAGAATAACGGCTGTTAACTACCTTTGTTTCGCCTTCTTCAACGTCTTTATTTACCACTTTCATTAAGTCTGTGTAAGATGGATGTAACATACACTTATTCTCCTTTCAACTCTCTCTTCATATGCTCTATAAATTCAGCGTTACGGAAACTTCTTCTGTTCACCCTGGATGATCTGATGCATCTCTTCTACACATTCCTGTAGGTCATCATTTACGATCAGATAATCATACTGATCCATCTCCAGTGCTTCTTCTTTCGCACGGTTCATGCGGAATTCGATCACGTCCATTGTCTCTGTACCTCCACGGCCCACCAGACGCTTTCTTAAGTTCCTCTGCGCTCGGCGGTGTTACAAACAAAAGCAATGTGTATCGGGAATTTTTCTTTTACTTTCAACGCTCCCTGAATTTCTATCTCCAGAATCACATCTTTTCCTGCACGAAGCTGCTCTTCCACATATGCTTTCGGTGTTCCATAGTAATTATCCACGTACCTAGCATACTCTATCAGTTCATCTTTCGCAATCATTTTTTCAAAATTCTTCAGTTGTTTTGAAAAAATACTCCCGTCCGTCTTCTTCTCCCGGTCTTGGGATTTCTTGTTGTTGCAGAAATGGATAATGCATAATTATCATATCTTTCCACAGTTCTTTCATAATCGTTCCTTTGCCGGAACCGGAAAACCCGGATACTACAATAAGAATTCCCTCTTTATTCATAGCTTTTAACCTCTTATTCAATATTCTGGATCTGTTCTCTGACCTTCTCAATCTCTGTCTTTAAGTTCAATTCCTGTATTGGAAACTTCCAAGATCATTTGCCTTTGACAAGAATTGTATTCGCTTCACGGTTCATCTCCTGTGCAATAAAATCAAGCTTGCGTCCGATTCCTGCCTCATCTGACTGGAGCGTCTCTTTCATATGTACGACATGACTCTTCAGTCGTACGACCTCTTCATCTGTACAGATCTTATCTGCATAAATCACAACTTCTGCTGCAATACGATTCTCCTCAATCTGCGTATCTTCAAGAAGTTCTTTAACTTTGGCTTCCAGCTTTTCTCGATACTCGGCAACGATCTTCGGAGAACGCTCCTCGATAAATGCTACCATCTCAAGAATTCCATCAAGCTTTGCAAGAATATCTTCTCTCAGATGTTCTCCCTCTGCAGTCCTTGTAGTTACAAATCCGTCAACAGCTCCATCCAGTGCTTTTTAAGTCCTTTCCAAAGTTCATCGGTATCCTCACTGCCCTCTTCCATTGTAAATATCTCAGGATATCTGGAAAGTGCAGACACACGGACATCATTCTCAATACCAAACTTTTCTTCCATCTGCTTGAAATATTCAAGATATTCTGCTGCCAGACTTTCATTATACTTTAATGAAACCTGTCCGTCAGATAAATCCTCATAGCTGATAAAGATGTCTACTTTTCCTCTCTGGATTCTTTTCTTGATCTCTGTCCGGATTGCCGTCTCGAAGAAATTCAGTTTCTTCGGCATACGGATCTCATATCCAGATAGCGGTGATTCACACCTTTCATCTCTACGGTAAACTTTTGCGGTCTCCCTCTGATATTTCACATCTTCCGAAACCGGTCATACTTTTTGATCATGTGTATTGCCTCTTCTTTTCAGTAATAAATACGGTTTTAACCGTACGTTTTATTATACTTCATTTTATTTTTGAGTCAACTATGGTATGATATGAAAAGTAAACATTTATCATACATTTATAACATTATTTTAAAGGAGTGCTTATATTATGGCATTTGACGGAACAACAATCGCAGCAGTCCGAAAAGAACTTTTCCGATTCTATCCTTGGCGGACGCATCTACAAAATTGCACAGCCGGAACCGGACGAACTGTTGATCACAATAAAAACACCCGAAGGACAACGCAAACTATATATTTCTGCAAGTGCATCTCTTCCATTGATTTATCTCACTGATGAGAATAAACCGAGTCCTATGACTGCACCTGGTTTTTGTATGCTTCTTCGCAAATATGTTGGGGAATGGGCGTATCACAGCTATCTCACAGCCTGGTCTGGAACGTATTTTATTCTTTTTGATATTGAGCATTTAAATGAACTGGGGACCTTTGCCGTAAGCGTCTGATCGTAGAAATCATGGGCAAGCACAGCAATATCATCTTCTGCGATGATAAAGATAAAGATTCTGGACAGCATTAAGCATGTTTCCGCACAAATGAGTTCTGTCCGGGAAGTCCTTCCTGGAAGAACATATTTCATCCCGGACACGATGTCTAAACTGGACCCGCTCACAGTTTCTTTTTAAAAACTTTGTCCTGGCACTGAGAGAAAAACCTGCTGCCCTTGGAAAAGCAATCTACACAAGTTTTTACCGGTATCAGTCCTGTAGTAGCGGAACATATCGTCTCGAGTCCGGACTGGATACAGATATTCCGGCTTCCGACATTTTCGAAGATATGCTCATTCACCTGTACCGCCAGTTTTCCTACTATATCGAAGACCTGAAAGAAGGAAATTTCCACCCAGTGATTTACTATAGCAACGAAGTGCCAAAGAATTCACCGCCATTCCATTTTTCTCATTATGGAAATTACCGGGCAGAATGCTTCGATTCCATCTCACGGGTGCTTCGCACTTATTATGCGACTCGCAACACCGTAACACGGATACGTCAGAAAAGTGCAGACCTGCGCCATGTTGTGCAGACAATCTGGAACGTGCAAGAAAAAATATGACTTACAATCCAAACAACTACAAGGAACCGAAGGCCGTGAAAAATACAAAGTTTACGGAGAACTGATCAACACTTATGGTTACAACCTGGATCCGGAAGCAAAGTCATTGACCTGCCTGAATTACTATACGAACGAAGATATTACGATTCCATTGGATCCACAGAAAACTCCTCAGGAAAATGCACAAAAATATTTCGCAAAATACAATAAGCAGAAGCGTACTTTTTGAGGCGCTGTCCGAACTGATCCAGGAGACAGCTGATGAGATCCGCTATCTGGAATCCGTCAGCAACTCTCTGGACATTGCGCTAAGCGAAGCGGATCTGGGACAGATCAAAGAAGAATTGACTGCCAGCGGCTATGTGCGCAGAAAATTCACAAAGAAAAAAGTAAAACTGACTAACAAACCAATGCACTACATCTCCAGTGACGGATATGACATTTACGTTGGTAAAAAATAATATCAGAACGATGAACTGATTTTCTCTTTTGCAAATGGCGGTGACTGGTGGTTTCACGCAAAGGTGCTCCCGGATCCCACGTCATTGTCAAGACAAATGGCGATGAACTTCCGGACCGTACTTTGAAGAAGCCGGACGGCTGGCTGCTTATTATTCTAAGAACCGCGGCAGTGATAAAGTCGAGATTGACTACATTGAAAAGAAGCATGTCAAGAAACCAAACGGGCAAAACCCGGGTTTGTGGTTTATTATACAAACTACTCTCTCGTTATTGACTCTGACATCAGCAACATAAAAGTCGTGCAGGATTAATTCCCGCACGACCTTTTTCGTATTGTACTTGCGATTTTCACTTATTCTATCATTTATTACAGAATATCATCAAACAGCTTTTCTTTATAAACGCCCTCTTCAATCAACTTCTTGAAAGATTCTACAACTGAGTCCTTATCTTCTTTATAAGTAACTCCGAACCATTTATCCTGTGTTTCAAGGACTTTTTACCGTCACTTCGCCTTTCTGAAGTAACTCATCAATGTAAATTGGAAGCAGATACTCTCCCTTTAGCACATCCACATCTGGTTTTTCAAAAATTCCTTGAATCCTTTTTCCAGTGTCTCTACGAACTCCGGTGTCAGTCCCCACATATTCATCGATACATGGAATTCTCATCAATTGGCTCCTGTCCGTCTTCTTTCTGAACTGCTGCCTTATTTCCCACTTTTACAATGTTCTTTGTCTCGTCAATTCCGGTCAGGTATCCATTCTCATTGACCTGGCATACACCTCTTGTAACGCCGCCGTTTTCACTGAGTGTATTCTTCAAAATAAACCCTGCCGCGCAAAAAATCTGTCGGTTTCTCCGGTGTGTACTCCTCCAGAAAATCATGCAGTTTAAAAAATGATTCTTTTCCATAATAGTCATCTGCATTAATTACCGTGAAATGGCTTTTTTATAAAGACCATACATGCCAGAACTGCCTGACCTGTTCCCCATGGCTTTTGTACGGTCTTTTGGAAGTTTTCCTTTTTGGAAGATCGTCGATTGAAAATGCATAGTCAATCTCTACGTTTAATTGTTTACAGATAGCTTCGATTCTCTCTCCGATAACCTCCCGGAAGGCTTCCTCTATGTCCTTGCGGATAATAAATATAATCTTGTTAAATCCCAGCTTCCGATTGCATCATGAATGGAATAGTCCATAATGATCTCTCCATGCATTTCCAACCGGCTCTAACTGCTTAATTCCTCCACCAAATCTGGAACCGATCCCGGCGACCATAATAACTAATGATGTTTTCATCCTTTTACCTCCATATCATTATTATGATTTTTATCTTTTCTAGTCATATCAGCGAATCTGTCTTGCTTCCAAATAATATCTTTTCTCCGTCGCATGTCCCCATGGAAAATGTCTTTCTTGGAAGTGTTCCACTTTCAGTCACGTAAGGAAACAACTCTCTTTTCTCCATTGCAGGCAACAAAAAAGCCAACCGCATTTTTCCTTCTCTGCCAGGTTCTTTAATGTCTCTTCTCCATGTATATAATCCATCTGTCCTCTATGGTTTTCAGATATTCGTCTAAAAAATTCTGTAAAATTTCGACTGCAAGCCTACTTTTATTCGGATTTAAATAAAAAATACCTTGGCGCTCTTTCGTATACCATTGTACTGGATATCCATTCGGGCGCAACATGTTTTTGAAGCTCATCAATAATGCTTCTTCATCTGTCTCTGTAACAATTCGATGAATCGGAGAAAAATTCCAACGCTTTGTCGTGAATATTTTCCAGCTCCACCATCGCATATCTTGCCGGAGCATTTGCATTTTCTGTATCGGAATGTATTTTTTATAATTTTCATAACATACTTTTGCTGTAACCAGTGAATGATTCCGTCGCCAACCGCATAAGGCATCTCTGCACTTATATATTCTCATAAGATGTAATCTTCTTTTCAAAATCTTTTGCGAGTTTTCCAGACACCAGCCAGCCACTGATATGTCCGCCTTCTTTCATAAGATTAAAATTATAAATCTTTTACGCATTTCTTCCTTTTTTCCCGCTCAGCCATTTCCATCAACCCATCACTTCTGTCATCACACAAAAAGTAATACATGTGGCAATTCGACAGGCGCATCCGGATTCTGACGGATTCTGACTCTTTTTTGGTTCTGGAAGAACTATTTTCCGAATAACATATGCTTCCAGATCAATCATCCCAATCAACCCTCTTCGAATACTGCCATTTTTTCCTCTCTACATAAACATAGGATTTTTCATATTTCTGAAAAATTCTGTTCAAGATATGATTGCATACAATTGATTGTCTTTATCTTCATTCTCGTCCACTTCTTCCAATCGGAAAGATCAAATGCATCCCCTACCGTCTCCTTTACATCTTTCCAGTATTCTGGTCAAGGAAGAGAACTGGTCGCATGCAATCACCGACCACTTCTCCATGCTTTTACATCCGGAATCAGAATATCTGCCGGCAAAATACATTCATGATTACGCCTCTTTTCCTGCCAGATAATCAATAAACTGCTGTGCAGTTCTTCCTGACATTCCTCCGTGACTTAACTCCCATTTATTTGCCTCTGCCAGGAGTTCCTCCTCCGTTAGATTAAGATTATTTCTCTTGGCAAGCTGGCACACGATTTCCTGAAACTCTCGTTTCTGTGGTCTTCCAAAGTAGATCGTCACACCAAATCTTGCTACCAGTGACAGCTTTTCCTGTACGGTATCATTTGTATGTAATTCTTCATCTCTATCTTCTTTATCCTTAAATGTCTCACGGATCAGATGTCTTCGGTTAGATGTTGCATAAATAAGCACATTATCGGTTTTTCTCAAGTCCTCCCTCGATGACCGCTTTCAGATATTTATATTCAATCTCAAATTCTTCGAATGACAGATCATCCATGTATATGATGAACTTGTAATTACGGTTCTTGATCTGTGCAATCACATCATTGAGATCCTGGAATTGATGCTTATAGACTTCGATCATACGAAGTCCCTGATCATAATACTGATTCAGGATTGCCTTGATAGAAGAAGATTTTCCTGTTCCGGCATCTCCAAATAACAGACAGTTATTGGATTTTTCTTCCCTTAACAAATGCTTCTGTATTGTCGATCAGTTTTTTCTTTGCCATCTCGTATCCCACCAGATCATCCAGATGCACGTGAGCAATCTTTGTGATCGGCACGATTCATTGCACCCTTCTTCGGTATGCTCAATACGAAATGCTTTGTGAAGCCCCAGTTTGCCAACGCCAAATTCCTTGTAGAACTGTGTTATTTCTCTTTAAATTCTTCTGCACATTTCGTTCCATCAAGTGTCTTTGCTCAAGGTCACAGATACGGTCACGGATTCTCTCATTGAAGACCTGTCCATGTCCATTGTTTTACGTAATCCGGATCATGGCAAGTCCGTCTTCTCCAAGTACCTCTCCAAGATCTCTGGAAATCATAGTCAAACAGTTCTTTAAAAATTTTAAAATCATGCAGTGCAATCTATTGATACTTCCTTTCTACCGGTCCGACAATCTCACAGGATGTGCTGTATGCATTCTCATGACTTGCCATAAGGTAAGTCAGATAAGTATGCCACAGATTTCCTTCAAATCCATGTGACTGACTGATAACTCTGTCAGATCACCAATAGTAGAATAACAGAAGACTCTTCATATCGTCCTCATTGTAATATTCATTATTATAGTTCTCCATAAGAAATGTCATGTCCTGGAGAAGTTCCCCGTGTCTTCCATGTTCTTTATATAAAATCAATTCATTTGTTCTCATTTCCTCGATGTCTCCTTTTTATGTCATTTTTTGTGTTTTCTATTATACAATTCCTCTAACGGATTTTTCTATGTCCGTCCCACATGGAATAATTTCCAAAAATCTTCAGGCTTCTTGCTCTCTTCCCGCAAGACCCCTAATTGCATTCTTCACACCTGGTTCTTCCAGATTGCCTTCAAAATCTACAAAGAAACGGTACTCCCAGCTTCTTCCCTCAATTGGTCTGGACTCGATTTTTGACATATTCAGATCATTATAAATAAAATGTGACAGTAGATGATACAGCGATCCACTCTCATGTGGAACCTCAAAGCAAATACTGATCTTCTTTGCCCCTTTTCAAGAACACCTTCTGGTTCGTCACAATAATAAATCTTGTACAGTTTCGGATTCATCATTAATGTTGTCTTCTAACACTTCCAGTCCGTAGACTTTTTGCCGCATAGGCACTGCAGACTGCTGCCTGAGTCCGGTCCTGGTCATCCAGGATTTTCTTTGCCGCAATAGCTGTATTTGCCACGCTGATCTGCTGCCAGTCACTGTGTTCTTCAAAAACCTGGTCGTCTGCATCAGCGCTTCCGCTTTAGAAATACACTCGCTTCAGTTCAGAAAGCTGTGTTCCTGGAAGTCCTGCCAGTGTATGCGTGATTGGAATTATGACTTCTCCTACAATATAGTTTTCAAATTCTACCAGAAGGTCATAGACTTGTTTACCGCACCTGCTGTAGAATTTTCGATTGAAGCACTGCATAATCTGCGGCGCCCTCCTCGATTGCTTCCATTGCATCCCGGAATGTACGGACGGAATAACTGTTGCAGTCCTCTCCGAAATAGGTCTTCATAGCTGCCTGTCCATAAGCACCTTCCATGCCCTGAAATACGACTCTCGCTTTCTCCACGCCAAGTGAATCAATCTCTATAAAAGGAAGTCTTCCAAGAGCTCCTGCCTTCACAAGTCGCTGATACTGTAACTGCGGCTCATGGACATAAGCTGCTGATACAGTTCCTGAATTCCTTTTTTATCAAAATCAGAAGAAACTTTTGATGCCACATTCTGAAGCTTTTTTCTTTCTCCCTTACACGGTCAAATACTTTTCTTCCTGCTTCGACCTTATATTCTCCAACCTGTTCACATATTTTCATTCGCTCTTCATATAACTTCACGATCTGATCATCTACGACATCTAACTGTCCTCTTAATTCTTCTAATGTAGCCATCCATCTTGTCTCCTTTACAAATAGTCAGTATCACTTGCATCCCCGGCCTCTCTATACTGACACTATTGCATTATAATACATTTCATATCTAAAATCTACCTTACATTCTTATCCTGATTACAGATTCAAAAAATTATTTTTACATTCAAAAAAAATAATTTTTACATTGAAAATCTGACAGGTTTGTTATATTATGTACAGAGATATTTTGCGGTAAAACGTCGCGAAGGAGGATTTTTATGAGACACTTGATGAGTCCACTTGATTTCACAGTGGAAGAATTAGACAATCTCTTGATGGATTTAGCCCAGGACATCGAAAAGAACCCTAAGAAATATGCTCATGCATGTGATGGAAAGAAATTAGCAACTTTATTTTTTTGAACCAAGTACACGTACTAGACTCAGTCATGAAGCAGCAATGCTTAATCTCGGGGGTACTGTTATTGGCTTTTCTTCTGCCGATTCCAGTTCTGCAACAAAAAGGGGAAACCGTTGCAGATACGATTCCGTATGATTTCCTGTTATGCAGATATCTGTGCAATGCGGCATCCGAAAGAAGGAGGAGGCTGCGCTGGTAGCCAGCGAGCATTCCAGAATCCCTGTCATCAATGCAGGAGACGGCGGACATCAGCATCCGACACAGACCCTGACTGATATGCTTACGATCCGTTCTTTAAAAGGTCATCTTGATAATATGACGATCGGTTTTGCGGAGATTTAAAATTTCGGCCGTACCGTTCACTCTCTGATTCATGCGCTGGTGCGTTACAAAATGTAAAATTCATTCTGATCTCACCAGAAGAACTTCGTGTTCCAAGTTTATATCCGCAATGATGTTCTCGACAAAGAACATGCACAGTACGAAGAGGTCGTTCGTCTGGAAGATGCCCTTCCAAATCTCGATATTCTTTACATGACCCGTGTACAGAAAGAACGTTTCTTCAATGAAGAAGACTATATCCGTATGAAAGATTTTTATGTACTGGATGCTCAGAAGATGGAGCTTGCGCCAAAAGGATATGTATGTACTTCACCCACTTCCTAGAGTAAATGAAATTGCTGTTGAAGTTGATGATGACCCAAGAGCTGCTTATTTCGCTCCAGGCTCAGTACGGAGTATACATTCGAATGGCTCTGATTCTGACATTACTGGAAATCGAAGTCTAAGGAGGAATATACTATGGTTAAGAATACACTGAATGTAGGTCAGATCTCAGAAGGATTTGTACTGGATCACATCCAGGCAGGAAGAAGTATGGATATTTACAAATATCTTCACTTAGATCAACTGGACTGAGTGATCATCTATCTAGGACGCCTGTTGCCAGACGCCTCAAGCAACCTACCTAAAGCTGGCGGGCCACGTCAACGCTTTGTTTCGGTCTTGCTTCGAATGGGGTTTACATGTGCCCTCTCTGTTACCAGCGAGGCGGTAGTCTCTTACACTGCCATTCCACCCTTACCACAAAAGTGGCGGTATATTTCTGTTGCACTTTCCTTAGAGTTTCCTCTTGCAAATACACAGATTTTTTATCTTTATCAAACTGTGGCAGATTTCCTTTATAATAATCAAAAATCAATACATAATCGTCACACTCAACAGCAAATCCGCTATGTTCCAGGTAAAGTAATTTTAATCATTATTTTATTCCCTGTGCCACTTCAACTGCATGCATGACCTCTGGCAAGATGTATCCAAGACATTCCTTTACAGCTCCTGCTTTTCCAGGAAGATTTACAATCACAACATTTCACGGATTCCTGCCGCGCACGGTTCAACATAGCTCTTTTTTGTCAGTGTAAGCATGTGTGCACGCATACCTTCCGGGAATTCCAAGAAGTGGTCTGTCTACAACTTCCATAGTTGCCTCTGGTGTGCAGTCTTCCGGTCCGCGACCTGCTCCGCCTGTTGTCAGGATCAAGTCTGCAAGATTTCCGTCTGCCATTCTCTGAAAAACAGTAGATAATACAGTTTTGTCTGTCGGGAGAGCCTTCATGAACACAACGTCAAGCCCTGCTTCTTCCACCATCTTGCGGATTACTTTTCCACTTGCATCCTCCTGCTCTCCTTTTATAAACTGCTGTACTTGCAGTAATAATCGCTACTTTCATCAAATTGTACCTCATACATTTTTTCTATATCATTCAAAAGTCTTATCTTTTTCTTAAGTTTTTTGACATTCATAAAATAGTATAGCACAAATTATGCAGGGGTAAATCATTTTTTATATGATGATACACACCAGTCCTCCATTACTGTCATTGACAATCTTCTGCATTGTATCCTGAAGCTTTGCCTGGCTTTTCATCCCCGATCATGGCAATCTTCCCCGGATACCATCCATCACTAATTCTTCCACAGATTTTCCGAAAATGTTCCGTCTCCCAGATTCCATGTTCGGTTTCTGCTTCCTGCTTAATGAATGTAAGAAGATCTTTCGCCTGATCTTCTGTTCCGACAATCGGTGCAATCTCTGTCTCGATATTCGCCCGGATCAGATGGATAGACGGGGCCTTTGAATGTATCTTCACGCCATATTTATTTCCCTGTTTGATAAGCTCCGGCTTCAAAAGTGTAATTTCATCTCTTACCGGACTGACCACCCCATATCCTTTCATTCGAACAGTTGTAAATGCGTCCCGGACTCCTTCATATTCTTCCTTTAATTTCGCAAGTTCCTGAATTGTTGCAACCAGCTCATATTGTCCTGCAATCTTCGTTCCCCGTCATCTCGCTTAACATTTCGTAATAATATCTTTCTGGTATAGAAATGTTGATATTCACACAGCCCTGACCCATTCAATCTGATCCACTTTGCAGGAATCTATGTACTCACTCTCAGAAACATCTATACTTTCAAGAGCATCCCGGATTTTGGTAAGTCGTTCCAGAATCACTCTCACATGTTCAATCAGATCTTGTTTGATCTTGTGGTCTCTTGGAAGCATCTCCACCCATTTCGGAACAAAAACTGAATTTCAGATATCGGAAACTCAAAAGGACTTCCGATAAAATCTGGCAGATATCCTCTCTGGTAAGTTTTTCACAGTTGACCGGCAGCGCCCGTACTCCATATTCCTGTTCCAGATTCTTCGCGGTATTCTGCGCCCGTTCTCCCTGCGGCTCTTTTGAATTCACAAGTACAATGAACGGCTTTCCGATTCCATTTAATTCCTGTATCGTCATACGCTCCCGCATCTTTGTAATTTTCTCTTGGAATGTCTGTGATGGTACCGTCTGTCGTAATCACAATTCCAATGGTTGAATGATCATGAATTACTTTTCTAGTTCCAATCCCGGCAGCCTTTTGCAAATGGAATCTCATAAGCAAACCACGGTGTTTTCACCTGTCTCTGGGAATCCCCGTCCATATAACCGGCAGCACCTTCTACCATATAACCGACGCAGTCAATCAGACGCACCTTCACATCCACGTCATCAGCAAGCCCGGATTTTTGCTTCGCTTCCTTCGGCACGAACTTTGGTTCCGTTGTCATAATCGTGCGTCCCGAAGCAGATTGCGGCAGTTCATCCTGCGTACGCATTCTGGCATGTTCATCTTCCATTTCCGGAAGCACCAGCACATCCATGAATCTTTTAATAAATGTAGACTTTCCCGTCCGGACCGGTCCCACAACACCAATGTAGATTTTCTCCATTCGTCCTCGCTTCGATATCTTTGTATACCTGAAATCTATCCATCAAAAAATACCCCCCATGCATGAACTTGTTTTACTGTTAACAGATTATGCAGGAAACATTCCGAGTATGTATAGAATTCTGCTTACTATGTATGAATTTTCTGCTTATGGATTTACGGATCGTAGTGTTTTTGCTCCATTGCAAAGGAACATTCCGATGAACTTTTTAAGCAGGAAGGCATGAAACTTACTCTTAAAAATACAGAACACCTGATATATCAAATAACACGCGCGCCTTATGTACGATGGAAATGAGACTCTGTCAATCTTAACTGCCCTTGCAGATAAGATTGACTGCCTTAGAGGCTCATTGGAATGTTTCGTACATGAAGCAAGTGTATTCGATATACCAGGTGTTCGTCCTATTTTATGTTCTTGTTGTTCGTCCTGTTTTAATATCTTTTACAATTATTTCTCCCACGGAAGTGCTGTATGCTCCGCCTTATTATCTCTGAGCATGAGTTCATTAACTGCTTCTTTCGGGTCTTTTCCATCAAACAATACTTCGCTGACTTTATTGATGATCGGAAGTGATACTCCATATTTTTCGCCAAGTTTTACTGCTGCTTTTGCGGAATACACTCCTTCTACTACCATCTGAACCTCATCCATTGCTTCCTGCATGGATTTGCCCTGCCCCATGAGATAACCTGCTTTGTGGTTACGACTGTGGACACTGGCACACGTTACAATCAGATCACCGATTCCTGTAAGTCCGAAAATGTCTCAACTGCGCCGCCCATTTTCACACCTAGTCTTGCAATCTCTGCAATTCCTCTTGTGATGAGTGCTGCCTTTGTATTATCTCCATATCCCATTCCGTCAGCAATACCTGCTGCCAGAGCGATGACATTTTTCAAAGAACCGCCAAGTTCCATGCCAAGCATATCCGGGCTTGTATATACACGGAACACTTCACTCATGCGAACATCTGCTGCAGATACTCGGCTGTCTTTTCCGTCTTTGCTCCCCACAACAACAGTAGTCGGAAGTCCTCTTCCTACTTCCTCAGCGTGGCTTGGTCCGGACAGGACTGCTACATCAGCCTGCGGAATTTCATCCTCGATCTGCTGAGAAAGTGTCATCAGAGTTGCCTCTTCGATTCCTTTTCGCAACATCAACAATGATCTGACCTTCCGCTACATATGGGCACATATCTTTTCGCTGTTCCTCTTGTAAATGTAGATGGCACTGCCAGTACAAGGAAATCTTTTTCCTTCTACAGCTTCCTTAAGATCTGTTAAAAAAATTTCATTGTATCCGGAAGCTTCACGCCCGGAAGCTTTGATTTGTGCTCACGCTCTTTATCCAGCATCCGGATCTCATCTTCCAGAATTGACCACATAGTCACATCGTGACCGTTTTACTCAGAAGATTGCGCCAGTGCTGTCCCCCAGCTTCCCCCCTATCACACTTACCTTTGCCATAATCTTCCTCCTTATTTTTTCTTTCCGATACTGATCTTATTCTCCGTACCGTTCATGAGTCTTACAATATTTGCCTTATGTTTATAAAATGCGGATAACATCAGAAATGCCGCAATTCCATACATTTCATAAAGATACGGCGGTTTTACACCAAATCCGCCCATCTGGCCATACACAACCACTTCGATCAGATAAATGATCACAACTGCCAGGGAGCCAAGAGACACATAACGTGTCACTGCCACGATTCCGAGAAATGCAAATAAACAGATCAAAACCATCCATACATTTGTCGTACTTAAAATCAGTCCGGCTGTCGCTGCGATTCCTTTTCCACCTTTAAAGTTCAGATAAAATGGATAGTTGTGCCCCAAGTACCGCACCCATCCCTGCATACATGGCAAGGAGTGGGAAAATGTCTGCGTAAGTCTTTCCGTAAATCAGGTAAACCGTCACAACTGCAAAGACACATTTAAAGCAGTCTCCAAGAAGTGTGACAAGTCCCGCTTTGATTCCCATCGTGCGAAGAGCGTTAGTGCTTCCTGCATTGCCACTTCCCCTTTTCGGATATCGACTCCTTTCATCTTACCATAGATGTATCCTGTCTGGATCAGTCCAAATGCATACCCGATCAGTAGACATATAAAACGTTCCATTTTCTAATTATCCCTTTCTTTTCTTTCTCTCACAAAGAATTTTAGTGATGTTCCCTTGAAGCCAAAGGACTCTCTGATCTTATTCTCCAGATATCTGGTATAAGAAAAGTGCATCAGTTCTTTATTATTTACAAAATTACAAATGAAGGCGGCTTTACCGCTACCTGCGTCATATAATAGATCTTCAGACGCTTTCCTTTGTCTGAAGGTGGCTGCTGCATTGCTGTTGCTTCCATCAGAATCTCATTAAGTACCCTGTTGCAACACGCAGTGTCTGATTCTCGATCACCATATCGATCATATCGAACATTTTTGGAAGACGCTGACCTGTCAGTGCAGACACATACATGATCTCTGCGTATGGCATAAATGAAAGGACTCACGGCACTTCATTCTCAATACTCACGCATGGTCTTATCATTTTTTCTCAATGGCATCCCATTTATTTACAACGATGATGACACCTTTTCCACGCTCATGTGCGATTCCTGCCACCTTGGCATCCTGTTCTGTCACACCCTGAGTCGCATCAATTACGACAAGGACCACATCTGCACGCTCTACCGCTGTTACGGTACGGATAATACTGTAGCGCTCCAGTTCCTCTTTGATCTTATTCTTACGGCGAAGTCCTGCTGTATCAATGAATACATACTCTTTCCATTGTGCACGATCTCCGTATCAATGGCATCCCTTGTTGTTCCTGCAATGTCACTGACGATCACACGCTGCTCTCCAAGAAGCTTGTTAATAATAGAAGACTTACCTACGTTCGGTTTTCCTACAATTGCCACACGCGGACGAGAGTCCTCTTCCTCTTCTCCTGCATGCTCCGGGAAATGTTCGATCACCTTATCAAGCATATCTCCAAGTCCGAGTCTTGATGATGCAGAGATTGGCACCGGATCACCGATTCCAAGATTATAGAACTCATAAGTATCTGCCATATATTTATCAAAATTATCTACTTTGTTTACAACAAGGACAACCGGCTTTCCGCTTCTTCTTAACATATCTGCAACTTTAGAATCGGAATCCACAAGCCCCTGCTTTACATCTGTAATAAAAATAATAACATCTGATGTATCAATAGCAATCTGAGCCTGTTCACGCATCTGCGACAGAATAATGTCCTTGCTCTCCGGTTCAATACCACCGGTGTCGATCAATGTAAAATCTTTTATCAAGCCAGCTGACATCTGCGTAGATTCGATCACGGGTAACTCCCGGTGTATCTTTTACAATTGATATCATCTCGCCTGCCAGGGCATTAAAAAGTGTGGACTTACCCACATTCGGTCTACCCACAATCGCTACTACTGGTTTACTCATATATTTATCTCCATTTCTGTAAATATTCGATTTTTCATCTTATCCACTTGATTTTACAATATCTGCTTCAACTTGTAAAGTTTATAAAATAGAAAACATACCATTGACTTTTACATAGGTAAAAAATGATATAACTGTAATGTGAGTTATGTTAGAACAAAATATCATTAAAAAAATGAAATATTTATATGTAACAGGAGAGCGTTATGAACAACATTACGATTAACAGTAACAGTAATGATATCAAGGAGATGGAAAAGCTTTTCCCAAGAGCCCCTCTGAAGATCATTGCTATGGAAGGCTGCAAAGAACTGGGACAGAAAGTGAATGACTATATTGTCAACTTCAGACAGTCCTCTTACCGTGAAGAATTAAAATCACCAATGTATGCAACTTATCTTCAGGACAATTATCTGGTAGATGCACATTGCCCACGTTTTGGAAGCGGTGAAGCAAAAGGTGTCCTGAACGAATCTGTCCGTGGAAAAGACCTGTTTATTATGACAGATGTATGTAATTACAGCCTGACATATTCCGTCAACGGATATGTGAACCACATGTCACCGGACGATCACTATCAGGATCTGAAACGTCTGATTTCCGCTGCTAATGGTAAGGAACACCGCCTTAACATTATTATGCCGTTTTTGTATGAGAGCCGTCAGCACAAAACGTACAAAACGCGAGTCTCTGGACTGCGCTTTTGGCACTTCAGGAACTGATTGACATGGGCGTAGACAATATCTTCACATTTGATGCCCACGATCCGCGTGTACAGAATGCAATCCCGCTTTACGGATTCGACAGTTTCAACCCGCCATATCAGTTCATGAAAGCACTGCTTCGCGCAGAACCAAACCTTTCTGTTGACCCGGATCACCTGATGATCATTAGTCCGGATGAAGGTGCAATGTCCCGTGCCGTATACTTCTCCAACGTTATCGGAGTTGACATGGGTATGTTCTACAAGAGACGTGATTATTCAACAGTCATAAATGGAAAGAACCCAATTGTAGCACATGAGTTCTTAGGTTCTGATATCAAAGGGAAATCTGTCATCATCATCGATGATATGATTTCTTCCGGTGAAAAATATGTTGGACGTAGCTAAACAGATGAAAGACCGTGGTGCAAAACAGGTATTTGTATGTACAACATTTGGTCTTTTTTTACAGATGGATTTGAAAAGGGTGACGAATTCCATGAGAAAGGTTATATTGATCGCGTGATCACTACGAACCTGACTTACCTCCCCACCTGCATTCTATGAGAGAGAACTACTTCACAGTTGCAGATATGAGTAAATTCATCGCGCTGATCATCGATTCCATGAACTACGATGTATCTATCAGTTCTGTATTAAGTCCGACTGACAGATTACACGCTCTTCTTGAAAGATCTTTGCACAGTTATCTTCAGATTCTTCCGTAGATGCTCCCAGATGAGGAATTACAATCGCGCCTTTGACACCTGCGATTTCCGGTGTCGGGAAGTCTGTGACATAATGTTTTACTTTTCCAGCTACAAGTGCATCTACCATTGCCTCGGAATCTACCAGTACATCCCTTGCAAAGTTCAGCACGATCACTCCTTCTTTCATAAGACCCAGTGCATCTTTTCCGATCATGCCTTTCGTACTGTCCAGTGCCGGTACATGCACCGTGATATAATCACAGTTTTCATAAATTTCATCTACATTTGTTGTATGATGGATACTTCTTGACAGTCTCCATGCAGAATCTACGGATACATACGGATCATATCCATATACATCCATACCAAGATGTGTTGCCGCATTTGCAACCAGAACTCCAATTGCACCAAGACCGATCACACCAAGCTTTTTGCCTTCAGTTCCTGTCCGGCAAATGCTTTTTTGGCTTTTTTCTGCATCTTTGGCAATGTTCCCGTCTTCTTCGTTCTCCTGTACCCAGTTGATACCGCCGATGATATCTCTAGAAGCAAGAAGCATACCGGCAATTACCAGTTCTTTACGCCATTTGCATTGGCTCCCGGTGTGTTAAATACAACGATTCCCTTGTTCTGCACATTTATCCAGCGGAATATTATTGACACCCGCACCGGCTCTTGCAATAGCTTTCAGATCCGGTGCAAATTCCATCTCATGCATTGCCGCACTTCTTACCAGGATCGCATCTGCTGTTTCTCCATTTTTCTTTTTTGCATAGTCTTTTGTGAATTCATCCAGTCCTACCTGTGAAATTGGGTTCAGATTATGATATTTATACATGATTACAGATTCTCCTTTTCAAATTTTTCATAAATTCAACCAGTTTCTCCACACCTTCGATCGGCATTGCATTGTAGATACTTGCACGCATACCGCCGACAGTTCTGTGTCCTTTCAGGTTCTCAAATCCGGCTTTTTGCTTCTTTCACAAATTTTGCATCCATCTCCTTGTCACCTGTTACGAAAGGAACATTCATAAGAGAACGGTCTTTCGGAACAACTGTTCCTTTGAACAGTTTGCTTTGATCCAGATAATCATAAAGAAGTTTTTTTTCTTTTCGTTGCGTTCTTTCATAACTTCCAGTCCGCCCATCTTTTTGAGCCATTTAAATACCTTACCGCAGATATAGATTCCGTATGCCGGCGGTGTATTGTAAAGAGAACCTGCATCTGCATGTGTCTTATATTTTAACATAGTCGGTGTACCTTGGAATACATCCTCTGTAATCAGATCCTCACGGATGATCACGATTACCACACCGGCTGGACCGACATTTTTCTGAACGCCGCCGTAGATAATGCCGTATTTTGTCACATCTACAGGTTCTGACAGGAAGCAGGAAGATACATCTGCCACCAGTGTCTTGCCTTTTGTATTCGGAAGCTCTTTGAATTTCGTTCCATAAATGGTATTATTCTCACAGATATATACATAATCTGCATCTTCAGAGATCGGAAGATCTGAGCAGTCCGGAATATAAGAAAATGTCTTATCTTCGGAAGATGCGATACTTGTTCACTTTTCCGTATTTTTTCTGCTTCTTTGGCTGCCTTTTTCGCCCACTGTCCTGTTACGATATAATCAGCCACTTTTTTTCATCAGGTTCATTGGGATCATAGCAAACTGCTGGGATGCACCACCCTGTAAAAATAAAACTTTATAATTGTCCGGAATATTCATCAGATCACTAAGATCTGCTTCTGCCTCTTTCAATAATTTCGTCTGGAACACCTGATGAACGGTGACTCATTTCCATAACGGACATTCCACAGCCCTTGTAATCCAGCATCTCTCTGCTGCTTCTTTTAATACTTCTTCCGGTAATACGGCCGGACCTGTGAAAAAAATTGTACACTCTGCTCATTGTATTTCCTCCATTTCATTTTGCTTATTTTACTTAAAATTTTTTATTCTGCATTTATTCTTCAAATCTTTGCTTCATGAAAACGCTTTCACTGATTGCCGCTCCAGGCGCAACCATTGGCCATACCTTATCATCACTGTCAATCTGACAATCGATGACAACCGGGTCTTCCAAGATTCATTGCCTTTTCAAAAGCTGATTTAAATTCTTCCTGGTTGTTGCGCGGATGCCTTCTGCACCCATTGCTTCTGCAAGTTTTACAAAATCTACTGCATCATTCAGTACTGTCGCAGAGTATCTCTGTCCGTAAAACAGATTCTGCCATTGACGTACCATACCAAGAACATGGTTATTGATGACTACCTGAATAACTGGAATATTATGGCGGACTGCTGTTGCAATCTCATTCATATTCATTCGGAAGCAGCCATCTCCAGCAATATTTACAACTACTTTATCTGGTCTTCCGATCTTCGCTCCAAGTGCAGCACCAAGACCATATCCCATGGTTCCCAGTCCACCGTATGTGATCAATGTTCTTGGTCTGGTATATTTATAAATACTGAGCGGCCCACATCTGATGCTGTCCAACATCTGTTGTAATGATAGCATCGCCCTTTGTTCATGATAAATCTCTTCTACTACGAACGGTCCGGTCACTCAATACATCTTCATGATAAACTCAGTGGATATTTTTCTTGTATATTCCTGAATCTTGTCATCCATTCTGCATGATCCTGTTGTTCCAGACGTTCATTCAGAATCTGTCAAGAACGACTTTTAGATCTCCGACAACACCTGCAGAAATCATAACATTTTTGTTCATCTCGGCCGCATCTACATCAATCTGGATAATTTTTGCATTTTTGCAAATTTCTTGCATTTCCGGTTACACGGTCACTGAATCTTGCTCCAATCACAATCAGAAGATCACACTCACTGACACCGTAATTGGATGTTTTTGTTCCATGCATTCCAAGCATTCCTGTATATAACGGATCTGTTCCAGGAAATGCTCCCTTTCCCATAAGAGAATCTGTTACCGGTGCATCCACTTTTTTTACAATGTATAAAGTTCTTCGCTGGCCCCTGATAAAATTGCACCGCCACCAACAAAGATATAATGGCTTTTTTGCCTCCTTTATCATCTCTACTGCTGTGTCAAGATCTTTTCACAGATATTCTGTGATGGCTCTACAGCTACAGGCGGCGATTTTACATACTCTGCCTTATTTGCAGTGACATCTTTCGGAATATCAATCAGAACCGGACCTGGACTGCCTTTTTAGCAATGGCAAATGCCTTTACGGATCGTATCTGCCAGATTATTTACATCCTTTACAATAAAGTTATATTTTTGTAATCGGCAACGTAACACCTGTAATATCAATTTCCTGAAACTGTCTTTTCCGAGGAGTGATACCCCAACATTGCAAGTGATTGCCACGATCGGAATGGAATCCATATATGCGGTTGCAATCCCTGTTACAAGATTCGTTGCTCCCGGTCCACTGGTTGCAAGACACACACCAACTTTTCCTGTTGCTCTCGCATATCCATCTGCTGCATGAGATGCTCCCTGCTCATGCGATGTAAGGATATGTCTGAATTCATTACTGATGCTTATATAATTCATCATATACATTTAAAATTGCGCCGCCCGGATATCCGAATACGGTATCCACGCCTTGCTCTTTTAAACATTCGATTACGATTTCTGATCCTGTTAACTGCATGTCGCTGTCCAATTTTATAACTCCTGTTCTATCATTATTTTGCTTTCGGCACTTCAAGAACCGCTCCTCTGTTGCCTGAAGTTACCATTGCCGCATATCTTGCAAGATATCCTGTTGTAACTTCCGGTTCTCTTGGCTGCCATTTTTCTTTTTCTTCTTGCAAGTTCTTCATCAGATACATCCAGTTCAAGCTTCATGTTCCGGAATGTTGATGCTGATGATGTCGCCTTCTTCGATCAAGGCGATTGGTCCACCTACGGCTGCCTCCGGAGATACATGTCCGATGGAAGCTCCACGGGATGCACCGCTGAAACGGCCGTCTGTAATAAGTGCTACCGATGAACCAAGTCCCATACCTGCGATTGCAGAAGTTGGATTCAGCATTTCCGGCATACCAGGTCCGCCTTTTGGTCCGACGTAACGGATAACTACTACATCACCGTGGTTGATCTTGCCGCCTTTGATTGCTGCAATTGCATCTTCCTCACAGTCAAAGACTCTTGCAGGTCCTTCATGTAGCATCATTTCTTCTACGACTGCGGAACGTTTTACGACACCGCCGTCAGGAGCGATATTTCCTTTGAGGACGGCGATTCCACCAGTCTGAGTATATGGGTTGTCGATTGGACGGATAACTTCCGGATTTTATTCTGCACTCCGGCAATATTCTCTCCTACTGTCTTTCCTGTTACAGTCATGCAGTCTGTGTGAAGAAGTCCTTGCCTGTGCAAGCTCGTTCATAACAGCGTATACACCACCCGCTTCATTCAAGTCTTCCATATATGTCGGGCCTGCCGGTGCAAGGTGACAAAGGTTCGGAGTCTTCGCGCTGATCTCGTTTGCGAAGCTGATGTCAAAGTCCATTCCCACTTCATGAGCGATCGCCGGAAGATGAAGCATACTGTTGGTGGAGCAGCCAAGTGCCATATCTACAGTGAAGGCATTTAAGATGGCTTCTCTTTGTCATGATGTCTCTCGGACGGATGTTTCTGCTGTACATTTCCATTACCTGCATACCTGCATGTTTTGCAAGACGGATACGTTCGGAATATACTGCCGGAATGGTTCCGTTTCCCTGAAGCCCCATACCAAGAGCTTCGGTCAGGCAGTTCATAGAGTTTGCGGTATACATGCCGGAGCAGGATCCGCATGTTGGACATACTTTGTTCTCAAATTTGCACAGATCTTCATCTGTCATTGTTCCTGCTGCGTAAGCACCCACTGCCTCGAACATACTGGAAAGACTTGTCTTGTGTCCGTTCAGATGTCCGGCAAGCATTGGACCGCCGCTTACGAATACAGTAGGAACGTTCAGTCTGGCTGCTGCCATCAGAAGTCCAGGCACGTTTTTGTCACAGTTCGGGACCATAACAAGGGCATCAAACTGATGAGCTAATGCCATACACTCTGTAGAGTCAGCGATCAGATCTCTTGTTACCAGAGAGTATTTCATTCCGACGTGTCCCATGGCAATACCATCACATACCGCGATTGCCGGAAATACAACTGGTGTTCCACCTGCCATTGCAACACCCTGTTTTACTGCATTTACGATCTTATCCAAATTCATATGCCCTGGAACGATTTCATTATAAGAACTTACGATACCAACCAATGGTCTGTCCATCTCTTCCTGTGTCATTCCAAGAGCATTAAACAGGGAACGGTGAGGTGCCTGCTGTTTTCCCTTTTGTTACTGTATCACTTCTCATTTTTTTGTTCTCCTTTTTATTATTCTTTCATACCACACGGAAACATTTCAATAATTCAATTTATATATTCTATTCTATATATTTGCGATTTCATCGCCCATCCGGGCTGTTCCGATCTGAGTCTTTCCTTCTGACATGATATCAATGGTACGATATCCTTCTTTTAATACTTTTTTGCCACAGATGCCTCAATCGCATCTGCTTCTTTATCAAGATCAAAGGAAAATCTTAACATCATTGCTGCGGAAAGAATTGTTGCGATTGGATTTGCAATTCCTTGTCCTGCAATATCCGGTGCAGAACCATGGCTTGGCTCATAAAGACCAAATTTTGTCTCGTTCAGGCTTGCGCTTGCAAGCATTCCGATGGATCCTGTTACCATACTTGCTTCATCGGAAAGGATATCTCCGAACATGTTCTCTGTCAGGATAACATCGAACTGTTTCGGATCACGTACAAGCTGCATTGCACAGTTATCAACCAAGCATATGCTCTAAAGTAACATCCGGATAATCTTTTGCAACTTCTTCTACGATTTTTCTCCAGAGCCGGGAAGAATCCAGAACATTTGCCTTATCTACACTTGTAACTTTTTTTCTGCGCTTCATTGCAATGTCAAATGCGTTTTGCAATTCTGCGGATTTCATTCTCGTTATATGTAAGACTGTCAAATGCAGTCATCACTCCGTCGACTTCTTCTGTCTTTTCTCTCCAAAGTAAAGTCCACCGGTAAGCTCTCTCATGATCATCAGAGTAACGCTTGGCTACTTTATCTAATACTTTCATCGCCTCTGTTACGATTTCGGGCCAATTCCGTCCCCTTTGATCACGCCAATTTTAAATTCATATGTCTCTTCCTTCCTAGACTAGTGCTGCAAAAAATCTATGTTTTTTTTTTATATTAGCCTATTTTTTAACAGATTTCAATACTTTAATACGCTAAACCTATCAAAAAACTGCTCCGGCACCTAGAAAATAAGCAAATACTCCATCAAAATCACATATCTAATGCAATTTGTATCATATTATCAAATCCCAGTTGCCGCTCCCTGGCAGATAATTTTTTCATCTTTGTATATAAATGATCGGAAATTGTAAGCATGCAGAGTGCCTTTTTCCTGCTCTTGCTGCATTCATATAAAGTGCTGCTGCTTCCATTTCCCACTGCAAGTACTCCCCATCTTGCGCCAACGGTCATTGACTGTCGGATCATCATTATAAAATACATCGAAGTAAGTACATTTCCGGCACGGACTGTCAGACCTTTCTCTCTTACCGTGTTTACGGCGCTTTCCAGTAATTCATAATCCGCAATCGGTGCAAAGGTTCCCGGAAGATTATACTGCGGCATAATTCGAATCTGTACAGGCACCTACAGCAATGACCACATCCCGAAGATCCACATCATCCTGAAGGGCTCCTGCCGAGCCGATGGATAATTTCTTCCACTTCATATTCATGGTACAGTTCATAAGTATAGATTCCGACCGACGGAACTCCCATACCGCCTCCCATAACAGAAATCTTCTCTCCTTTATAAGTTCCCGTGTATCCCGAGCATATTTCTCACAGTATTAAAACATACTGCATCTTCCAAAAATGTTCCGCAATATATTTTGCACGAAGCGGATCTCCCGGCATCAGAACTCGTTTTGCAATCTCCTTTTTCTGCTTCATTGTGTGGTGTCCCATAGCATTATCTCCTCTCTTTTCTGATCAGTATACGAAGTGCTTCTACTGCTGTACGAATCGGTGCCTCTGTATCATGCACGACTGGATTATCCAGTCCTTTCTTTGCCCGCTCCTGGTTCGCCATTGTAAGAAGAACCGTTCCAATCCGTACTTTCCTGTAACTTGCCACAACGAATAGTGCTGCTGATTCCATCTCTGAGGCCAGGCAGCCACACTGAACCCATGCATTCCATTTATTTAACAGTTCATATCCAACAGGCTTCTGTCTGTGGTGCATCTGCCATAAAAAGAATCTTTACATTCCACCACCCCCACATGATAAGGAAATTTCAGATTTTCTGCTGCTTCTAAGCGCATTCGTGATATGAAAATCCGATACTGCCGGAAACTCAACTGGCGCATATTCTTTGCTTGTTCCTTCCATGCGGACTGCTCCTGTAGCAATGACAAGATCACCACTTTTTACCTCTAACTGCATACCTCCACTTGTTCCCACCCGGATAAATGTATCGGCTCCTACATTTGCCAGTTCTTCCAGTGCGATTGCCGCAGACGGACCTCAATCCCGGTCGACGTTACACTGACTTTCCCCCTTCCAGATAGCCGGTATAAGTTGTAAATTCACGACTGTCTGCTACAGGCAGCAGCATCTTCAAAATGTTCTGCAATCTTCTGACAGCGCTTTGGATCTCCGGTCAGAATCACATATCTTCCAACATCCCCTTCTTCCAGTTGTACGTGATACTGTCTGTCTTTGTCTTCTGAATAATTAATCATATGACATACCTCCTTTGCATCATTACACATGAAACTTTTTATACATTTCTTCTTTAAATTTTTTTCTAAATAGAAGTAGTCTTATAAAGAATAAAAGCTTAAGCCCACACAGATAACTGCAATGCACGGTACAAGATCACACCTGTCGCCATCAGAATCAGAGGCAGTACCATGCTGTAGACCGATGCCATTACATAGTAAATCATATATTCTTTTTGGCGGATGTGACTGATCCTTGCAATCAACTCCATCAATATCTCCACGA
>VOFG01003247.1_pt1 | contig 41194 bp, 105 predicted proteins | sample 5384171 | NCBI WGS metagenome assembly VOFG01 (sample SAMN12384726, study PRJNA508395) | human gut metagenome | isolation source: healthy gut F | host: Homo sapiens
CAACCTGCGCACCGCGCTCTACACCTGGCTCATTGCGCGCAACGCGGGCGGCACCTTCATCCTCCGCATCGAGGATACTGACCAGGGCCGCCTCATCGAGGGCGCGACCGACGTCATCTACCGCACGCTGGCCGAGTGCGGACTCGACCACGACGAAGGCCCCGACGTCGGCGGTCCCGTGGCTCCCTACATCCAGTCCGAGCGCCGCGACACCTACGGCAAATACGCCGAGCTGCTCGTCAAGCGCGGCGGCGCCTATTACTGCTTCTGCGAAAAGACGGAGAGCGCCGAGGATTCCGGCGAGTTCGACCGCGCGGACGATCCCTGCCGCGACCTGCCGCTTGAGAAAGCGAAGGCCCGCGTCGCCGCCGGCGAGCCCTACGTCGTCCGCCAGCGCATCCCCAAGGAGGGCACCACCACCTTCCGCGACGCCATCTTCGGCGACATCACGGTGGAGAACAAAACGCTTGACGACCAGGTGCTTTTGAAGCGCGACGGCCTGCCGACCTACAACTTCGCCAACGTCATCGACGATCATCTCATGGGCATCACCCATGTGGTCCGCGGCAGCGAGTACCTTTCCTCCGCGCCGAAGTACAACCTGCTCTACGAGGCGTTCGGCTGGGAGGTCCCGACCTACGTCCACTGCTCCCCCGTCATGCGCGACAGCCAGCACAAAATGTCCAAGCGCCACGGCGACCCGAGCTACGAGGACCTCAAGGCGCAAGGCTTCCTGACGCCCGCCATTCTCAACTATGTGGCGCTCCTCGGCTGGTCGCCGCGCGGCGAGCGCGCCGAGCAGGAGTTCTTCACCATGTCCGAGCTGGCCGAGGCCTTCGACATCGCGGGCATCTCCAAGTCTCCCGCCATTTTTGACATCGAAAAGCTCACCTACTTCAACGCCAACTATATCCGCAATATGGCGCCCGAGGACTTCGCCAGAGCCGCCGAGCCGTTCATCCGCCAGAGCGTGAAGAACGAGGCGTACTCCGCTTCCGAGATTGCGGCGCTGCTGCAAGCCCGCTGCGAAAGGCTCACCGACATCCCCGAGAAGGTCGATTTCTTCGACGCTCTCCCCGACTACGACCTCGCGTTCTACACGAACAAAAAGTCCAAGACCGACGCTGCGGTGTCGCTCGAGATGCTGCAGAAGGTTCTCCCAAAGCTCGAGGCGCTGAACGACTGGTCCACCGACGGCATCCACGATATGCTCATCGCGTTCGCGGAGGAGCTGGGCGTGAAGAACGCCACGCTCATGTGGCCCCTGCGCATCGCCTGCGCCGGTAAGCTCGTCACCCCCGGCGGTGCGGTTGAGATCTGCAAAATTCTCGGCTGGCGGGCAGCTCCTATGAAAAACATCGAAACCAACTTCCCCTGAGCTGCCCACCATGACCTATGACGGCCCTTTTCTCCGACCATCTGGCCAGCAGTGAACCCAAAATGCTGGCAGGGCTGGACGAGGTGACCGGGCCAGCAGGCCCTCAAAGCCGCCGCAGAATGCACCGGCCTGCGGGAGAGCATCTTCTCTGACCGGCGAGGCCGGGGGCGAGATCCTGTTTTATACCTGCTCCGCCGTTGTGGACGGAGGCGAACTGAATGTGAGCGTCACCAAGCAGGGCGGAAAGGTCCTTGCACTGACCAACCCCGCATCGTAACCCAGCGGCAGCTCTCCGCTGAGCAGGCCGTCCAAAAAGCGCAGGAATTTCTGGAGCGAACTGGCTATGCCGATATGGAAGAGACGTATCGCCACGAGAGCGAGAACCGTCTGACCGTCAACTTTGCCTATCGAGCAGGCGAAGTGCTCTGCTACCCGGATCTGTGCAGTATCACTGTCGCACTGGACACGGGCAGCATTGTTGGCTTCTGAGTCCACCTCCTACCTCTCCAATCACACGGAGCGCACCCTTGAAGTGCCAGCAATCAGCGTAGACGCCGCCCGGAAGAACGTCTCCCCCTGCTGACCATCCAGAAAGAACAGCTGGCCCTCATCCCGACGGACGGCAAATACGAGGTGCTGTGCTGGGAGTTCATCTGCCAGGCGGAAAACGGCCAGCACTATATCTCCTGCATTAACGCCGCCACCGGGGCTGAGCAGAAAATGCCTATTCTGCTGGAGGATGAAAACGGCACTTTAGCCATTTAATCTCACTTCAATCCCCTTTTTTCTCCGCATTTCTCTCTGATTCTTGCATCCGGTCCCGCTTTGTGTTAGACTAAGTAGGATTGTACCGTCAGATAGAAAGGATACGGACGAAATGGAAATTAACGGCGTTGAAGTCGAAGAAAACATCCGATATGATTCCCCTCGGGCTGTCCCCGAACTGATGCAGGCCCTGAACGACAAGGGCTATACCATGGCCACCCCGGTGCAGGGCGGCAGCATTCCCAGCCTGATGGAGTGGAAGGACGTAGTGGCCAAGGCCCCCACCGGCACCGGCAAGACCTTTGCCTTCGGCATTCCCATCGTGGAGCACATTGATCCCGCCTCCACCGACGTACTCGCTCTGGTACTGGCCCCCACCCGGAGAGCTTGCCATCCAGATCGTGGATGAGCTGCGGGTGCTGTGCAGCCACAAGGAGGGCGTCCGGGCGGTCTGCCTTTACGGCGGCCAGCCCATCGAAAAACAGATCAGCCAGCTGAAGAAAAAGCCCCAGATCGTGGCAACACCCGGCCGTCTGATGGATCACATCAAGCGCCATACCGTCAAGCTGAATTCGGTGGAGACCGTCATGCTGGACGAGGCTGACCGGATGCTGACATGGGCTTTATTGAGGAAGTCACCAAAATTCTGGACATGATGCCCCAGCGCAAAAAATCTGGGCCTGTTCTCCGCCACCATCTCGGGAGGTCATGGATATCTCCTGGGTCTACCAGCGCGACCCGGTGGAGATCACCGTCCGCCCGGTGGAGGAAAACCGCCCCGATATCCAGCAGTACCGCATTGATCTGGGACACCCGGGAACAGAAGCTGCCCACCATGGTGGCTCTGCTGAAAACGGCGGCTATGAGCGGGTCATCGCCTTTTGCAACACCAAGAATATGACCGACCGGCTGGCCGCTCTTGCTCCAGATGCGCGGCTTCACCTGTGCCCCTATATCCACGGCGACATTCCCCAGAAGAACCGGGAAAAGACGCTGAAAGGATTTCCGGGCCGGTAAAATGCAGATCCTGTGGCCACTGACGTGGCTGCCCGCGGGCTGACATCGACGATGTGGATGCGGTATTCAACTACGACGTACCCGATGAGCAGGAGATTATGTCCACCGCATCGGCGCACCGGCCGCGCCAAGAAGCATGGCGTCGCCTACACTTTGTCGCCTCCGTCACCGATCAGATCAAGATGGACGAGATCGCGCAGGCCCAGAAGATGGAGATGCAGCTGCTGAAATACGACAAGGACGGATGCCTGATGATCCAGTAATCCGCCGAGAAACATCATAACTGCCGCCGCCATGCAGACGCATGGCGGCGGTTTCTAGGCAATCCTTAATAGTTTCTATCCAAAACGAAGCAAACAGCGCCGAAAAACGTTGTATAATGGGAACAGTAAATGAATCAGGAGATGAGACCATGGCGGAACGCATTCTGATCGTGGATGATGAACAGAGATCGCCGATCTGGTGGCGCTCTATCTGGAAAGTGAAAATTTTGAGGTGCGCACCTTCTACTCAGCCGTACCGGCGCTGAAGTGCGTGGCGGAGGAACCGATCGACCTGGCCATTCTGGACGTTATGCTGCCGGACATGAACGGCTTCACCCTCTGTAAGCAGCTGCGGAACGCTACAACTCCCCATTCTGATGCTGACAGCCAAGGTAGAGGAGACGGACAAGATCACCGGCCTGACGCTGGGGGCGGACGACTACATCACAAAACCCTTCCGTCCGCTGGAGCTGGTAGCCCGGTGAAGGCCCGCTGCGCCGCTACACCAGTACAATCCGGCCAAGGCCGCAGAGGAAACCGAGGCAGATGTGCTGCGCTGCCGGGATCTGATGCTGAATCTCGCCACCCACGAGTGCCGGGTGGGCAACAGGCTCGTCTCCCTCACCCCCACGGAGTTCTCCATTCTGCGCATCTTGCTGGAGCAGCGTGGCAAGGTAGTCAGCGCTGAGGCGCTGTTCCACGCCATCTGGGCAGATGAATACTACTGCAAGAGCAGCAACACCATCTCCGTCCATGTCCGCCACCTGCGGGAAAAAGCTGGGCGACACGGCAGAGCACTCAAAATACATCAAGACGGTCTGGGGAGGGGGTATCAAATTGAACGGTAAGCGCATCAACGGCCGGGAATACCAGCGGCTGCTCAACGCTTGTGGCTCCGATCTTAGGGCTGCTCCTGGGCTCCATGGCGCTGGTCATCGGCGCCTCGGATCTGTTTTCGGGGGCATTTTGCCGACACCATCGTCAATACCTACTGTCTTCTGACCGGTCAAAGCTGGTCTGTCGGACAGGAATTTTACTGGTATCAAGTGCAGAATAATCTGGTTTATATCATCATCGCCGTCATTGTGATCGCCTTTCTGATCATGCCCGGCTGGCCATGATGCTGTTCACCGCTACTTTGACCAGATCATCGCCGGGTGGATCAGCTGACTCAGGAGTCCGATGAACCCATCGCCATGATGAGCCCGGAACTGGATTTTATGCGTTCAAAGCTCACCGAGGTGCAGACCAAGCTGCACCAGCGCACCGAGCAGGCTCAGGCCGCAGAGCAGCGCAAGAACGATCTGATCGTTCATCTGGCTCACGACATCAAAAACGCCGCTGACCAGCGTGATCGGCTATCTCAGCCTGCTGGACGAGGGACAGACCCTGCCGGAAGCGGAGCGCGCCCGGTTCACCCGCATTGTGCTGGAAAAGGCCTACCGGCTGAGGGGCTCATCAATGAGTTCTTCGAGATCACCCGCTATCACTTTCAGACCATGCCCCTTGTGCGCGAGAAGGTCGATCTTGTGCTACATGATGGTGCAGATCTCCGACGAGCTCTATCTCGTTGAAGGAACGGGGCAAGACCATGGAACTGGATGTGCCGGAGGATATGACCCTTTACGCCGACACGGACAAAATGGCACGGGTATTCAACAACATTCTGAAGAACGCCATCGCGTACAGTGAGGACACTGGGCCCATCCGGGTCTCCCGCCCGGAGGCCGGACAGGCGGTCATCCACTTTCACCAGTCCCGAGCCATTCCCCGGAAAACTGAATGACATCTTTTTGAAAAATTCTACCGGCTGGACGCCCCGCAGCAGTGCTACCGGCGGAGCCGGACTGGGACTCGCCATCGCCCGGGACATTGTGCGCCTGCACGGCGGCGAGGTGACCGCTCAGAGCGACGACACTTCCACCACATTCACAGTGATCCTCCCGCAGAAAGGAGGCCCCGGAAATGAACCGGAATGACTACCGCCCCCGGCGGGCAGAGAGAAAAAGCACCGTCATCCGATACGGGCAGTCATTATTGTCCTGTTCGTTCTGGCCGCACTGGCCGTTGGTGTTCCAAGGCTGAGGCAGAATCCGGCCCGGCGGGGACGCACAGCAGGTCGATGCCGCCCGCTCTGCCCAGCAGGAGGAGGACAGCGGTGCAGCAAGCGTTGCTTTGGAACCATCCCCCGCCGCATCCGGCTCCGGCAGTACCGCTGAAAACTCCAGCAGCGGAACCTCTGACCGCTCAGCCGTGGAGGCAGACGCCTCCTCCCCACTGACGCTTCCCACTCCGACGGACGGCAGCACCGACGGGATCGACCTGCTCATGCTGGTCAACTCCACCCACAGTCTGCCGGAGGGGTACCATGCAGAGCTGAAAACACTGGACAACGGCCAGCAGATCGCCGAACTCATTTATCCCGATCTTCAGCAGATGTTTGACGATGCCCTGCTCTCAAGGGGTCTACCCGATCGTGGCATCCGGCTACCGCACGGCAGAAAGCAGCAGAGCCTGATGGACGAAAAAAGTGAAGTTTTTTGAAGAGCAGGGTATTCCGAGTCTGACGCCAGAAGAGAGGCGCTGAAGTGGGTCAACGCCGTGGGTTACAGCGAACACCAGAGCGGCCTTGCCGTGGACATCAATGCCGATGGCGTCCACTCCGCCGGGTATCAGGTCTACAATTGGCTGGCCGACAACGCCTGGCAGTACGGCTTCATCCTGCGCTATCGAGGACAAGACCGACATCACCGGCACCGGCCATGAGCCGTGGCACTACCGCTATGTGGGGCGCGACGCGGCCGAGGAGATCCACACGCAGGGCGTCTGTCTGGAGGAATACCTGAATGCAGTCGATTAAACAAAAAATCCGGAGCTTTTCTTTTTAGAAAGCTCCGGATTTTTTCTATCGTAATGTGAATTACTCCTCGTCCTTGGGCTCGTCGGCAGCGGGGCTTCCTCGGTCACCTCGGCAACAGTCTCCCGCACATCGGCAACCACATCGTCCACAGTGGGCTCCTCAACAGGAGCGGCCTCTTCGGCGGGGGCAGTCTCCTCGGCAGGAGCGGCCTCCTCAGCGGCAGGTGCCTCGGCAGTCTCATCCGCCACGTCGTCGGGGGTAATATCCACATCGATGACCTTTCTGCGGCGGCCTTCAGATCCTTCAGCGCAGCATTGTTGGCGGCGATGGCAGCCATGGCCGCGTCCACCTTGCCGCACAGCTCGGCAAACTCTTCGTCAGGCTGACCCCTGCATCTTGGCATAGTAGGCCTTGCCGATAGCAAAGTAGGCCTTGCGGATGGCATCCTGCTGAGCCATATTGTCAGCCTTGAGCTTGGCAATGGAAGCGACCTTCTTACCCTGCGCCACACCGGCTCGAGCCAGATTGCCCATCTTCTCCTTGATAGAACCGAAATCAAAGTTGATAGCTATATGTATTCCCTCCTGGATGACTATTGGTGTTTTACATCTTGCCTGTACTCCTATGCCAATCAGCCCGATCTGGCAAGGGGATTCTGAACATTTCACAGTTCATTCAATCATTTTTAATTTGATTTCAATCTTTCACGCACAGGATCCCGGATCATTCCACACTGCTTTTATCCCTGCTGTTCCGTAACAGCAAAGCGCCGCTGAGCAATGCAAAAGCTCAGCGGCGCTTCTCAATGGATCAAAATCAGAACAGGCCGGTGATTCATCGTCGGCGTCAATGTCAATGCGCTCTGGTGGCAGGCACCTTGGCAAACTGGCATGGTCATGATATTGCCGGTCTGCACGACCGATGAAGCCCGCTCGGCGCTTACCTTTATCGTGCCCACTGTGATGGTGAAATCCTCGGGACGGCCGAGCTTTTTGGGGTCGTCAGACAGAGAATACTGGGTTTTTGCCATGCAGATGGGCAGGCCTCCATAGCCCAGCGACTCCAGCGTGGCGATGGATTTTTGCCGCCGTCGGGCGTACTGGACGCCCGCACCGCCATAGACCCTGCGGACGCGTTCGATTCTTGGCCTTGATGGACTGATTCATCATAGGCAAACCGGAACGTATGGGGCTGCTCGCACAGGCGGAGCACCTCCTCGGCCAGCTCAATGCCGCCGTCGCCGCCCTTGCCCCAGACCTCGCTCACAGCCACATTGACGCCCAGTTCGGCGCACTTGGAACGGATCAGCTCAGCTCTGCGTCGGTGTCCTGCGTAAAGCGGTTGATGGCCACCACACAGGGCAGACCGGAACACCTTGGTGATATTCTCGACATGCTTGAGCAGGTTGGGCAGGCCCTTCTCCAGCGCCTCCAGATTCTCAGTGCCCAGCTCGGTCTTGGGCACGCCGCCGTTATTTTTCAGCGCCGGACCGTGGCCACGATGACGACCCGCAGAGGGATCCATGCCCGCCGCACGGCACTTGTTATCAAAAAACTTCTCCGCTTTGAGATCGGCACCGAAGCCAGCCTCCGTGACGGCGTAGTCCGCCAGCTTCAGCGCGGGTCGTGGCGGGAGACGGGAAATTGCAGCCATGGGCGATATTGGCAAGGGGCCGCCGTGGACGATGGCGGGATTGTCCCTCCAGCGTCTGCACCAGATTGGGCTTGATGGCGTCCTTGAGCAGCGCAGCCATGGCGCCCTCAGCCTTCAGGTCATGGGCCGTGACCGGCTCACCCTTATGGTTGTAGCCCACAAGGATGCGGCCCAGACGCGCCTTCAGATCCATCAGGTCGGAAGCCAAGGCACAGAACAGCCATGATCTCACTGGCCACAGTGATGTCAAAGCCGTCCTCGCGGGGCACGCCCTGCATCCGGCCGCCGATGCCGTCGATGATGTGGCGCAGCTGCCGGTCATTCATGTCCACGCAGCGCTTCCAGGTAATATTCTTCACGTCGATATCCAGCGCATTGCCCTGCTGAATATGGTTGTCCAGCATAGCGGCCAACAGATTGTTGGCCGCGCCGATGGCGTGGAAGTCTCCGGTAAAATGGAGATTGATGTCCTCCATGGGCACCACCTGGGCATAGCCGCGCATTGCGCCGCCCTTTACGCCGAACACCGGGCCAAGAGAGGGTTCCCGCAGGCAGAGCAGGGTGTTCTTGCCCAGCTTTTGCCATAGCGTCGGCCAGACCGACACTGGTGGTAGTCTTGCCCTCCCCGGCGGGGGTGGGGTTGACGGCCGTAACAAGGATGAGCTTGCCCTTGCGGGGCTTGGCGCGCAGCGGGGTAATGTCGATCTTGGCCTTCACCTTCCCGTAGTATTCCAGCAGTTCTTCGTCAATGCCGGCCTTTTTCCGCAACCGTGCGGATGGGCAGCATTTCGGTGCTCTGAGCGATCTCAATATCAGTCATCATAATGGTATCGTTCCTTTCTCGTCATAGTTGTGACAGCCGGGAAAACGAAAACCGACGCATCCCGGCAAAACTCTGCCCAGACGGTCGGCTCTCATAAACGGCCATACTCCCCCGTGGTCAGTTCCACTTCCGTCAGTCATATGGCTGTTACTAACATACACAAATTATTTTATTTTGTCAAGGGGCTGAACTATAATTGACTATATGAACTTGAAACGTGTATAAAGCAGAAAGAAGGAGGTGATGACCATGGGGCCGTCCCCACTCGGTGGAGCAGGTACTCGATCAATACGGCAGCGCTCTGTTCCGACTGGGGTATTTCGTATGCTTGGCAGCAGTGCGGACACGGAGGACGCCGTACAGGACACACTGATCCGCTATTCTGCAAAAAGCATCCACAGTTTGCGGACAATGAGCACGAAAAAGCCTGGCTGCTGCGGGTGATGACCAACCGATGCCGGGATCTGCTGCGCTGGCGTGCGCGGCATCCACAGGTTGATCTTGACGAACTGCGCCACCTCGCCGCACCAGATGAGAACAGCAATATTCTGGCGGCGCTGATGCGTCTGCCTCCCCAAACTACGGCTTGTAATGACGCTTCACTACATCGAGGGCTATTCGGTCAGCGAGATTGCCCCTATGATCGGACGCACCCCTCCGCTGTGAAGATGCGCCTGCAAAAGGGGCGCATTGAATTGGAAACGATCTACCGGAAGGAGTTTATGCCATGATGGATCTCGATGCGCTCCGTTCTGCCGGGCAGAACATACAAATGCCCGGAACCATGAAAGCACGGCTGACAACCAAAGTCTCGGTGCCCCCCGCAAAAGATCCTGCGCCGGGCGCTGGCCGCACTGGCAATCTGTCTCTGTCTGGGCGTCGGCACTGCGGCGGCGGCAGGCACAGAACCGGTTTATTCCATTCTCTACGCGCTTTCGCCCGCACTGGCCCAACAATTCCAGCCGATCCAGAAGAGCTGTGTCTCCAATGGCATCCGCATGGAGGTGGTCTCCGCCCGGCTGGAGGGCAACACCGCCCAGCTCTATCTGACTATGCAGGATCTGGAGGGTGATCGGCTGGACGAAAGCTGTGACTTTTTTGACAGTGAAGATCTGCGCTTCGGGGTGAATATCACCGGAAGCTGCACGCTTCTCCAATATGACCCGGCTGCAAAAGACAGCCCACTTTCTGATGACCCTCTCCTCCCAGGATGGCCGCCCACTGCCCGAAGGGCGCTTCACCTTTTCCGCAGATGAACTGTTGACGCAGAAGTCAGAGAGCAGCATTGATCTCTCAGAACTTTTTAGATTATGTCAACTCATCGCCCACTATACAGCAGATCGATGACGAGCACATCCGCGGCTGGGGCAGCCCGGACGGCAGTGAGCCGCCGGACATGGGGTACGCGCTCACCCCTACACTCTCCTCCCCGCACCGGAGATCACGATCACGGCCATCGGCTTCTGGAATGGGCTGCTCCATATTCAAAGCTATTATGAGAATATCTCGAAAACGGACGATCACGGCTTTCTATCGCTGATTGCCCCGGATGGAACAGAAAAGGCTGCGTCATACAGCTTTTTACTTTCTGGGATGCTGCCGGTAGCGGCAGCTATCAGGAAGAACTTTTTGATATTTCTCCCGACGAACTGGATGAGTGCGCCATTCGAGGCCAGTTTGTCAGCGGCGGAACACTGATCCAGGGCCGATGGAAGGTGACAGTCCCATTGACCCAAAGCTGAAGCAGCGCCCGGCGGAATGCCGGGCGCTGCTTACTTGATGCAGTTACGCGAACTCGACAGGGCTGTCGGTGTCGCAGATGCAGATGTAGAGTGGAGCCGACGCCCAGATTCAGGGCGTGCCGTCCTTATTGGTGAAGGTCATGGGCGCATCCATGTCGCCCTTCGTCCAGCATTGATCTCCATACCGTCCGCCGCAGGCATAGTAGCCGGTGCCGCTGGTGAGGTCAAACTCCTGAAGTACACCGTCTGCCTTGGTACTCTGGCTGGTGGGGAATGACCACCACATTGGTGACAGCGACCTGCGTATCCGTGTTGGCATCCATATAGGCGGAGCCGTCAGCGGCGCCGTTATACTTCACGGACACGTCATACTTTTTCGTCTCTGCATTGTAGGCAAAGGCTGTGCTCTTATAGCCAGAGAAGGTCACATTGACGTTCTGAGCGCTGGAGCCGCCGACCGGGGTGCCGTCCTCGGCAAAGGTGTAGGGAGAAACAAAGCCGTCCTCATGGTGGTGCCGGAAATCAGAGTAAGCCAGATACTCCTGAATCTGATCCGTAGAGGTATACATACTGTGCTCCCGTGCCAAGGTTTGCCTTGCGGTCCGGATCGCGCCAATAGAGATTGCCATGGCTCATAGCATCCAGCGTGGCGTAGCCAGTCTGGCTCAGGATATCATTTGCCGTGGTGCTGGCGCCGCAGTGAGCCAGCATGGCGTCCAGACCCATGGCCATAAAAACGAAATACTCACGGGTGGAGCGGATCGTTCCCAAATTGCCCACACCGGTGGGATCCTGAAACACCGCCATTACACGGGTGATACCGCCCTCTTCCGGGATCTCGATCAGCATATCGGCGCTGCCGCAGCCGCTCTTGAGGCATCGCTTTCTTCAACGTGTTCAGCATAACGGCCAGAGGACGATTGGCGGAAAAGATCCGTCTCGGTGGCTTCACCGGTCAGCGGGTTGGTGGGGCCCGCAGGCTCAGGTTCGGGCTCCGGCTCAGGTTCCGGTTCCGGTTCGGGGCCGGCGCAGGTTCCGGCTCCTCTACAACAGAGCTGGCCGCAGGAACTTCTTCGGTCTTGTTTCCGCAGGCAGCCAGACCAAATACCATGGCCAGCGCCATCAGCAGAGCGATCCACTTTTCATCTCATTACCTCCTAAGTTTGTGCGGGGTCTGTTTTTCTATCATACCCTTTCCCCTGCGTCAAGGAAAAGGGAGACGCTTTCACTTGCCTTTTCCTTAAGATTTCGTATAATAATAAAGTTACAAAGAAAGACCGTTCGGTCTCCAGAAGGAGTGTAGGGTTCAATCATGGAACGTGGATTTATTCAGGGAAAACTGAGATCAAATTTCTGCTGCTGTTTATTCTCGCTCGCGCCGAAGTACCGCTGGAGCTGGATCTGCTGGGCGATGTGGCCATGTGCGACAGCGAGTGAGCTATTTTGACCTCTCTGCCGCACTGGCAGAGTTGGTGGAGAGCGACCATGTGGAGCAGCAGGGCGGCGGCTATCATCACCGACAAAGGCCGTAAAAACGGCGCTGTGACCGAAGACGAACTACCCTACCCGTTGGCTGCGCTGACGAGCAGCGGCTGGCTGAGATCAACGAGCGGGCCCGCGAGGCAAAACGCATTCACGCGGAGCTGGAGGAAACGGAAAAACGGCCAGTGGCGGGTCACCTTGACTGGACAGTGTGGACAGCAACCTGTTTACACTCACTCTCTCTCTTCCCCTTCAGGAAGACGCACGCCAGCTTATCCAGCATTTCCGTGCGGATCCGCAGGCCTTTCTTCGCGCACTGAAAGCACTCTGATTCTAGGCAAAGGAGAACTGACCACCACTTATGTCTGAACCACTTATTTTCGGCGTCCTGCTGACGCAGATGTTTCTCTACTTCGTCTGGTATTCTTTTTGGGCTGGTGCATGGAGTCCACTTACTGCTCCATCATGGAAAAGCATCTCATCAACCGGGGGTTCCTGCATCTGCCGCTGTGCCCCATCTACGGTGCCGGTGTACTCATTATGGTAAACCTCTTTACACCGTTTACCGGCAACCCGCTTCTCTTCTATGTGATGGCAACCGTTGTCATGTCCGCATGGGAGTATTTTGTAGGCTGGCTGTTAGAGGTCACCACCCACATGAAGTACTGGGACTACTCCCACCGCCGTTTCAATCTGAAAGGACGTATCTGCCTCGGAAACTGCTTGTGGTGGGGTGTGGCATCCTATTTTGTGATCTACTGGATCCACCGGCTACGATCCGACTGCTGGGCACGCTCCCGGTATTGGCGCGGCAAATCACCGCCTATGTGCTGGCCGCCGCCGTGATCGCCGATACGGTCATCACCATCCGTGACTTGGCTCTCATCAGCAAAGCGCTTGCAAAGGCCGAGGAAGCTCGGGTACAGCTGGAGCTGGGCAGAAGGAGCTTCAGGAGCAGCTGGATGCCAGGAAGGATGCGCTCGCCCAGAGTCTCGAAGCAAAGAAAAGAGAATCTCCAGCAGAGCCTGGAGGCCAAAAAGGACGATTTGCAGGAGTCTCTGGAAAACAGGGCCGAGCGGGCAAAAGCGCGGCTGGCTGCGCTGGAGGAGCGCCGCAGCCAGATGCTGGCCGCCGCCGACAAGCACTCCGCCGCTTCGTCCGGCATTACCGCACCTTGTCCTCCCGCCGCTACTCCGGTACGCTGGCGGAGCTTCGCCGCCGTGCCGCAGAGCGTATCAAGGAGCGCACAGCAAAATAATCACACAAAAAGAAGAGCGTGTCGATCAGTTTGACACGCTCTTCTTTTGCTCTTTAGAAGCAGCAGCTCCTCGGCGGTATTCTTACAAAGCCGGTCTGCGGCACTTTCAGATGGAGCGCCTTCTCCACCTCCCAGCGCATCGGCTTCGCCGCTGGGACATCCTTTGCGCGGATCTGATAGATATAGGAAAAAAGTATCTTCAATACTCTCCACCAACTCATAGGCGAAGGCATAATCTCCCGGAGTATCGCTTAGTTCAAACCGATGGGCGCGGATGCCCAGCCAGACGCAGGCGTCGTCTCTCTGTGCCGGGAAGGAAATGCCCCAGTCATCCGCCACGATCCGATTCCCCTCCCAATGGGCCGGGGACAGGTTCTTGCACCCGCTGAGCCGGGCGGCCGTCGCAGTGACGGAGCGGCAAAGATCTCCCACTTCTCACCGAAGCGGTTGATCTTTCCGTCCAGATAGACCGCCACCTTATCACTCAGGCGATAGACCTCATCCCGGTTGTGCGTGACGAGGAGGGCCGTCCCGTCAAAACCGTTGATGGTCTGACGCACCACCTGCTCCATCTCCCAGCGCAGTGTGGCGTCCAGGGCCGAAAAGGGCTCGTCCAGCAGGATCAGCGCAGGGCGGGAGGCCAGCATGCGGGCCAGTGCAGCGCGCTGCTGCTGGCCTCCGGAGAGCTGGCTGGGATAGTGATCCTCCAGCCCCTCCAGCCGCAGGCGGAGACATGCTCCATCGCCCACTCCGACGCCGGGCTTTGGAAAGCCCCTTCTCACGTTCCATGCCCGCCATGATGTTCTGGAAGCACCGTCATATTGGGAAAGAGCGCGTAGTTCTGGAACAAATAGCCCCACACGGCGCTGCTGGGGCTTCAGGTTGATCTTGTGCTCCCGGAGTCGAACACAGTCTCCCGTTAATGCGTATCGCCCTCATCCGGCGTCACAACGCTTAGGCGATACAATGCAGCGTCATGCTCTTTCCACAACCGGAATCCCCCAGCAGGGCCAGCGTCTCATGTCCGGCTTCAAACTGGACATCCAGTTGGAAAGAACCGACCTTTTTTCGGATATTCACATAAATTGACACGGTCGATCCTCACCACCGATTCTGCTTGCGGCCCTTGCCATCGGACACCATATTGATGACAACGATGATCGCCAGCGCAATGACCAGCATGATGACCACCCAGACGCCGGCGGTGGCATAGTCGCCGTCCTTGATCACGTTGGCGATCTTCTGAGCGATCGTGCCGGTCTTACCCGCAATATTGCCTGCCAGCATAGAACGTGGCACCAAATTCGCCCAGTGCGCGGGCAAGGTGAGCACGGTGCCGGAAGCCACGCCGGGGCCGCTGCCGGCAAAACGACCCGCCAGAAGAGCTTTGTCTCCGACATACCCAGCGTCCGGGCCGCGTAGATCAGCTCAGGGTCGATCTGCTCAAAGGCCGCCCGGGCATTGCGGTACATCAGCGGGAAGGCGATCACCGAAGCAGCGATGATACAGCCCAGCCAGGTCTGCACCACTTTGATGCCCATTTCCTCATAGAGGAAGGCGCCTACCGGGCGGCGCAGAGAAAACAGCAGCAACAGGAAGAAACCGGCTACCGTAGGCGCCATGACCATCGGCAGCGTCAGCACACCGTCCACTGCGGCCCGGGCTTTTGGCCCCAGCCGCAGCACCTGCGGGCGGCAAACAGACCGAGGAAGAAGCAGATCACCGTAGCGACCACGCCGGTCTTGAGCGAGATCCAGAACGGCTCCAGTCAAAGCTGAGCACCATATCCCAAATCGCTTTCATGTCGCTCCCCCTTCCCGATCGTTTTACTTGTTGACGATGAAGCAGTACTCCCTCAAAGGCCTGCAGGCAGTAATCGGTCTGCAGAAAGGCCAGCAGAGCCTGAGTGGCGGTGCTCTCAGCCTCAGTGGCCTCGGGGTTGGCGACCTGGCAGACAGGGTAGATGATGTTGCCGGTCAGGGGTGCCGTCATCCTGAGCCAGAATGGTCAGCTCATCCTTGTGATTATAGTAGTCGGAATAGTAGATGGTGGCGGCGTCCACGCTGCCCTCGACAGCCTTGGCGGCGGCAACCTCAACATCGTCGGCCTCGTCGATCTCCAGACCGTTCAGCGCGGCAGAGATCTCCTCGAGCGGTGTAAGCGGCGGGGTTCTCAGTCTCGGGCAGGATCCCAGGAGACCAGGGCAATGCGGGTGGGCCCACAGGCACGCTGCCGCCGCAGATGGCCATGCTCTTGGCGTCGGCCAGATTGTCCCATCCGGTGACGGCGGTCTCGACATTATTGCCCTTGACCAGGCACAGCTCGTTGGACAGCAGGTTGACGATGGAGCCGTCCACCACCAGACCGTCGGTCTCGTCCAGCGTGGTCACCTGCTTCTTACCTGCGGAGAAGAACAAGTCATGACCGATGCCGTTGGCCTCTTCAATGCCGGAGAGCAGCTTGCCGGAGGAGCCGGTGTTGTACTGATCTTCACGTTAGATTCTGCTTCTCAAACTCAGGGATGATCTTGTCCACAAAAGACAGCCTCCAGAGAGGCGGCGATGTCGATGTAAACGGTGATCTGCTCGGCGGCAGGCTGATCGTCAGCGGCAGAACCGGAGGCAGAGGCGGCAGAATCGTAAGCGTCCGCAGCGGAGGTCTTTCCCCTCGGAACCGCAACCGGCCAGGGCCAACACCATAGCCAGCGCCATTACGAAGGCCAGCAGCTTGTTGATCTTCTTCATTCACAATCTCCTTCTTGCTCCTTCTTGAAATTCTTTATCTTCTCCGCATGGTAAAACATGCGTAGAATACCGGATTCAGGGCTTGATGACCTCAATCGTGTCACCGGGACATACCCTGCCCTCTTCCAGCACCCGCATAAAGATACCTTCCGGGCATACAGCAGTCGCCACCTGCTGTCGAATGGCGCAGTCATTGTGGCACTCTTTCCCCGATCTGAGTCACTTCGCCCAGCGCAGTGCCCACTTTCAGGCGGGTCCCCACAGGCAGAGTCTTGAGCTCAATTCCGCGGGTCAGGATATTTTCGGCGAAATCGCCCGGTTTTAACTGTATAGTAATTTTGCTTTGCAAATTGTCGACACTTTCCTGAGCCAGCAGACTCACCTGTCGGTGCCACTTTCCGGCGTGGGCATCGCCCTCGATCCCCGTATTCTGGGATCAAGTGAATTTCCTTCACAGGATGTTTGCTGATCCCCGCGCACTTCGCTGATGCAGACAGCCAGTACCTCAGCCATGCTGTTCCACCCCACAATCTCCGGAATTGCCCCAGGGACATCAAGGCCGTGGCCCAATGCGGGCAAAACGGCGTCCAAGTTCTCCACGGCAGCCTTTTTACTGCCGGGCAGGTTGACGATCAGGGTTCGGCCGCGGGTACCGGCCACACCGCGGGACAGGCAGGCCCGGGGGTAATCTGAAGACTGGCATAGCGCATCGCTTCCGGGATCCCCGGGCCTCGCGCTCCAGCACAGAGGGTCGCCTCCGGTGTCACGTCGAGGAGACAGCCCCGTCCCCCGGTGGTCAGCACCAGCGCCACATCACGCTCATCACAGCAGGCTTTCAGCTCCGCCGCAATCGGTCAAAGTCATCCGGGGATGATGCAGGTGTGCTCCACCTGATAGCCCCGCCTGTTCCAACTGTGCTTTCAGCGCCGGGAGGTGTCCTCCCGCTCGCCGCGGCTGCCCTTGTCACTGATGGTAATAACAGCAGCTTTATATTCCATGAAAAAGCTCATTCCTTTCGCTCAAATGTACCCGACTTTCCGCCGGTTTTTTTCAGCAGTCGGATTCGGTCGATGACCATATCCCGCTGAACCGCCTTACACATATCATAGACGGTCAACGCCGCCGCGCTGACCGCAGTCAGCGCCTCCATTTCCACGCCGGTCTGGCCGGAGCAGGAAACTGTGGCAAGGATATTCACTGCACAGTCCGTTTCGTTGAGCTCCAGCTTCAGCTCCACACCGGAGATCATAATTGGATGACACAGCGGGATCAGATCCGGCGTGCGCTTAGCCCCCATGATACCTGCCAATTGGGCAACCGTCAAAACGTCGCCCTTTTTGCAGCCGCCGGTGCGGATCAGCTCAAAAGTATTGCGGTTGACCAGCACACGCCCCGCCGCGACAGCGGTGCGCCGGGTCTCCGCCTTTTCTCCTACATTGACCATCCGCGCGTGGCCGGACGGATCAAAGTGTGTAAAATCCTCCATACTACCCTCAATTCGGTTCATGGGGCGACCGCCCGCGCTGACATGACCGGGTACCAGCTCCTGATGGCTCTGGGGCTTTGCCCGGATCGCATCGACCAGTGACTGCTCCAGCATAGTTCCATGCAGTCCGCGCAAGTAGATCTCCTTGTCAGAGTGCAGACAGGGCTTCAGCTTGCCATCACTGGTCAGGCGGATGCGGTCACACTGGGCGCAGAAGTCATGGCTGATCGGCGAAATGAGTCCCGCTCCCCCTTCGCACCGGGCAGGGCATACAGCCGGGCTACACCGGAGCTGCGCTCCAGCGGCCGAAGCTCCGGCACCCGTTCCGGCACCACAGAGCACGGCAGGAAGGACTCCTTCGGGAAGTCCGCCCTGGGGCCCAGCGGCATCAGCTCAATGAAGCGCACCTCGATCGGATATTTACGAGTCAGCTCCACCAGCTCCGGGATCTCATCATCATTGAACCCGCCCACCAGAACGGTATTGATCTTGAGCGGGGCAAAGCCCACACGGTGTGCTGCTTCGATGCCGCGCAGCACCTGATTCAGGTCGCCGCCCGGGTCATGCGGCTGAATTTTTCCGGATTCAGCGTGTCCAGGCTGATATTCACCCGACTCACGCCGGCTTCCTTCAGCGCCTCTGCCTGCTCCGCCAGCAGCAAGCCGTTGGTGGTGACCGCCAGTTCTTCTATGCCGGAAATTTTAGAGATCCGGCAGCACAGCTCCGGCAGTCCCGGCCGCACCAACGGCTCACCGCCGGTGATACGCACCTTGCGCACCCCCAGCTTTGCGGCGGCAGAGACGATCTCCCAGATCTCCTCAAAGCTGAGGATATCGTCATGCCCCGCTTAGCCACGCCGCAGGCGGGCATACAGTAGCGGCAGCGCAGATTGCACAGATCTGTCACAGACACCCTCAGATAGGTGATGCTGGGAAAATTCATCGGTCACTGGTCGATCACCTCCTCATCATCTGAAAAGTCACTTTACGATACACTCAATAATGGCCGTAAGAACAGTTGGGCCAGTGGCAGCTGCCGCAGCTCTGGCAGAAGCCGCCGTCCGCCAGCCGCACCAGATCCGCCTTTGTCAGCTTTCCCCTGTCATCAGCTGGGAAGCAGCACATCAAACGTAGTGGTGGGCGCCTTTACGGCCGCACCGGGCACACCCACAAAGGCGGTATCCTCCCAGATAGGCCAGCATCAGCATATTGCCGGGCTGGGAAGGGACGCCGTGGGACACAACCTCTGCGCCGCAATTGCGGATCGCAGTCGGAGTCAGATCATCGGGATCACAGACATTCCGCCGGTCATAACGATGATATCCGCCCCCTGAGTGAGATAGCTCTGAATGGCCTCCTCAGCATCGGCAGGTCATCATCGCAGAAGGTGCATCCCAGCACTTCGGCCTCATGGGGGCCACCTTTTACGGCGGATGACCGGCTGGAAAAGGTCCTGAATGCGGCCGGTATGAATCTCACTGCCAGTGATAATCATACCGATCTTCTGAGGCCGATAGCGCACCAGTTCCAGCAACGGGCGCTCGCTCTCTCGACACAGTCGCTCCGCCTCCTCGATCTGGCGTTCTTCAGTCACCAGCGGCACAATGCGCATGCTGGCCAACTTGGCCCCAGGCTGAACGGGATAGTGGTCGGGCAGCGTGCAGATCGTGATATCGCCAATGGAGTTGATCGCATTCAGCAGGGGGGACATTGACCCGGAACAGACCGCTTCTCTGTGCGGTGAGCACCATCTTGCCCTCGCTTGGCCTATAAAGCTGCCATCCCGGACAGCCCGCAAGCTTGGACAGCCGCAGGGCGGCGTCCTCCTCGTGGATCTCGCCCGCTTGTTCCTCCCAGACAAAGATATGCTGTTTGCCCCAGATCCAGCAGCCGTTCCACATCCTCCGGTTCGATCACATGGCCCCGGTGGAACACCGGGCCTTTGAAGTCCTTTCCAATACCGGTGACATCGTGACATAGCGTCATACCAACGGCATCCTGTACCAACACTTTTTTTCCAGGACAGCCACCTCAAATTCCAAAATAGCTCACCCGAAGCATCGCCCCGGCACTCTGGGGGCCTGCACCGGACGGGATCTCCGCCAGCGCATTGGCTCCGGCCAGCGTGTGCAGCGCACCGTTCCCCTGCTGGGCGGCGGGATAAAACACCAGACCATATATTCGTCCGCACTCAGGCGGCCCCGCACCAGACGCGTCTGCTTCCCGCCTTTCTTGAAGTCCGCACCCAGCCGGGCGGACACCTCTGGCAGAGCCGCCTGCTCCCTGCCGCACAGGCGGCGCAGAACAGGCAGCGCCACAGCGTAGAAACAGGTCAGCGCCGAAGCCGGATTGCCGGAGAGGCAAGCGGCAAATTTGCCGTTTTTCCAGCCAAAAGCAGCACTTTCCACCGGGCTTCAGGCCGATATTCCCGCACAACGATCCTCGCGCCAGCGCATTCCAGTGCCGCAGGCGTCAAGTCATAATCGCCTACGGAGACACCGCCGGTGGTCAGCACCATATCGCACTCCCCCAGCGCACGCTCCAGCAGCGCTGCAATGGCGGCACAGTCATCCTTGGGCGTGCCATAGACCGGCTCCGCGCCTGCCAGCCGCAGAGCAGTCTCAAAAAGCCGGTCGATTGCTGTTGGGGATCCTGCCTCCGTCGGAGAAGCGTCCCCCTCCTCCAGCTCGCTTCCGGTGGTAATGACCGCCACTCTGGGGCGGCGATAGACGAGACGGAATCAACGCCCCGTGACCAGAGCGCTCCGGCCACACCGGCGTCTACGGTCTGGCCCGCACGGGTCAGCTCCATGCCCATATGGACGTCCTCACCCGCGGCAGATCAGGTTCTCACCGGGCTGATAGGCACGCTTCAATGTGACTGTCTCCGGTGTAAAATCGGTCTCCTCAAATTTACTCACCGCATCGCGCCGGGCGGAATAAGCCCCTGTCAAAATTTTGACTGCCGTACCAGATGTGACCGTCCTGGTGGGCACCGCTCCGGCAGGCACTTCCTCCAGAATGGTGAGAGGGTCACCGGGCTCTCCCGCCGTGTCCGCACTGCGGCATAACCCATCAAAGGGCGAGCGGTCAGGAGGCGCTTCCGCAGCGCCGCCGTCAGGGGCAGCCAAAATGCGCCCGGCCGCATTGTCCAGCGAAACAGTCTCCGTCGAAACAGGAACCGCCCGTCAGCAGAAGATCGGGCAGCGCGCCAGTCCATGGTTTTCGTCATCTTCTGATCTCCTTTCCCAACTGATCCGATGTTCGCTTTTATGCCAAAGAAGCAAAAAGCTCTGCCGGAAAAGGCAGAGCGACGAAGGCCCGCAGGATCTCTCCGCGCACCGCATCAGACGCTCTCCTTTTCAAAGAAGGAAGGCGAGGCCGTTTCCGACGCTCACCCGGGGGCTGACTATATCAGCCCCGGCTGCTGCCCATGGCCCGAAGGCGGCGGTAGGCGGCAACAGCTCGGAGATGTTTCTTTTTATCGATTTATTGTAGCAACTTTCAACCGACGCGTCAAGTGATTTATCGCCAAAGCGACGGATCCCTATTGTGTCTCAGAACAAAGGCGCAAAGGCGCGCGGCAGGGCGTGTAAAGCCGCTTACTCTTGGAAAAAGCGCCGCGCATCGTCGAAGAGCGATCTCCTGGCTGACCGCCTGCGTGGCAAGGAAATCCTCCCACAGACTGGATCGCGGAGACGCCGGACATCAGACGCCCGCACTCAAAGTGGAGATAGAGACTGCGGTGTCCATATTGACCGTGCCGACCGTAGCATAGCGGTCGTCCACTTGAAAATTCTTTGCATGGATAAAGCCCGGGGTGTACTCAAAAAATGCGCACACCGGACTCCAGCAGGATCTGGTAGTGGGCGCGGGTCAGCTCAAACGATCTTCTTATCCGGAATATGAGGGGTAATGATGCGCACATCGACGCCGGACTGGGCGGCCACGCAGAGCGCATTGGTCATGGCGTCATCAATGATGAGATAGGGCGTAGTCAGGTAAATATACCGCTCCGCCTTGCTGATCATATTGTGATGAACGCTGGCTCCACCGGCTTATCGTCCAGCGGAGAATCGTCGTAGGGCTGTACCACACCATCGCTGACCACGTCTTCCGGGCGGGCGTGGGCCGGAAAAAGATCGATATTCTCCTGCTTCTCCCGGTGCAGATCCCGTACGGCGAGGAACATGACGGTGAAGTTCCCACCGCCTCGCCTCGGAGCATCACGCCGGTATCCTTCCAGTGGCCGAAGCGATCGATCGCATTGATATACTCATCCGCCAGATTGATGCCGCCGGTGAAGCCCACATTGCCGTCAATGACCAGAATTTTTGCGGTGGTCCGGTTATTGAGCCGCAGGGATACCACCGGCCGGTAGCGGTTGAACACCTGACAGGGGAATGCCCCTGGCCTCCAGCGTACGGTCATAGTTGGTGGGCAGAGTGTAAAAGCAGCCCACATCGTCATACATGACCCGCACGTCCACGCCCTCGGCGACTTTTCGCTTCAGGATCTCAATATCTCGTTCCACATAACTCCGGGGTGAATGATGAAATACTCCAGAAAGATGAAGTGCTCTGCCTTTTCCAGCTCCTCCTTCATTTTCACAAACATATCATCGCCCAGCGGGAAATATGTTGTCTCCGTGTGGATATGGGGCGGGCAGAAGCTGGCTCCGGCCAGATGGCGCGCGCCTGATTCAGCGCCGCCATCCCCTGCTCCTCCAGCGCGGCCTTTGTCTCCAGGGTGACGCTGCCCATCGAGGTACGCATACACGCCTCCTGCTGGTGCATTTTTTGCGAGCGTATATCGATCTTGTTGCCGCCGTAGAGCAGGGTACATGACCGCGCCAAACATGGGCACCGACAGTACCAGCACCACCCACGCGATCTTATAGGCCGCCTCGTAGCGGCCGCTGATGATCTTCAGCACCGCAATGGTGGCGACGGTCACATAGACAAAATAAAACAGGGCGGAATAGCGGGCAAACCAGATGATGGGCACCGCCAGAATAAAGAGCTGGAGGGCAATGCCCACGCTCACAAAAAATGTGCGATGGAAGATGATCTTCGCAATGCGGCTGAAGATGCTCTGTTTCCCCCGGCGCATACTGGCCTGGGTTTTGGCCCGATCCCGTGCCAGACGCGCACGGGCTCTCAGCCGTTTTGTTGTCATAGGTTTACTCATTTTACCACCACATTCTCCTCGCCCAGCACTTCCGGGCCTCCCGCACCAGCGAGGTGTGGATCAGGCCGGGCAGTCCATATCTTTTCTGAGTATCCTGCGCATAGAAAACGATCTGTCCTCTGCCCGGGAACATGATGAGCACCTTGCGCAGATAGGCCACCGCCGGATCATCAATGCTGTTGACCCGCAGATGAGCTTGGTCTTGCCCTGGATGACGCCCGGGCGTTCCTCCCGCCGCTCCAGCGTGGAGCCGCCGCCGGAATAGGGACTGGCCGACGCGGCAGATGCCTCCGCCAGCGGCCGAACGGAATTGCACATGATCTGAGGATCCTTATCCTCTCGGGCGGAGATGCGGCCGTCCACCAGCAGCGCACTGCCCTCCTTCAGATAGCTTCCGCACTCCCCAGCGTCTTGGAAAACACCAGCATTTCGATCCCGCCGGTGTCATCCTCCAGCGTCACATAGGCCATTAAGCTATTATTCCGGGTAGTCTTTGTCTTGACTGCCGTGACCACGCAGGCCAGCGTGACCCGCTGTTCATCCCGGAACTGCCGGGCACCGCCCTCGGCGGCAAAGTCGCTGTTGATGGCGCCGATGCGCACGGAGCGCACCCGGCGGATGATGTCCCGGTACTCGTCCATGGGGTGGCCGGTCAGGTAGAGGCCGGTAGTCTCCGCTCCATATTCATCCGCTCCGTCGGGCTGAACTCCGGAATATCGGGCAACAGGATCTCCGCCGCGGCGCCGTTGTCCTCATCTCCAAAGCCGCCGAACAGATCGAACTGCCCCTCAGATTGCGCTTCCGGGCGGCGGCAGCAATGCCGTCCATCACCGGGTTCATGACCGCCAGAAGCTGACTGCGGCGCACCTTCATGGAGTCAAAGCTGCCGCACCGGATCAGGTTTTCCAGCGCACGGCGGTTCAGGTCGTGGTCATACATCCGCTCACAGAAATCCTGGAAGGAGCGGAACAGGCCGTTCTTCTCCGTTCTGCCGCCATGGCGTCGATCAGACCCCGGCCAACGCCCTTGACGCCCACCAGGCCAAAGCGGATGCCCTCGGCCACAACGGTGAAGTCCGGGCCGGACTCGTTGACGTCCGGCGGGAGGAACGGAATGTCCATCTCCTTGCACTCGCCGATATAGGCCGCCACCTTGTCGCTGGAGTCCAGCACGCTCGTCAGCAGCGCGGCCATATACTCCCGGGGATAATGGTATTTGAAGTAGGCCGTCCAATAGGTCACAATGGCATAACTCACCGCGTGGGCCTTATTGAAGGCATAGTTTGCAAAGTCGTAGATCTCGTTATAGATCGCGTTGGCCGTCTCCTCATCGATGCCGTTGGCCACACAGCCCTTGATACCCCCGGCGGCTCGTCACCGTGGATAAAGGCGTTGCGCTCCGCCTCGATCTCATCCGCGTGCTTCTTGGAGATGGCACGGCGCACCATATCTGCGCCGCCCAGCGAGTAACCCGCCAGCTGCTGGAAGATCATCATGACCTGCTCCTGATACACAATGCAGCCATAGGTGTCTGACAGAATAGGCTCCAGCATGGGATGCTTATAGCGGATCAGGGACGGATCCGCCTTGCAGGCAATGAAACGCGGGATCGAATCCATAGGGCCGGGACGGTAGAGGCGCATTGATGGCGGCGATGTCGCCGATGCAGGTGGGGCGCAGCTGCTTGCAGACATTCGTCATGTAAGAGATTCCACCTGAAACACGCCGGAGGTTCGGCCGGCAGCCAGCATCTGGAACACCGCCGGGTCGCTATCCGGGATCCGGTGCAGGTCAAACTCCGGCTCCCGCCGGTGGATCATGTGCTCCGCATCGTCCAGCACCGTCAGGTTGCGCAGGGCCAGAAAGTCCATCTTCAGCAGACCCAGTTCCTCCAGCGTGGGGCGCTTCGTACTGGGTGACAATGCTCTCGTCGTTGCGGGCCAGCGGCACATAGGTGTAGACCGGTCGGCGGGTGATGACCACGCCCGCTGCGTGCTTGGAGGCGTTGCGGGGCATTCCTCGATGGTCTTGGCCGTGTCAATAAGCCGGCGTACCTTTTCCTCGCTCTCATACATTTCCCCTGCAGGGGTTTGGAGACCTGTAGGGCCTCCTTCAGCGTGATCTTGGAGTTATTGGGGCCGCCGGGCACCTGCTTGGCAATGGTGTCCACCTCGGCATAGGGCAGGTTCATGACCCGGCCCACATCTCGGATGACCCCCTTGGCAGCCATGGTGCCGAAGGTGATGATCTGAGCCACCCGGTCAGCGCCGTACTTTCGGTTGACATAATCAATCACTTCTGCCCGTCTGCGGTAGCAAAAGTCGATGTCGATATCGGGCATGGTGACGCGCTCCGGGTTCAGAAAGCGTTCAAAATAGAGGTCGTACTGCATCGGATCCACGTCCGTGATATTCAGGCAGTAGGCCACCATACTGCCCGCCGCACTGCCGCGGCCGGGGCCGACAGGGGATCTTCTGGCTCTTGGCATAGCCCACATAGTCGGAGACGATGAGGAAATAATCCACAAAACCCATTTGGCGGATCATATCCATCTCGTATTTCAGACGGGCCTTGTACTCTTCAGAGCCATTGGGGTAGCGGTGGGCAAAGCCGTCCGCACAGAGTTTGTCGAACCAGCTGTCCGCATTGTAGCCCTCAGGATACTGGAACTCCGGCAGGTGGTAGGTGCCAAACTCAAAATCCATCCGGCACTGCTCCACCACTTTGACGGTGTTTTCGATGGCCTCCAGGGTGCTCCGGAAACAGGGCGCGCATTTCGTCCTCGCTCTTAATATAGAACTCCTGCGTCTCAAACTTCATGCGCCGGGGATCGTCTAGTGTCTTGCCGGTCTGGATGCACATCAGCACATCCTGCGCCACCGCGTCCTCCTGCGGATGTAGTGGGCATCATTGGTAGCCACCAGCGGAATGCCGGTCTCCTCGCTGAGCCGGTAGAGGTCGGGCAGGATCTGACGCTGTTCCGGAATGCCGTGATCCTGGATCTCCAGATAAGATTTCCTCCCCATCATATCCCGCATCATAAGGGCGTCTTCAGCCCCGGCATAGTCACCGGTGCGCAGACGACGGGGGATCTTCCGGCCAGACAGGCACCCGAGGCGCGATCAGCCCCTCGGTGGTGCTCTCTCAGCAGGTCAAGGTCAATGCGCGGCTTAATATAGAATCCTCCACGTTGGCCTGACTGACCATATAGACAGGTTGCGGTAGCCGTCTCGTCTTCGCGGCACACAGGATCAGGTGGCGCGCCTCGCTGTCCAGCTCATGCACCTTGTCAAACCGGGTGGGGTGCCACATAGACCTCACAGCCGATGACCCGGCTTGATGCCCTCCTTCACGCAGGCACGATAAAAATCCACGCAGCCGTACATGACGCCGTGATCCGTGATGGCCACACTGGTCTGACCCAGTTCCTTGAGGCGCTTTGATCAGCTCTGTAATACGGCAGGCGCCATCCAAAAGGGAAAATCCGTATGAACATGTAGATGTGCAAAAGCCATAGGTTACCTCTTTTGTGATCTGTGGACGTACAGTCACGCCTGTGCGTCCACCTTTTCTCCTCTCCGGCACCTGAACTGGTGCGTTTGCCAGCTCCACCAGCTTGCGCAGCCGTGGTTCAGGCAGGACTTGCTCACCTCAGCCAGCGCCGCCAGCTGGGCCAGCGACAGTTCCGGTTCGATGCGCAGGCGGGCGGTCCTCCCTGCAGCTTATCCGGCAGAGAGTCCAGCCCGGCATTCTTTCCAACCTCCGAATGGCCTCGATCTGACTCTGGGCGGCTTCTACCGCCTTGCCCAGGTTTGCCACATCGCAGTTTGACCAGCGGTTGACGCCGTTGCGCAGATTTTTCTCCACCTTGGCGTTCATGATCCCATGGCCGACAGCGGTGCGCCCACTGTAGTCAAAAATCCGCAATGGCTTCACTGCGCTTGATGTAGGTTACATAATTATTATTTCGGCTGACCGTTTTCGGTTCAAACCCCATATCCATCAGTAAACTTTGTAATTCTCGGTGGACATAAAGATGGGATGTCGCCAACTCCAGATGATAGCGCTTTTCCGGGTCGGTCACGGAGCCGCCCGCCAGAAACGCCCCCGCAGGGAAGGCGCTACGGCAGCACTCCTCCTCTAGCACGGCATAATTGATGTGGTGAGAAATGCTGTTCTCCTGGGCGTACCCGTAGGTCTCCAGAATGCGCTCCATCTTCTTGGGATCTGTGACCTCAAAACTCAGCCGTCCGCCGGTGCTCGTGTCCGCCGGACGGACATCAAACCTCGCAGAGAACGCATTTTTGAACAGCTTGGGCAGGCGCTGGGCAACCCGCACTGCGGGTGGTCACCCGCAGGCGTTGGGGGTAAAGCTGTTGCAGAACAGCAGTATGCCGTAGGCCTCCGCTCGGGCGCAGCAGGGACGCGACACCTTTTTCCCGACATATTCACCCTTTAACTTGCGATGCAAATGACATAGCAGTTCAGCGTCTTCTCAGCGCTCCCGCACATAACGGGGGCCCCGTTTTTCACCACGCGGACGGTGTGTTCCTCGACAAGTTGCATAGCTGCCTGCGCCAGCAGGTCGGGATCGTGTCTGGCCAGTCTGCGCTGGCGTATATCGGCCAGCGGCCGCTCCTCCAGTGCCACGCCCATGGCCTCGATCCGGAGGGATCCACCGTGATGGGAACCGCATTTTCTTTGGCATACAGCGGCAGCAGCTCTTCCGGCATAGGTTCGGAATTGACCAGGCAGAAGTCCACCAGCTTATGACCGGAGTGGGTCAGGATCGCCCGCAGATGGTCGGCGGCGGTATAGCCCTCGGTCTCTCCATCCTGAGTCATGACGTTGCAGAGACATAGGCCCGCAGGGCGGACGCGGTCCGCAATGGCGTCTGCAATACCATCCACCAACAGGTTTGGGATCACACTGGTATAGAGACTGCCCGGCCCCAGGAAAATGAGATCCGCCCCGCGATGGCGTCCAGCGCCAGCGGATTGGCGCTGGGCCGTTCCGGCACAAGGCGAACCGTGGTCGATCCGGCAGTCCTGCTGCCTTTTTAAAGTCGCAGATTTTGATTCCCCGGTCACACGGGTTCCGTTTTCAAACTCAGCCACCAGTTGAATGTCCGTGGTGACGGGCAGAACGCGGCCGGTAATCGCCAAGCACCTGGCTCATCTGGGCCACAGCCTGATCAAACGATCCGGTGATCCCGGTCAGCGCCGCCAAAAAGAGGTTGCCGAAGCTCTGCCCCGCCAGGCTGCCCTCCTGAAAGCGGTAGTTGATGAGCTGATCCATCAGCGGCTCGGCGTTTGCCAGCGCCTGAAGGCAGTTGCGCACATCGCCCGGTGGGGGCATCCCCATGATCCTGACGCAGCATACCGCAGCCGCCGCCGTCGTCCGACACGGTGACGATGGCGGTCACATTTTTCGTGTATTTTTTCAGCCCGCGCAGCATGGTGGAAAGGCCCGTGCCGCCGCCGATGGCGACGATATTGGGACCATCCGATGTAAACCGATAAGCACTCATAGCATCAAGTCCTCGTCATATCACGATGATATTCACTGACGGTATAGCCCTGCTCCCGCAGCCATGCCGCTGCCGCATGGGTCAGCGCCACGGGAGCGGTGGCGGCCGCCGGTGCAGCCAATGGCCAGCGTCAGGATACTCTTCCCTCCTCCACATAGTGGGGCAGGAGGAAGCCGAGCAGATCAAAAAGCTTTTTGCTTCAAAAAGTGTGCGTCACCGGAAAGGAATTCAGGTAATCCTGCACCGGCTGGTCAAGACCGGACTGCTGTTTCAGCCCCCTCCACATAGAACGGATTGGGCAGAAAGCGCACATCCATAACAAGGTCGGCTTCCAACGGAAGGCCGTATTTAAACCCGAAACTCATGACATTCACCGCAAGCCCGGCCTTCCCCCTCCATTGGTGCCGAAGAGCTTTTCCAGCGGCGCGGAGCATACTGGTGGGACACAAAGCTGGTGGTATCCAGCACATAGGTGGCGCGATCCCGCACGGGCTGCATCAACTGCCGCCCGGCTGGCGGCGTCCGTCAGCGATCCGCCCGCACTGGACAGCGGGTGCTGACGGCGCGTCTCTTTATAGCGCTTGATGATGGTAGGCAGGGCCGCCTCCATGAACAGCAGCTGATAGGGGCAGTGCATCGCTTCCAGCTCATCCAGCGTGGAGCAGCGGCTCGAAAACTGCCGCCGGAGCGCACATCGCTCACCAATGCCACCCGGTCATACCGCGACCGTTTGCGTGCATACAGAACTCCGCAAACTTTGGCATGAACTCCGGTGGGATATTGTCCACGGTGTAAAGCCCGCATCCTCCAGGAATTCGGCCGCCCGGTTTTTCCCGCACCGGACAGACCGGTGATAATTACAAAAATCCATTCTGCACCTCTCCTCTCAGCCCAGGCGGCGGATTCCAGCCCAGCGATGCCGGTCTCCCGCAGAACGGTCGCCTGATCCTCATCCGTCAAGGCCAGCACATCGGCACAAGTGGCCGTTCCGGTATTGATGACAAAGCCCGCGTGCTTTTCGCTCACCTGCGCATCGCCGACCCGGCGTCCCTTCAAACCGCACTGATCGATCAGCGCCGCCGCATAGCCGCCCACTGGACGCTTGAAGGTGCTGCCCGCGCTGGGGTATTCCAACGGCTGGCTGGCACGGCGCTTCTGAGCAATTCCTCCATTTTTGCACGGATCCTGGTTTTGTCCCCCTTCTGAAGTCTCAGCACCGCGGAGGTGACAAATTTGGAGCCGTCGGAGAAGGCGCTGTGGCGGTAGGTGAGCTGCTGCCTCCTCCCCCTGCAGCACACCGGCTTCGCCTGTGCGGGACAGATAGCGGCTCTCTGCCGCCACGTCCTTCAGCTCACCGCCATAGGCCCGGCATTCATCGCCATGCCGCCGCCCAGCGTACCCGGAATGCCGTGGGCAAACCTGCCGGTCAGGCTGTGCTCCATGGCAAAGACGGCCAGTCTGGACAGCGGGACACCTGCGCCGCAGGTGATCTCCGCCTCACCGGTCAGCTCCAGTGTGTCCAGCCCGCCGACGGTCAGGATCACAAATTCATCCAGTTCTCCGTCCCCGGCCAGCACATTGGTGCCATTGCCCAGTACAAAGGGGTTGACGCCATTCTGCGCGGCAATTTTCAATGCCGCCGCGAACTCCGCCTCGCTCTTCACCCGGGCCATCAGCTTGACCGCGCCGCCGATGCGGAAGGAGGTGTGGCGGGCCATCGGCTCCCTGCTCCAGCAGCTCCAGCGCCGGACAGGCGCATGACAGTTCTTTTTTTAATTTGACAGCATCCATGGGCGAGCCCTCCCGATATACAGATAATGATACAGTTTATATTATAGCACCGACCGCTTATAAAAGAAACCTCCCGCGCAGTAAAAACAGAGCCGACCCTGTGGTCGGCTCTGTCAGTCCAGTCAAATATGGATTTACTCCGCCTTCTGGGCGCGCAGCTCCTCGATCAGTGCGGGAACCACCTCAAAGAGGTCGCCCACCACTGCGTAATCGGCCACATCAAAGATCGGCGCGTCGGGGTCCTTGTTGATCGCCACAACGGTATCGCTGGCGCTCATACCGGCCAGATGCTGGATCGCGCCGGAGATACCCACTGCAATATACAGCTTGGGGACACAGTCTTGCCGGTCTGACCCACCTGATGGGCATGGGATCCAGCCCGCATCCACGGCGGCTCGGCTGGCACCCACGGTGCCGCCCAGCACATCGGCCAGTTCGCGGATCAGATCAAAGCCCTTCTCGTCCTTCAGGCCGCGGCCGCTTACCACGATGACCTCGGCCCTCCTCCAGGTTGACAGCCTCAGCCACCTTCCTTGACCCGCTCCACCAACTTGACGCGGATGTCGGCGGGGCGATATGCACATCTTCACGGACGATCTCGCCGGTGCGGCTCTCATCGGGCGCAGCCTTCTTGAACACGCCGGGGCGTACCGTGGACATCTGAGGATGGTGATCCGGGCACATGATGACGGCCAGCAGGTTGCCGCCGAAGGTGGGACGGTGGACACCAGATTGTTGGTTCCCCTCCTCGACATCCAGCTCGGTGCAGTCTGCGGTCAGGCCGGTCTCCAGCTGGCAGGCCACGCGGGGGCCAGATCGCGGCCGTTGGTGGTCGCGCCGTAGAGCACGATGGCGGGGGCATACTTTTTAATCAGGGAAACGGTGGCATAGGTGGCGGCGTCGGTGTTGTACGTCTCATACTCATCGCCCTCCACCAACAGCACCCGATCGGCACCGTAGGCAATGCTCTCCTTTGGCGACAGACTCCACGTTTTTACCCATGACCAGCGCCACCAGCTGCTGACCCATCTTGTCGGCCAGCGTGCGGCCTACGCCGAGCAACTCATAGCCCACGTTCTTGGCCTTGCCCTTCGGTCTCAACGACCACCCAAAGATTCTTGTTTTCCATGTTCACGCCCTCCTTACACCAGCTTGGCTTCGGCCAGCACGTCGGCCAGCTTCTTGCCCGCTTCAGCGCCGGACAGTCCTTCCAGACGCATACCGCTCTTTGCTGAGAGTAGGGGTGAAGGTCTTTTTGACCTTGGTGGAGAGCCCTTCAGACCGCGCTTCTCCTCGGGCACAACGACCTCGGCAGAGGTCAGAGTCTCGATGACAGCCTTGCGGGCGGCCATCTTGCCCTTCAGAGAGGATAGCGCAGGTCGTAGGCAGTCTTGTTCACGGTGATGAGGGCGGGCATCTCAGCGGCATACCAGTCGTAGCCCTCGTCGCCTCACGGCGGATTTTGACCGTATTGCCCTCCCACCTCGGCCTCCAGGGCATAGGTGAGCAGAGCGCGGTCCAGATGCTGGGCGATCTCCGGACCAACTTGAGCGGTATCACCATCGATGGCCTGCTTGCCGCAGAATACCAGGTCAAATTCTGGCGCCCTGGCGCTCCTCCAGCACCTCGATTGCAGCGGCCAGCGTGCGGCTGGCGGCCAGTGTATCGCTGCCACCGAAAGCCCGGTCACTGACCAGATAGGCGGCGTCAGCGCCGACGGAAATGCACTCCTTCAGCACTTCCTTGGCCTGTTCAGCCCATGCACAGGGCAGTGATCTGGCGTCGCCCACGCTCTGCCGCACCCGCAGTGCGGTCTCCAGCGTAGGCGTCAAAGGTGTTCAGGATGCTGGCACCCCTCCCGGATCAGGGTGTGCTTGACCGGGTCGATCTTGATGATGGTGTCCGGCACCTGGTTTGACACAAACGAGAATATTCAAAGCTTTAATACCTCTTCTGCTTTTCTAAATCAGTGGTACTTCTTCAGCAGCTGACCGGCAATGACAGAGCGCTGATCCGGTTTGGTGCCCTCATAGATCTGGAGGATCTTGGCATCGCGCATCAGCTTTCTCCATGGGGTAGTCCTTCATATAGCCGTAGCCGCCCATGATCTGGACGCCGTCCACGGCGCACTTCATGCCGGTGTCGGTGCCGATGGTCTTGGCGATGGCGGCCTCGGCGGTGAAGGCAGACCCGCATCCATCAGCTCAGCTGCGTGCAGGGCCTGACGGGAGGCCTGAACCTGGATCTCCATCAGCCAGCATATTCTGGACGGACTGGAAGGTGGACACACTGACGCCGGGAACTGCTTGCGCTGCTTGGCATACTTGGCGGCCTCCTCCACGCAGCGCTGGCCGATGCCGACGCCGAAAGCGCCCACGCCCGCACGGCTGTGATCGAGGGTCTCCAGAATGATCTTGAAGCCGCGGTTCTTGCGGCCCAGCATATGATCCTTGGGAATGCGGACGTTGTCGAAAATGACCTCGCTGGTGCAGCTCAGCCGCATGCCCATCTTGTCCTCTTCCTTGCCGATGGAAACACCGGGGCGATCCCGCTCCACGATGAACGCAGTCAGGCCCATGGCGCCCCTTTTTATTGGTGGAAGCCAGCACCGTGTAGATGCCGGCGATGGGGCCGTTGGAGATAAAGCTCTTGGTGCCGTTGATTACCCCACTCGTCGCCGTCTTCTACGGCGGTGGTGCACACCGCCCGCATCGGAACCGGCGTTGGGGCTCGGTCAGCAGAAGGCTGCGTACTTCTTTTCTCCACCATGGTCTCAAACCACAGCTTCTTCTGCCCGGGTGCCGCTGAGCAGAACGGGATAGGAGGCAAGGCAGTTGGCAATCAGGGTGGTGCCGATGCCGATGTCGCCCCGGGCGATCTCCTCGGCGATGGCAAAGGTCTGCACATTGGTCAGACCGATCCCGCCGTACTCCTCGGGCAGGCAGGGTGTTCAGACCCATCTCGCAGGCCATGTCCAGAATGGCCTCGGCGCTGCCGCCGGTGCGCTCGATCTCGCCCACGTTGGGGATGATCTCGTTATCCACGAACTCCCCGTACCATCTGTACGAGCTCCTGGCTCTCTTCATCAAGGATCATGTGGATCACTCCTTTTATAATTTTATAAAATAGAAAACAGCATAATAATCCAAACTAACTAAGTGATTATAGCACGAAAGCGGTCAAGCTGGCAACGCTTTTCTGTGTTTTCGTATAAATAGACAATATAGTGCATTTTTGTCTATTTTCTTTTTGCGTTCCAACACAAAAGCCGGGGCGTTTGCGCCCCGGCTGAACGTGTTTTAAGGTTTACAGCGCCCGCAAGGCTCATAGCCCTCGGCGATCAGATCGTCCCGGGAGCCGGTGTACTCCTGTCGGTTGGCCTCGCTGATGGTGGCCGCACCGGAGCAGTCCGGCAGATGGAACTTGCGGGAGTTGGTATTCAGCACATACTCCTGCTCCCCGGCGGAGCTGGTAGAGCCGCCGCCTCCCCCTGCCGAACCGGCCTGCTCAGAAAGCCGGCTGGCACCAGTGGCGTAGTCGATCGTCACGCCGGGCTGAACATTGTGGGCGTAGACGCAGAAGCAGACGCCCTCGCCGTCGTCCTCCACGGACCAGCCCTCCATGAGCACGCCGGAGGGGCCACCAGATCCTCGCCCTCAAACAGCGGCGTAACCCGGTAGAGCACATGGTGCTCCGTCTCCTTCACATAATCGGCCACCAGATTTTCAAAGGAAGCATCCCCTGAATGTTCAGATAGCGGGTGCCGGTGATCAGATTCTTCGCGTTGGCATTCTCCCCGGCCAGCTGGAACCCGATCAGGTGACAGCGATTATAGAGATATTTCCTCCACGCAGTCATACTTCACGGTCTGCCATCCGCTGGGCTTTACCTGCCCGATCTCGCCCCCGCCCTCAACAGGCATCAGTTCCGTGCAGATATTAGCGTAGGCCACGCCGCACCGACCCAGTTCGTCCAGCTCACTGTAAGTCTCAAAGGGGTCGGTACGCTGTTTGTCCTCGTCTGAAAAGTACGGGTATTATCGTTGACCGCCACATAGGCCGCATCCGTGTAGGCCGGAATACTGTCCGGTGTGACCGTCTGGCCGCCGGAGGAACTGACGTCTGCCGGGACAGCAGAACTGCTCTCCACCGCACCGGTGCTTTTCTCCGCCGGGGCAAAGTCAGCGCAGGCGGACAGACTGAACAGAAGCGCCAGCAAAAAGGGGCAGAAAACGAATCAGATACTTTTTCATTTAATATATATCTCCTCTGTGATCTTTGGATGGGAAAATCCGGCGAAGTCCGTTCGCTCCGTCAGACGGAATGCGCTCAAAGCAAGTGTAAAGCGTACATCCGCCGGATAGCTGCGGTTCCAGCGGTAGAGCACAACCCCTCCGCATCGTCGGGACAGCTCAGTTCCGCAAAGCAGTACTCCCCCGCTTCGGCTTCGGATAAAAACGTCTCGCTCACCTGAACATTTTTTCAGGCAGCGCGTCAAACCGACGGGCAGTATAGGGGCTCATCCACAACTTTGACACACCCACCCGCTCCAGCAGGCGCCGGCGCAGAAGTCGGTCCTGGCTCTGGCGGCGGTGGTTGAAGGCCATGCCCATATTGTCATCCACGCAGACGATCAGGATCATTGCTCTCGCGCCTCCCACTCCGTCCGGGTCAGGCAGGAGACACGGCTGGCCGCAATGCCGCAGTACGGGGTTTCGGTTCTCCGATGATCGTGCGCTGATAGATAAAGCCGCACTTCTCCTGTACCCGCTCAGATCTTTGATTGCCCTCAAAACTGACGCACCAGACCCTCCGGCAGTCCAGCTCCGTGAAGCATCGCTTCAGCAGTGCCTCCACCGCCTCCGGGATCAGGCCGCGTCCCCAATAGGGCACGCCGATCCAATAGCCGATCTCTGCCTCCCCGGCTCCATGGGCAGATTTCCGTGACCGGGCAGCATAATGCCCGCGCTCCCACCGGCTCCCCGCTCTGCTTCAGCACCACGGCATAGGTCTCCGGCTCGGAAAGCACACACCGCGGATGATCTCCCGGCTGTTTTCCACATCGGTATGCACCGGCCAGCCCGCAATAGCCCACCCGTGGGTCGCTGGCATAGCGGTACAGCGCCGGTGCATCCTCATCCCGCCACGGACGCAGGTACATGCGGCACGTTTCGATCATCATTTCCTCAGCCTCTCTATTCCTGAATTTTTTCAGTCATTTTACCATTTTTCATGCAATTTTGCAACCACAATGGGCAGTATGCCAATTTTGGCGTGAATTGCGTCCAATCTTTTGTAGCTAGTTTTGAAAAATAATGCTTGCAAAAGTATTTTTCAAAAGTATAATATAACATAGTTGATTCGACCGCGCCCTGGGGGCAGCGGTCACAGTGGTTTGAGTTTTTCGAGTTTTTAAGAAAGGGCTGAACTTATGGCAGTACGCACCTTCAAAAAGTTCTGCCGCCAACCGCGGCGAGATCGCCATCCGCATTTTCCGGGCCTGCTACGACCTGGGTCTGTATACGGTGGCCATGTATTCCAATGAGATACTAACCTCTTCCGCACCAAGGCGGATGAGGCCTACCTGATGGCGAGAACCAGGGCCCGCTGGGCGCCTATCTGACATTCCCGGCATCATCGACCTTGCCAAGCGCCGGGGCGTGGACGCCATCCACCCCGGCTACGGCTTCCCTGTCTGAGAACGCTGAGTTCGCCCGCGCCTGCGAAGAAAACGATCGTGTTCGTCGGCCCCTCCCGCCGATGTGCTGGCCAACATGGGCGACAAGCTTGCCGCCAAGGCGACCGCCATGCCTGCGGCGTGCCCATTATCCCCGGCTGCACCGAGCCCCTGAAGGACGCTGAGGAGGCCCTGGAAAAGCCGTGAGCTTCGATTCCCCTGTCATTCTGAAGGCCGCTGCCGGCGGCGGCGGACGCGGCATGCGTCGCTGCAACACCCCGGAAGAGGTCAAGCCTGCATTTGATCTGGTCAAGAGCGAGGCAAGAAGGCCTTTGGCAACGACGACATCTTCATGGAGAAGTTCCTGGTGGAGCCCAAGCACATCGAAGTGCAGATCCTGGCCGACAACACGGCCATGTCGTACCATATCGGCGAGCGCGACTGTCCCCCTCCAGCGCCGCTATCAGAAAGTGGTGGAGTTCGCCCCCGCCTGGAGCGTGTCCAAGGAGACCATCGACGCCTGTGCATGAGGACGCCGTCAAAAATCGCCAAGAGCGTGGGCTATGTCTCCGCTTACACCGTGGAGTTCCTCGTGGACAAGGACGGACATCATTATTTCATCGAGATGAACCCCCGCATTCAGGTGGAGCACACCGTCAGCGAAAGGTCACCGGCATTGATCTGGTGCGCGCTCAGCTGCTGGTGGCCGAGGGCTATCCTCTCTCCACCCCGGAGATCGGCCTGAACAGCCAGGAGGATGTCCATCAACGGCTATGCCATCCAGTGCCGTGTCACCACCGAGGATCCGCTGAACAATTTTGCCCCAGACACCGGCAAGATCACCGCCTATCGTTCCGGCGGCGGCTTCGGCGTCCGTCTGGACGGCGGCAACGCAGGCACCGGGGCCTCCATCTCTCCCTATTACGACTCCCTGCTGCTGAAGGTCACCACCTGGGACACCACTTTCCAGGCGTGTGCTACAAGGCGGCCCGCGCCATCAACGAAATTCACATCCGCGGCGTCAAGACCAACATCCCGTTCATTCTGAACATTCTGCACAACCCCACCTTCGCTTGCGGGCAAATGCCACACCAAGTTCATCGACGACACGCCGGAGCTGTTGACCTGAAGGACAGTCAGGACCGCGCCGACAAGCGTGCTGAAATACATCGGCAACATCGTGGTAAAGGCCCCGAATCAGCGCAAGCTGTATGATCCCCCCGCTTCCCGCCGGTCACCGGCAACCGTCCCGACGGCCTCAAGCAGATGCTGGATGCCAAAAGGGTCCCAAGGCTGTGGCCGACTGGGTCAGGGATCAGAAGAAGCTTTTGATCTGCGACACCACCTGCCGGGACGCTCACCAGTCCCTGCTGGCCACCCGCGCGTACCCGCGATATCGTCAAGGGCATGGAGGGTACCAGCGAAATTCTGGCAGACGCCTTCTCTCTGGAGTGCTGGGGCGGCGCCACCTTTGACGTGGCCTACCGGTTCCTCCACGAGTCTCCGTGGGAACGGCTGGATCTGATCCGGGGAAAAAGCGCCCAATATTCTGCTGCAAATGTTGCTGCGGGCGCCAACGCCGTGGGCTATACCAACTATCCCGATAACGTTATCCGGGAATTCATCAAGGAAGCCGCACGTTCCGGCATCGATGTGTTCCGGGTGTTCGACTCCCTGAACTGGATCCCCGGCATGGAAGTTGCCATGGACGAGGCGCTCAAGCAGGGACAAGATCTGTCAGGCGGCTATTTGCTACACCGGTGACATTCTGGATCCCAAGCGGGACAAATACACCCTGAATTACTATGTGAAAATGGCCAAAGGAACTGGAGCATCGTGGCGCTCACATGCTGGCCATCAAAGATATGTCCGGCATCCTCAAGCCCTATGCCGCAAAAAGCTGGTCTCCACCCTCAAGCAGGAAATCGGCATTCCCATCCAGCTCCACACGCATGACACCTCCGGCAACCAGGTAGCTGCCTGCCTGCTGCCGGCGGCCGAGGCCGGCGTGGACGTGGTGGACTGCGCCATCTCCTCCATGGCCGGCATGACCAGCCAGCCGTCCATGAACGCTGTTGTGGCGGCTCTCCAGGGAACCGAGCGGGACACCGGTCTGGATCTGGATCGTCTCCAGTACCTCACCGACTACTGGGAGGACATCCGCAAGCGCTATGATTCCTTCGAGGGCGGCATCAAGTGCAACAGTCACGGATATCTACCGCTACGAGATCCCCGGCGGCCAGTACACCAACCTGTACCCGCAGGTGGTCTCTCTGGGGTCTTGGCAGCCGCTTTGAAGAGGTCAAGAGAACTACAAGCAAGGTCAACGATATGCTGGGCGGCATCGTTAAGGTGACCCCTTCCTCCAAAATGGTGGGCGATCTGGCCATCTTCATGACCCAGAACGACCTGACCCCCGAGAATATCTGCACCAAGGGCAGGATCTCTGGCCTTCCCGGATAGCGTGTGTCAGCTACTTCTCCGGCATGATGGGACAGCCGGCCTGGGGCTTCCCCGGAGGGCCTGCAGGAGGTCGTCCTCAAGGGCGAGAAGCCCATCACCTGCCGCCCCGGCGAGCTGCTGGAGCCGGTGGACTTCGACAAGGCCTGGAAGGAAGTTTCTGTTCTGTCCCAAGACCGATATGAACCAGGTCGGGGCGTGCTGAGTTCTATCCCAAGGTGGTGGAGAATTACGGGAGCCACGCCAGGAGTACGGCTATCTGATGCGCTGGGCAGCCACGTGTTCTTCCACGGTCTGGCCGTAGGCGAAACCAACAAGGTCAACATTGCCGACGGCAAGACGCTGGTCATCAAGTACCTTGGTCTGGGCGAGGTGGAGGACGAGTATGCGTACCGTCAGCTTTGAGCTTAACGGCATCCGCCGGGACGTGCAGGTGCCGGACGAGGCTGCGCAAGCACATCGTCAAAGGTGCCTATGGCCGATCCCTACCGACAAGAGCCAGGTAGGTTCCTCCATCCCCGGCGCGGTGAGCAAGGTCTCCGTGAAGGAGGGCGACCATGTGGAGGAAAACCAGGTCATCGCCGTCATCGAGGCCAGGAAGATGGAGACCAGTGTCACTGCCTGCATGGCCTAATAAGGTGTCCATTCTGGTGAGCGAAGGTGGCACGGTCAAGGTTTACGAACTGCTCATCACTGTGGGCGATTCACCGCACTTACTTTTACTTCCCTCTTTTTCGATAAACTCTCAGTCTTCAAACCTGGAGCGCTTGCGCTTCTGGGCCTCGGGTTTACCTCCGGGTGCTCAGAAATTCAGTCTACTTATTTTGGAGATTGTTCACAATTTAGTTGCACTTTTGCATTTCCTCTGTGGTACAATATACACAAGCAGGGATCCTGCTTGCACGGTTCCAGAACGGGAAAGGAGCGCATCATCGTGAACGTGAAATTTGTCGATCGCAAGGAAGAACAGCCCCGCAATGTGCATTTTATGCCGAGAAGAAGGTCGCCAACTTGACCGTTTCTTCCGCTCGGATGCCGAGGCTACCATCACCTTTACCCCCAGAAGAAGGGGGCATGGTAAAAGCAGAGGTGGCCGTCAATGCCGGCGGAGCGCTGTACCGTGGTGAATCCACCACCAGCGACGCCAACGCGTCCGTGGATGCCGCCATCGCCATTGAGCGTCAGGATCCGCGCGGGGCGACCCGTCTGCCGCGCCTGCAATAACGAGGAACTGACCACTTGCTGGCGCAGGAGGATATGGGACGATTTGTGGATGATATCATTATCCGCTCCAAGAAATTCCCACCATCGCTTCTCCATGAGCCCTGAGAGGAGTGCTTCGTCCTCCAGATGAATCTGACCGGCCACACCTTCTTCGTGTTCCGCAACGCGGACAACCACGACGCCGTCGCAGTAGTCTACGCCCGCAATAACGGCGGTTACGGTCTCATTGAGGACAGCGCCGACTAAACCAAACCTATGATATTAACAAAATCCTCGAGCTGTTGCCCGGGATTTCTTTTATTCTGACTGAATCTGCACCATCCATTTTTTCGAGAAGAAGCGACGCAGCACCAGCACATCCTTGACCAGACTGTCCAGCAGAACTACCGTCAGGTAGACCGGGGACCAACGGTGCATGGAGCAGGAGTCCGGAACACTGATGCACCAGACGCCGATGAAGTCGTAGAACGCGGCTTTTTGCCGTCCGCTCCGGCGCGCAGAATGCCGCAGATGTGGATATATTGGGAATCGCAAGGGCAGGGTCAACGCCATAATGATCAAGAGTTGTCTCGCCAACGCCGTTACATCGCCGCTCTGGTGAAAAATACCGGTACAGGGGATCCAGAGCGATCAAGGCCGCGCCAAACAGCGACGCAACGACCGGCGTCCAGCAGGGTGATGGCTGGGCGCGTTCTGATAGGGTTCGCTCTTTCCTCCCCGGCTGATCTCCTTGCCCACCAGCACGTTGGCGGAATTGGCCAGCGAGAGGAACACGGTGGTAATGACGTTTTCCAGCGTGTTGCAAATCGTGAGGCGGTATATTCCAGCGTGCCCATGTGGCCGTAGATCATGTTGAGAACTGCCGTACCGCCGCCCCAGAGCAGCTCATTGGCCATAATGGGCCAGGCAACCGTGAAGTACTGCTTCAGAAAGGGCTTATCAAAGGCGAACATCGCCCGCGCCCCGGTGCGCAGCACCGTATGCCGGGCAATGCCGATGCTGTAGGTCACCGCCACGCCCACCCAGTTGGCAATGCAGGAGGCGATGGCCGCACCGGCCAGGCCCAGCTTTGGCGCCCCAAAGTGGCCGAAGATCAGGTATAATTATCACAATATTGGTCAGCACGCTGACCATGGTGCCATACATCGGCACCCGCATCTGCTCCGTGGAGCGCAGCACGGCATTGGCCGTATACTGAAGGCCGAAGGCCGGAAAGCCCAGCGCTACCAGCCGGAGATACGCACTGCCTGCGGCAATGACCGCCGGGTCCGTGGAGTAAAGCCCATAACAACGCCGGGGAAAAACATGGTAAAGCACATCAGCACCAGTGTGACCGCCAGGCAGAAGCTCAGCCCGCCGCCATAGCTGCGGCGCACCTGCCGCATGGCCCCGGCACCCCAGAACTGAGCCACCAGCACGCCCGCCGCACCGGTAATGCCAAACAGGATCACATTCAGCAGCTGGATCCACGAGGCAGCAAGGCCAACAGCGGTCAATTCAACGGTGCCCAGAGAGGAGATCATCAGCGTGTCCACCAGCGAAAAGGAGGAGGGCAGCAGATTCTGCGCCAGAATAGGCAGCGGGATGAGCAGGGCGGAACGACAGAATGCGGGAGTTCCAAAATAGCGGACAGTTTCAAAAATCACATCCTCTTTTCAAGTTTTCGTAAATACGCAAAAACGGCCGGAGTATGCGTACATACTCCGGCCGTCTTTGGGAACGGCAAAACCAGACGGGTTCAAACCCTGGTATTTTATCGGTTTTGCCCCGATTGGCAAGGGTGAAATCTACGAAAACGCGATGTAAGTTCAGGCTTTCGGGTCAAACTGCCGGACATAGGCGGCGATCAGATAGG
>VOFG01004171.1_pt1 | contig 41178 bp, 51 predicted proteins | sample 5384171 | NCBI WGS metagenome assembly VOFG01 (sample SAMN12384726, study PRJNA508395) | human gut metagenome | isolation source: healthy gut F | host: Homo sapiens
TTACGTCAGATCTCCATGTCGGGCGATATCCGGCAGATGGCACTGCTTCATACAATCGGTACAACGAGAAAAACAGGATCCGTAAGATCTATATCCGGCAGATCGCGTGACGATAGTGCCGGGAGGTATTGCAGGTATAGGTTTGTTTTGTTGTTATTGCGCATAATCTGATACCGCAACTATTAAAGCAGACAGTATCTGAATGGATATGGAGGCGCGGAAGAACCTGCAGATTTTTCGGATGGAAATCTTTGTTAAAGAAGGAAATCTGAAGAAAGAAAAGGCATCGTAGAAGGACAGACCTGGGGAAAAGGCAATTTTTAATAAGAAAAAGAAGCGAAACAATAGAACTGTGCTTTATGGCATGGAAAACGTCACAAGATACTGGCAGAGATTTGTCATCACAGTCATTTCACTGTTCCTGGAATAGAAATGTTTCTGATCGTCATGGTGATCACAACTGGAAGTGACATTATGTTATTTATCATCAATCAGAGACCGGATTTTCTGATTGCAGGAGCATTCAGCGAGTATGCACAAAAAAAGATGGAAGGGACGGAATATCAGACACAGTCAGATCAAGATCGACTGAAATCAGAAGGAAATAATCGAGCCGTTATATGACAATGACTATGATGAATTTCACCGATATCCGCGCCAGTGCTGCGGAAGCAATTATGGAACCTGCAGGTGAAGAAAGAAGAATTCCTACATAACTGAAGGAGTTTATATAAGTTTCAGTATATTCAGAGATGGACTACGTCCACTGGAAAAGGATACCTATCTGGGAAAATGTGGAATATGCAGAAGAAAGGCATTGATTATGAACTTAAAGGCAAAGATGAGATCGAAGGACTGGATGCTGATACTGTTCAGAGTGTCAGTGAAAAATGAATTAAGCATTAAAACTTATGTAGAGAAAACGTTAAAAGTTGATATGGATACCGGGAAAACGGAACAGGGCAATGATCATCCATGATCATAAGTTGTCACAAAAGCAGAACCCTGTTCAGAAGGGACAGAACAGACGGAAAGGGGAAGAGGAGTGGATAACAGAGAAATCATCAACACTGGTCCATCTGTTTCACGAGATACAAAAACTGGAAGAAGAGGCGATCATCACCGAGGATTTCAAGGATCTGACGAACAACGATATGCACATCATAGAAAGCCGTCGGCCTGGAGGGCGGCAATATGTCATCGATCGCGGCAAAGCTCGACATCACGGTCGGATCGCTGACAACGTCGATGAACAGTCTGGTGAAAAAAGGCTACACCGAGCGGGAGCGCAGCGAGAAGGACCGCCGGATCGTCTACATCCACCTGACCGGAAAGGGACGGCAGGCATTCCATCATCACGCAAAATTCCACGAGCAGATGACGGATGCCGTGATGGCGGAACTCGGAGAAGAGGAAGTGCAGGTGCTCGGGAAAACGCTGAAAGCGCTGACGGACTTCTTTCGGTCGTATAAAAAATAGAAACAAAAAGGCTTTTGCAGCCTGGACAGAATCAGAAAAATCTGTCCGGTATGCAAAAGCCTTTTTCCATGGAAACGCATAGAAAAATGCTATTTTTCTACGCCGTTCTTCTCACAGATATCCGCGAGCACACACCGTTCACAGTGCGGTGTCGTCCGCGCAGTACAGACCTCGCGTCCGTGCTCCACAAACCGGTGGCAGAGCGAGCTTCCTTCTTCCGGCGGCACAATTTTCCAGAGTGCCATCTCCACCTTCTTCGGATCCTTGCAGTCATGCACGAGCCCGATGCGGTTGCACAGCCGGATGCAGTGCGTATCCGTCACAATCGCAGGCTTTTGAATACATCGCCCATAATCAGGTTCGCACTTTTCCGTCCACGCCCGGGAGCTTCAAAAGTGCGTTAAAGTCATCCGGCACCCTGGCTGTGGTACTCGTCGCGCAGCATGCGCATGCAGGCGTTGATGTCGCGTGCTTGCTCTTTCAAGACCGCACGGCCGCACAATTTCTTCGATTTCCTCCGGTGTCGCGTTTGCCAGCGCATCGATATCAGGATACTTTGCGTAGAGATCCTCCACCACAACATTGACCCGCGCATCCGGTGCACTGTGCGGCCAGGCGGACTGACGAGCAGCTTCCACGCCTGGTCATAGTCAAGCGTACAGTCGGCGTCAGGATATTCTTGTTTCAAACGTTCAATGACGGCAAGCGCCAGTTCTTCTTTTTGTCATCGTGTTAAACTCCCATTCTCAAAAGATATAAAAACAGCGAAAGCTATCAGGATCCTTTCTCGCGTGCTGCTGCCTTCCGAAGCTGCAGCGGCGTCGTGTGAAACCGCTCGCGGAAGAGGCGGTGAAACGGCTTATCGTTTGGCAAAACCATGCTTTTTCCGCAGGCGTGCCGACCGGCAGATCCCGTGGCGATCAGGTCGCGGTAGATGCGGAAGGAAAGACGGTAGGAATTCCAAGTATTCAGATACGTCGTTTCCATGTTCTGGCGGAAGAACCGGCGCAGGAAATATTCCGGCTGCAGCGAGACAACATCGGCAGCCTCCTTCAGCGTAATCGGCCGCTGGTAATTTTCCTGCGTGTACGTCAGAATCGTATCGAGCCGTGTCTGCGTCCGGGAGCTCATCGGGCGGTGCGCAAGCGGGCTCTTCTCGAAAATTTCGTGTAGAGCAGATCGAGAAACGTAAAAGCTCCCGCTGGAACGTCAGAAGATAGCCGTCGGGCATTTCCTCATGAAGCTTTCATCATCGAGAGCGAAGACGCCGGAACTGGCTGATATTTTTCTGCACTTCCGGATTCGTACTGTCGTAGTCAATCGAGAACCAGAGCTGTGACGGATCAGGCAGATAGTTCGCAAAGGAACGCATCCGGAATCTGCATCAGAATCGAGCGGTTTCCGTGGACGGACAGCGCGCCGTATTGGATGCCGGAATTGATCAGCAAATTGACCCGGAAGGACGGTCTTGGTGCGGGAAGCGTGACAATGGAGGAACCCTCCAGAATATAAATAATTTCCAGCGCGTCGTGCCAGTGCGGCGGCGAAAAAACTGCCGAAAAATCGGCGGTTACACGAAATTCGATGCTGCGGTTCGGCTGCAGCGTGATGTGTTCCTGGCGTGTCTGGCGCGGCAGATGATCTTTGCGTGGCATAAAAAACTCCTTTTTGTTCAACTTAAGTGTATCACTATCTTATCACGAAAACCCCCGAATTGGGTATAGCAATTTTTGCATGAAGTTGTTATAATAAATGAACACAAACCACGTCACATACGGCTTCGTCAAACTCAATCTAAAGAAAAGTGAAGGAAGAAAAACGTATGTATCAAGTATGGAGTAACTTTTAAATCCCGGCCAGATCGCCATGTTAAATGTGGTGCACTACTGACCTTTTCTGGCGTTAAAGCATCCATTTTCTGCCGAGCGATCATTACGGCAGAGAATTGCCGTAAACGCGGCCTCCCGCGGGAAAACTGCGCGCGCGTCGGCCATGATCGTCATCTGTTTCCTGATCGGAAGCGTATTGTTCCTGCCTCTTGGCGCCGAGTATGTGATCTACGCGATCCTGCTCGTCTGCATCATGCTGAGCGGCTACCTCGATGATGCATCCGAAACTCCCGTGGAGCGATTACAAAAAGGCGCGATTGACCCTGTCATCTCCATTGTGACCGTCATCACCTTTGTGAATTACAATTCCACCACGATCTACTTCGGAAGCATGTCCTTTACCATTCCGAAAGTGGTCTACATAATCCTCGGCATCATCCTGATCTGGATTTCGATCAACGTTACAAACTGTTCCGACGGTGTCGATTTTGACCTGACCGATTTTCCTGTGTGGTTATCTTCGCGTTCAGTATGATTTTCCACGATGTCCTTTGGGCTTTACCGTAGCCAATTACCTGTTCGTGGCAGCGCTCTCGCGTACCTGTATTTCAACACCTCGCCGAGCAGCATGCTGATGGGAGACGCCGGTTCGAGAGCACTTGGTCTCTACATGTTATCCGCTAAGTACGCAGTCCCGCCATCCGTTCTTATATCTGCTGATGGCAGGCGTGATGATCGTCGACGGAGGAATCGGTCTTGTCAAAGTATTTTTACTCCGTTTCCTGAAAATCGCGATCCTCAAAATACAAGAACACCCGCTGCATGACCATGTCCGCCTGAAATACAAAATGGTCCGACAGTCAGGTTGTGATCCGCTTTGTGATCCTGCCGAACCCGCTGGCAGTTGTTGCCTATCTGATTGTGGCATAAAGAAAAACAAAAGAAGAAAGATGGGAGTGTCCCGGCAAAAGTAACTGGAAATGCAACAGGATACTTTTGCGGGACACACTCCCGTTTTGCATATTGGAACCAGAAAAAGGTTCAAACCGGAAAAAGATAATATCGCCGTATTTTTTTTTCACAGAATCCTCCTGTTTTCGACAGGAAAAGTGTGGTAGGATAAAATTACCAAAAACGTCAGCCTGAAACAGAATTCTGTAAAAATGATGAAAAGAGTGCTTTTCATCCTCTGTTTCAGGCGCATCAAATCAGGAGGTAATGAAAAGATGAAATTCACAGAAGGTTACTGCTTCGAGTGAAAAAAGCAGCCGCATCCATGCAATGCAGGCTTATGAAATAGTAGAGCAGATTCAGGCGGTATGCGTATCCTGGCTACCACACGTCCGATCGAGCACAGAGGCATGACCCTGAACCGCCGACCATCACCGTTGAGTTCGTAGCACATACACCGGACGCACCATCCCGCTGGAGGCATGGCACTACCGAAGCCCTACGACAACAAAGTTCCGTCCTTCGACAAAACAGAGGCGTATACGAGGACGTAACTGTAACGATCAACGAGGATGGGCAGTTCTTGATACCGGAAGCGTACAGGTCCGCGTACAGAGAAAGGTGTCTTCTTACACCTTCGAGGCAGATGGAAAAGTTCTGACCGGAAGCGGCTTCCGCAACGCTTTCCCTATATCAGATGGGACCGTCGGCAAGCACCATGCTGCCAGCCCAGAATACATGACCGAAAAATATCAGCCATATATGGTAAAGCGAGCTCCTCCTTGGCGTCGGCAGTGCGTATACGGCCTTGGCGAGAAGATTTACTCCATTCGTAAAAAACGGACAGGTTGTAGACACCTGGAACGAGGACGGCGGTACGGCATCCGAAATCGGCTACAAATGCGTACCGTTCTACATGACAAACAACGGCTACGGTATTCTCGTTGACAGTACCGACAACGTTTCTTTCGAAGTAACAAGTGAAAAAAGTAGAGTATGTCGGCTTCTCCGTACCGAACGAAAAGAATCAAATACTATCTGTTCCACGGACCGTCACCGAAAGAAGATCATGAACGAGTACACCGCGCTGACCGGACGCCCAGCACTTCCTCCGGCGTGGTCGCTGGTCTGTGGCTGTCACATCGCTTTTGCCTAAACTACGACGAAGAGACTACCACATCCTTCATCGAGGGGAATGGAAAGAGAAATATTCCGCTGAGCGTTTCCACTTCGACTGCTTCTGGATGCACGAATTCCACTGGTGCGATTTGAGTGGGACAAAATGCTTCGGATATTCGCGCAACCTTAAAGAAATATCACGACAAAGGTCTTCACATCTGTGCATGGATCAACCCGTATATTGCACAGGGAACCGCATTCTTCAAAGAAGGGCTGCAAACGGCTATCTGCTGCAGAGAGCAGACGGAAAAGGCGTATGGCAGACCGACAACTGGCAGGCAGGTGGGCCTTGTGGACTTTACCAGCGGATGCGGTTAAATGGTATACCGATAACTGAGAACTGTTCTGGACTGCGGCGTAGACTGCTTTAAGACCGACTTCGGCGAGAGAGAATCGGTTACGACGTTGTTTACCACGACGGAAGCGATCCGCAGGCAATGCACAGCACTATACATACCGCAACCGCAACCAGGCAGTATTCAGCCTGTTGAAAGAAGTAAAAGGTGAGCAGAGGCAGTTCTGTTTTGCAAAGTGCAACAGCAGGGAAGCCAAGAATTCCCGAAATTACTGGGGCGGCGACTGCTCTGCAAACTATCCGTCCATGGCAAGCCTTTGCGCGGCCTTTCCTTCGCCATGAGCAGCTACTCCTTCTGGAGCCATGATATTTCCGGATTCGAAGCACGGCAACGCCGGATCTGGTATAAGAGATGGGCAGCGTTCGGACTGATGTCCACACACAGCCGTCTGCACGGATCAGGAAGCTATCGTGTGCCGTGGCTGTTCGACAGAAAATCCTGCGACGTAGTAAAATTCTTCACCCAACCTAAAGTACTCAGTGCCGTATTTCCAGAAATCTATGAGGCACACGAGGAAGGAGCGGTTATGCCGATGGTATTCAAGTTCATGAACGACCCGGCCGTTCCGTATGCGGATCAAGCATGGTATGCTGGGTGATGCCCTTCTGGTAGCACCTGTCTTCCGTGAGGACAAGGTAACAGTACTATCTGCGGAAGGCATCTGGACAGAGCTGACCGGCAGAGGACAAAGGCGGCAGATGGTTCCAGGGAACCTATGACTACTTCTCCATGCCGCTGTAATAAGAAAACAACATCGTAGTCAGGAAACTGCGACACCAAACCGGATTATGACTACGCGGACCATGCAAACGTATGCGTATATCAGTTAAAAAGACCTTCTGAGACAAAGGTTCGGATATCCACGGAAACACCGTATTCACCGTGAAAGCAGTCAAAAGACGGCGATGCAGTGAAAGTATCCGTAGAAGGCGCACATACCGAACTGAAAGTAGAAGTATTCGCCGGAAACGAGAAGAAAAGGGCTGTGCTGGCAGCAGATGCGAACGAAGTTGTTGTTGCATAAGCATCGGAATGTAAGAATATAGGGAGGGGAGGCACGGGAAAAGCAAATTTTCTGTGACCTCTCTTTTCAAGGAGAATAAAACAATGCGTTTTCAGACAGAAAATGGTGTATTAATTGCACAGGCAAACGGAGAAACACTGCGGATTGAGCCGAAGTGGGGAAAAAGATTCCTTACGTGTCCCGCGCAACCATGCTTCCGGGATTTTCGGAAAAGACTGCTGACCGAAGTGCCGGAAAAAACAGGGCAAAAGCAGAGCAGTTTGAGGTCGATCATCTGGAAATCGACGGATCGATGGGAAAAAGAACCAGCGCATCGATCACCAATGGAAAAATCCGTGCTGTAGTCAACTTTGCAGGGTTATCACCTTCTACAAAGAAGATCAGGAAATTTTAAGAGAATATCACCGTTGCTACGACGGAACGATCAGCAAAGAGAGCCGCTGCTTAAAAAACGGTCAACCGTGAGTGGAAAGGTGTGATCGGCGGGAAGCGAATACAGCCTGAACCTTGAAATTTGAGAGCAACGACGAAAGAAAATTTTCGGAATGGGCCAGTATCAGCAGAAATACACATGGATCTGAAGGGATGCACCCTGGAGCTGGCGCAGCGGAACTCCCAGATCAGCGTACCATTCGCCGTATCCAGCTTAGGATATGGTATGCTGTGGAACAATCCGGCTGTCGGACAGGTGACATTTGGAAAAGAATTACACGGAATGGACTGCCCGTTCTACCAAGCAGATGGATTACTGGCTGACTGTTGCCGATACGCCCAAGAAGATTCTGGAAAATTATACCGCAGTGACCGGACGGGCTCCTGTTTTCCCAGAGGACCGCATGGGGCTGTGGCAGTGCAAGCTTCGCTACCGTACGCAGGAGGAGGTGTTGGAAGTGGCACGCCGAAGATACCAGAAAGAAGGCCTTCAAAATCGATCATGATTGTCATCGATTTCTTCCACTGGACCTTCAGGGTGACTGGAAAGTGACCGATGAAAACCTACTGGCCGGATCGAAGGCCATGGTGGATGAGCTGCATTCCATGGGGAATTAAAGTGATGGTTTCCTGTATGGCCGTCCGTGGATAAGAAAAGCGAGAATTTTGGCCCGATGATGGATCGTGGGCTGTTGATTTCGACGGAACGCGGCGCGGTGCAGACTTATGATTTCAGGGGACTGCGTGGAAATCGATGCATTGAACCCGGAAACCAGAAAAATATGTCTGGGAGGTCTGCAAAAAAATTATTATGATTTAGGAGTTGATGGATTCTGGCTGGACAATTCGGAACCGGATTTTCTGCGCTTACGATTTTTGAAAATTACCGCTATTTTCAGGACCGGCGCTGGACCTGCAGCAATATCTATCCGCAGTGTACAGCCGTGTATTCTATGATCCTATGAAGAAAGCTGAGGAAAAGATGCGGTCGTGAATCTGCTCCGCTGCGCCTGGGCGGGAAGCCAGAAGTATGGCAATGTGGTCTGGTCTGGAGATGTGCCGAGTACATTTGAGGCATTTTATGATCAGCTTCAGGCCGGTCTGAATATGGACTTGCCGGCATTCCATGGTGGACGACAGATATCGGGGCTTTTATGACGGATGATGGGAACGACCCGGATTTCCAGCAGCTTCTGATCCGCTGGTATCGAGTTTGCCGTATTTTCGGCAGTTCTTCCGGATGCATGGAGACCGCGGCCCCTATCAACATCCCGCCGCTGGATAACCGTGACTTTGGAGGCGGCTATCTTCATACCGGGCAGGACAACGAGCTGTGGAGCTATGGAGAAGAAAACTACCGGATTATGAGAAAGTATTATGACATCCGTATGGCATGCAAGATTACATCAAGGGGCTTTTGAAGAAGCATCGGAAAATGGTTCTCCTCTGCTCCGTACCATGTTCTATGAGTTCCCGGAAGATAAAAAATGCTGGGAATTGCAGGATCAGTATATGTTCGGAAAGCAGAATGCCTGGTAAGCGCCGATTTTTCCATCTGAACGAGTTTGAGCGTGAGGTATATCTTCCGGCAGGAACTGGAGAAGATACCAGGGCAGACGGAAAAGTGTACGAAGGGAGGACAGACCGTTCTTGCCGCCGCCCAATCGATTCGATTCAGTATTCAAGAAAATAGCAGCAAAGATCATTAATAAAAGGTCAAAAAGAAAACAGTACGAAAAAACACACAGCGTGTGGAATTTTCTGTACTGTTTTGCAATCTCTAACTGCGCATCAGATATCCTATTTGCGCATCTGTCGGCGTATGATTTGCTCAACACGCTGGCGGATTTCCAGAGGATAGTAATCGGCCAGAGATCAGTTCCGTGCAGACATCTTTTGCAGTAAAGGAAAAGTGAAGCTGGATGCCGTATAATTCTCCGCAGCATCCAGCTGTGTATCAAAATCAGAGCTGAAAGGTTTGGCTTCGATGCGTTCTATACAGACATCCATCGGCAGATCAGGATAGTCATTGCTAATGTCTGCAAACAGGCATAAACCCTGATCGAATAGAGGACTTGGAGAATATTGCTCTGTTTCTGTATCATATAGAACAGCGATGTTGTTGGTGTGCCGGTCTTCGTTTAGAAAAGAGGCATCAATTTCAACATAGCGGTCAGATATGCACCAATTCTAATTCCGTCATGTGTTCCATCTGATCGGCCAGAAAACGAATGCGTTCCGCCGGTTCTGAAAAAGCAGCAAGCGTGATTGCCAGACTGTCTCCGGTATTCTGGCGGTACAGTTTTCAATGGGATCAGCATCTGATTTGCTTTTTAGAAAATCAGGACTGGAACAGCCACTGCGGAGAGTGCCGCGGTATGCAATCCGAACAGGCTGATACAGGACAAACGGGTGGGAAAGAGTGCTTTTTGCAGTAAATGAGACACCAGTGTCTCCGAGAGTCCCTCATATCCCATATAGTCGGATTTGTACCAGATATTACCGATTTTCCACTTGAGCTGGTCCCCTTTTGAGGTGTGATCTGTTTTTTGACAGGCAGCTGATGATCAAGACGGATCTGTTCCATGGCGTGCCTCCTTATTCTTCAGAATCAGGATCCATTGCTCGTCACCGGCCATTCGCCCATCTGTTTTTTCAATGATAAGCAGCGGATCATAAAAGGGAAGTCCCATTTCTTTTAAAATATCTTTGGCATGATCGCGTGTTTTGGGAAAACAGCGGCTTTCAAACCAGGTAAAAATCATCCCAGGTCGGATGCTCCACAACATAAAGGCACGAAGCGGAATTTTTGTGTAATTCTGGATTGCAATTTTCTCATGACGGAAGTCAATATCAATCGTTGTGCAAAGCTGATCGCGGTAAAGAAAACACATCCGCGTTTTGACATCGGGATCCGTGCTGAAACAGTGGGCGCGGGCAATTTGATTTATACCGTCTGCCTGCTGACCTGAAAGGTGCGCGCGATCTCAGCAATACTTTTTCCTTGCTGCTGCATGGCAGCCATCTGAATGATTTGTGGCAGCGAAAAAGCAGGTTTTCTTCCAGCTGCATGGCGCAGGGCTTCTTTTTTGGGCTAACTGCTGGTATTGTTCCGCGTCTTGGAAAGCCTGCGCAGCTCCTTTGGATCTGTTGTTCCAAAGATCTCGTAAATCTGTTGCTCAAATGTGTTTTCATGCAATCACCTCGTTTCTGCCATTACTGTATCACAGAGATCTGAAAGCGTCAAAGAAATCATTTATTGACAAAAACGAACTGATTGAGAAAAGTTACGGCTCGCAGATGTCTGAGAACAGCAATCATGGCCATGAAAGAACTCACCTGCAGCGCAGGCAAAGCTTGACAGAAAAAGAAAAGTAGCGTACAATAAAGAAGCAGTACAGAGGCACGCAAACCGTGGGATTTCTGTGCTGTTTTTTTAGCAAAAGGGAGGTTTTCAAAATGAATGAACTGGTTGAACTGTTAGACGAACTGCAGAAAAAGCAAAAGCAGACCCCATTCTGCGTGGAAAACTGCTTCAGACAAGGGAAAATCGAATCAATCCCGCATTCTGCGAAATCTGCCATGCCTATGGCGTTTCCATCTATGAAATGGATCTTGCCATGGCAGGTGAAGAATTTTACGCAGAAATCAAACGCAGCACCAATGGCGGCGGAGAAAATTCCCCGGCGCTTGAAGGGGAAGATGACTTCTATGAGCTGTTTCTGGCAGCGTTAGAAAATATATGATTTTTGCGAAGAATGTAATATTGATGAGTGTAGAAAGCTGCATGGATAGTGCCTGATGAACCTGCGAAGGGGCTTGCCATGTCGTAGATGACACCGTCAAAAACTTCAAGCGTTTCTCTTCTGGAAGCATTTCATACTGTTCCAGCGTGACTTTTTCGAGCTGCGGTTGAAGAACTGGCGTCATAAAAACACATCTTTTCCCAAAATGAAATGAAATCGCTTAAAATTCTCTCTTTAAATGTTCTGCGAGAATCGTATCGTAATCGCCTTCGATTTCCTCATCGCGCCCTGCATACCGCAGATTGGTCTCCACGCCGACCGGCTCCATCGTCTGCAAATTCCCAGATATGATACCGCAGACCGCGGTGCTCAAAGTCGATCTTCGCAGTTGTCCTCTTCGACATAAGAAAAAGAGATGTTCTTCTCGTTTAAAACAGATTGAATTTCTGGCATATGCATAAAACTATAATCCTCTAATCGTTGTTGACTTATCTATTATCAGTATAGGGCAATGGCGGAAAAAATTCAATCTACAAGCTTTTCGATAACAGTATACGTGTCTGAAGGTTATAAATTAGTGGCGAAAACCCATAGGTTTGCCTGTGGGATGAAAGCCACATATTTTACTTGGTTTTACATAGAATAGATGTATAATATATGCATAGATAAAAGGAGGTTAAGTGCATGGGAAGACCGAAATCAAACAATGTACAAATTAACATTTCAATTCCTATGGAGTGGAAAAAAGAACTGGAAAATATTGCTCGTATCTATTCTGTTGAGGAAGGGAAACAATTACATTCCTTGATTTAATGCGTCGAGGAATTCAGGAAAAGTATCAGTTAGGAGAACAGAATGATGAGCAGGAAACCCTATCATAGTGCTTCGCATTGCAAGTATCTGATACAATATCATATTATCTGGTGTCCAAAATTTAGATTTTCTGTATTACATGGGGAAAGCAGATATGACTCTCAAACAGATACTACAAAAAATATGCGAGGATTACGGATATAGAATTAAAGCACTTTGAAGTAATGCCGGACCATATACATATTTTTGTAGATGTGCCACAAACAGTCGCTCCCTGCGATGTGGTTAGAACACTCAAAAGTAAAAGTGCGATTGAATTATTTAAGGCATATCCAACACTGAAACGGTTTTATGCAAGATGTGGTGTTTTATGGTCGAGGGGATATTTTATATCTACAGTGGGACAGATAAGTGAAGCAACAGTAATGCAGTATATAGAGGAACAGAAAAGTCATGAATGAGAAGGAATATAGAAAAGCCTAAGACAATTTCATAAACATTCTGACAGACATATCCTGGTCGTAAACCGATATGTCTTTTTCTGATATACAAAAAGGTGGTAAAGCTCTTTCTGATAAGATTCGAAAAGCAGGAAATGAACTGGTTGGTCTTATGAGAAGAATTACGACCAACTTATCCGTACGAAAAGGTATCGGAAAGTACGGAAACTTTATGGTGCTACAAAGACGAAAAAAAACGAAAAGTACTTGCCCGACCAGCTGAATGAAATGCAAAAGCAATATCATGTTACATGGGATGATTGTAGAACATCTATGATACCAATCGGTAAAAATATGGGATTGATGCTATATTTGCACTTACAAAAGCCGAAGATGTTTGGAGAGGGATAGAAAAATGCTTATATGCAAATGGTAAGAACCTCCACTTTTTCTAAATATGGAGTGTTGCCCTGTATTCGAGCCAAACAAAGGAATCGTGGGATTCAATTTCTGTGAAAGAATCAATTGCAATTTAAATTTGGTAAATCTACGTTTGGAATACAACTGAAAGATAGATTTCAATCGGATGAAATTCACGCTGTTTTGGATTACCTTGCTGAACCTGAAATAATAGATAAGAAAGCAATCCAGATATTTGCAGAGAAAGCGTATTGTATCAATACTTACAGACCCTGCTATGCTACGCTTGTACCAAAGTTGATTCGTGGGAAATACAGAGTGTATTTGCATAACGATTGAGGGGAAAGCAAAACCGAAATATGACAGATTTGGGAATCAAGGCATAAATTTGGAAAAGGTATCATTGGTGCGGATATTGGAACGCAGACCGTTGCTTATACATCGGATACGGAGGTTGGTCTTAAAAACTTATCCGAAAGAGGGAACAGTATTCAAAAATCCGAGCGATTAGAAAGAATTTATTATTGTGCAATGGATAGAAGCAGACGAGCGACCAATCCACAGAATTATAATAAAGGATGGTACGATTAAAAAAGGTCGAAAGATTTGGAAATACTCGAATCATTATAAAGACTGAAAGCGAAACACGCAGAATTATGCCGTATTAATGAAAGAAACAGACAGCTTGCGATAAATGAAGATGCCAACTATCTAAAGAAGCCTTGGAGATGTGTTGATTACAGAGCCTAAAAATGCCAGTAAACTTATGAAACGAGCGAAAGAGACTACGAAAAACAATAAAGGTAAGTTTAACAAGAAAAAGCGTTTCGGTAAATCAATAAAGAATCGATGCCCTGGTGGATTTCAAACGACAATAGAAAAAGAAATTTGAAGTGTCTGGTGGCAGATATATAGAAGTGGCGAGCAATTATAGAGCAAGTCAATATGACCATACCGCAGATGCTTATGTCAAAAAAAGTTGTCGGATAGAATGTATCATTTAGTGGATGGAACATTGGTACAGCGAGACTGGTATTCCTCATTTTACTATACTGTTACGATGATAAAATAGAAGAGATAAATAAAACAAAATGTAGAACAGAATTTGAAAAACATTACAAGATTAAAAAAAGCCTTAATTGAATGGATTCAGGCGAATCAGATTAAAATTTTTAAATAGTGGAATAAAAACAGCATAAATGAAATACGTTAGGGAGATTGACGATACTTCCTTATCAAAAGATAGAAATTTGCCGTCAATGTGGTCGTAGGACTGCCCGGCAATAAAAGTCCTTACTCAAATAGACTTACACTTGTATTCCAAAGTCTGAGAATGATGTACGATTACAAGCTAAACTTGGTAGTAAGAACCCACGGGCTTGCCCGTGGGAGTCGTCAACCGTTCGGATATGGAATGTCTATACGATCTTTGACGTAGCAACAGAAAATGCAGCGTGGAAGCCGGATGCAGAGCCAAAACAATCACAGTAACCGTAAAGTAACAAACACCGGCTCCTGTGCCGGAAAAGAAGTTGTACAGGTTTACGCTGCCTGCCCGTTTGGAAAACTGAAAAAAGAGAGAAAACGTCTGGTCGCTTTTGGAAAAACAGCACTGCTGCAGCCGGGAGAATCGAGACACTGCACCTTAAGGTACCAACTGTCCTGCTGGAATCCTACCGGACAGGCAAAGCCGTATACTGTATGGAGGCCGGAGACTATGATTTTCTGGTCGGAACCTCAAGCCGGGATGTAACCCTGGCTGCGAGACTGACACTTGATAAAACCGTGGAAACCGAGCATCTGACCAACATCTGCCCGCTGCTCGACGCATTAAAGGAAATTCAGCCGGAAGAGGAAAAAGAGGAGCGCTGGAGAGCAGAACGGAGTGGGAAGAAAAAGAAAGCAGAAATCCGCTGCTGTTCCTGGACGAAAAAGGTCTGATCCGCGATGGAAAGAGTGCCGAAGAAATGTATAAAAATTCTGAAATTCGGAGAAACAAATGCAGCAAACAAAGCGAATGCGATGCCAACGGCTGTGAATTTGAAGTAGAAACAACAGAAGCGAAAGAGGATGCCGAAAACTGCAGATGTGGAGCAGGACAGGCGAAATGGGGAAGAAAGACGGCGCGAGGCAATGGAAAAAAGCCGCCGAACTCGTTCAGAAGCTGACGGAAGAAAAAACGGCGCTTGTCTGCGGCCGCGCAGCAACGGAAGCAAAAAATCATCGGAGCCTGCCGTTACCGTACCGGGTGCAGCCAGGGGAACAACCGCGTCCTTGCTGGGAAAAATACGGTGTTGCCAATGCATTCTGGCTGACGGCCCGGCAGGCATCCGCATCACCTCACATTATCAGAAAAATCCGTCGGACGGCAGTGTTTACAAATGAACATGTATCAGCGTCTCGAGAACCGCATTTTCGGAACAAGAATTCCTTCACGACGACGGAGAAGATTACTATCAGTACTGCAGTGCGATTCCGGTTGGAACGCTTCTGGCGCAGACATTCGACACGGAGCTTTCTCGAAGAAGCAGGCCGCATGATCGGCGCAGAGCTGGAGGAGTTCGGCGTGACCCTCTGGCTTGCACCGGGCATGAACATCCACCGCAATCCGCTCTGCGGACGCAACTTCGAATACTATTCTGAGGATCCGCTTGTCAGCGGAAAAATGGCGGCAGCCCTCACAAGAGGCGTCCAGAGCCGGTACGGGGTCGGAACGACCATCAAACATTACGCCTGCAACAATCAGGAAGAAAAAACCGCCGCGGCGTATCGAGCATCGTCTCCGAGCGCGCTCTGCGTGAGATCTATCTGAAGGGCTTCGAAATTGCAATCAAAGAATCCCAGCCAAAGGCGATCATGACCTCCTACAACAAGGTAAACGGTGTCCACACCGCCAACAGCTACGATCTGTGCACAAACCGCTGCAAGAAAGGAATGGGGCTTTGCCGGCATCATCATGACAGACTGGACCACAACAAACGCCGACGGAGGCTCCTCTGCCGCAAAATGCATCGCTGCCGGAAACGATCTTGTGATGCCGGGAACCGACACCGACCGCCGCGAAATCCTGGATGCGCTGAGTGCCGAAAATGACCAGTATCTCGAGGAAAAGACCTGACCGCCTGTGCCCAGAGAATTCTGGAAATGATTTTTACTTCCAATTCATATGAATAATGTGGCGTTTTCAGGGATAAAATAACATCAGAAATAGCTGCTGCCCCTTCGCAAAGCGAAATTTTCCATGGGGCTTTGAATGTTACAGTTCGCTGAGATGCAGTGAACTGTAACATTCAAATAGTTGGGCAATTTCACGATTGAAATTTCCCATAACATGTATTAGAATATAAATGATATCAATAAATACGAGGACGTGAAAAGAATGTCAGGATTAAGTAACACACAATATTTTAAAGTAAAAACAGAGCCGGAGATTCAGGTAAAAAAGAGGTACTCGAAACCGTTTACAACGCCATGGTAGAAAAAGGGTATAATCCAGTCAACCAGATCGTAGGCTATATCATGTCAGGCGACCCGACGTACATCACAAGCTTTAAGGAGCCAGAAGCCTGATCATGAAAGTAGAGCGTGATGAACTGGTAGAGGAACTGTTAAAAGAGTACATCAAAAAATGAATCCTGGAAGTGAGCGTAATTACTATGAGAATAATGGGATTAGATTACGGCTCAAAACAGTAGGGGTGGCAGTCAGCGACGCCCTGGGTCTTACTGCGCAGGGAATCGAAATTGTCCGCAGAAAATCGGAGAATAAGCTGCGTCAGACGCTGGCGGATTGAAGAGATAGCAAAAAGTACGGCGTGGAAAAAATCGTACTCGGCTTCCCGAAACATATGAACAACGACATCGGAGAGCGGGCCGAAAAAATCTCGAGTTCAAAGAAAATGCTGGAGAGAAGGACAGGTCTGCCTGTTGTCGGCGTGGGACGAGCGGCTGACAACGGTCGAAGCAGACCGCACCATGATGGAAACCGGAATCCGGGGAAACCGCAAGGAGTACGTAGATATGATTGCAGCTGTTTTTATCCTGCAGGGATATCTGGATTATCTTTCCCATCAGAAGGAATCACAGGAAAACTAAACAAAGGAATATTGTATGGAAAAAATAACATTTGTAACAGATGATGGCGGCAAAGAAGAATTTTACGTGGAGGAGCAGACCAGAATTAACGGAGTCAACTATATTCTGGTATCCGATTCAAAGGACGACGAGGCAAATGCCTATATTTTGAAGGATATCTCCACCGACACCGACGCAGAGGCAGAGTATGTTATGGTAGAAGACGACACCGAATTCGATGCCGTTTCCGGCGTATTTGCTTCCATGTTGGATGACGAGGCAGACATCACCTATTGAACCAGCCGTTTTGAAGCCATACCGGGACGCAGACGAAGCGGGACCGGGACAGCGCTTTAAAGGGCAAATCCTGCAGGTGCGGGACATGCTCCATCAGCCTGAAGTGACGCTCAGGGGATGCGTGCGTGAAGCCGTACCGGTAACGGAATCGTTTGGAAAACATGCGCGGAGGTGCTATTTGAAAAAAAGAATAATGGAAGTAAATTAAAAATTATACCGCTTGGCGGTCTGGAACAGATCGGTATGAACATCACCGTTTTCGAGTATGAGGACAGCATCATCGTCGTAGACTGCGGACTTGCATTCCCGGAAGACGACATGCTCGGTATCGACCTGGTCATCCCGGATGTAACATATCTGAAAGAAAACATCGACAAAGTCAAAGGCTTCGTCATCACCCACGGCCACGAGGACCATATCGGAGCTCTGCCTTACATCTTAAAAAGAAGTGAACGTGCCGGTCTACGCCACCAAACTGACGATTGGCCTGATCGAAAACAAATTAAAGGAGCACAACCTGCTCCGTACCACAAAACGGAAAATCATCAAACACGGACAGTCCATCAACCTGGGCGCATTCCGCATTGAGTTTATCAAAACAAACCACAGTATTGCAGATGCAGCAGCACTGGCAATCTACTCCCCGGCTGGCATCATCGTCCACACCGGAGACTTCAAAGTCGACTACACACCAGTCTTTGGTGATGTCATCGACCTGCAGAGATTCGCAGAGATCGGAAAGAAAGGGGTTCTTGCATTGATGTGCGAGAGCACCAATGCAGAGCGGCCTGGCTTTACCATGTCCGAGCGGACCGTAGGAAAGACGATCGACGGCCTGTTTGCCGAGCATCAGAATTCCCGAATCATCATCGCAACCTTCGCATCGAACGTCGACCGTGTGCAGCAGATTATCAACTCTGCTTATAAATACGGCCGTAAAGTTGTCATCGAAGGCCGCAGTATGGTCAACATCATCTCCATCGCGCAGGAGCTGGGCTACATCAATATCCCGGAAAATACCCTGATCGATGTGGAGCAGATGAAAAACTACACCGGCGAGCAGCTTGTCCTGATCACCACCGGAAGCCAGGGCGAGTCCATGGCAGCACTGTCCCGTATGGCGGCACACCTGCACAAAAGATCTCGATCCTGCCGGGCGACACCGTGATCTTCAGTTCCCACCCGATCCCGGGAAATGAAAAAAGCCGTTTCGAACGTCATCAACGAACTGTCTGCACAGGGTGCCAACGTCGTATTCCAGGACGTTCACGTATCCGGACATGCCTGCCAGGAGGAGATCAAACTGATCTACTCCCTGGTAAAACCGAAGTACGCCATTCCGGTACACGGCGAGTACCGCCATAAAAGCACACGCAGAAGTAGCACAGAGCCTCGGCATCCCGAAAGAGAACATCTTCCTCATGTATTCTGGTGATGTCATGGAACTCGATGAGGGCGGCGCAGCAGTAACTGGCAAAGTCCACACCGGAGCCATCATGGTCGACGGACTCGGCGTTGGTGATGTAGGAAATATTGTCCTGCGTGACCGCCAGCATCTGTCTGAGGACGGAATCATGGTCGTTGTACTGACTCTCGAAAAGAGAACGAACCAGCTTCTGGCCGGTCCGGACATCGTATCCCGCGGTTTCGTCTATGTACGCGAATCCGAGGATTTGATGGGCGAGGCAAGAGAAGTTGTAGAAGAGGCACTGGATGGCTGCCTTTCCAAAAAAATATCTCCGACTGGGGCAAGATCAAATCCACGATCAAAGATGCCCTCGGCGATTATGTATGGAAGAAAACAAAAGAAGCCCGATGATTCTTCCGATCATCATGGAGGCATAAATACCATGGACAAAGTAACAGAATGTCTGGATGCGCTCATCGAAGAAATGCGGGAGAGCAGGGCATATCAGAATTACTTATGTATGGAAGAGGAACTTGAAAAAGACTCGGACTTAAAAAGCCGGGTCGACGACTATCGAATCCGCAACTACCGACTGCAGCAGTCCGAAAACGTAGACCTTTACGATGCGGTAGATTCCCTGGGCGGGATTCCTACGCACTACGCAAAAGCGAGAAGGCAAACGCTTATCTTGAGGCGGAGCTTGAGGTCTGTAAGATGGTACAGAAGGTGCAGGACCGTATTTCAGAAGAAATCCGCATCGGCGTACCGGAAATCTAAAACCGAAAATCAAAAGGAGAGCGCCCATGTCCGAAAAGAAAAGGGATGCCGGATACCGCGCAGCGCTGACAGGTGCGAAAGGAACCGTGCGCCTGCTCATTTACGTCTGCGTGATTCTTGTGATCATTCTGGCAGCGAAAACTTCATATCAGTTTGGACATGACGTGTTTGCCGAGGAGCCAGTCGCATCAGAGGAAAAAGGAAAGGAAGTCACCGTACAGGTGCGTTCCGGCATGGAGGCGAAAAGAACTTGGCGAACTCCTGAAAGACAACGGACTGATCGACGAAAGCCTTCTGGTTTTCGAAGTCCAGTACCGCCTGTCCGGCTACTACGGCGGAATCAAGGACGGTTCCTACGTGCTGAACACAGCGCAGACCGTCGATGAAATGCTGGAAATTCTGGCGGGCGTCAACACCGAAGGACAGCCGTCCGCGGAATAACGCACGTTTGCAAAACAAGAGGAATCTTACATGATAATAGACGAACGAATGGTAACCTACATCAATTCCCTGGACACCGGCCACACCCCGTTTCTGGAAAATCTGGAGCGGACGGCCAAACAGACAAAAGTGCCGATCATTCGCCGTGAAATGCAGAGCTTTTTAAAAGTATTCTTAAAGATGAAACAGCCAAAGAGAATCCTGGAGGTAGGAACTGCCGTAGGATTCTCTGCTGTTTTCATGGCACAGTACGGCGAACCGGATGCAGAGATTACCACAATAGAAAATTACGAAAAACGCATCCCGATCGCACGGGAGAACTTCGAAAAATCCGGCTTCGCCGACCGCATCACGCTGATCCCGGAGACGCTGCAGAAGTCCTAAAAACCCTGGACGGCCCGTATGATTTTATTTTTATGGACGCGGCAAAAGGGCAGTACATTCATTTCCTGCCGGAAGTCCTGCGTGTCCTTGATAAGAACGGCGTACTGATCACCGACAACGTGCTGCAGGACGGCGACATCATCGAATCCCGCTTCGCCGTGGAACGCCGGAACCGCACGATTCACAAACGGATGCGGGAATACTTATTTGAACTGACACACAATGAAGGGCTGCTGACATCGGTCGTGCCGCTGGGAGATGGAATCGCGATCACGATGAAAAGCCATGAGAAGAGAGAGAAACAACATGAGAAAACCGGAGTTACTGATACCGGCGAGCAGTCTGGAAGTATTAAAAATTGCTGTGATCTACGGAGCAGACGCAGTATATATCGGAGGCGAAGCGTTCGGACTCCGCGCGAAGGCGAAGAACTTTTCCATGGAAGATATGAAAGAAGGCGTGGAGTTTGCGCATGCGCATGGAGTGAAAGTGTATGTCACCGCGAATATTCTGGCACATAATTATGACCTTGACGGTGTGCGGGCTTACTTTGCCGAATTGAAAGAGATCGGGCCGGATGCGCTGATCATTTCCGATCCGGGAGTCTATCGCATCGCCATGGAAGTGTGCCCGGAGATTGAGCGGCATATCAGTACACAGGCGAATAATACGAACTATGGGACGTATCAGTTCTGGTATGAGCAGGGTGCGAAGCGCGTCGTGACGGCGAGGAGCTGTCGCTGGCGGAGATCAAAGAGATTCGGGAGTACATTCCGGAGGAGATGGAGATCGAGACGTTTATTCATGGGGCGATGTGTATTTCGTACTCGGGAAGATGTCTGCTGTCAATTATTTCACGGGAAGAGATGCGAACCAGGGCGCCTGCACCCATCCGTGCCGGTGGAAGTATGCGGTCGTGGAAGAGTCCAGACCGGGGGAGTATCTGCCGGTGTATGAGAATGAGAGAGGGACGTATATCTTTAACTCGAAAGATCTTTGTATGATTGAGCATATCGGATTTGTTGGATGCGGGGATTGACAGTTATAAGATTGAAGGAAGAATGAAGACGGCGCTGTATGTGGCGACGGTGGCAGGACGTATCGGAAGGCAATTGATGATTATCTGGAGGCCCTAAGAAGTATGAGGAGAATATGGGTGGTATCGGGATCAGATCTCGAACTGTACGTACAGGCAGTTTACTACGGGATTTTTCTATGGGAAGCCGGATCATGAGAGCCAGATTTATGATAGTAATACGTATGTGAAGGAGTATACGTATCTGGGGATTGTTGGGGAGAAAAGAATGAAAAAAAGCAGATATGCGATTGAGCAGAGGAATAAGTTTTCGGTTGGGGAAGAGATTGAAGTGATGAAACCGGATGGGGGGAGAATGTCCGCGTTACGGTGAAGGGGATCTGGGATGATGAAGGGAACCAGATGGAGAGTGCTCCGCATCCGAAGCAGAAATTGGATTGATCTTGGCGTGGAATTGGATAGGTTTGATATTTTGAGAAGGAAAGAAATGGAATAGGATAGGAAAATAAAAGGGATTAGGAGCGTGTCATTTTTGGAAAGGTTGCTAATCCTTTTTTGTGCGAATAGAGATTATGTAAAAGTAATGGTAATGATAAAAAGAAACAAATAGGAAAAAGTTCGACATTCTGTGAAAAAAGGTGTTTCATAATGTTTACAAACTGGAGCAAATAAGCTAGAATGTACATGATATTATTGGACTAAGGCTAAATGCTGTTTTAATAGGCCATAAGTCACAAAAATATGGTAAGTATCATTATAAACGGAATGTATATAACTGGCAATGTCTAGGTCTAATTCTCCGGAAAAAATAGAATGGTCAAGGGTGGAGTTCTAAAAACATGGTTTTGGGCAATAAGTGAGCTTTTCACTACATCCTGATACAGATAAACGAGGTTTCGTGTAGAGAATGTATACCTGGAAATATTCATGAGAATGAAGTGAAAAAAACATTTAATGAAAATTTTTGTTAAGTTAAACAACATACTTTTTCAATAAAATATATAAAAATGCACTAAAAAGTGCACAGAATAAATGTCTACCTCAAACTTTCAGTGGCGGCATGATGGTCTACGGTGGCGTATAAAACTCATGCAAAATACCCCCTATTACGAGCCTGTTTTATTGCAGAGCAAGGTGCGGACATGAAACCCTCATTTTCCGAAGAATTAGAGGTGGAGGTTGAAAGTGTTGAAAAGCCCAAAATCTATTTTTCTGGAAAAGTTTATTGCAGAGAAAAGACGGACATGATAACTGCATTTTTCCTGGGGAATTAGAGGTAGTGAGGGGGAGATGATTGTTTCATGTTGCAACAAAGAAACAGTATGAACTTGTACAGTTTTAACAAAGTAAGCTGGTATGAAGGTTATGACAATAAGGGTCAGCACTTTGAAAAATGGGAGAAGTGCGACAGCGAGTTATGACAATAAGACACAGCACTTTGTTGGTGAGTTGGTATGAAGATGTTTACCATAAAGTTTCAGTTGAAGCGAAATAAGTGAGTAGCCCATGGCAGGTCTACATAAAAGATTCAGTGGTGGTCGGAAGATGGCCACTGTGAGAAAAATGATAACTACAGTGTGATAAATCATCCGATGTGGATGATGAACACGCTGTTTTATATAAATTGATTGGCTCGATATGAGCCTTCCATATAAGTAAGATGAATTTCAGGAGGATATAGGATTATGAAAAAGGACTATAAAATTGCGGTTGCCGGTACCGGTTATGTTGGTTTGTCGATTGCTACGCTTCTCAGCCAGCACCGTCAGGTGACTGCTGTGGATATTATCCCGGAGAAGGTGGACATGATCAACAACCGTAAGTCCCCCGATTCAGGATGACTATATCGAGAAGTATCTTGCAGAAAAAGATTTGAATCTGACCGCAACTCTGGATGCAAAGGCTGCATACTCTGATGCAGACTTTGTTGTAATTGCGGCTCCTACGAACTACGACAGCCCACACGCAGCACTTCGACACATCTGCGGTTGAGGCTGTGATCAAGCTGGTCATGGGTACAACCCGGATGCCATTATGGTCATCAAGTCCACCATTCCTGTGGGCTACACTGCATCTGTTCGTGAAAAATTCAACAGCAAAAACATCATCTTCAGCCCGGAGTTTCTGCGTGAGTCCAAGGCTCTCTATGATAACCTGTATCCTTCTCGTATCATCGTTGGCACTGATTTAAGTGATGAGCGGTTGGTAGAAGCAGCCCATGAGTTTGCTGGTCTGCTGCAGGAAGGTGCAATCAAAGAGAACATTGATACCTTGTTCATGGGCTTCACCGAGGCAGAGGCAGTTAAATTGTTCGCCAATACATATCTGGCTCTGCGTGTTGCTTACTTTAATGAACTGGACACCTATGCAGAGAGCAAGGGACTGAATACTCAGCAAATCATCAATGGTGTTTGCCTTGATCCGCGTATTGGTAGTCACTACAACAACCCCAGCTTCGGCTACGGCGGATACTGTCTGCCGAAGGATACCAAGCAGCTGCTGGCGAACTACGCAGACGTGCCGGAGAATCTAATTGAGGCGATTGTCGAAAGTAATAGAACTCGTAAAGACTTTATCGCTGATCGTGTCCTGAAGCTGGCTGGCTACTACGGCTATGACGAGGACAACGAGTACGACAAGGAACAGGAAAAATCTGTGACTATCGGCGTTTACCGCCTGACTATGAAGAGCAACAGCGACAACTTCCGCCAGAGTTCTATTCAGGGTGTCATGAAGCGCATCAAGGCGAAGGGCGCAACTGTGGTCATCTATGAGCCGACTCTGAAAGATGGTGAGACATTCTTTGGCTCTGTTGTTGTGAATGATCTGGCTAAGTTCAAAGAAATGAGCCATGCCATCATCGCAAACCGTTATGATAAGTGCTTGGATGACGTGAAGGATAAGGTTTACACACGCGATATTTTCCAGCGTGACTAAGAAATTATAGATAAAGGGAGGGTGAAAATGAACACAGCGACATATAATAAGGATTTTCATCGCACTGTGAAGAAAGCCGAAATCCCAACTTGTAATATTTTAGGAGTGGATATTGCAGCCATTGATATGGTGGCTGTTGACATATCTGAATAATAATATTAAAGCCCTGGCTGGTGATTATATTTGCGTGTCCAATGTACATACCACTGTTACTGCATATGAAGAAGAGGCATACCGGAAAGTTCAAAATGGTGGAATTATGGCTATCCCGGATGGTGGTCCACTTTCTTCAGTTGGACAAAAGCGTGGATTTAAAAATATGAAACGTACTACCGGGCCCAGTTTGATGGGTGAAATTTTCAAAATTTCTGCATCAAAAGGTTACCGGCATTATTTCTATGGATCAACTGATGAAACACTCGAAAAACTTTACTCAGTGCTAATGGAGACATATCCTGGGATTCAAATTGCAGGAATGTATAGTCCTCCTTTTCGACCAATGACAGAAGAAGAGGATAAAGCGATTGTCGAGAGAATCAATGAAACCAATCCGGATTTTGTGTGGGTTGGACTTGGTGCGCCAAAACAAGAAAAGTGGATGGCTGCCCATCAGGGAAAAATCAATGGATTAATGGTGGGTGTGGGAGCCGGATTTGATTACCATGCAGGAAATATTGATCGGGCACCAGAGTGGATGCAGAAAAGCAATTTGGAGTGGGTATATAGACTTCTGCAAGATCCAAAGCGGTTATTTGGAAGGTACTGGCATACAAATACAAAATTTATTTGGAATGCCGTGATAAGGGGAAAATAATGGGTGAAGAATCAAAAAAAACAAAATATATTGATTGTACATAACTATTATCAGATCCCTGGTGGTGAAGATACTGTTGTGGAAAATGAAAAGAGAATGCTGGAAGAGCATGGGCACAAGGTAATTCTGTATACCAGGAATAACGCAGAATTGAAAAGAATGTCAAAATTGAGAAAAGTTTTTTCTTCCAGCGACAACAGTGTTTAATCCAAAAAGTTATAAAGAAATCAAACAGTTGATAAAGAAGGAGAACATAGAAGTTGTTCATGTTCACAACACATTAAATCTGGTTAGTCCTGCGGTTTATTATGCAGCAAAAGCTATGAAGGTACCTGTAGTACAAACTATTCACAATTTTCGTTTATTGTGTCCCGGTGCAACTTTTATAGAGACGGACATATTTGTGAGGACTGTGTTGAGCATGGGTTAAAATGTGCTGTGAAACATAGTTGCTACAGAGGAAGCAAGGCTCAAACGTTGGCTTGCGTGTTGAGCACTTGGTTTCATCGAATGACTGGAATATACGGAAAAATAAGTTATATTTGTTTAACTGATTTTAATAGGAATAAACTATTAGAATTGAAGCAAGTTAAATCCGATAAAGTATTTGTTAAACCTAATTTTGTTGAAAGTATAGGAAAATATATTCCAGAGGATCAACGAAAAAAATCAATTTGTGTTTGTCGGTCGGCTGGATAAGTTGAAAGGTATTGATACTCTTTTTAATGCGTGGGAAAAATTGGGAGAAAAGAGCACCTAAATTGATTGTATGTGGAACTGGTCCTATGGAGGAATGGTGCAAAAAATTTCTTACTAATCATAAAGTAAATATTGAAATGAAGGGCTTTGTTTCTAATATTGAAGCACGAAAGCTGATAGCAATAAGTCGTGCATTGATATTACCAACACGATGGTATGAGGGATTTCAATGAGTATTGTTGAAGCATTTTAGTGTGGGGAACACCTGTGCTTTGCTCGGCCTTGGGAAATGCTGGAGCTGTTGTTGAAAATGGTATTACAGGATATAAATTTAATGCCGAATCAGTGGATGAACTGATTCAGTCGGCGAATATGTGCTACGGATTGTGTGAAAAAGACTTATGGAATATATCAGAAAAGATATACCAAGGAAGAAAACTATAATAAATTAATGGAGATATATAATGCAGCAGAAAGAATATAAGAAAAATGTTCTAATATCAGCATTTAACTGTTCTCCATATGCTGGATCAGAACAGTATTTGGGGTGGAGTAGTGCCGTAGCAACAGCAAATTATGGATACAGAACATGTGTTGACGATAGATAAAACGAAACAAGAGATAGAGAAATGGTTTGAAGAACATGATGATACAAGATTAAAAGATGATTTGTCATTTGTTTATGTATCGATTCCAAATACATTGTGGAAAATTAAAGGTCGTATTGGTATGCTAGTACGCTATAGATATTTTCAAAAGCAGTGTGTGATTTTAGGAAAAGAACTAGAGAAAAAATCGAATTTTATTATTGTCATCATGTATCTTGGGCAAGCTTTTGTGCAAAAAAATTGAACTGTATAAATTAAATGCACCATTGATTATAGGGCCTGTTGGAGGGGGTGAAAAAGACACCACAGTCTGTTGAAAAGGATTTGAAAAAAGGATAGATTAAAGGAATGTGTGCGAAATCTCGTTGCTAAAATGGCCACACATTCAAACTGGTTTAATAGCTGTTGCAAAAAGCCACAGTGATTTTTGTAACAACTGAAGAAACAAAAAATTGATTCCTTGTAAGTATAGTGAAAAGTTGTAGTTAACCAGGCAATAAGTATTTCAGCAGATGAAATAAGCTTGAAAGTTTCAGATAGAAAAAATCATGAACCATTAAAAGTCTTAATGGCAGGTCGTTCTTTTGTATTGGAAGGATTTGATTTTGCAATTAAAGCCGTGGGAGAATTGATAGGTGAGGGAAAAAATATTGAATTACATTATTATGGATCAGGTCCTGAATTGGATAAGCTACAAAAATTGGCAAATCTGATCGGAGGGGGCAAATTGTATTTCATGGAAATGTTAAAAGAAGAATTACAGAAAGCTTACGGTGAAATGCATGTGTGTTTAAATACATCCTTCCACGATTCAGGATGCTTAGTGGTTTTAAACGATGGCACATGGTCTTCCAATTATATGCATAAATGCAGGAGGTCGGGAGTTTTAACAGATACCACTAACGCTTTTTAAAGTTGATGCTTCTTCTAGTGAAGAAATTGTAAATGATTTGAAAAATTCGGTATATAGAATATATATTGACGAAGAAACAAGAAAGAAGATGGCTGAAGCATCCTTGGTGAGAGTAAAAAATACTACGAAAATGAGGCTAAAATGGAAATTCTACAAACGAAAATCCAGAGTAAATTAAGATAGAACTGTGGAGAAGGTAAATGAATATACTGAATATTATAAAAGCAACTTTTGTAAAATTAAAAATAAAAAAAAAAGCTTCGAAGTGCGAAAGAGTGCGATAGTGGATTCTAAAGATGTGTTTGAAGGTTCCAATTTTATTGGAAAAAATGCAGTTTAAAAAGATTGTCAGATAGGTTTGCTTCATATGTGGCATATGAAAGTCATATTGAGCACTGTCAAATAGGAAAATACTGTTGTATAGGACCATATGTGAGGACAATAACGGGAAAACATCCGATTGAGTTTGCAGCGATGCACCCATTTTCTATGCAAAAAGAATCAAATTGGGAGAAAGCTATGTAGACATAACAAAATATGAAGAACATGATTATATTGATAATGAGAAACACTATCAAGTATTTATAGGAAATGATGTTTGGATTGGTAACGGTGCCAAAATTATGGCTGGAGTTCATATTGGAGATGGTGCTGTGGTAGCAGCGGATGCACTATTGTAAAAGATGTTGAACCATATTCAATAGTGGGCGGGGTTCCTGCAAAGCTGATTAAATGGCGTTTCTCACCAGAGATAATTGAAAGATTTAAAAAAAATTAAATGGTGGGAATATGATGAATCAATCATTAAAAAGAATGCGAAATTATTTTGAAAATGTAGAACAAATGCTTGAACAGTTTGAAAAGGAAAAAAAGATGAGTGATTACAAGATTGGAATTTTAACAATAGGATATAACAGAGCTAATAATTTACTTAGGCTGTTAAATTCGATAAATGCAGCAACTTTTCCGACAGATGATGTTGATTTGTTGATTAGTATTGATAATTCAGGAACTAAAGATGTTGAAAATGCTGCAAACAGTTTTTAAATGGCTACACGGAAGAAAAAAATATATACATATCCTGAACGATTGGGCTTAAGGAAGCATATATTAAAATGTGGGGACTTTTTAGATTTTTATGATGCTTTAGTGGTATTGGAAGATGATCTAGTTGTTGCGCCCTCTTTTTATATGTATGTTTTAATGACGGTGAATAAGTATATAGAGAATAATAATATTGCAGGAATTTCCCTGTATACACATTTATGGAATCATAATGCGGGACTACCATTTACACCTTGTCCTAGTATGTACGATGTATATTTCTTGCAAATGGCGCAATCATGGGGTCAGGTATGGCTTAAGAGTCAATGGAAAGATTTTAAAAGATGGTATGAGGAGAATAAAGAATTTGATAGAGCGGATGATTTTCCGGATTTTATGACAAATTGGACAAAGTCGTGGCTTAAATACCATAACAAGTACTGCGTGACACAGAATAAATATTTTGTGTATCCCTATAACAGCTATACGACTTGTTTTAGTGAAGCCGGAGAACATAGTGTTGTAAGTGTTTCTAATTTTCAAGTACCAATGATGTTTGGAAATATAGAAACGCTTAGATTGCCAGATTTTAATTCAAATGATGCAATCAAGTACGACATTTTTATGAGAGACAAAGGGCTGGAAAAGTTTTTTAGATTACACGATGGTGAATTGACAGTTGATATATATGGAAAAAAAAAAAAATTAGACAGGTAAAGAATAGAAAATATTTACTGTCATCTAGAGTTTTACCGTATAAAGTCATTAAAACTTTTGCGCTTCAAATGAGACCTCAAGAACAGAATATTATATGACGTACAGGAAACGACATATTCCTTTATGATACAGAAATCGAAGCAAGTAAGTCACAAGGAAATGATGAAGAAAATCATTATATTTATTACCACAGAATCTATGGGAATACTCGACTATTGCTAAAAACATGTTTTAAATTAATTATTGAGGATGTACATATAGCAATTATACAGAAAAGGAAGAAGTATAAAAAATGAAGAAGATAATGCTTTTTTTGAGCCGGGCTTATCAACAGATAACTTGGGCGATCAAATAATTGTAGATGGAGTGAAAGCTGCTTTTAAACAGATTATGGATGGGGCATTTATAATTGAAATTTCGACACATATGCCGATTTATAATCGTCACATGAAACACTGTGAAAAAGCTGACTTAAAGATAATCTGCGGAAGCAATTTGTTGGTTGGAAATTTAGGCTCATATCTTCATTTTAGACAATGGCCAATCAATTTATACACTGCTCAAAGTTTAAAACCTTGTGTTCTGGTTGGCGTGGGGGCACAGAAGTATGGACAACATATAGGTGCCTATACAGCTCACATATATAAAAGAATATTGTCATCCGAATTTATGCATTCAGTCAGAGATAGCTTTACAGAGGAACAGCTAAGATCTGTTGGGATAAACAATGTAATCAATACTGGGTGTCCAACAATGTGGGGGGCTGACAAGTAAAAAAGTGTAGCAAAGTTCCAAGTAGAAAAGGTAAAGATGTTTTTTTCACACTAACTGATTATAAAACCAGATAGAAAAAGAGACCAGTATCTTATTGATGTTTTACGGAAAGAATATGAAGACATTTATTTTTGGGTGCAAGGTAGCAGAGACTACGAATATCTGAAAACTTTGGATAATATTGAATCAATAAAAATTGTTTCACCGTCTTTGCAAGGATATGATTCTTTTTAGAGAATACTAAAAATATTGATTATGTTGGAACACGGCTTCATGGTGGAATGAGAGCTTTACAACATGAAAAAGAACGATTATTCTTGGAATTGATAATAGGCAATAGAATTAAACAAGGATTATAATATTCCGGTTATTGAGCAAAAAGAATCTTTCAGACTTGCATAACTTAATTAATGATACATGGGGAACAGAGATTAAGCTTCCAACGGAAGCGATAAAAAAGTTTCTCGGTCAGTTTGGAATTACTTATGTTTCGGAATAAGGTATAAAAGGAGGGGGTTGAGTTGAAGATCGTTAAAATTAAATTTGTGGATTTTGGGAGCATTGGAATCAAGAAGATAACTTTATAGTAAATACCCTAAAAAAATTTTTTAAGGTCGAGTTTTCAGAGAATCCTGATTATGTTTTTTACTCAAATTTCTCAAAAAGATTAGACCATATGAAATATAAGAATGCCGTAAAAATTTTCTATACACAAGAAAAATCTTTGCCCAGATTTCAATTTCGCTGATTATGGGATTGGATTTGAAGAATTGACTTATGGCGATAGATATTTGCAATTTCCTATATGTTATATAGATGAACGCTATGGTGATGCGTGGCGGAAGATGAAAACGAAACATATGGATGTGCAGGGCAATGCTGAAAAAGTATATCAATAGAGAATTTTGTGGAATGGTTGTCTCAAACAAAGATGCTGATCCGATAAGGGACGAATTCTTTGAGAAACTTTTACAGTATCAATTTGTTTCATCTGGTGGAAAATATAGAAATAATATTGGTCAGCCTAATGGGATTCCTGATAAACTTGAATTCATGAGAAAATATAGATTTTCATTTTGTTTTGAAAATTCATCACACCCTGGTTATTATACAGAAAAACTTATAGAAGGATTTGCAGCTAAGACAGTTCCTATATATTGGGGAGATCCGCACATAGAAGAAATCTTTAATCCAAATGCATTTATTAATCTTTCAGATTGTGAATCTATTGATGAAATGATCGAAAAGGTTAAAGCTGTTGATTTGGACAATGAAAAATATATATCCATGTTATCAGAGCCAGCACTTAATGAAGAATACAGCAATATATGGGAAAACAAACAATGCGAGTTGGAAAAATTCTTGGTGAATATATTTTCAGTAGAGAAAGAACAGGCATATAGAAGAAATAGGGTTTTTTGGGGAGAAAGATATAGCGAACTATATGAAAAGATGCGTGATTTTTATGTCTTTTTTCTTTCAAAATAAACTTGAAGTGACGGCAGTAAAAAAATTAAAAAAAGCAAAAAATAAGTTTGTCAGGGTGTTGGCTAAATGAAAATAAAAATAAGTTCTATTTTAATATTTATATCACTAATTCCACTGATGATTGGTGATGGAATACAGTATATTTTGAAAATATCAAGTCGCAATTTAGCAATGCTCATAGCAATTGAAGCTTGTATATATTTTAGCATCTTTTTTATATAGCTTTTGTAAAAAGAAAAACCAATTGGTGCATTAATACGATTGTTTTGATATACATAACGATATTTATATCGGCAGGATTACATCATGTTCTAAATAATGCACTGCTGAATTATATTGGTGGATTTGCAATGTGCTTGATATTTGATTATTGGTTACGGAAAAAATATAGTGACTTTCTGAAAGTCTTGAATTTAATTTTGGTTGCGCTAATATTATTGAATTTTGTAACTATACTAGTATTTCCGCAGGGAATGTATGAGACCGCCTTATATAAGGCAAATTGGATATTGGGCTATAAGAATTCGCATTTGGGTATGTTATGGCTGCGTTGGCTAGTGTGACAATCCAAGATTACGAAAAAAATAAAAATTGACGTTTTGGAATAATGCTTTTTTGGTGGTTGCATGTGTAGGATTGTACTTGGTAGACTCGGTGATGGCATTTGTCGCTTGCTCAATATATGCTGTAATGGCTATTTTACTAATTAATTATAGTAATTTAAAACCAGTAAGACGTATATTGGATTTTTTTGAGCGTGAGAAGAATTATTGTGGCTACGTTGATTATATGGTTTGTGATGGTCTTTTCCAGAATAGTTCATTCTTTACTGGAGATATTTCTAATCTTATGACCGCTATGGGACGAGACAGTTCTGTAAGTGGTAGAGTTCCTATCTGGAATGCTGCTATTAAATACATAGAGAAGTCTCCCATAATCGGTTATGGTATTATTGATTCAAATGAATTTGTTCGAGCATCGGGGGATTCCAGGTGGGACACATGCGCACAACTATATATTGAACATCCTTATAATGGGAGGCACTATATGCCTGATCGAACATATATATATGTATATAAATATAGTAAAACATATATTGAAAAATAAAGGTTTTGTTTCATATGCACTTACGTTTGTTATAGGTTTATATTTTTTACTGGCATAACGAATATCAATTTTTATACAATATTATTTAACCCTATTTTTGTCTTGACGTATTATGCAGTTACTGAACAAAAGAGAAAATGACTTTGCTAGACTAAGAAAGGAGATAAAATGGCATCAAATAAGTCTCGCGCTTTTTTTAGTAATTCAGGATGGATGATGGCACAACAAATCTATAGTATGTTATTGTCCCTTGTAGTTGGTGCGTTATCTGCTAGATATTTAGGACCATCCAATTATGGATTGATTAATTATGGAGCTTCAATAATTTCATTCTTTACAATAATAAGCCGTCTTGGGCTGGACAGTGTTATTATTAATGAAATACTGAAAGCGCCTGAAAAACAAAAGGAACATATCTTGGCTCAGCATTAGTGCTTAGACTTTTGACTTCTATCGCTTCTGTATTCATGGTGATGGGGATTATTCGAGTTATTGAGCCGGGAAATATTGAACTTTATATTGTGACATTGCTTCAGTCGATTGCAATTATTATGCAGACATATGAAGTACTTACATATTGGTTCCAGATGGAATTGAAGATGAAATTTGTTTCGATTGCAACTATGATAGCGTTAACTGTGGTTGCAGTATGGCGAGTTTCTCTTTTGGTAGCAAAGGCATCAGTATATTATTTCGCTTTTTCGTATTCGATTCAATATTTTGTTTGTGGTGCAGTCGTTCTTTTCTTTTTTCAAAGAGAAAGAAATAAAAAACATAAAATTAAAGTTCAACTGTTTAGATGGAAAATGCTTATTACTAAATAGTTATCATTTCATTATTTCTGGTATTGCAGTTACGTTTTATATGCAGATAGATAAAATAATGATTGGTAAAATGATGGATCATACTTCAGTGGGTATCTACACTGCTGCTACTACGGTGGCCGCATTATGGGAATTTGTTCCGACAGCTTTGATCAATTCGGCAGGTCCCATCATAATGAAAAAAAGGCAGAAAGATTATGATGGTTATATACGTCTTTTTGAAGAGCTACTGTTAGCGGTTACAATTTTATTTGTGGTAGTATCTATTGCGATGATGCTTCTAGGAAAAATAGCTGTTTTAATTTTATACGGAAAAAATATTTAGATGCGGTTTATCCGTTAAGCATTCTAATATGGTCAACTGGATTTGCAATAATAGGTACAGCAAGAGGAATATGGATTGTAGCAGAAGGGTATAACAAGTATACAAAATATATGGTGTTTGTTGGTGCTGGTGTAAATCTTGTTTTAAACTTTTTCTTTATCAATGGTGGGGAATTGTTGGAGCAGCAGTTACTACATTGATTTCTCAAATTGTGGTTTCACTAATTGCTCCGCTTTTTGGAAAAAACGAGAGGATTTGTAAAAATTTATTTTGAATCGTTTAAACGCTTTCCAGACTTTGTTGACACAATAAAAAGAACTATTAGCAGATAAATTGTAAAATTAAAAATAAGGATGGTTTAATATGAATATTATTCGGAAGGTAAAAGATTTAGGATGGTGGGGATTGTATACGACAGCAAAGTATGCAACCTGTATATCACCGAAACTTAATACACGAATTTTATATCACGTTACATTTGGGAAAAAAATGGGATGAGAATAATCCGGTAACTATTAATGATAAAGTGCTGTGGTTAAAATATCATACTTATTGGAAAAATGGTACTGTAAAAAAAATGTGCGGATAAGTTTTGGTTCGGCAATGGCTTTTTAGATAATGGCTTTGGAGAATATCTGAATGATTTGATTCGTTACTATGAAAGTCCAGAAGAAATTTGCTTAAAAGATCTACCTAATCAATTTGCAATGAAACTCAATGTTGGTTGTAGATGCAATTTAGTGTGCAAAGATAAAAATGAATTAGATGAAGAACAGGTTATTGAAAACCGCAAGGAAATGGTTTAAACAAGATTATTATAAGCGTTTTTGCAGAAATGCAGTATAAAGATGTGAAACCATGTATTATTGTAGAAAAGTATTTAGGAACTGAGTCAGGAGAACTTCCTGTGGACTATAAGTTCTATTGCATGAATGGAAAAAGCTAGTTCAGTTATGGTTTGTGTTGATCGAAAAAGATGGTCAGCATCCTAAATTTTTCTTCCTCGATCGAGAGTGGAATAAATTGCCATATACGGAAGAGAGGCTTTTATACCCGGATCTTGTAATTGAAAAACCTAAAATGATAGATCAGGCATTCGATTTGGCGGAGAAACTATCCAAGAACTTTCCGTTTGTGCGGGTGGATCTTTATATTATTGGCGAAAAAATTTACTTTGGCGAATTAACATTTACACCGGCAGCAGGGATTGGATTCTGATTTTAAATTTGTTCCTCCAGGAGGAAAGGAAGATGCAGATACAACGCTTGGAAAATTATTAACACTTCTAAAAATTAAAAGATTATAGGTTTAAGGCGATTTCATTTTACCGAGGACTAGGAAGGTGAGAAAGTAAGTGTTTGGAGATATAAGGGATTCAAATCGATTAAAAAGGCTCTAGAACAAGATAATTATAAAATTTTATATAACTCGCTTGGAGAAAAAGATGAGTGTATTATTTTTTTTCGAGCAATAACATATATTATCCCAATACACAGTAAGTGTCAAATAAAACAGTGTATAGAAAAATAACCGTCAGCCTTTTTATACTAAAAGGTCAACGGTTATCGACAGAATTCTTTACAAGAGGATTCCAAGGCAGATAATCATCCAGATATTCAGGATGTTCAAGAAAAGCACTCCCGGCATGTCGGACAGGATATATTTTATATATTTCATCAGGGCAAGCCCATTCGCTTTCGCTGTCTCTACCAGTGTATAGATTCCTGCACTGGCTTCCGCCCCTTTCGGACTGCCGGGAGAACAGCCAGTTCTTTCTGCCGATCACAAAGGGACGGATCAGTTTTCCGCAAGCGAATTACTGATGGAACAATTCCCGTCTTCAGATAATTCCAAAACCTTCACGGTTATTTAAGGCGTAATGAAAAGCTTTTGAAAGTTTGTTCGCAGCAGCTCTCCGATGGCACTTTTTCTGCCCATGACCAAAAGCCTCGAGAAGCGGTTTCTCGCGGATAAGAACGTTCTTTTTCTTCTGATCAGGAGGGGCGCACCAGCTCTGACTCTATGTTAAGAGTTGGTAGTTCAGACGGAGGATTGCCTTCCGCAGGTTTGATGCTTCCGAATTATGGATGTCTTTTGGGAGCGCATCCACGAAAAGCCCAGCGCAGATGCGTATAGCAAAGACATCTTTTTACTCCTGAAACTGCATTGTATCCGGGTAAGCGTCTGTATGGATATAACCTTCATATTCCCTCAGAAACGCTTCCGGATATTTCCGCTTCGTCCCGGCTGGTACTCGAAGTAGCGGATGGGATTTACGGCATCTCTGATGCTGCAGTAAACCCACATATAGGAATCGGACGTATTTTTCCGTCCCAGGTTCTTTCAGCACCTGTACATGTGTTTCATCGATATGAAGGTATCTCTGTTTCAGAAGTTCCAGCTTCAGACGGTGGACGATGTGTACAAGCCAGTCCCGATAGACAACCAGAAGCCAGTTTGACATAGTCGCTCTGCTTAAGCATAATCCCAAAGCCTCCCATTCTTTTTTCCTGTCTGTACAGCGGGATGCTTAATTCAAACTTCTGGTGGATGAGCCAGGTGATGGTAGATGCAGATGCCAGAGAATGCAGGACGGGAGGATATGGCACCGGGCCTTCTCCATATAAGGAGTTCCGTTTTCCGGCACGACCTGCATTCATACGTTTCGGTAATGGTCAATCACCTTGAGTTTTTGCAGGGATAAACTGTACTTCCGTGCGGACAATTCTTCCCCTACTTTCACCATCGTACTCCCGCAGTTATCGCATATCTGTTCCTTTCATCTATGGTATGGGTACTTTGCTGTGAGGAGATTTTTACCAGTTCTTCCGCTGACCGGTGTACTTCCTTTTACGTAAGGTGCTTCTCTATCTCAACAAGCTCCGGTTCGTGTGCATCAGGATCCGCACAGGTTTCAAATTTCATTAAAAAGAGACATCTGCCCCTCGATTTCGAGTAGATGTCTTCTCGGATTTTGTTCCATAAAGTTTACGGGTCAGGAAATCAGCCTGCTCTTTCAGGAGCCGGACCTGCTGTTGTTCCAGTTCTTTGATATGATTTTTATACTCCTGTTCCGTAGTTTGACATAACCTGAAAACCCTTTTCGCTTCGATAGGATTATTATACCACAGAATCGTCAGATTTCCCAGCATTTCTAAGGATTTTCAGTATTTTCAGACTTATGCGGGAGCCATTTCTGAACCGCCTTTGGCTGCTCGGGTTCAAACCTTCCAGAAGCCAGCGCAGCTGCTGATCAAAATCTGTTTTGCTTCTTCGCCGGTCCGCGGCCATTTACTGGCTCCTTCTTTGTATTATTGATTACTGACTTGCTTCCTGTTCCAGCGCTGTGATCAGTGGACGTTATCTGTTACATTCTGCTTGATTTAGTGACTGTCCACATGACAGCCTCCATTATAGTTACTTGTCTTTCTTACGCAACCTGTAGATAAACTGCCGGTCTCTTTGATGTCCCTAACCATCTTTTTTCGGATCATAATCCACACCTTTCGTCAGAATGGCATAAAAGACTCGTATCAGCTTGGCTGCAACCGCCATAAGTGACTGCATCTTCTTTAATGGATTCAGCCTTCTGGTTTGTAATAATTATGGAGCTCCCTGAACTCCGGGTTCTTCGCTACAAGCGACATTGCAACCTCAAAGAGCAGATATCTGAGCCTCTTTCGGCCTCGTCTGCTTATTGTTGTCTTTCCCTTGTGCTTTCCAGAACTCTTCTCAACCAATGCCAATCCTGCAAGCTTCTGCAGTTCCTTTCGGATTATTAAAGCGGCTAATATCACCTACCTCTGCAAGGAACCCGGACACCGTCTTGATTCCCACGCCTTGGATCCCCAACAACTTTTCAGCCATCGGAATCTTTTTACCAGTTCTTCAATTAGAACCATAACTTCCTGTAGACGCGTATTTCTGGATTCATAGTCTTCCAGAAGCATTCGGATCTCCATTCTTGCAGATACTGCTCCTTCTTTGCTTCCAACGCTGTGCTCTGCAGCTTCGCTCAGGGTCTTCGCCCTCGCTTTTCCAACTGCTCTTAACTTCGCATCCCTCCAGATTTGGTTCACTCCATCGATACCTAACGTCAGGATATCTTCAGGGAGTGGTGCTGCTTTAAGGATCAGCATTCCGCTTTTGGCATCCGGCTTTCCGTATACCGTCTTATATTCAGGAAAATATATATTGAACCAACGACTAATCCTGTTTTGAATTCTTGTAAGTTTCTCCTGTAACTGGAATCTTATGTTTGATGCTGTTCTAAGATCAGCGTAAACACCTTCCGGCAGGTATGGGATCATGTAACGTCCCTCTCTAACTAAGCCTGCTATAACTTTCGGATCCTTACGGTCATTTTTAGTCGGATTATTGTCATCGAGTTCTTTTTGATTTTTTTCACATGATGAGGATTTCACAAGAACTGGTTTCATTTCATTATCCTGTAGAAATCTTTCCAAGATTGAACCAGTAGTGCCCGGTCGGTTCCATACCTGGAATCACCTTATCCTTCTCATGTCTTTCTTTGAGATCCAGGATCCATTCCTTAAATGTCACAAATCCAGCCTCTGTGTTGCTAAACTTAAATGGCTTCTTCGAATATTCGATTCCTCTGTAATCAAAAAGCTCTGGCATAGTGCGTTTCACTTCCGACATCAATTCCGAGTACCAAAGTTTTTTCTGTAATAGCTTCAATTTTTGCGTTCTGTGTGTTAGACTTCATTGTAGATACCTCTCTGTTAATAAGATTTTTCCTAACCTGCCAGTCAGTAGTCTTATTGTACTCTGAGGTATTTTTTTTAAGTCTCATTATTATCTTTTAATGATAATACTATTTTTTGAAATTCGACTCTTCCGAAAAATATTTTTCTTTGTCTTCAGGAAGATCTATGATAACTCAATCCAGACATCGGAAACAGCAACTGCATTTATGAATATCTTAAATAAAATGAAATTATGTTATTTTATAAAGTGATAAATCTGCACCAGTATTATACAGACTTTAAATAGTCCTTCGAATTTTCCACCGGGTATTCCATAGTTCTCCTTTCCCTAACATTCATAAAGAATACTATTTTGAGGCATTCTTGCTACTAAATACAGACTTTAGTTATTTTTCTACATTTGATACTAAATGTATATTTCACACCCCCCCACTAAACGCCTTATACAGATATTCACGCAGAGAAAGGAGAGAGTATATCTGTGTTAAATTATAAGCTCAGTACCTTTTAGAGCTCTGTGAAACGAAAAATTATACCAAAACCGCTGAAAAGCTTCATATGACTCAACCAGCCGTAACTCAGCACATCAAATATCTGGAAACAGTATTACGGAACAAAACTATTTTTATTATGATGAGAAAAAAAGACTTCACCTAACCGATCAAGGACGTCTCCTCCGCTCATATGCCCAATCTGTACAGGCTGATTCAGAAATCATAAAAACCGGCTTTCTGTCCCCATCAACGAACCTGACGTTTTCAAACTGGGTTCCCCTGACCGGATTCGAGAAACATTTGCTGCAAAAAGTAATGGGAAAATATTTGGACAAATACCTGAAAAAAGGTCAGCATCTATATGGGGAGAATCTGATGACTTGTTAGTTCAATTAGCAAACGGAAGAATCCAGGCTTGTATTGTGGATACTTACTGTCCGCCGGAAGAATATGAATGCCACGAATTATTCGAGTCTGAAACCATCTGCATCTGCGCTCCCACTCATCCGCTGGCCGGAAAACCGTAGATTTTAAAGAATTAAATCCCTATCGGTTGATTTTCAGAGAAGAAGGTTCGAAATCCTATCTCAATCTGCGTTCTATTCTTCACGGTTACAATCAGGACATACATAATTTCGCCTCTTTTGTAGAAGTCGGAACCATCAATACCGTTCACAATCTTGTCATTGAAAATGTTGGTCTCTCATTTGTATACAAGTTTGTCGTACAGAAAAAAAACTGGATCGCGGTGTTATGAGCCAGATTTTTTATTAACGATTTTAAAAGCAAAACCTTCATTAACTATGTATGGATGAAGAACAGCTTTTTCGCTGAAAAAACAGGGAATTCCTGGATATATGCAAACATTATCTTGCCAGTCTGGGAGATCTGAATTTATAAGAAGAAATGTGCCATGGCACATAGAACGAGGTTTCCTATGAGCAGAAAACAGCCGCTCCGCAATCTTATTGATCGCGAAGCGGCAATGTCGACACTTATGTTTTTGATAGTGGGTCTACGCAGATGCCAGCAGTCTTGATAAGAATGCCTTGGTCCGTTTGCTGCGGGGGCGGTAAAGATCTGCTCTGGCTTTCCTTCCTCAACCCATAGCCGTCTGCCATAAAGAGCACCCGGTCAGAAACATCACGGGCAAAGCCCATCTCATGGGTGACAATGACCATCGTCATTCCCGATTTTGCCAGCTCCTTCATGACGTTTAAACCCTCCGACCAGCTCTGGATCGAGTGCGGAGGTTGGTTCGTCAAAAGAGGAGCGCTTTTTGGCTGCATCGCCAGTGCTCTGGCGATGGCAACCCTGCTTCTGTCCGCCGGAGAGAGTGACGGGCTTTACATCGGCTTTATCTGCCAGACCTACCTTGTCAAGCAGCTCCATTCCCAGCTTTTCAGCCCCGGTTTCTTCATATGACCGGTCAGAATCGGTGCGAGCGTAATATTATCCAGCACACTCACTCATGGGAAAATAAATTAAAGCTCTGAAATATCATGCCGACTTCCCAGGGAATCTCCGGATATTCGCCTTTGGTTCCAGCATATTTTTGCCTTCGTGTTCCATATATAAACACCACTTTGGTGGCTACCTACAGCTGATTTGATGCATCGGAGAATGTACTTTTCCGGAACCGATGGTCCGATGATACAGACAACCTTTCGTTTACATCCAGGTTAATGTCCTTTAATATCTTCCATAATCTCCAAATTTTTTTTGAAAGATGTTCTATATGAATCATGCAATTCTCCCCCTTTTCCCCGGCTAGATTGATAGGCGTTTTACGAGCTATGAAGCCTTAAAATCCGGTTGCTTGGCTTTCCGCGAAGCTTTTCTCGATATATTTCGAGCAGATCAAAATAGAGAAGCACCAGATAGAAAAATTGCTCCGGTTGTATAACCCTCGATTACCTTAAAGTTGAGCGCGGTGTAGTTATTAATCTGTTTTGTAATCTCGTTGACTACAATGACGGATAAAAGAGCGGTATCTTTCACGGATGTGATAAACTGGTTAAACAGCGGAGGCAGGACAATCCGGAACGCCGTGGTGGTGGCGATGATATGGACCAGCGTCTGGTTCAGGCAAGTCCCAGTGAAAACCAGTTTCCTTCTGTCCGGTCGATGCTTAATGCGCCACGGACGATTTCTGGAAATAAATGCGCCCGAGTTCATCATGATTGTGACAATACCGGGCGGCTGTTTGAAAGTTCGATGCCGGTTATCTTAGGAATGACAAAGTAGATATATAAGCTTGCACAATCAGCGGCGTACCGCGGATGATCCAGATATACATTGGCGATATTTTTTGCAATCTTGTTGTGGGACTGAAGCGCATATCCAGAAAGGCATCCGATGATGAAGCCAAGTGTAATACCGACACCCGCAATCATCAGGGTAACCTTCAGACCACGGAACAGCATCGGTAAAAGTACTGTTAAAAACTAAAATCCATCAAATCTCCTTGTCTTTGTGTTATTCACACCATTTCGCTTCCAGTTCTGCGATGGTTCCGTCCTCTTCCAGTGCATCGATAGCCGCATCAAAAAAGCATCTTTGACGGTCGGTTTTCTTTGCAGAAATCAAAGGAAAGTGCAATCGCGTATGGAGACTGTC
>VOFG01004560.1_pt1 | contig 41170 bp, 48 predicted proteins | sample 5384171 | NCBI WGS metagenome assembly VOFG01 (sample SAMN12384726, study PRJNA508395) | human gut metagenome | isolation source: healthy gut F | host: Homo sapiens
GGAACCGAAAGTATGAAATGTATTATTCGCCATGAGAGCCGCGGGCGGTTGCGGGTGCACACTGTGCTGCGCCCGTATGACGCTGCGGGAGGCGGATCTGCTGGAATACAGCCTGCGCGCGGTAGAGGGTGTGACCGAGGTAAAGGTATACGGCCGGACGCAGGACGCGGTGGTGCTGGTGGGCGTGGATGCCTGCTATGCCGAGATGCTGCCCGGGGATAAGGCAAACTTTATCCGGGAGGAGAAGGTGAAGGGCCATACCGTTATCATGATCGGCGACGGGGTGAACGATTCCCCGGCCCTTTCGGAGGCGGACGCGGCCATTGCCAGGGAGATCGCGGATATCACCATTGGCTCGGAGGATCTCTTTGCGCTGGTGACGCTGCGGCGGCTGAGTGAGACGCTGATGGCGCGGATCCACCAGAACTACCGGACGATCGTTGGCTTTAACCTGATGCTGATCATCCTGGGGGTGGCGGGACTGATCCCGCCGACGACTTCGGCGCTGCTGCACAATGCTTCGACGCTGGGCATCAGCCTGCACAGCATGACGAGTCTGCTGCCGGAGGAAGAAAAGAACAACTGAACAAGGGCAAATAAAAAATCGGGGACGCTGCGGCATCTCCGATTTTTGCATATAGGGCAAGATGTGGTGCGGCCGGAGCCGCGGGACAGGCGCCGCCGCGAAGCGGGGGAGCGTTGTCATTCCACAAAAGGAAAGGGGGATGGCGACGCGATGAGAGCGGAGCGGCGGCGCCGGATGGATCAGAGTGAGGCGATATAGCTGCGCCAGCCGCCGTAGGAGGAAATTTCCTTTTGGCCGCGGACGAGTTCCGGCTCTCCGATGACGCCGAGAACGGCCTCGCCATCAGAGAGGGTGACCTTGCCGACCGAGAGGCCCTCGGGCTCTTTCATGAGTACCGAGGCGAGCCCGGCGGCGGGAACCTGCCATACCTCCACCGCAACGCTGACGGCCTGGGGGTCGGCGGGATCCACCCGCAGCATGGCGGGGTTGTTGTCATTGATGCTCCACAGGCGGTAGCAAGGGGCAGTGGCGGCTTCCCGCAGGAAGAAGGCGCCGGCATCGAGGAGGTTCTTTTCCAGCGGGAGCCCCCGCATGAGGGTGCCGTTGACGGCGAGTTTGACAGAATCCATGGTGGTTCTCCTTTGCTTTTTATATTTAGGGGATAGTTCAGACTGGCAGTTAGAGCGTGAGCGTGCTTTACGCGATGAATCCGTGGGATTTCCGCTCCCCCAAAGGCAAGCCCCATGCTGCCGAGGATTACGAAATACCGGTCATAGATTTCGCACGGAGTGAGCTTGCGGTTATCGGGGTAATCGGTGACGAATACCAGCCGGTTGACATCCAGCTGCCTTAGAATATGGTTGGTTTTTTCGATGCCGTATTGGCCGGCCCAATCGGTCAACACAGCGGAGATATTGAAGTACAGGCCGAGACCGATGAGCTCCTCGCATTGGAACCCGCCGGCATGCGCCACGGAAACGCGCAGTGCGGGGTAGTTCCGGATAACATTCCTGATGCGTGAGGGGGAACAGACATCATCCGGGAGATGGGTCTGGGATAGAGTGGATCTCCACCGGCACACGGCTTTGATCGGCCCACGCGAAAACACGGTCGTAATAGGCACCGTCCACGGGGTAGCCGGTATTGGTGGGGTGAATTTTTACGCCCAGAATTTTTTTTGTTCCAGGGCCTTTTCCAGGAGTTCCAAGGTCGTTTCGACCGGGTTGCGGATATCGATATCCGCGAAACAGAAGAGGCAGTTTTCCGCCTGCAGGCACATGGCGAGCAGGTTATTATGGACGGAGCTGGCCTGAAAATCCATGGAGAGCATGTAGGGATCATTGAACGGCATGACGCAGGCGGCTTCGATATGGTACTGATCCATGAGCCGCAGGTAGTCATCCACGCTGCCGTACTCAACGAAACGGTCGCCGTTTCCCCAGTTGTTTTCGATCACATCGGGAGGGGGCCGGTGGATATGGGCATCTATTTTGGGAATGGATTTCCAATCAATCATGGGAATGCTCCTTGTACTTGTGTAAATGAAGGCCCGAATTAACCAGCCAATTGTTTATGGGCGACGGCAGCTTAATCCGCATGGAATGGCGTTTGTGCCACGAAGTCCATGAACTGATCGATGAGGGGACGCTTAGATGGAATGAGGTTGGCGGCAACATGACATTTGGTGGCGGGCTGCTCGAACAGGAGGGGGATTTTTTTGACATTTTGGTTGGCTAGCACGATGTCCTCGGTGAGAAAGGTAACGCCCATGCCCAAATCCAGCATGGTAGTAACGGCAATGGCGGAATTGGTACGAGTGATGGGACCGGGTTTGATGCCGTAATAGGTAAACAGGTGGTTGAGGATCCGGGCTTGTTCCCAGCTGCCGTTAATATCAACGGGACAGATGAAGCGCATACCATTGAGCTGATCAGGCGTGATGGTATCGTACTGACTGAGAGGGTGACAGAGGCCGACACCGACAATATAGTTAGAGTGCGAGACCAGCACCTGCCGTACAGCGGCCTCATCTTCAATGCGGGTTTGCGCGGTAAAGATGACATCGCAGGTGCGGGAAAGCAGACTGCCGAAGATCTTATCGTAGTGGTATTCCCGCAGAACGATGGAACACTCCGGGTGGAGACGCATAAAGCGGCTGACATAAAACCTGGCAAAATTCATATCATAGCCGCCAAAGCCGATATCTAGCCGGGTGGAGGAGGAACGGGAGATCTCCCGGCCGCACTGGAGAGAGAAATTATACTGTTCCACGATTTGGGCGGCTTCCTTAAGAAAGTAGGCACCGGCAGGGGTCAGCTCTACATGGTGACGGGTACGATCAAAGAGACGAAATCCCAGTTCATCTTCCATGGCGGCGATGCTGCGGCTCATGGCGGTTTGGGCAATATGGCATTCTTCGGCCGCTTTGGAAAAATTGAGGTGCTTTGCCACGCTGCAGAAGTACTGAAGGCTGTGGATGTTCACAAAAATGACCTCCTGTTTTTGAACAGATTGAAGAAAAAGCATGGTGAATATTAACGGATTCTGAGCATTTGGTTAGTTAAAATACGCATTACGGTGGGTGATTTTTTGTTATTATAACATTTTTATACTAACAATACAACAAAGAGTCGTTTCACATCGAGATTCATTTTATGTATAATTACAAACAAGGACAAAAGTCCTCGGAAAAAGAGCAAAAAATGAAATTGATGTAGGAGGTAAACATGAAAAAGGTTTTAGCATTTGTGCTTGCCTTGGTTATGGTGCTTTCCATGGCGGCCTGTGGCAACGATGCCAACAAGCAGGGTGACGCTGAGAAAGAGGTAACTAAGATTCGCCTGGCACACGACTATTCCCCCGAAACAGCAAACTCCATCGGCATGGAAAACTTCGCAAAGCTGGTGGCGGAGAAGAGCGGTGGTACGATTGAGATTGACATTTACAGCAATGGTGAGCTTTCCGGCCGCAACAGCCAGACCACCTTTAAGCTGCTGCAGTCCGGCGACATTGATATGGCAATCGTTCCCCTCCCAATACCGATGCTTGGCAGCTGTTCTATCAGCCCTTCTTCTTCCGCGACAGCGACAGCGCCTATGCCGCCTGTCAGGGGTGAAGCCGGTCAAATGATGCTGGATAAGCTGCGTGACAGCAACAATGTTGTGGGCCTGGCCTATCTGCCGATTGCAATGAGAGCGTTTACCAACAGTAAGCACCCCATCCAGGCCCCTGCCGATATGGAGGGTCTGAACTTTCGCGTACTGGATGTTCCCACTTTGGTGACCTGGATGAAGGAATTTAAGGCCTCCGCTGTCCCCATGTCGATGGCCGAACTCTATATGTCCCTGCAGAACGGTACGGTAGACGGCCAGGAGAATCCCTTGGACACCATTAAAAGCCAGGCTTTTTATGAGGTGCAGGATTATCTTTCTATTACCAACCATATCTGGTCCTTCTCGCTGTTTGCGGTCAACGCAGATTTTTGGGATAAGCTGACCACTGAGCAGCAGGATATTCTGAAGGAATGCGCCGTGGAGGCTTCCAAAGATATCAAGGAGCTGGCGCCCGAGGTGAATGACGCTGCTTATGATTTCCTGGTGAATGAAAAGGGAATGAAGGTGAACACCCTGACCGATGAGCAGTGGCTGGAATTCCAGAAGGCGGCTAAGCCTGTATGGAAGGCAATGGAGGCCACCATCGGTGCCGATGTGCTGAAGACCTGGATGGACGCTGTGGGAGTAACCTGGGACTGATATCCTGACGAGATAAAACATGAATAACTGAAAGACGGTAACTGCCCGCCGCCCGAAACGGTGTGCGCGGGCAGTTATTCTTATAGACAGCAGAGGTGTTTTTGATGAAAAAAATAATAGATGCCATGGATAAGGGAATAGGGATGCTGGAGAAAATTGTGCTGTTTGGCTCCATCACTGTTATGCTTATCGTTACGGCAATAGAAGTACTGGACGCAAAGGTGCTGCACGCCAACCTGATGTGGACCACTGAGGTGAACCGCATTATGCTGGTGTGGTGCATTCTTTCCGGCGCTTCGGTAGCGGCAGGCACCAGAAGCCACCTGGGGGTGGAGTTCTTGGTGAGAAAGATGCCGAAAAAGATAGCCAAATGGGTTGTGCTGTTTACTGATTTGATCTGCATTTTTGTAAGCGGATATGTGGTGGCCTCCGGCATTACGCTGGTTTCCATGCAAATAAGACTGGGGTCGGTGTATTCCATTACCCGGTGGCCCACTGCCGTGGGTGAGCTGGCTGTGCCGGTTTGCTTTGCCCTGGTGCTGATCCGTATTTTGTTTACAATCTACCATGACTTTACAAAGAAGGATGAAGAGGAGGTTGCTGCGTAATGTTAATCATGCTGTTGGCTTTGTTCCTGGTGACGATGTTCCTGGGAACGCCCATTGCGTTTTCCATGTCCTTTGCGTCCATTGTGACCAACCTGACTCACGGCGCTTCCTCGCTGATGCTGACGGCGCAGCAGTGCTACGATTCCACCAGTAATCTTTCGCTGCTGGCAGTCCCATTCTTTATGCTGGCGGGTAGCATTATGAACATGGGTGGTATTTCACGCCGACTGATCAATTTCTGCCGGCTGTTTGTCGGCCGCATCCGTGGCGGCCTGGCCATTGTGGCTGTGTTGGCCGCCATGATTTTTGCAGCCATTTCCGGCTCCGGCCCTGCTACCGTGGCGGCTTTGGGTGTCTTTATGATTCCTGCTATGGTGAATGACGGCTATGATGTAGGCTTCGCTGGCGCTTTGATGGGCTCTGCGGGCGGCCTAGGTATTATCATTCCGCCCAGTATCCCCATGGTCATTTACGCTACGCTGGCTGGGTGTTCAGTGGGCACCATGTTCTGTGCTGGTATCGTTCCTGGTATCATTTTGGGGCTTGCCATGATGATCTATGCCTATATCATTGCCCGCAGGAACGGCTACAAGCCCGCCCCTGTGGATGCGCCTACCTTTAAGGATAAGGCGAAGGTCTTTGCGGACGGTTTGCCTGCCATTGCCATGCCCGTCATCATTCTGGGCGGTATTTATTCCGGCATTTTTACCCCCACACAGGCTTCCGGCATTGCGGTCATTTACGGATTGATCCTGGGTGTGCTGGTATATAAAGAAATCAAGTTCAAGGACATTGTAAAGATGTTTATAGAATCCGGCATTACCGCCGCTTCTGCCATGCTGATCGTCTCGCTGGCCGACGGCTTTAACTGGATCATTACCACCAACCGTGTGCCCAAGATGCTGAGCGACTGGTTCCTGGGAATCTTCAGCAGCGCTGCTGGTATTTTGATTGCACTGATCATTTTGCTGACCATCATTGGCTGCTTTATGTCTGTTAACGCCGCCATGATCGTGCTGACGCCTATTTTGGTGCCGGTGATGCGCTCCTTTAATGTAAGTCCCATTACGCTGGGTATTATTATGATTATCTGCGTTTCGCTTGGTATGGTTACCCCGCCCTTTGGCGTTAACCTGTTTGTGGCAGCCGGTATTGCCAAGGTGCCCTTTGACTGTATGACAAAGCACGCGTTTATTCTGGTGGGGCTATGCCTGGCGGTGCTGTTGGTGATGGTATTCGTTCCAGGAATTATTACATTCCTGCCTTCGCTGCTGGGAATGTCGCTATAAAGGGGGCAGGCCTATATGGAGCGCACAAGGGAAATGCATATAGCGGAACGGGAACGCCGGATGGCGGTCCTAAACGGGCTGATGGAGGAAAACGACCTAGCTGTGATGGTGTGCCATGGAAACGGCGCGATGGCGTATCAGGCGGATGTGAAATACATGACCGACCTGGCGACCCCCTGCGGGCATATGTTTTCCATGATGGTGCGGGGGGAACAGCCCATTGCCCTGCTGGGGCGTGCCGATGCCGGCTTCCATGCCCGACTGAAGACCTTTCTGGACGCGGACCATGTGGTTATCACACCGGATATGGTGGGCGAAATCTGCCGTAGGATAGAGGCGCTGCCCGGGGAACATCCCCGGGTGGGTGTTCCATCACTGGGGGAGTATCCCAAGTTCTTTACGGACGCGCTTTACGAAACCGGGGCGGAGATTGTGGACATTACCGAGGCTTTTTGTAGTGGCTAAGGCGCCCAAAGCCCCCTATGAATTGCAGCTGATTCAGGAGGCTTCCGACCTGGCGATTGCAGCCTTTGAGGAGGTTGTGAAATATATCCGGCCCGGCGTGACCGAAAAGGAGGTCATTGGCTATGCTGAGGGCTATCTGCGTGCTCACGGTGCCGAGGATCTGCTGATCCTTTCCCGAGGAGAGTACCCCCATGCCTTTATTAACCGTCCAACCTTCCGCCGCATTGAAAAGGACGATCTGTTTGTGTTTTCAGTGGAGATTGCCGGAGTGTACGGCTACTGGACACAGATCATCCGGCCCATCTTCCTTTCCAGAGGGAGCCACCGTGAGGCCTACGAGGTGCTGTGCCAGGTGAAAGAGGCAATCCAGGCTGGTGTGGAGAAATTCCGCCCCGGCAACCTCATCTGCGATGTAGATGAAGCCATCAACAAGGTAGCGCAAAAGTATGGGCTTTCCAAGGGCGTATGGGCAGGGCACTCCATGGGAATTGATTTGGGCGATGGGTATAATATTGGAGAATCCAATAAGATGGAGATCGTACCAAATATGATTCTGACCTTCCATCCCAGTTTGCTGGATAAAAACGGAGAGGGAGTGCTGTACGCAGATACTTATGTGTCCACTGAGGGTGGAGCTCGCTGCCTAACCGATAAGTACAGGGAGTCCCCCTATTGGGAGGATCTAAAAGAGTTGGTCAAATAACAAACGAGAGGAAAAACAAATGATTACAGACGCGAAATATGTAGCAGAACGGGATAGACGAGTGGCGCTGCTGGATAAACTGATGGTGGATACCAGGGTGGACGCACTGGTGCTGACATCGACTGCCCAGCAGGCCTACCAGATAGCGACTAAGTATGTTTCAGGCTATCAGCTAACGACTCGCCGTGATTTTGTTTTTATGAAGCCGGGTGAGATGCCTCGGCTGATTATCCCCACTGTAGGACAGCAGTTCCATGCCCGCCGTTTGAGTTGGCTGCCGGATGAGAATATTTACTGCGGCCCAATGGTGGAAACGGTGTGTGGTTGGATCCGCGAGTTGGGGCTGACGAAGCCCCGAGTGGGAATGTACGCGACCGCCGAGCTGCCGGTGCCGATCCAGAAGGCAATATTGGATGCCGGTGCTGAGATTGTGGATATTACCGATGCCTACACCAAGGCTCGTCAGCCGAAATCCGAATTTGAGGTGGAGCTGACCCGAGAGGCCACCCGCATCGCGGTGGAGTCTTTTGAGCATGTGGTGAAGATGATAGAGGTAGGTGCTACTGAACGCCAGATGGTAGGCGCTGGGGAAGGCTACCTGAGGGCACATGGCGCGGAGGATTCTTTGGTGCTGGTGCGCTCTCAACATCCGCATTCTTTTATCTGCCGTCCAACTGACTACCGAATGGAGCGGGATACCGCTACCGTTTATTCGGCGGAGGTTGCAGGGCCCTTTGGCTACTGGACACAGGTGCTGCGGCCGATCTTTTTCAGCAAGGGCTGCCAGCCAGAGGTACGGCACATTCTGGAAGTAATAAAGGAAGCAGAGGCTGCCGGCGCGGAAGCGATGAAGATAGGCAACACCGTGGCAGATGTAGCCAAGGCCGTGGAAAAGGTAGTGGCCCAAAACGGCTGCAAGACCGGTGTATGGAGCGGTCATGGTATGGGGCATGATTTGGGTGACGGAGTGGACATTGGCAATATGAATGAGATGGAGATCGTCCCCAACATGGTACTGACCCTACACCCCAGCGTCCTTAGCGATAAAGATGGCTTTCTATTTGGAAATACTTGGCTTGCAACTCCGGACGGTGCCGAGCTGCTTTCTCCACAGTACTACAATGTGCATGAGTTGGAAGAACTAAAGGAGCTTGTGCGCTATAAATAAGGGCTGCAATAAAATGAACATAGTACGGCGGCTGCGGGGCGACCCGCGGCCGCCGTGTGCATGGTGGGAGAAGGGAAGAAGCGGGACATGAAAGGAGACAGGGGGCGCAGCCCCCGCCCGCCGGAGGCGGGCGCCACGAGCGAAGCTCGTGGGTTCCGGCGAAGCCGGAACGGGCTGCGCCCTTATTTTCGGTTTGCAGGGGACGACCGTTAGGGGCAGAAAACAAAGCGCGGGCTGCGGGGGAGAGACGGGTTGTGAAAGGGCCACAAGGCGGTAAAAAGCCGTTGACGAAGGCATTTTGGAGGCTTATAATGAGAATAACAAAATGGGTAAGTAGGAGAAAAAGTGCTTATCCCGGGAAAAAGGAAGGAGTAGCCCCATGAGCAAATTTGACATTATGGAGACCACCGTGGCCAAGGTGCAGGCCGCCTACTTGGACGGAACCCTGACCTGCCGCGAGCTGTGCGAGGATTACATCGCGCGCATCAAGGCGTATGACCACGAGGGCCCGGCCATCAATTCCATCATCTGTGTAAACCCCAAGGCGCTGGAGGAGGCGGATGCCTTTGACGCCTATGTAAAAGAGCACCACGCGCTGTGCGGCCCGCTGCACGGTATCCCTGTGATGCTGAAGGATAACTTTAATACCACCGATATGCCCACCACCGCCGGCAGCATCGCCTTGGAGGGCTGGGTGCCGGATAAGGATGCCTTTGTGACCAAGAAGCTGCGCGAAGCGGGTGCTCTCATTCTGGCCAAGACCAACCTGCATGAGTTCGCCATCTGGGGCGAGACCATCAGCTCGGTGATGGGTCAATCCGTGAACCCCTATGATCCCACCCGTACCCCCGGCGGTTCCTCCGGCGGCACCGGCGCTTCCATCGCCTGCAATATCGGTATCATCGGCCTGGGCACTGATACCATCAATTCCGTCCGTTCCCCCTCTTCCGCCAACAGCCTGGTCGGCATCCGTCCCACCATTGGTCTGGTTTCCCGCGCGGGCATCGTGCCCTATTCCCTGACGCAGGATACCGCAGGCCCCATCTGCCGCACCGTGGAGGACGCAGTCCGCTGCCTGGATGTCATTAAGGGCTATGACCCTGATGATGCCGAGACCGCCTGGAGCGTGGGCCACGAGGAGTGCTACATGGACCACCTGAATGTGGACGGCATGAAGGGCCGTCGCATTGGTGTGCTGGAGAGCCTCTTTGGCAAGGAAGAGATCAATGAATCCACCAACAAGGTGGTGCGCAATGCCCTTAAGGTTTTTGAGGAGAACGGCGCTACCCTGGTGCCTGTGACCGATAACATCGATCAGCCGTGGCTGACCAGCGAGGTTTCCGTCCATCTGGATGATTTCCAGCATGACCTGGACGGGTATCTGGCCACTCTGCCCGCCGACTGGAAGATCCACAGCATGGCGGAGATCTTGGAGCAGGGCCTGTTCCATCCCTTTAGCGAGAGCAATATGCGGGACGCTATGACCCGCGAGGTGGGTTCTCCCCGCTATCTGGAGAAAATGTATAACAAGATCGGTGTGCGCACCCATGTGCTGAAGATCATGGCCGACCTGAACCTGGACGCCATGGTTTATCCCCATCAGCAGCAGCTGGTCTGCAAGATCGGTGCCAACCAGCAGCAGCGCAACGGCGTGCTGTGCTCCTCCACCGGTTTCCCCTCCATCGCGGTTCCCGCGGGCTTTGCGCCCGATGAGAACGCGCCCATCGGCGTGCCGGTCGGCATGGAGATCATCGGCCGTCCCTGGAGCGAGGCGAAGCTCATCGAGATCGCTTATGCCTTTGAGCAGCACTCCCACTTCCGCCGTCCGCCCGTATCGGCTCCCGACCTGAACAAGTAAGAGAATACGCCATAAAATGTCCCCCATCGGTGATGAGCCGGTGGGGGACGGTTTTTGCTCTTTATCGGTGGAGGGAAAAAGCCTTCTGTGAGGGCTGGCAGAGAGACGCCCTGCCGATGCTCTTTTCGCCTGTTCGGCGAAAAGAAAGCTTACTAAAGGGGAAACTAAGGGGAAGCCCTCTCTTGCAGGGCTCCCCCTCTTGTGGGAATGACCACACTGGGTCATCCCCACAATTCATCCCCTTTCGGAGCGCCCTCCGGCCTTAAGGGGCTTCGCCCATTGAAATGGGCGACCAAAGACGCTGTCTTTGGAAACTGCAAGCCTTTTGAAAAAGGCTTGACCGAAAACTTTACGAAGCGGCCGCGGCAAAGTACAGCGAGTACCCGCCCAACTGCAGCACCAGCGTTTGCTCGGCGCTGCCATCCTGCCGGGTGGTGACCGATACCGCCGCGGGGCCGGTTTCATCCCCTACGGTGAGGCTGTAAATGGTGGCTTCCACACCGCCGCTATCCTGCCGGGTGTAGCTGCCCTCCCAGCTTTGCGTGCCGGAGGTAAAAGTGAGCTTGCCGTTTTCAGCCCGGCAGGTCAGTTCAAGCACTGCGGCATCGGGGTAGATCTCCTGCATGCCGTTCCCGATGAAAAGGATGCTGCCATCCTGGGTGGACTGCACCGTGACGACCTGCCAATCTTTATCCTCGATGCGGTGGGTGGTGACCTGCTTGCCGCAGGCGGTAAGCAGCAATACGCTGGCAAGAATAATAGCGAAAAATCGTTTCATAGGTTCCTCCTTAGTCTGGGCGGCGGCTCATAATGATGCCCAGTATCACCAGGGCGATGCAGCCCAATATGGCGAAGAGCAGGCCCCAGGGAAAGCCGGCCGTGATGAAAATAGCGGTGGGGCCATCCGCGCCGCCGATGATGCCGATGCTGCTATTGGCCGGGAGGCCATACCCCAGCATGAGCAGGGTAAGCACTAGCTGCGGCAGCAGCAACAGCCCGCATATCCCGGCGGCGATGGCGACCCATTTCCAGAAGCGGCGCCGGCGGTGATTCTGCTCCGCCAGCTGGCCGGTGAGAGGGAGCGCTCAGCTTATCCGCCAATACCGCTTGCGGTTCCAGCGGGGCGGTGCTTTCCGGCAGGGGTGTGCCCAGCAGCTCCTCTACGGAGACCTCCAGGCACTCAGCCAGCCGCACCAGCATATCGGCATCCGGGACCGAGAGCCCCTGCTCCCATTTGCTGACGGTCTGCCTGACCACATGCAGCCGTTCGGCCAGTTCCTGCTGGGAAAGGCCCCGGGCTTTGCGCAGTGCGCGGATATTTTCGCCCAGCATGTTGATCACCTCCCTTGGTGGTATCTACCCGCTATTATGGCACAAAAGGCGGCGGGGAAGCAAGCAACACATTTTAACATGGGGAGAGTTTGCAAAAGGGGAGGGGCGGCAGCCCCGGCGCGCGCAGCGCGCCGAGCCGGGCGAAGCCCGGCAGCCCCGCAGGGGCGGGCTGCCGCCAAGGCCAGGATTCTGCTGGGAGGGGAGGAGCAGCAGAAGGCGGGCCCCGCAGGGGCCGCGGCCGCAGGCCGCGGGGACGGGCTGAAAGGCCCGTCACGGCGCGGAGCGCCGCCCTGCGGGGCGGCCATTTGCCGGCTGCATAGAGGATGGACCCGGTGCGTATACTAAGGGCAAAGGGGGGCGTGGCAATGAAGCAAAAACCGTGGAAAGCCTACCTGTGGGCGACACTGCCGACCATAGCAGGCGGGGTGCTGGCGGGGATCCTTTCCGGCAGCGGGGGCAACTACGAAAACTATATAAAACCGCCGTTATCACCGCCGGGGTGGCTGTTTCCGGTGGTGTGGGCGGTACTGTATCTGCTGATGGCGATAGGAATGGCGATGGTATGGAACGCCGACCAGGCCCATGCTAAGCCTGCCAGGAATCTCTATATCGTGCAGCTGGTGGTGAATTTGCTGTGGCCGTTTTTCTTCTTCCGGTGGGAGATGTGGGGCTTTGCGGTGATCTGGCTGCTGCTTCTCATTGCACTGGTGATGGTCATGGCTTTGCGGTTTGAGCAGATAAGCCCCAAGGCGGCCTATCTGCAGATTCCTTATCTCATTTGGCTGTGCTTTGCGGCGTATCTTAATATTGCGATATGGCTGCTGAACCGATAACGGGCAAAATGAAAATCCCCCGAAAGGGGGATTTTTTGCGCTTTGGATTAGGAAAGCGCAGTGGCAGTATTCTCAGTCAGGCGGAAGCAGAAAATATTATCCCAGTGGCGGCGCAAGGCCACATCGGCGGAAAGAGTGCTACTGTGGAAGCAGATGGACCACTGGGTATTGCTGGTGATATCCTTGGAGTCAGGCTCCTGGGCGACGGCCCGCAGGGCATCCCATACAGTAAGGGGGGAGAGGACATCCTTTTGCTGCGCTAATATTTTCAGTACAGTATCGTAGCGTTCCCGGCCATGGCCGTAGATACCGTTTCGCTGGTTGGGTTTGACCCGATCCGGGTAGAGCGCGTAGAAGTTGGTGGCGGCTGCCGCGGGGGTATCCACCAGGGGACGGGCGGGATCATCGCAGTCATATTCCACCACACGCCCATCTCCGCTGGCATCGGTGATGTAAAAGTGATAATCCCGGCCGCCGGAGGCAAACATATCATACTCCCGCAGCAAGGCTACTGCTTCAGCGGTGGTGGCGGCGTGATCCAGTACCAGACGGATGGCCAAGGTAGGAGTGATGGTGGGTTTACCGGTCTGCTGGTAGGTGGGTTCGCTATCCAAGGTGAGCACAGCAATAGACACCCCCTTTTCATTCATGCCATCCAGACAGATGAACGGCGCGGTGAGGGTAGCCAGGCGGGTTTTCAGGCTTTGCTCCGGGGTGTTGGCCTGGATGTTATCCAAGGCGGCGAAGGCCACTGAGCGGTAGCTATCCTGTGGTGAGCAATAGACCACCATGGCGGAGGTATCGTAGCGAAAATCGTAATTACGGCCCATGCAAGCGGTACCATCCTGCTCCACTACGGCAAAGGCAGTGCAGCCGAAGGAGGGTGCCTGGATAGTGACCGGCAGCAGCGGCAGCGCCTCTTCCAGGATGGCATCCACCATGCTTTGGTCATCGGTGATGCCGCGGGCGAGGAGGTCATTCAGGCTGTAACGGTAGCGGATATCCATGCGGTAGAGGTTATAGCCATCGCTGTAATCAGTGATTTTTTGCAGGGCGGCCATGCTTTGAAAACGGGTAAAATAGATGCCGGTAAAAACGAGGGCAGCCAAAAGCAGCAGCGCGGAGAGGGAGAGCAGAAGCTTTTTCATAGGACACCTCCGGGGTCATTGGTAGTAGATATTTACCGCGCGGCGGACGGCAATAGAACCCGGAGGGGAGAAAAAACCGGCAGGAGGGTGCAGGGGCAAGGCGGCCCGCAGGGCCCCCCGGCGAAGCCGGGGTGGGGGCGGCCGCAGGCCGCCCCCAAGGCGATGCGCTGCGTCGCCTGCCCTGCGGGCCGGTACTGGGGCCCTGCACAAGGGTGAGGAGAAGCAGCAAAAAAACAGAAGCTGAGACAAAGAAAATCCCCTGCCAAAGAGCAGGGGATAGAATTCAGCCATTATTGATTTCCTCAAAGATATTGCCAGAGGAAAATACCACTGTTTCGCCGTTGCCTTCATTGGCGGGGAAGTGGTTGCCGATGTAGCATTCATCCCCATCCGGGGTAATGAAGAACTCCGCTACGGTGGAAAGGTAGCGGGACTGGGTATCGTAATCGGTGATGACGCGCTGCCACACACCATAGTAGTATTCCCGGCCCTCCACCGTCACCGGATCATTGAGGGTGAAGGTGTAGTTCTCCATCGGCTCCGCCGCCGCAAAGATATCCTCCATCTTTTTTATGAGGCGGGCACGGCGCTGCTCCTCGGTTTCCTCCGGTTCCGGCTCGGGCTCTGGGGAGACAGGTGCGGGGTCCTGCGATATTTCAGCCTGGGGCGGATCGCCATGGACGATCTCGCTGATGGGATTGCCGCAGGCGGTGAATACCAGAAGGGTGGCCAGCAAGGCCAAGGTCAAGGTGATCAGTTTCATACGGCTCATACTGATGGAACTCCCTCCGTTAGGCCGCTCAGTCGGCGGCGCTTGACGATGAAATAGCAGATGATGTGGGTGAGCGAGGTCAAGATCCAGCTGATGGGGTAGGAGATATAGAGTACCCGCAGATCGTGGTGAGTGGCGAAAATGGTATAGATCCACACCACACGGAAGCCGCAGGCGCCGATGAGAGTGACGATCATGGGCATGACAGAGCTGCCCATCCCGCGGATGATATCCGCCATAATATCCATAATGGCATCCAGACCGTAGGTGGTACCGACGATCATCATACGGATCATGCCCATGGCAATAACTTCCGAATCCTTATTGTAGAAAGCAAGCAGCGAATTGCCAAAGCCGTAGGCGATAAAGCCGAGAATCTCCGAAAGGAGGATGCCCAGGGCCAGGCACCAAAGGGTGATGCCCCGCAGGCGCTTGTACTGCCCGGCGCCGAGGTTCTGGCTGGTGAAGGTAAGGGAAGCCTGCGCCACCGAATTGCAGCTGGTAAAAACGAAGCCTTCGATATTGACAGCGGCGGCATTACCGGCCATGGCGGTGCTGCCGAAGGAATTGATGGAGGACTGGATGAGGACATTGGAGATGGAGAAGATGGCACCCTGCAGCCCGGCGGGGATGCCGATCTTGAGGATACGGATGAGCTTATCCCGGTGGATGCGCAGCTCCTTGAGGACGATGTGGTAGCAGCCATCGGTTTTCAGCATGCACCACAGCACCAGCGCGGCGGAGATATACTGCGAAACAACGGTGGCAATGCCGACACCCGCTACGCTGAGATTGAACTGGATGACCAGAAGCAGGTTGAGACCGACATTGACGATGCCGGCAAAGAAAAGGAAGATCAGGGGCCGGCGGGTATCGCCCACGCCGCGCAGTACCGCCGCACCAAAGTTATACAGCATACTGCCTGGCATCCCCAAAAAGTAGATGCGCAGATACAGAATAGCCAGTGGAAGGACATCGTCGGGGGTATCCATCAGCCGCAGGATAGCGGGGGTACACACCACGCCCACTACCATGACAAAGAAACCGCTGATAAGGCCCACCAGCATGCAGGTGTGGGTGGCCTCGGAAACATCCTCGTACTGGGCGGCGCCGTAGTGCTGGGCAATGACGGCGCTGCCGCCGATGGAGATACCCATAAACAGGTTGACGATCAGATTGATGATGGAGCCATTGGAGCCGACGGCGGCCAGCGCGTGGCTGCCCACATACCGTCCCACCACGATGATATCGGCGGCATTGAAAAGAAGCTGCAGCATTCCTGTGGCCATTAGCGGCAGGGAAAAAAGCAGGATCTTCTGCGGCAAGCTACCGGTACACATATCTATTTCATACTTATGGCGTGCAGTAGCCAAGGGAAACAACGCTCCTTCTTTGTGCATATTGGGAAAAAGCCTAGTACAGCGCCGCGGGCGCTGCTGGGGCATAGAGATTAAGAGGACAGTATAGGTATTATAGCCCTTTTGTGCTCTAATGCAAGATATCCTGCATCAAATCTCCTTATCGCACAAAAAGGCGGCAAAAAGGAGAGAAAAGCACAACAAAACTGCCCATTATCCCAGCAACGGTAGCGCCGCTGCCAGAATTTCGGCGGCCTCCAGCGGACGGCTGCGCAGCAGGGGGCGGCGGGGTTCCTCCGGCAGGGCGGTGGATTCCGCGATGACAGCTTGCAGCTGGGCGGGGGTGTACCAGCGAAAGCGGCCAATGCCAAGCTGTTCGGCCCGGTGCTCCAGCAGGGCCAGCAGCAGGTCATCATAGCCGGCTTCCCGGGGCAGGCGCAGCTCCGCGGCTACGGCCGGCAGAATGTGCTCGAACAGGGCACGGCGAGGGGAGAGCCCCTCCGGCAGGCGCAACGGGATACCGGCGGCCTTTATGGCGTTCTCCGGCAGAGCGGCAAAGGCCGCAAAGCCATCGGCTTTTTCGGAAAAGTAATACAGCTGGCCGGGGAGCTCCCGCATAAACCGCATGGTATCGTAGTAGCCCATCTGAATATTGCGGCGGCTGGTGGCGGGATCGAACCGCATGACAGGGCCCAGCTGCTCACTGGGGAAGATCTGACGGATCTTCTGCTTATCCCGCAGCGGATGGATGATGCCGAAGCCATTGAGCCGGATGGCGATGACCTCATCGCAGCCGTAGTCCAGCAGCTCATTATAGGGGCAGGCATCATACAGGCCGCCGTCCAGGTACTTCTTATCCCCAATGACGGTGGGCTGGAACCCGGGGAACGAAGCCGAGGCCAGCACATGGTCCAGCACATTTTCGGGGGTCATATCTTTCTTATAGGCGATCAGCGGCTGAAGCTCCGGGAAAGCCACGGCGATCATGCCATAATCAATGGGACTTTCCAGCAGTCGCTGGGGGTCAATGTTCTGCTCCAGGAAGGCACGGATTTTGGAGGTATCGATACCGCCGTTTTCCAGCGCGGCTTTGATATTTTCCTTGAGGGCCGAAAGGGTATTGAGGTTCACCTGCCGGTTGATGATTTCCAAAAAGCCTTTGTCCTCCTCAGAGAACAGATCGTCATTGGCGGTCGTCTCCCAAAATTCCGCGGCCTTTTCACAATCGCCCTGCGCCAGCAGCGCCGCATTGATGGCGCCGATGGAAACACCGCAGATGACATCAAAATGATAACCCAGTTCGGTAAGGGCGCGGTACGCGCCGATCTCATAGGCGCCTTTGGCACCGCCGCCTTCCAGTGCTAAACCCAGCATAGTGATGCTCTCCTTTCATCTATCCACAGCGGATTCTATTCCATGCTCATCATAACCGAAAGGGCGGGGGAAAAGCAATGCTCCCGCCGTCCTTTTTACAAATCGTTCATGCTTTTTCGGCAGGGAAAATGCCGCAGACCGTCAGCACATCACCTGTCACAGTAAAGTGCACCTCCAGCCCGGCAAAGGGAAAGCCGTATACCCGGTCGCTATCCTGCTGATAAGCCGGCCGGGGGTCCTGTGCCAGTACCGCCCGCAGGGAAGCCCGGTGAGCCGCGGGAACCTTTTCTTCCCATTCCGGCGGCAGTATCACCGTGAGGACATGTGCTAGCCCATCGGCGGAATACCCCCCGGTGGCCTCCGGGTGGCAATCGGCATGGGGCAGGTAGGGCTTTACATCATAAATAGGTGTGCCGTCCATCAGGTCAGCCCCGGCTACCCGCAGCACCGTGCCCCATTCTGGATGGTGCACCACCCCCAGCAGCTTGACGCAGGAAAGCCCAATGGCATTGGGACGGAACGGTGAACGGCTGGCAAAGACCCCAACCCGGCGGTTGCCGCCCAGCCGGGGCGGACGCACGGTAGGCCGCCAGCCCTCCCGCTTCGTTTCGGAAAATTCCCATAGCAGCCACAGGTGGCTGTAGCCCTCAATCCCCCGCAGCGCCTCCGGTACCCGGTACTCCGGCCGGAACACCACCAGCGCTTCCAGCTCCGGCACCAGCCCGCTCTGCCGCGGGATGCCGAATTTGGTGGGAAAGTCGCTGCGGATCTCCGCGATTACCTTAATAACAGCTGTTTCTTCCATGGCTCCTCCCCATGATTTCTGCAAGCCGCAGGGATGGGGCCCGCAGGGCCGCCAAACCCATCCTCCGGATGGGTTGCCCTGCGGGCCCGACCCGGGCCGCGAATTCTGACTCTATTTTACCATGCCATCCCGAAAAAGAAAAGCAGATGGCGTGCGGTTCAGTCCTTATTCTCCTTGGCGCTCCAGTCGGCCACCTCCAGCCGCCACATGGCGGTGCGGGCCATGGTCTGCGGCGGGTAGCCCGGTGCGCCGGGCAGGTACCGGTCGATCAAAAGCCGCATGGCCTGGGGCTTTTCTTCCTCGGTCAGCGGGGTAACAGTCGCCTTGCCCATTACGCAGCCGTACCGTGTGGTAATGCCGTGCCCCGGCAGCTGCACTACCCGGTGGCCACAGTCCATCTGGAAGGAACAAGCCCCGTTTTGCCGCAGCAGCTCCGCCTTGCGGCCTTCTGCTGCCCCGTGCAGGTAGAAATACAGCCGCCCCTCTTTTTCCTCCCAGCCAAAGTTCATCGGCACGATGTAGGGGTAGTCCCCATCGACCAGTCCCAGCCGCAGCACATCGCACTGGCGGATGATCTCCTTGACGGCCTCCAACTCTGTTACTTCCCGGTCTTTCCGGCGCATTTCCTCCATAGTGTTCCCTCCGGCGGTTTTTCTTTATTATAGCAGGTTTGGCTTTACGGCACAAATTCCGCCGTCCCGCCTAAAATCCCGGGATTTTGCTTTCCCTCCGGGGCAGGATATGGTATAATAAAATATAAATGTATGTTCTCAAATCTCCCCACAAGGAGGCCCATCATGAAAGTCCTTGCCTTTGATGCCAACAGCATCGTCAACCGTGCCTTTTACGGCGTGCGGCTGCTCTCCACCCGGGAGGGCACCTATACCAATGCTGTTTACGGCTTTTTCAATATTGTTTATAAGCTCATCGAGGAACAGAAGCCGGATGCGGTCGCCTTTGCCTTTGATCTGCACGCACCCACCTTCCGGCACAAAATGTACGAACAGTACAAGGGCACCCGCAAGGGGATGCCGGAGGAGCTGCGCCAGCAGATGCCGCTGGTGAAGGAAATGCTGCGGCTTTTGGGCTATCCCATTCTAGAAGTAGAGGGCTACGAGGCGGATGATATTCTGGGCAGTCTGGCCCGGCAGGGAGAGCAGAACGGCGATACCGTCCTTATCTGCACCGGCGACCGGGACTCCCTCCAGCTCATCACCGATAAGGTCAGCGTCATCCTGGCCAAAACCGCCCCGCAGGGTGCCGTTTATGAGATAATGGACCCCGCCGCCATTCGCGAAAAGTACGGCGTGACGCCCCGGGAAATGATCGAGGTCAAGGCCCTGATGGGCGATCCCTCCGATAACATTCCCGGCGTGCCCGGCATTGGCGAAAAAGGCGCTCTGGCCCTTATCCAAAAGTATCACACCATCGAATATATCTATGCCCATTTGGAGGAGTTGGAGTTGACCCCGGCGCTCCGTAAAAAGCTGGCCGAGGGTCGGGAATCCGCCGCCCTCAGCCGGGAGCTGGGGACCATCTGCTGCGAGGTGCCGGTACCCCAGTGGAGCGAACTGAAGCCCCGGCCCCGGCAGGAGGACGCCCTTTATGCCTTCCTTTCCCGGCTGGAGCTCAACCGTCTTATCACCAGGATGGGTCTTGCCGCTCCGGAAACGATGCCGGAGGAACCCGCCGCGGAGGAGGCGGCTCCCGCTGTGACCTTTGCCCCTCTTACCGAAGAATCTGACCTTGCCGCCTGGGGCAAGGAAACCCCGATCATCCTTTCGGCCCGCTGGGCGGAGGATGGTACGCCTGCCGCCCTCTGCGTCCTTTGCGGGGAGCAGCTATGCGGCTGCGAGGATCCCGCTGCCTCCCTGTGGCAGAAAATTTTCTCTTTGCCCAATCCAAAAATCACCGCCGACGCCAAACCCTATTATAAAGCGGCGCTAAAGGCGAATAATACCTTTGCCGCCCTGTGGCTGGATACCGGTCTGGCCGGGTATCTGCTCAATCCCAATGCCAGTGACTACGCCGTGGAACGCCAGCTGGCCCAGCATGGGCTTTCCCTCCCCGCGGCGGAAGCCCCGCAGAAGCTGCTGCCGCTGGTACGGGAATGCCTGGGCCTTTCGGCGCTTTCTCCCCTGCTGGAGCGGGAGCTGGAAGCGAACGGCCAGCAAAAGCTGCTGCGGGAGGTGGAGCAGCCCCTCTGTGAGGTGCTGGCCTCGATGGAGCTCACCGGCTTTCGCGTCGACCGCGAGGGCCTGCGGGAGTTCGGCGTCTATCTGGATGGACTGACCATCCAGCTGGAGCAGGAGATCTATCAGCTGGCCGGCGGCAAATTCAATATCAATTCCCCCAAGCAGCTGGGAGATGTTCTTTTTGGCAAGCTGGAGCTGCCCGCCAAAAAGAAAACCAAGAGCGGCTATTCCACCAATGCCGAGGTGCTGGAGGAGCTGATCCCCTATCACCCCATCGTGGGCAAGATACTGGAGTACCGCAAGTACAAAAAGCTCTCCTCCACCTATGTGGAGGGCCTTAAGGACACCATTGGCCCCGATAGCCGCATCCGCTCGGTGTTCCGCCAGACCGATACCCGAACCGGCCGCATCAGCAGTGCGGAGCCCAACATGCAGAATATTCCCATCCGTACCGAACCCGGCAGCCGTATGCGGGATTTCTTCGAAGCGGAGGAGGGCAACCTGCTGGTGGATGCCGACTATTCCCAGATCGAGCTGCGGGTGCTGGCGGCCCTGGCCAATGACAGCGCCATGATCGAAGCCTTTCGGGAGGGTGTGGATATCCACACCCGTACCGCCGCGCAGGTATTCGATCTGCCGGAGGCCTTTGTCACCCCACAGATGCGCTCCCGCGCCAAGGCGGTCAACTTTGGCATCGTCTATGGCATCGGCGCCTTCTCCCTTTCCCGGGATATTGGTGTTTCGATGCAGGAGGCCGATACCTACATTAAGAATTACAAAAAGACCTACAGCGGCATTGCCGCCTACCTGGAGCGTGCCATAGAGGACGCCAAGGAAAAAGGCTATGCCGAAACGCTGTTCGGCCGCCGCCGCCCCCTGCCGGAGCTGAAAGCCTCCAACCGGGTGCAGCGCGCCTTTGGCGAACGGGTGGCGATGAACGCCCCCATCCAGGGCACCGCCGCAGATATTATCAAGATCGCCATGGTGCGGGTGTACCGCCGTCTAAAGACGGAAGTCCCCGCCGCCCGCCTTATTTTGCAGGTCCACGATGAGCTCATTGTCGAAACACCGCAGGGATCCGCCGAGCAGGTGCGGGAGCTGGTGCGCCAGGAGATGGAATCCGCAGTCTCGCTGTCGGTTCCGCTTTTGGTGGATGCCAAGGTAGGAAAAACCTGGGGCGAAGCCCACTGATCCCTCGCTAATTTCTGCAAGCCGCAGGATCGGGCCGCAGCCGCCGCCCCCGCTTCGCGGGGGCACGCAGGCACCGCCTGCGTCGGCGGCTGCGCCGCCGGGCCCGCGGCCCGCCCTGCCCCCTGCGGAATCCCACCCCATCCCCGCCGAAAGGAGCCTGTCCATGCCTATCGCCATCCGTCCCGCGGCCGAAAGCGACCTGCCCGCCCTTGCCGCTTTGGAACTGGCCTGCTTTGCCCACCCATGGAGCGAAAAAAGCCTGGCAGAAACGCTTGGCAACGGCCGCTCGCTGTTCCTTTTAGCGGAGCGGGAAGGGGAAGCGCTTGGCTACCTTGGCATGGAATATGTACTGGATGAGGGCGGCATCACTAATGTGGCGGTTTTTCCGGCACACCGCCGCCAGGGCATCGCCGATGCTCTGCTCAATGAGCTGCTGCGCCGGGCCAAAGGCCTTGGCCTTGCCACCGTTACGCTGGAGGTGCGGGAAACCAATGCCCCTGCCATTGCTCTTTACCAAAAACATGATTTTGTACCCGTGGGCCGCCGCAAAAACTACTATACCTCGCCCACAGAAGATGCTATACTGATGACAGTCACTCTGTAACTGAGTAAAAATAAAAAGGAGTGTATCACTATGAAAAAGAATCCCATCCACTTTTACTGGGGCCGTAAAAACGGCCTGGTCGTCACCCGTGAGGACGCCGAAGGCAACCACCCCGAGGTCATTTTCGTCAGCAATCAGCTCTCGCTGGATAAGCTGAAGAAAGACCGGTGTCATCCTCCTGGCCGGACTGTTCCTGTTCTGGCGCATCAGCCGCCTGGTTCACCGCATTGCCCGCCGCCATCATAAAAAAGAGAACTAACCCGGAGTCTGTATGAAAATTCTCGGTATCGAATCCAGCTGCGATGAGACCGCCGCCGCGGTCATTGAGGATGGCCGGAAAATCTGTTCCTCGGTCATCCATACGCAGGTGGAAGAACACAAGCTCTACGGCGGGGTCGTCCCGGAGATCGCCTCCCGCCGCCACATCGAATCCATCTGTGGGGTGACCGCCGAAGCGCTGGAGCAGGCCGGCCTTACCGCCCGCGAAGTGGATGCGGTTGCCGTTACTGCGGCCCCCGGCCTGATCGGCGCTGTGCTGGTGGGGGTCAATTTCGCCAAGGGCTTGGCACTTTCGGCGGAAAAGCCCCTCATCCCGGTTCACCATATCCGTGGCCATGTGGCGGCAAATTATTTGGCTCATCCCGAGCTGGAACCGCCTTTTTTGGCGCTCATCGTCAGCGGCGGGCACAGCCATATCGTATTGGTGCGGGATTACTGTGACTACACCATTCTGGGGCGCACCACCGATGACGCCGCAGGAGAGGCATTTGATAAGGCAGCCCGCTGCGTCGGGCTGCCATACCCCGGCGGGGTGGCGTTGGACGCGATCTCTCACGAGGGCGATCCGCACGCCTACCAGCTGCCTACCCCGCACGCCGAGGCGAATTTAACTTCTCCTTTTCGGGGCTGAAAACCGCGGTCATCAATCTGGCGCACAATGCCGAGCAAAAGGGACAGCCTCTGGTTCCCGCCGATCTTGCCGCCAGCTTCTGCTGCCATGTCAGCGAGATCCTGTGGCAAAAGACCGCTGCTGCCGCCGAGCGCTTCGGCTGCAATAAGATCGTGCTGGCAGGCGGTGTTTCCGCCAATAGCTGGCTGCGGCAGCGTGCCCGGCAGGGCTGTGCCGAAAAAGGCTGGCAGCTTTACATGCCGCCGCTTTCTCTCACCGGGGATAATGCCGCTATGATCGGCGCGCAGGCATACTACGAGTATTTGGCCGGCCACACGGCGGATGAATCCCTCAATGGCTTGCCCACCATGGAGATCACCGAACAGTTTGGGGCATAAGGGCTTATTAGCCCGCGCTTTTTCCGTTCGCGGAAACTTAACAAATTTGGTGGTAGCATTTCCCGCGGGGATAGGGTATAATAGATGCGTAAAAACAGGCCGGTTTTCCGGCTTTATCAGAAGGGAGATATAAAAATGGCACTTACTTCCAACAAGTCCGTTCTCAAATGGGTGGACGAGATGGTCGCCCTCACCAAGCCCGATCATGTCGTCTGGATCGACGGCAGCGAGGAACAGCTGGAGGCGCTGCGCGCCGAGGCCTGCTCCACCGGCGAGATGATCAAGCTGAATGAGGAAAAGCTGCCCGGCTGCTATCTGCACCGTTCCGCGGTCAATGATGTAGCCCGTGTAGAAGGCCGTACCTTCATCTGCACCCGCAAGGAAGAGGACGCTGGTCCTACAAATAACTGGATGGACCCCAAGGAGGCCTACGAAAAGCTGGGCAAGCTCTTTGATGGCGCCATGAAGGGCCGCACCATGTATGTCATCCCCTACTGCATGGCGCATGTCGGCTCCCCCTTTGCCAAGGTGGGCATCGAGCTGACCGATTCCATCTATGTCGTTCTCTCCATGGCTATCATGACCCGCATCGGGCAGAAGGTAATGGACTTCCTGGGCGACAGCGATGATTTCGTCAAGGGCCTGCATTCCAAAAAGGATCTCTGCGAGGAGGACCGCTACATCGTCCACTTCCCGGAGGATAACACCATCTGGAGCATCAACTCCGGCTACGGCGGCAATGTACTGCTGGGCAAAAAGTGCTTCGCCCTGCGCATCGCCTCCTTCCAGGCCAAATCCGAGGGCTGGATGGCCGAGCATATGCTCATTCTCGGCATCGAAAATCCCGAGGGCGAGACCAAGTATGTCACCGCCGCTTTCCCCTCCGCCTGCGGCAAGACCAACCTGGCCATGCTCATCCCGCCCAAGAAGTACGCCGAAATGGGCTACAAGGCTTGGTGCGTCGGCGATGATATCGCCTGGCTGCGCATTGGCCCCGATGGCCGCCTTTGGGCTGTCAATCCCGAGTATGGCTTCTTTGGCGTAGCGCCCGGTACCAATGCCAAGAGCAACCCCAACGCCCTGGCCACCACCCGCAAGAATACCATCTTCACCAATGTGGTGCAGAACCTGGATGATAACACTGTCTGGTGGGAGAAGCTGGATAAGAATCCTCCCAAGCACGCGCTCAATTGGAAGGGCGAGCCCTGGGACGGCAGCGACGGCACCCCCGGCGCCCATCCCAATAGCCGCTTCACCGCGCCCAGCCACAATTGCCCCTGCCTCTCTCCCGAGTATGAGAATCCCAATGGCGTTCCGATCTCCGCCATCATCTTCGGCGGCCGCCGCGCCAAGACCGCTCCGCTGGTCTACCAGTCCCGCGATTGGGCCCACGGCGTCTTTGTAGGCTCTGTTCTGGCCAGCGAGACCACCGCTGCCGCTACCGGTGCTGTCGGTGTAGTCCGCCGTGACCCCATGGCCATGCGTCCCTTCATCGGCTACCATGTCGGCGATTACTTCGGCCACTGGCTGGAGATGGGCGAAAAGCTGGGCGATAAGGCCCCGAAGATCTTCCATGTCAACTGGTTCCGCACCGATGATGAAGGCAACTTCCTGTGGCCCGGCTTCGGTGATAATATGCGTGTTCTGCTGTGGATCCTGGCCCGCTGCGAAGGCAAGGTCAGCGCCCGCGAGACTGAAATCGGCTATCTGCCCTATGTCAAGGATATCGATATCGAGGGCCTGGAAAACGACGGCAAGGAGTTCACCCACATGATGCTGGATGAGCTGCTCAGCGTCGATAAGGCCCTGTGGCGCGAGGATGCTGAGAACATCGAAGGCTTCTATACCTCCATCGGCGAGCGTCTGCCCGCCAAGCTGTGGGAGGAGCTGGAGACTCTCAAGAAGAACCTCGAATAAGTGTAACATTTGGCCGGCTCCCTCATCGGGCGATGGGGGAGCCTTTTCCCACTATTCTTACCCAAAAGACCGGAGGACGCCATGGAAAGCATCTTTGAGAATACCACCACCCTCACCCGACAGAACCTGACCGAAATGGCCCGGGCCACCGTCCCCCGGTGGAGCCTGCTGGTCGGTATCATCCCGGCGGTTTTGGCGGTCGCCGCCGCCATTTGGGATCTTGCCCGGCGGGGCATCAGCCTGTGGGCCGGGCTTCTGCTGCTGGCGGCCTTTGCTTTGGTTATGACCACCTACGGCGCGCCCGCGCGGGTCGCGCTCAAGATCGCCAAGCGCAATTTTAAGAAATACGGCAGTGAGGTCACCGCCACCCTCTGCTTCTATGAGGATAAGGTCATTGTCCACAACCATCAGGAAGATTCCGAGGGGGACCTTCGCTACGAGCAGATTTTAGCCGTCCGTCAGAGCCCCCGGCTTTATCTGCTGGAGCTCCCCGGCAAAACCGCCCTGCTGCTGGAGAAGACCGCCTTCACCAAGGGCGCCCTGGAGGAATTCCCCGCCTTTATGCGGCGGAAATGCCCCGGCCGGGTCGCCTTTTAAGGAAAGCCCGCAAAAAAGACTTACATCCGGGAGAAAAGCGTGCTATACTATTTCCCGTAAAAAGTGTGATCTAAAATTCCGCAGCATCTCTTCTAATAGAAATAAGTCCTATGGGCGTAGTCTATTGCAAGTGCAAAAGATTACGCTCTTTATTATTTCTTTTACAGGAGGGCAGTAAAATGCCAAAGACCAAAACACAAAGGATCGTATTCGGGATATTGATGTCATTTTTTATGGCATATGGCATGGAGGTTTACAATATCGCCATCCGCATGGGTTACAATCTAACCGTGGGACAGGGCTTTTCGTCCATCACTTATCCGGTGTTTCTCGAAGCACTGAAGGAAGCAGTGGGGATGAGCGTGATTGTTTTTATCGTCTCCAATTTGGTCGGCAATCGGGCCGGGGCCGCCTTTATGGCAAGGCACTGTGACCCCCGTAAGGATAACCCCTATTTCTGCCGCGTTATGCGCCAGGCCGGCACCATATTGGTCATGTGTCCCCTTATGAGCCTTATCGCGTCCGTTCTTTTTCAGATCATTCTGGGCGGCCAGCCGCTATTCCGACTGCCGGCCATCTGGATTGGAACGGCCATGAAAAACTTCCCGATGGCCTTCTTCTGGAACATGTTCGTCGCCGCGCCCCTCATCCACTGGATATTTGAAAAATGGAACAGCAGAGCCCACTAAACAATCCCCGGATAATATCTAGAACGCCCCCACCTCACGGTGAGGGTCTTTTCTATCGTTATATCACTTTTTTCTTCAGCCACCGGCCGCTCAGGTACCGCGGCAGATAAAAGGCAATGCGTATGAACCAGTCCGCCACAATGGCCACCCACACGCCCATAATGCCCCACCCGAAGGAAACAAACAGGTGGCTGCACAGGATGCGCCCCAGCCACATGCCGGTCATCGCGCCAATCAGGCAGAACCGCACATCGCCCGCCGCCCGCAGGCAGGGGGTAATGGTAAAGGCCAGCGGGTACAGCGTCACCACAATGCAGAAGTAGAACCGCAGCAGCCGCAGCGCCACCGCCGTGGTCTCCGGCGTCAGCTTAAACAGCGATAGAATGGGATCGGCAAAAAGCAGTGTTCCGCCCGCCGTAATAAAGAGGCAGATATAAGCCAGCCCCACCAGCCACTTGGTGTAGTATTTGGCATCCTCAGCTTTGCCGGCCCCCAGGCATTGCCCCACTATGGGGACTGCCGCCAGGTGAATGGCCGAGGTCGGAATCAAGATGATGCTCTGCAGCGTGTTCATCACTGCGTTGGCGGTAATGGCTGCCGTCACCAGCGTGGAGACCAGACTTGCCACCAGCAGCTTACCAATGTTAAAGGCCGCGCTCTCCAGCCCGCTGGGGATGCCGATACGCAAGATCCGTCCGAACATCTCCTTTTGAAACCGCAGGTCGCCAAAGGAATGCATCCCCACCCTGCAGTCCGGCCGCAGCAGCTTATAGAGCATAATAACAGCACCCAGAATGCGGGAAGCCAGGGTAGCTAGCCCGGCGCCCAGCACCTCCAGCCCAAAGCCATAGATCAATATGGCGTTGCCGATGAGGTTCAGTGCATTGGCCGCTGTGCTCACCGTCATCGAAAGCTTGGAGTTGCCCACTGCCCTAAATACGCTGGCCCCTACATTATACAGCGCCAAAAAGGGATAGCTTATTATAGAAACGGTAAAGTAGGTACGGGCATAGGCCATCACCCGCGGCTCTATCTGCCCAAACAGCAGCACCAGCAGCTCATCCCGGAACAGCATAAACAGCACTGAGATCATCAGCGAAAAGCCCACCAGCAGCAGGGTCAGCTGCCCCACGCTGCGCCGCGCGTTTCCTTCCTCCCCCCGGCCGATGTACTGTGCCAGTACCACACCGCCGCCGGTGGCCAGCGCAGGGAACAGCCACAGGAACACCGCGTTCACCGAATCAATGAGCGATACCCCGGAAACCGCCGCTTCGCTGCAGCTTGCCACCATTACCGTATCCGCCATGCCTATGGTCATGGCCAGCGCCTGCTCTACCATCAGCGGTACCAGCAGCTTCCGCAGGTCCGCCCGGCTAAACATCCTCTCCAACTTACTGTCTCCTTTTCCTCTGCAAAAATCACGAGCCCCTATTGTACCACGCCCACAGCACAATTGCAAATGCAGGTTTCAGCAGGGGGCAGGGTAGGGCCGCAGGCCAAGCCGCCCTCCGGGCGGCTTATGCGGGCTTTGCCCGCATCGGCGGCTCCGCCGCCGGGCCTGCGGCCCCTGCTCCTTCCCAACCCCTTCCCGTTTGCGGAAAAGCCTTCCCCCTCCGCACCGCTGCGTTGTACAAGCTCTATTAAAATGTAAAATATACTTGACATTATAATGGAACAGTGCTATGCTGAAAGCAGAAAGCGAGGCGAGGAGCGATGGATGCTTTTCTGCAAAGCCCATGGGTGCCGCTGCTGCTGACAGTAGTCGTTTGGGGTGTAGTACAGCTGATAAAGGCTCTGTTGGATCGCAAATAAGGGGGCGCGGATATGGACTTCGTATTTTTGGGCTTTATGGCGGCGATGGCTGTCGCCGGCTTGGTGGTCGGCAAGCTGGCGGGAAAAAAACTTGGCAAAGCCGAATTTGATGAGCGGCAGCAGCTGGCCCGCGGCAAAGCCTATAAGGCTGGCTTCTATACCTTACTGGTGGGGCTGCTGGCGGTGTACCTCATCCCGATCTTTACCGAGTGGCAGCCAAAGGATACAGCCCTGCTGCCCTTTGCGGTGATCTGCGTGGGGGTGACGGTCTTTGCCTGTGTTGCCGTTGCCAACGATGCCTACCTCGGCATCCGGCAGAACCCGCGTGCCATGCTGCTTGTGCTCGGCATCGTGGTGGTAGGTAACCTGACTGCGGGATTTTCCGTTATGGAATCGGCGGGCTTTGCCGATGGCCTGGCGGTGGAGAACAGCATGAATTTCATCATCGCTGCCATGGGCCTCATCATACTGGCGGCATTGGCCATCCAGCTGCGCATGGCTGCCCGGGATGAGGAGTGACGCCATGAAGAACCTGAAGTTAAAAGCGGCCCGGGCGGCGATGGGGCTTTCCCAGCAGGCGCTGGCGGAGCTGTGCGGCGTTTCACGGCAGACCATCGTGGCCATCGAAAAAGGGGATTACAACCCCACCATCAACCTGTGCCGGCAGATCTGCCGGGTGTTGGGCAAAACACTGGATGAGCTGTTCTGGGAGGACGATTAGGGAGAGCCGGAGGACTAAAGCCCCGGCCCGCATGCCTCCATCCTCTCTTCCTAAATCAAAATCACACCTCTCCCAAAAGGGAAAGGTGTGATTTGCTTTTTTGTACGGGTTACAGCTCCTCGCGGGCCAGTTCCTTCATGCTGTCCGCCTCGGTGATCTTCCGGATCACCCGGCAGGGGTTGCCCGCCGCCAGGGTCCCGTCGGGGATATCATGGGTCACCACGCTCCCGGCGCCAATGACCACATCGTTGCCAATGGTCACCCCGCCGATGACCGTCACATTGCACCCGATCCACACATTGTTGCCAATGCGGATGGGCTCGGCGTTTTCGGCAATGGTGGGCAGTCCGTCGTCGCCGCACATCAGCCCCAGCCGCTCATGGGCGATCAGCGGGTGAGAGGCCGCCATCAGCGAAACATTGGGCGCGATCATCACATTATCCCCAATGTAAACATCCGCGTCATCCAGCACGCAGAAGTTGTAGTTCGCGAAGAAATCCTCCCCGATGTAGGTGTGGATGCCATAGTTGAACTGCACCGGCGTCTGGAAGTAGAACCGCTCCCCGATCTTTCCCAGAATGGAGCGCATCAGCCCCGGAATGCGCTCATCGTACTCATCCAGCGTGTTCACCAGGCGGCAGGTCTCGTGCGCCTTGTGCTTGGTGTCCCGCAGCTCCATGGAGTTGGGCCTAAACAGCAGCCCCGCTTTGATTCTCTCGGTTTCCTTCATGTCGTTTCCTCCTTTGTGGCGTATCTCCGGTGATGTAACCGGTTACATTCTGCTTACAATATACCATGCCGCTCCCTTGCTGTCCAGTGTTTTCTGCCGCTTTCGCAAAAAATCTTGACATCCCGCCCGACAATTTGTACTCTTAGGTCGTATCATTATATGAGTAAAAGGAAGTGAAGCCATGCCGCCCGATTTCGAAGCCTTCTACCTGCGGCACTGCCGGGCTATCTACCGGGTCTGCTCGTATCCAGCCGCAGCTTAGTGGGTAAGGGGGTCTTGGGGCACAGCCCCAAGCGTGTTTTGGTATGGGGCCCCCGGCGGAGCGCAAGGCCCGCTGGGGAAAGGAGGAGCGGCGGAGCGTTGGAGGGTTGCCTATCCCATAGGGATAGCGACCCGACATGGTCACAGATGAGCATGGAAGCGACCACCGCGTCCTTATCCCGCACATAGCCGCCCGCCAGGTAGCCGTAGCTCTCCTCAAAGCCGAAGATGAACCGCTCCGGATGGCCTTCGGCCTCCAGATGAGCGATCTGCTCACCGATGTACTTAAACCCGGTCAGCACCTGCCGCATCTCCACACCATAGTGCGCCGCGATGGCGTCGGTCATGGTGGTGGAAACGATGCTGCGCACCGCTACGGGGTGTTCCGGCATTTTGTGCAGCTCCAGCCGGGTCCGGCAGATGTAATCCAGCAGCAGCACGCCCATTTCGTTGCCGGAGATAAGGCGCGGCGTGCCGTTCTGCAGCACGGCGGTGCCCACCCGGTCGCTGTCGGGATCGGTCGCCAGCAGCAGGTCGGCCCCCAGCTTCTCGCACAGGTTCAGACCCAGCTGCATCGCCTCCAATATTTCAGGGTTGGGGTAGGGGCAGGTAGGAAAGTCCCCGTTGGGCTGCTCTTGCTCCGGCGCCGGCCTAAAATTTATTCAGCAGACCTCATCGGGCAATTTGGGGGTCTGGAAAACTGAATAAGCATAAAAAGAGGGCCCCCGCCATTGAAAATGGGACGGCCCCCGCATGCGGAGAAAAAGAAAATGGGCCCGCGCCGGAAACCGTAGCTTTCCATTGAAACGCAGCCGGTGGGGATGCCCTGCTGCCGGATTACTGCCCCGATATCCGCCGGATCCTCAAGTGCACCCTCACCCCGGTTCCGGTGGGCAAAACCATTACCGCCGGCCGGCTGGAGGTGGAGGGTCTGGCCACCCTCAATATCCTGTATATTTCCGCCGGGGGAGAACCCGCCCGCGGCGAGTACAAGGTCCCCTTCACCCGGATGCTGGAGCTGCGCGGCGAAGCCGAGGACCCCATCATCACCGTGGGGATGCTGCCGGGACCGGTCAGCTGCCGGGCGGTCAACCAGCGCCGGCTGGAGATCCGCGGCTCAGTGGTCGTTTCGGCTTCGGTCATCAGCTGCCATGGGCAGCAGATCTTGGCCGGCAGCGAGGAAAAAACCATCCAGCTGCGCATGGCCCAGCAAAAGGGCATCCGCCTCAGCGGCGCCTTTGACCGGGAACAGCGCCTGGCCAAAACCACCACGCTGGAGGGCAGCGCCGCCCCCTTGACCAGGGTCCTGCGGTGCGATGCCGCGGTAAGCCGCCGGGAGGAAAAATGGCTGGATGGCCGGCTGCTCATCACCGGGGAGGTGCTGGCCACCGCCCACTGCGCTGACCAGAACGGCGGCTGGCAGACCGCCGAATGCACCCTCCCCTTTGAACTGACGATCGACTGCCCCGAGGGCGCCGATGCCGAGTTTGATATCCGGTGCAGGGCCCTGGCCCCCACCGCCGAGCCCATGCAGGATGCCGATGGGGAATACCGGGCCCTGGAATGGGGCGTGACCATCAGCGTCGAGGGAAAAATTTACCGCGCGTATGCGCTGGACTGCTGCACCGATGGCTACTCCACCCGGTACCAGTCCGCCTGCAAGGGCAGGACCCTGCAAACGGTGGAGCTGGTGAACCTGTGCCGGGAGAGCGAGACCCGCCGGGAAACGCTGCCCCTGCCGGAAGCCACCGGCGAAGTGGTGGCCCTTTGGGCCAGGGTGGAGGGCTGCACCGCCGCCCCCGAAGGGGACGGCCTGCTGGCGGAGGGCCGCCTGGGCCTGACCCTGCTGACCAAAATGGGGGATGGGGAGTATTACAGCTTTGATAGGACGATGGAGCTGCAGCGGCAGCTCCCCGGCGGAGAGGACTGCCGCTGGGAGGCTGGGCTGGAATGCCGCGGCTGCCGCTGGGAGCAGACCGGGAACGAGCTTTCCCTGACCTGTGAGCTGGTGTGGCAGGGGGCCATCTGCCGCACCCGGCGGCTGGCCGTCCTGGAGGACATTACGGTGGACGAAGCGGCCCCCAAGGAAAACCGGATGCCGAGAGGGCTTTATATCTACATGGCGGAAGAGGGCGAAAGCCTGTGGGAGGTGGCCCGCCGCTACAATACCAGCGAGGCGAGGATCCGGGAGGACAACGGCGAAATGGGCGAATGCTGCCCGGCCGGTCCGCTGCTGATCCCGGTGTAAGCGGGGAGCCCCGGCCGGGCGGCGGCGCCGGGGCGCGGGAGCGCCCCGGGGACCGCCGCGCCCCCAAAAATAAAGGGGCGCGGTGGCCAGGCCGGCCGGAGGCCGGCCGCGCCGCCGCCCGGCTCCCGGCCCCATGCACCCAACCTAAGATGTAAACGGAGGGAATGAAAATGGCAGCACAAAGCGAGCTGTACCGAGATATAGCAACCAGAACCGGAGGAGATATCTACATCGGGGTGGTGGGGCCGGTGCGCACCGGCAAATCCACCCTCATCAAGCGTTTTATGGAAACGATGGTGCTGCCCCGCATCGAAAGCGAGCCCCGCCGCAGCCGGGCCGCCGATGAGCTGCCGCAATCGGCAGCCGGGCGCACCATTATGACCACCGAACCGAAGTTTATTCCGGAGGAGGCGGTCAGCATCACACTGGAGGGGAACATCAGCCTGCGGGTGCGGATGATCGACTGTGTGGGGTATATTGTGCCCAGCGCGCTGGGCTACATTGAAAACCAGCAGCCCCGCATGGTGATGACCCCCTGGTACGATAAGGAGGTCCCCTTCAACATGGCGGCGGAGGTGGGCACCCGCAAGGTCATCAATGAGCATTCCACCATAGGGCTGGTGGTCACCACCGACGGCAGCATTTCGGAGATCCCCCGGACGGAGTACGAGGAAGCCGAGGCCCGGGTGGTGCGGGAATTGCAGGCCATCAATAAGCCCTTTGTGGTGGTGCTGAACTGCCAAAGCCCCAAAAGCCCGGCGGCAAAGGCCCTGCGGGCCGAGCTGGAGGAACGCTATGGGGTGCCGGTGGCGGCGGTGAACTGCCTGGAGCTGGATGAGGAGGACATCGCGGCTATCCTGGGGAAGGTGCTGGTGCGCTTCCCGCTGAAGGAGGCGGCGCTGGAGATCCCCGCCTGGGTGATGAACCTGGCGGCCGACCACTGGCTGAAGGAGGCCCTGTACCGGCAGATCCGGCAGGTGGCTGGAGAGCTGGGCGCGGTAGGCAGCGCCGGGGCCACCCTGCAAAAGCTGGAGGACTGCGACTATGTGAAGGAGAGCCGGGTGCTTGCCGCCGACCTAGGCAGCGGCACGGTGCGGTGCCGGGTGGAGCTGGGCGACGGGCTGTTCTACCGGATACTGGGCGAGGCGACCGGCCTGGAGATCGCCGATGAGGAGGGCCTGCTGCCCTGCATGGTGGAGCTGGCCGGCATCAAGAAGAAGTACGAGAAATTTGCCGGGGCGCTGGATGAGGTGGCGGCCACCGGCTACGGTATTGTTATGCCGACGATGGAGGAGCTGCACCTGGAGGAGCCGGAGATTATGAAGCAGGGCGGGCGCTACGGGATCCGGCTGCGCGCCTCCGCTCCCTCAATTCATCTGATGCAGGCGAACATTACCACCGAGGTGGCGCCTATTGTGGGCAGCGAGCGGCAGAGCGAGGAGCTGGTTCACTATCTTTTGCAGGAATTTGAGGAGAACCCGGCGAAGATATGGGAGAGCAATATTTTTGGAAAGTCGCTGCACGAGCTGGTGAACGAGGGCCTGCACAACAAGCTGTACCGCATGCCGGCCGATGCCCGCATGAAGCTGCAGGAGACCATCGAGCGGGTCATCAATGAGGGGTGCTCGGGGCTGATCTGCATTATCCTGTAATATGTACCCGCTGCCGGGGGAGAGCCCACCGGCGCGGCGCCGCCCGGCCCCATGGGGGCCGGGCGAACTGCCGCTCCCCGCAGGGGGAGCGGCAGGCCGGCGGCGCAGCCGCCGGCCGCGCCGCCGCGCCGGGTCCCGGGTTTTTTGCAAGGTGGAAAAAGGGGACAAGCCCATTTACACCGGGCCGGGCGGCGGGGGAGGGGTCTGCGGCTCCGGCAGGATGGGGGCGGCATCCACCTCCGGGCGGTGCAGCGGGACAGCCTCCGGGGCAGGGGCGGGGATTTTCTTTTTCTCGGCCATCAATTATTCCTCCACCTCTATCACGCTGACCGGGCAGTTTTCCGCCGAAAGCCGGGCGCCGTCCTTCTCCTCCTCGGAGATGGGGGTCTGCACCACCTCCGCTTTGCCATCCGCCGCCAGGCCGAAAACCGCCGGGCAGGTGGAAACGCACAGCCCGCAGCCGATGCAGCCCTCGTGATCCAATGTTACCTTCATCATACTCGCTCCTTTGCGTGGAATTTGGGATGTTAAGATCCAATTTTATTTTGTGGAGAAAGCACAAGGAATATACAATGAAACCCCGCTAAAACCGCCGAATCCGGGCCGCCGTGTAGAAAATGCGCAACCAAAAGGGAATTCGATAAAAAGAATGTTGATTTTTGTCACAGGGCTTGTTACAATATTTTGTGTTACTAAAATAAGGGGGAGTGCGCTTGCAGGAGCTTTCGCTCAACATCCTGGATATCGCCGAAAATTCGGTGAAAGCCGGGGCTTCCCTGATCACGGTGGCGGTGTGCTACCGCCCGGCCGCGGACAGGCTGACGGTGACTATCACCGATGACGGCTGCGGCATGGACGCCGAAACGGTGCGGCGGGTCTGTGACCCCTTTTACACCACCCGCACCACCCGCCGGGTGGGCATGGGCCTGCCGCTGTGGAAAATGGCGGCCGAAATGACCGGCGGCGCCATGACAGTGGAGAGCGCGCCGGGGGTGGGCACCACGGTGACGGCGGTCTTTGGACTGAGCCACATAGACCGGCTGCCGCTGGGCGATCTGCCGCAGACCATGGCCACCCTCATCGGGGGCAGCCCGGAAAAGGATTTCCGGCTGGAATTTGACTATGATGGGGCGCGGTTCGCGGCCGATACCCGGGAGTACCGTGCGGTGCTGGGGGAGGAGATCTCCCTGGCGGAGCCGGAGGTGCTGGCGTTTATTACCGGGCAGGTGGCCGAAGGGATAGCCGAGTGCTGCCCCGCCCCGGAGAAGCTGTAAATTCGCGAAAGGCGCCGGCGGCCCCGCAGGGGCTGCGGCACAGCCGCAGAGGCGGGCCGGAGGCCCGACCACATCGGCCGCAGGCCGATGCCCTGCGGGGCCGGACCTGCGCCTTGCAGGGGCCGGCGGGAAGAGTATGGCAGAGACTACGCCACCTTCACCTGACAAGAGCGCATATGTTTTTTGTGGGCGTGAATACCGCTCGACATGGAGCGCAGTCCGCAACGACAGGATGACACAAGTCAGCACAGGTTTTCACCGCCAAGGTGTGTGTCCTTGTCAAATGAAGGTGCTGGTAGTTGACGATATAGAGGAACAATTCCGGAAGGAACTAAGGAGGAACCATTCTCATGGCAAAAAGAAAGACCGTCGTGCCGTTCCACGGGACGGCCGAGCAGGAAAAGGCGCTGCGGGAGCTGATAGCGGCCCACAAGGAGCAGCAGGGCGCGCTGATGCCGGTGCTGCAGGGAGCGCAGGAAATTTACGGCTACCTGCCCATTGAGGTGCAGACCATCATCGCAGAGGAGCTCAATATTCCGCTGGCGGAGGTTTACGGTGTTGTGACCTTCTATGCGCAGTTTACCCTCAATCCCCGCGGGACCTACAACATTGGCGTGTGCATGGGCACGGCCTGCTATGTAAAGGGCGCCGGCGATGTGCTGGAGCGCATCCAGAAGCGGCTGGGCATAGAGCCCGGCGGCACCACCCCGGACGGCCGCTTCTCGCTGGAGGCGACCCGCTGCATCGGCGCGTGCGGCCTGGCCCCGGTCATGACCATCAATGAGGATGTGTACGGCCGCCTGACCCCCGATGAGGTGGACAAGATCCTGGACAAATACCTGTGAGTGAGAGGGAGGAATAAGCGATGAAATCTTTGGAAGAGCTGGCCGCCCTGCGGGAGCGGATGAAAAATAGTGTAGCCATGCGGCAGGATAACAGCACCGCCACCCGTGTAGTGGTAGGCATGGCTACCTGCGGCATCGCCGCCGGGGCCCGCCCGGTGCTGACTGCCTTTGTGGAGGAAGTGAACCGCCGCGGACTGAAGGATGTGGTAGTGACCCAGGCCGGATGCATCGGCATGTGCAAGCTGGAGCCCATTGTGGAGGTGTTCCAGCCCGGCAAGGAAAAGGTGACCTATGTGAAGATGACCCCGAGAAGGTCTCCCGCATTGTGACCGAACATCTGGTAAACGGCAGCCCGGTGACCGAGTACACCGTGGGCGCCTACATGGAATAAGGAGGACAAAACCAATGGCGATAGCAAGAACACACATCCTGGTGTGCGGCGGTACTGGCTGCAGCTCCTCCCATTCCCAGGCACTCATTGATGAGCTGAACCGGGAGCTGGAGGAAAAGGGCCTGTTGGGCGAGGTGCAGGTCATTAAGACCGGCTGCTTTGGCCTGTGCGCCCTGGGCCCCGTGGTGGTGGTATACCCCGAGGGCTGCTTTTACAGCCATGTGACCGAGGCGGATATCCCCGAGATCGTGGAGGGGCATATCCTCAAGCGGGCCGCATCGTCACCCGCCTGCTGTACCAGGAGACTGTGGTGGATAAGACCATCAAGAACCTAAACCACACCAAATTCTACGAAAAAGCAGCACCGCGTGGCCCTGCGCAACTGCGGTGTCATTAACCCCGAAAAATATCGACGAGTACATTGCAATGGACGGTTACTTGGCACTGGGAAGTGCCTACGGGGGATGACCCCGATGAGGTCATCCAGACCGTGCAAGGACAGCGGACTCCGCGGACGCGGCGGCGGCGGGCTTCCCCAGGGCAAATGGATGTTTGCCCGGCAGAGCAAGGGCGAGGTACAAAAATATGTTGTCTGCAACGCCGATGAGGGCGACCCGGGCGCATTCATGGACCGTTCGGTGCTTGAAGGCGACTCATGCAGTGGTGCTTGAAGCTATGGCAATTGCCGGATACGCGCCATCGGCCCAGCCAGGGCTATATCTATGTCCGTGCGGAGTACCCCCATCGCCATCCACCACCTTCAGATCGCCATTGAGCAGGCACGGGAGTTAGGCCTGCTTGGGTGACGATATTTTCGGCACCGACTTTTGACTTTGACATTGAGATCCGCATCGGCGCCGGCGCTTTCGTCTGCGGCGAGGAGACTGCGCTGATGACCTCCATCGAAGGCCACCAGCGGCGAGCCCCGTCCCCCGTCCTCCGTTCCCGGCAGTCAAAGGGACTTTTGGTCAGCCCCCATCCTGAACAACGTGGAAACCCTATTCTGCCAATATCCCCCGAACTATCCTGAACGGCGCCGACTGGTTTGCGCAGTATGGAACCGAGCGGTGCAAGGGCAAAAAGGTTTTCGCTCGGCGGAAAAAATCAACAACACCGGCCTTGTGGAAATCCCCATGGGAACCACGCTGCGGGACGATCGTCGATTCCATCGGCGGCGGCATCCCCAACGGAAGAAGTTCAAGTCTGCCCAGACCGGTGGCCCCTCCGGTGGCTGTATCCCCGCTTCGCTTATCGACACCCCAATCGACTATGATAATCTCATCGCCATCGGCGCTATGATGGGCTCCGGCGGTCTGATTGTCATGGACGAGGACACCTGCATGGTCGATATCGCGAAGTTCTTCCTTGAATTTACCGTGGACGAGATCCTGCGGAAAGTGCACGCCCCTGCAGAATGGGCACCCGGCGCCTGCTGGGAAATGGGGACAAGATCACCTCCGGAAACGGGTGAGATGGAGGTCCGCGACGAGATGGAGGAGCTCGCAGCCTACATCAGCGCATCTCTGTGCGCGCTGGGACCAGTCTGCCCCAAACCCCGTATTTCGACCCCTCCATTATTTCCGTGACGAGTACGTTGCGCATATCGTCGAAAACGCTGTCCCGCCGGCGTTTGCAAGCTTCTTGCAGTTTCCATCGAGGAGGACAAATGTAAGGGCTGCACGCCTGCGCCCGTGCCTGCCCGGCAATGCGATCTGTCGGTAAGGTCAAAAAGCCTCATGTTATTGACGCCCGTAAGTGCGTAAAGTGCGGCGCATGTATCGAAAAGTGCCGCTTTAACGCCATTGTAAACGATAAGAAAGGAAGTGACCGACAATGAATACCGTAAATCTCAAGATCAATAACATTCCCGTGGTCGCTCCCCGAGGGCGCCACCATACTGGAGGCCGCGCATCTGGTCGGCATCCGTATCCCCACTTTGTGCTATCTCTGGAGATCAACGCCATCGGCGCCTGCCGCATCTGCGTATGCGAGGTAAAGGGTGCCCGCGGCCTGGGCCGCCGCCTGCGTGATGCCGGTGGGCGAGGGCATGGAGGTTTTACTAACACCCCCGCCCTGCAAAGGTACCGCCGCACCACGCTGGAGCTGATCCTTTCCACCCACCGCACCGACTGCCTTTCATGCACCCGCAGCACCGACCGCGAGCTGCAGCAGCTGTGCCGGGAATACGGCGTGGATATGAACCGACTTTTACCAAGAAGCGACCAGGGCTACCACACCGACGCCTCCATGCCCCACCTGGTACGGGATAACAGCAAGTGTATCCTGTGCCGCCGCTGTGTGGCCGTGACCGTGTGCAAAGAACCAGTATAGGTGTGATAGAGACCTGCGAGCGCGGCTATGACACCCACATCGCCTGCGCCTTTGATATGCCGCTTTCCGAGACGGCCTGCGTGGCCTGCGGTCAGTGCACCGTTGTGTGCCCCACCGCTGCCCTTTATAGGCGGGACGACACCGACAAGGTGTGGGCTGCGCGCTGAACGACCCCGACCACATGGTCATCGTGGGACCGGCGCCCAGCGTTCGTGCCCAGCTGGGCGAGTGCTTCGGGATGCCGATAGGCACCAATGTGGAGGGCAAGATGGTAGCTGCGCTTCGCCGCCTCGGCTTTGACCAGGTTTCGACGTGGATACCGCCGCCGACTTGACCATCATGGAGGAAGGCACCGAGCTTCATCGAATCGTCTGAAGAACGGCGGCGCACTGCCCTGATTACCTCCTGCTCTCCCGGCTGGATCGGTTCTGCGAGCATTATCCGAATTTGATCCCGAACCTCTCCTCCTGCAAGTCCCCCAGGGGATGTTCGGCGCCTGATGAAGACCTATTACGCCGAGAAGATGGGCATTGACCCCAAGGATCTCTTTGTGGTCTCCGTGATGCCCTGCACCGCTAAGAAGTATGAGGTCAAGCGGGAGGACATGGCGCCGTTCCCGGCTGCAGGACATGGACGTTTCATCACCACCCGGGAGCTGGGCGAGATGATAAGCCGGGCGGGCATAATGTTCGACCGCCTGCCCGATGAGGAGTTTCGACCCCCATCTTCGGCATTGCATCCGGCGCGTCGGACATCTTCAGCGCCACCGGCGGCGTAATGGAGGCGGCACTGCGTACCGTTGCCGCCAAGATCGTGACCGGCAGCAGCTGGCGCGCTGGAATTCCAGGAGGTCCGCGGCACTTGGGGGCATCAGAGGCGGAGTACGACCTGGCCGCGGACCAAGGTAAGGGTTGCCGTGACCTCCGGGACTTGCCAACGCGGCGAAGGCCTCTTGGACCGCATCAAGAGCGGCGGGCTCAAGTATCACTTTATGGAGCTGATGGCCTGCCCCGGCGGGTGCGTCAATGGCGGCGGCCAGCCCCATCACCAGCCGTGCGCAATTTCACCGACCTGCGTTCCTTGCGCGCAGCGGCCCTGTACAAAGCGAAGATGAGGCCATGAGTTGCGCAAAGAGCCACGAGTTAGGGCTGCGCCCTAAAAACCCGACGCACCGGAACGCCCGCCCGGAAGGTCTGCGACGTCCCGGAGCGTGGGCTAAACGGTGCTTATAAGGTATCTCAGATGCATCTGCCCCCTCCCGGCCTCCCCCGCTTCGGGGGAGGGGAACGCCCTCCCTTTTTCTGCAAACCGCCAGCCCCACTAACCATAACCATGGGTCAGCGGCCTTGCACCTTGCAAGCTGCAAATCAGAAAGTATTTACTTTCTTCCCCCATAGTCCCCCTCCTCCGAGGAGGGGACAGGGGTGGTGGTTCGCCGTTCTGCACTCCAGCGCGGCGGCGATAAAAATGCGCCGCAGGCTCTTTTTAAGCCCATCTGCGTGCAGTTTGATTTTTCGTTCCGAAAATTAAAATGCGCTCCAGCGCAGCAGGGCGACCGGGTTTTCAGGGCGCAGCCCTGAATGACTTTTGGTTACTTTTCTTCACAGAAAACAGGTTTTTGCGGGAGGGACTGCCGCGAAAAATAAAAACCTATTGCAAAATGGCAAGAAGGTGTTGACAAGCGAGGGGATTTGTGTATAATCTTGTTTATTTGGCACTGAATGGATGCGCCTTCAAAGCGTGATATATGAGGTATAGCTCAGCTGGTAGAACGTGTCTCCAAAACCACGTGCCGAGGGTTCGAATCCTTCTGCACCAATTCGCTGATGTAGCTCAGTAGGTGACGCGTCCTTGTAAGGACAGGTAGTCAGTTCGAAGATCTGATCATCCAGCTCAAAAATTACCACCGGTATAGATGCGTCTGGCGCAGCCAGGCGACATCTACCGTTCAGGCTTTCGAGGCCCGGATTTCTTCTTACAGACCATAGACATGGAGGTTTCGAACTGACCGGATGAACTGGAGGATTTCATATCTTTGATATGCTCCCATGAAGTGGACAAGCGGCGAAAATCACAGAAACTCAAATGGGGAGTATTTTATCAAGCGTGGCGGGCTGCTGCTGAATGCCGAATTGACGGAAAAGCAAAAGCAATGCAAGGAACCTGCTCAACGAGCTTGGCCTTTATGAGTACAGGGCTGCCGCCCGCCCTGTCGGCGAACAAACAGCGCCCTGCCATCGCCTATTGCCATCTTTTCCGGCCGCAGGATATTGATCCTTGATGAGTCCACCAGCGGCCTTGACGGGCGGCAGTTCACCGCAGAAAACTGCGAAGCGCGGCACGGCAGAATCATCTCCGCATCACCCACGATAGGAGCCGATCGAGAGCTGCTGCTATAATTTGGTGGGGGTTGAAAACGATTATCATGAAAACC